>Ga0299906_10000085_pt1 | contig 85112 bp, 62 predicted proteins | sample RVTome_14_FD_200259 | JGI IMG/M metagenome (GOLD analysis project Ga0299906, IMG submission 200259) | Soil microbial communities from uranium-contaminated site in the Upper Colorado River Basin, Wyoming, United States - RVT145D125 (version 2) ...
GAGATCGTGTAATGCATCCGACCGAGACGTCACCCGTGAGCCGTGTGGGGGAAAACCGCACGCACGGTTCGAAAGGGGGCCCCACCGTCATCCAACCTCTTGGAGTCAGGTAGGGTCTACCAATGCCGCCCCTCGCCCCGTGGCTGGCGCTCGGCGTCGCGCCCCTCGCCGCCCCTCTCGTGGCCCAGCAGGAGAGCGAGCCGCCCGCTTGGTTCGAGCTCGCCGAGCGCGCCTTCCCCGAAGACCTCGGACCGGTGGACACCAAGCCCTTCGACGTCCTCGCCGCCGACATGGACCTCGACGGCGACCCGGACCTCCTCGTCAACTGGCACAACCTCGCCCCGATGGAGATCTTCGAGAACGAGGGCGGCTCGTTCCGGCTCGCGAACCCGCCGGGGGACGACCGCAGCGGGCTCGTCGAGCAGCGCGGGGTCCGCGACCTCTTCGTCGCAGCGGAGGAGCAGGAGGAGCGCGTGCGCGCCGCCGCGCGCGCGGGGCTGTACCTCTGGCACGACGCCGACCGTGAGGGCTCGTGGCGCCTGCACTGGCTCGACGCCGACGCGGCGCACGCGGGCTTCTCGCTCGAGCTCGACACCACGATGGCGTTCGACGAGGTCGTCGGAGCCGAGGAGGGCGAGCTCGAGCGGGTGGGCGAGCGCTCGCTGCGCATCGCGCTCGGCCCGGCGCGCGAGCGGTCGCTGCGCGTGAAGACGCGCGGCGGACGGCTGGTGCTGCGCCTCTCCGGGGCGGCCGGGGACGACCCGCCGGCGCTCTTCGTCGGCGCGCACCTCGCGCCGTGGTCCGCGCCCGAGCTCGAGCTGTGGAAGATGGACCCGCACGGCTTCGCCTGGGTCGACCTCGAGGGCTCGCGACGGCCCGAGCTCTTCATCACGCGCGGGTGTCTCGTCGGACGGCTGAAGCCGCCGCTCGAGCCCAAGACGGACCGCTACTACTTCGCCGACGCGGAGCCGCCGGCGCTCTTCGAGCTCGCCGCGCCCGGCCGCGTGCCCAGCGGCTACGAGCGCGGCCGGCGGATCGAGTGCGTCGACGTCGACGGCGACGGCGTGCTCGAGCTCGCGCTCGGCAACAAGGAGAGCGCGAACACGGTGCTCTTCCGCGACCCCGAGACCGGCGCCTTCGTCGACCGGGCGGCGGACCTCGGCCTCGACTTCGAGGGGGCGCAGGTGCAGTGCTGGGGCGACCTGGACGGCGACGGACGCGAGGATCTCTTCCACGTCGTCCCGCGCAGCATCGACGTCGCGCGCAGGACCGCCGAAGGCGGCTACGAGCGGATCGCCGGCGCGGGCCTCGGGCTGACCCTCCCGCTGCCGGGCCGCAACACGCTCTTCGACCGGGCGGCGCTGCGGCTCGCGGACTTCGACGGCGACGGGGATCTCGACCTGTGGCTCCTCGCGTACTCGGCCCGGGGCGAGACGACGCGCAGGAGCTTGCTCTTCCGGCGCGCCGGCGCGGGCTTCGTCGACGTGTCGTCCGAGGTGGGCCTCGACGCGGTCGAAGGGCACACCTTCGTGCTGCTCGACGCCGACAACGACGGGTTCGAGGACCTCGTCGAGCTCGACTTCGAGCGGAATCGCCTCTGGCGCAACCGCGGCGGCGCGCGCTTCGAGCCGTTCGACCTGCCGCGCGTCGACCAGGTCCACGCGGCGACTCTGCTCGACGCGGACGGCGACGGCCGCACGGACCTGGCGCTCGCCGGCCGCGAGCGACACCTGCTGCGCAACGTCCACGCCGCCGCGGGCGGCTACGTCGACGTTGTCCTGCGCGACGGCGCGCGCGAGCCGGTCGGCGCGGTCGTGCGCGCCGTCCACGCCGGCGGCCGCTCTCCGGCGCGCCGCTACGGCAGCGTGCACAGCACGGCCTTCTCGCAGGCCCTGGGCCCGCTGCGCTTCGGCATCCCGCGCGGCGGTCGGATCGAGCGGTTCGTGGTGCGCTGGCCAGGCGCGGCGGAGGAGTACGAGTACGCCTTCGCGGCGACGGACGGGGTGCAGGTGCTGGAACGTCCGCGGTGAACTGGACGCTCGCGGACTTCTACTTCGCCCACGACGGCATGTTCGTGGTCCCGATCGAGGTCGACGAGAGCCAGTTCGTGGGCTGAGGCTCGATCTTCTCATGCACGATAGCGAGCACCTTCGGCGGCCGAGACGGGACGCGAGCCCGAAGCCGCGCGCGCGCACCCCGCGCGGCGTCCGGCTCGGCCTCGGCGCGATCCTCCTCCTCGGCCTCGGCCTGCGCATCGCCTACCTGGCGGAGATCCGCGGCGAACCGGCGTTCGCGTTCCCGGCCTACGACGCGGCGTTCCACGACTACTGGGCGCGGGCCATCGTGACCGGCGACTGGTCGAAGCCCGAGCACTTCTCCGACCCAGAGATCCGGAGCGCGCCCTACTTCCGTCCGCCCGCGTACCCGTTCGCGCTGGCCGCCGTGTACGCGATCCTCGGGGAGAGCTACCTGGCTCCGCGCGTGGCGCAGATGCTGCTGGGCCTTCTGAACGTGCTCCTGGGCTACCTGCTCGGCCGCGCCGTCTTCGACCGCACGGTGGGCCTCGTCTGCGCCGCGGGGATGACGTGCTACTGGGCCTTCCTCTACTTCGAGGGCGAGCTCCTCGCGCCGGTGCTCCTCGTCACGCTCGCGCTCGCGACAGCGCTCGCCGCCGTGCGCTGGCACGCGCGCCGGACCTGGGGCCGCGGCCTCGCCCCCGGGCTCGCGCCCGGCCTCGTAACGGGCCTCGCGATCGGGCTGTTCGCGCTCGGCCGGCCGAACGCGCTGGTTCTCGCGCTCGTCCTCCCCGCCTGGGCGGTCTGGGTCGCGCGCCGCAGCGGGGAGCCGCGGCCGTGGCGCGCGGCGCCGTGGGTCCCGCTGGGGACGCTGCTCGCCGTCGCGCCGGCGACCGTGCGCAACCTCGTGGTGGCGGGCGACTTCGTGCTGATCACCTCCAACGGGGGCGTGAACCTGTACATCGGGAACAACGAGCGCGCCGACTGCGTCACGGCCGACATCCCGATCCTCGGCGAGCTCACCTCGCTCACCGGCTGGACGTGCTTCGACCAGCCCGCGATCGCGCGCGGCGTCGAGGAGCTGACCGGCGAGTCGCTCTCGGCCTCCCGGGTCTCGCGCTTCTTCGCCGCCCGCGCGCTGGAGTACGTCGGGTCCCACCCCGGCCGGACCCTCGCGCTGACGCTGCGCAAGGCGGCGCTCTTCTGGGGGCCCGCGGAGATCTCCAACAACAAGGAGATCCAGGTGGCGCGCGGGGAGTCCGCCGTGCTGCGCTGGCTCCCGCGCTTTCCCCTGGTCCTGTCGCTCGCCTTCGTCGGGGCGCTCCTCGCCCTGCGCGACGCGCGCCGCGCCGGCGACACGCGGCGCTTCGAGCTGACGGTGCTGCTCTTGGCGGTCGTCGGCGCCTACTTCGCCTCGCACCTACCGTTCTTCATCGCCGGACGCTACCGCGTGCCGCTCGTGCCGTTCCTGCTCCTCTTCGCGGCCTACGGCGGCTGCCGACTGGCCGAGCTGGCGCGCGATCGCCGGACGGGTTTGCCGTGGGTCGCCACGTGGCTGGGCGCGCTCGTGCTCGCGAGCCTGCCGCTCGCCGACTACGAGCCCGACCGCGCGCTCTGGCACTTCGACCGCGGCGACGCCTACCGCAAGCAGGGCGAGCACGAGCGGGCCGTGGCGGAGTTCCGCAAGGCCATCGAGCTGGCCACCTGGCCCGATCCGCGCGTCCACAACGACCTCGGCGGCGAGCTGTTCCAGATGAAGCGCATCCCGGAGGCGATCGCGAGCTTCGAGGAAGCCGCGCGCTTGAAGCCCGACTACCTCGAGGCCCACCGCAACGCGGCGACCGCGTACCTGACGCTGCAGGACGGCGAGGGCGCGCGCCCGCACCTGGAGGAGGTCGTGCGCCGGGACCCGCACGACGCCGATGCGCTCTACAACCTCGGGACGGTGCTGCTCAACCAGGGGAAGCCGCAGGACGCGATCCCGTACCTGCGGGCCGCGGTCGCGGAGCGGCCCGATCACGGCCACTCGCACTCGACCCTGGCGAAGGCCCTCCTGCGGACGGGCGCCGAGGACGACGCGCTGCGCGAGCTCGAGGAGGCGGTCCGCGTCGCGCCCGAGCTCGTCGAGCCGCAGCTCTTCCTCGCCCGGCTGTGGCTGCAGCGCGGGCGCGGCGACCGCGCGGCTGCGCTGCTCCGTAGCGTGCTGGCACTCCAGCCCGGCAACCCGGAAGCGACCGAGCTCCTGCGCCAGGCCGGGCAGTAGCCCGCGCCTACTTTCCCAGCAGGATCCGCGCCCATTCCCCGGTCGGCGACGGATCGTCGGCGAGCCGGTCGACGTCGCGCTCGTCCACCGGCAGCGCTCCACCGAGCAGCAGCCCGCGCAGGACCGCCAAGGCCGAGAACCCGTAGCCGGGCGCGTCGGGGTGCAGGAAGTCGCGCGCGAAGCGCGCGCCGCGGACCTGCGCGATGGCGACGAAGGCCGGGTACAGGTCGATGACGCCGAGCGACTCGGCGCTCGCCGCCGCGGCGACCTTCGCGTGCACATCGCGCAGGGGGTACGCCCCGAGGTCCTTCAACACCGGGAAGATCGCGACCCAGATCGGGATCTCCTCGCGGCGCGCGATCTCGCCGAGCGCGCGGAAGCCGGACGCCACGCGCCCCCACCCGTCGGGAGAGGCGTGCAGGCGCGAGTAGTAGTCGCCGTAGGTCCCGTCCCAGAGGCTCGACCACTGCGGGTCCTCGCGCGGCTCCGCGGACTCGCCCGTCGCGCCCGGGGCGCCGCCCGCGGCCGTCTGGCTCTGCAGCGCGTAGCGCGCGAGCAGGAACAGGCGCGAGCGGGACGCGAGCCGTCTTCCGGGCCGCAGGAGCTCGTCGAGGTAGTCGCGCTGCGCGCCGCTGAGCTGGGCGAACAGGCCGTCGAGCTCGGTGCTGTACTCCTGCGGGTCGTTGACCGCGTACGCGTAGACGACGAGGTCGGGTTCGTAGGCGAGCACGCGCGTCTCGACGGCGCGCACGACCTGCGTGACGTTGTACCCCATCACGCCGAAGTTGAGCACCTCGAACGCGACGCCGGACTCGGCGTAGTGATCGTTCAGCAGGTCCGCGAGCCGGCTCGCGAGCGTCTCCTCCGGCCGCACGTCGTACCCGAAGCAGATCGAGTCGCCGACACACGCGATGCGCAGCGTCCCCGCGGGCTTTCTAATCGCGTACTCGCGATCGCGCAGACCGCGCGAGCTGATCGTGCCGCCCAGGTACTCCGAGCCGGGGACGAGCTCGTACCCGAGGACGGGATCGCTCGCGAGGCGGAAGTTCTCGGCGTAGATGGGGACGATCTCGGGGCCCAGGTCGAAGGCCCGGACGGCCAGCTCGCAAAGCGCGAGCGTCAGGACCGTCGCGCCGCCGGCAGCGAGGACGTAGAAGCTCCGCCGCGGCCGGCCCATGCGCGCAGCATACCGGACTGCATGCGTTCACTGCGGACGGATCAACAGCGAACCCAGTCAGCTCGGCTATGATTGCGGCGGACATGGCCGAGCGTTCCAGGCGAGCAAGCGAGCGACCCCAGGCCGCGTTCCACGAAGAAGCCTCGCTCGCACGCGCGGGCTTCCTGCGCGAGTTCTACGGCTTCCTCGTCCACCGCAAGAAGTGGTGGCTCGTGCCCGTGATCGTCGTGTTGCTGCTGGTGGGCGCGGTCGTGCTGCTCGCCGGCACGGCCGCGGGGCCGCTGATCTACACGCTGTTCTAGTCCGGTGTATCCACGAGATCCGGGCCCGTGGTGGGCCAGTGCCGCTGCGAACGAGGAGGCCCCCGGAGTGCTTCCCGGGGGCCTCCCCGCAATCACAGCGAGATCCGAGGACCTACCAGCGCTCGCGTTCGCGGTCGCGGTCCCGATCGCGGCCGCGGCCGCGGCCACCGCCGCCGCCACCGCCACCGCCGTAACCGCCACCGCCGCCTCCACCACCGTAACCGCCACCGCCACCGCCACCGCCACCGCCGCTGCGCGGCTGCCGCTCGCGCGCCTCGTTGACCCGGATCGGCCGCCCGTCGAGGGTCGAGCCGTCCATCGCGCCGATGGCCGCCTGAGCGTCTTCCGCGGAGCCCATGGTCACGAAACCGAAGCCGCGCGGTCGGCCGGTCTCGCGATCGGTCATGATGTGGACGTCGGTCACGCTGCGCCCGTCCTCGGCGAACGCGAGGCGCAGGGATTCCTCGGTCGTGTCCCAGCTCAGGTTGCCGACGTAGAGTCGGGTGCTCATGTGTCTTCCTTTCCGGTGGTCAGCGCTCTCTCTACCTGTCCAACCAGCGGGAAGGCTCGGAAACGCAGATCATCAGTCTTCGATCTCATTATCGGGGTGGGGAAACGCGTCACTCGGGAGCGAGTGACGCGTGCGTCGCACCTCACCGGAGGTGCGTTGCTCGTGCGAGTTGCGTCGCGAAGCGGCAGGCGCAGGCTGGGCAGAGGGACGGGCCGACCCGGGCGGACGGAGGGCGGTCATGCAACTGGGGAGCGGATCGCCGGGCATCGTACATCCACCCGGGGGAGGGCACAATTCGACCCCGGCCGGAAAGCCGGCTGCCGGGCACCCGCCGGCCGGCGCCCGTCAGTCGCCCTCGCTCCGAGGCGCGGGCCCGGGATCACGGGGGGATCACGGGCAGGTCGATGCGCGACGGCGTCCTTCCACCGCGCAGGAGCGTGAACGTGGGCGCCGGTGGGATGGGCGGCGTGAGCGCGTTCTCGTCGTCCGCTCCGGCGATGCTGACCCGCATCCGGTGGCCGGCGTCGAAGACGTTGGACACCGGGAAGAGGTCGAAAGCGAGCTCGACCGGCGCCGCGGACTCCGGAGCCGCGTCCGCTCGAAGCCCGCTGTGGTACGGCAGCCCGAGCACGTCGTGCGGCGGGTCCGCGAGGCGGCGGTGCGAAGCGCGCAGGCAGCCCTCCGTGACGTACTCCGACGTGCCGTCGGGCAGCACCTCCTCCAGGAACACGAAGAAGTCGCCGTCGGGGGCCTCGCTCGCCACCCAGAGGTACACGACCGGGTGCCCCGTCACCTCCAGGTCGGCCGCCAGGGCGGACGTCGTGTAGGTCAGGCTGCGGGCATCGTTCTCGCGCAGGTCCATGTAGCGCGGGTTCGAGCCGCCCCGTCCGACGGCGACGCTCCAGCGCGTGATCGGCCCGCTGCTCGTCGCGTAGTCGACCGTGTAGTCGTCGCCTCCCGCGGCATCGGGCGCGCGCGTCGCGAGCAGGCCGTCGTTCACCGACTCGATGCTGCCCGACGGGCCGCCGTGGAAGTGGTACGCGACGCGCGTCTCCTGCGGCAGCGGCCACGTGTCGGTGGCGCGCCAGCCATCGCCCGCGGGAGCGCCCATCGTGAAGTAATGGATCGGCGCCTCGTCCATCACGCCGTTCTCGATCCCCTTGAGCCAGTAGTCGAACCAGCGTAGGGCCTCGGCGCTCCAGTCCACGCCCGACGCCTCGGTGTGGAACCAGGGACCCATGACCAGCTTCTGCGGGTTCGCGAGGTTCGCGAACAGCACGAACGCGTCGCGGCTGAAGGGGTCGAACCAGCCGCCCTGGTGGTAGATCGCGACGCCCGACCCCTCGATCTCGGCGAGGTGGCTGATCGGGCTCTGCGCGATCCACGGCGCCTTCCCGCCGGCCCCGCTGTCGCGGAACGGCAGCCTGGCGGCGATGTCGGCGAACGCGCGGTTGCCCTCGTGCTCCTTCTGCGCCTCTGCCCGCAGCTCGCCGCCCTCGTCTCCCTGGATGGTCGCGACCGCGGTGCTGCGGTCCAGCTCGTGCGTCAGATCGCCCCAGATCCGGCACAGGTCGTCGCGGAAGATGCCCCCGCTCCACGTGATCGCGTACAGGTCCGCCGGCGCCACCCACGGGAAGAGCGCCTCGAGGTGCGGCGGCTTGCGGCTCGCCGCCATGAGCTGCGTGCCTCCCAGGTACGAGCCGCCGTACATGCCGATCCTGCCGTCGCACCAGTCCTGCGCCGCGAACCACTCGACGATGTCGTACGCGTCGCGCGTCTCCTCCTCGTTGAAGATCCCTTGCCACGTCCCGAAGGACGCGCCGGCGCCGCGCACGTCGACCGCCGCGACCAGGTAACCGTGGTTCAGGAGCGCCCGCAGCCAGTCGTAGACGAAGAGCTTGGTCGGGACTGCCCCGTCGCCGGAGCTGGCGGCCCTGTGGTAGCGGTCGTGCGTCCAGACGAGCGGCAGCGGCTCCTCGGTCACTTCCCCGCCCTTCGACGGCCGGTACAGGTCGCAGGCGAGCTCGGTGCCGTCGCGCATGGCGACGTAGAACGACTCGCGCTCGAAGCCGTCGAAGCGCGGCGCGCCGTAGCCCCGGTAGACGCCGAAGGCGCTGACGCGCTCCGCGTCCTGGGGAAGAGCCGCGGGACCGAGCGCGGCGAGGGCCAGGAGCACGAAGGGGAGCGGTTTCATGCGGACGATCCTAGCGCATGTCCCGGGGCGCTTCGTTCACGCAGGGTTCGGTCAGCGGCGGTAGCCGACCGCCTCGCGCACGCGCTCGCGCGCCAGGCGCACGGCGGCCACGCGCGGCGGCTCGCCCGCCGCGCGGCTGCGCTCGAGCACCAGCGCGGTGTTGCGCCGGATCTCGTCGGCGATCTTCTCGAGAGCCGCCGCCTCGGATCCCCCGCGGTACTCGACCGAAGCGCAGATCACGCCGCCGGCGTTCGCGATGAAGTCGGGCACGCAGACGACGCCGCGGGCGTGCAGCGCGGACTCGGCCGCCTGCGTCGCCGGGATGTTGGCGCCTTGCAGGATGAGCCGGGCTTCGACGCGCTCGACGTTGCCCTCGTGGATCGAGTCGGGCCGCGCCGCCGGGAGGAGGATGTCGCACGGCACCGTGAGCAAGTCCTCGCGCGGGAGCTGCCGCGCGTCGGTGTACCCGGCGACGCTGCCCGACTTTCCGCCCCCCTGCGGAAGGCCGGCAGCGGCGTTCTTCAGGGTCATCGCGCGCGCGAGCCTGAACACTTCCTCGGCGTCGACGTCGGGCGCCATGCGGACGCCTCCGATCGCGGGGCCGCACGCGCGGTTCCCAGACGTGCAGCACCTCGATCGAGCCGAGGTCGTCTCGCCAGCTCTCGAAGGCGGCGCAGGTCGAGCTCATGGTTCGCTCCCGGAGGGAATCCTCGCCCGCGGGGCCAGATCGGCGCCGCGGGCGCGCGCGTCGCGCGCCGCGAGCCAGCGTTCGACCTCCTCGCGGATGCGGAACTTCTGGACCTTGCCCGTGACGGTCATCGGGAAGTCGCTCACGAGCCAGACGTAGCGCGGCGCCTTGAAGTGGGCCGCGCGCCGCGAGACGAACTCGCGCAGGTCGCGCGGCGCGACCTCGACTCCCTCGTGCAGCCGGACCCACGCGCCCAGCTCCTCGCCCATCAGTTCGTCGGGGACCCCGAACACGGCGGCTTCGCGCACCGCGGGGTGCTCGCGAAGGAGCGCTTCGATCTCCGCCGGGTAGAGGTTCTCGCCGCCGCGGATGACCATGTCCTTGAGGCGGCCCGTGATGCACAGGCTGCCGTCCGGCCGCATCGACCCCAGGTCCCCGGAGTGCAGCCAGCTTGCTTCGTCGATGGCTTTCTTCGTCGCTTCCTCGTCGCCGTGGTAGCCGCGCATCACGTGGTAGCCGCGGAAGCAGACCTCGCCCACCTCGCCGCGCTCGAGGATGCGGCCGGTGTGCGGGTCGACGACCTTCACCTCCTGGTGCGGGAGGTTGCGCCCGACGCTGGCCGCGCGCTCCTCGACGGGCCCGCTGCGCTCGGTGAGGTGGGTGATCGGCGACGCCTCCGTCTGGCCGTAGCCGATCATGAGCTCGCGGCAGCCGAGCTCGCGCACGACGCGCCGCACGAGCTCGGGCGGACACGGCGCGCCGGCCATGATCCCCGTCCGCAGGCTCGAGAGGTCGTAGTGCTCGCGCTCGGCGCACTCGAGCTCGGCCGTGAACATCGTCGGTACGCCGTGCACGGCCGTGCAGCGCTCGTCCTGGATCGCGCGCAGCGTCGCGCCCGGCTCGAAGTGCGGCGCCGGGATGACGATCGCCGCGCCCTGCGTCAGGCACACGAGATTCGAGACCACCATCCCGAAGCAGTGGTAGAAGGGCACGGGCACGCACAGCCGGTCGCGCTCGGTGAAGCCCATCGCGTGCGCGGCGAACCACGCGTTGTTCAAGAGGTTGTGGTGCGTCAGCACGACGGCCTTGGGAGCGCCGGTCGTACCGGAGGTGAACTGGATGTTCGCCGGGTCGTCCGGGTCGACGGTCCGGCCGCGCTCGGCGATTGCCCGAGCGGAGACCGCGCGGCCCGCGTCGACCAGCTGCGCCCACGTGCGGAAGCCGCGGAGGCCGCGCCGGTCCGCTTGCGGCTCCGCGGCGATCACGACGACCCGGCGCAGGTCGGGGAGCCGTTCGCACGCGAACGAGTCGGAGCCCCCCCGGCGCGCCTCGGAGCAGAGCTCGCGCACCATCCCCAGGTAGTCCGAGTCCCGGAAGGAGGGGATCAGGAAGAGCGTCTGGACGCCCGCGAGGCGCAGCGCGTACTCGAGCTCGCTCGCCTTGTACGCGGGGTTGACGTTGACGAGCACGGCCCCGATGCGGGCGGCGGCGCACTGCACGAGCACCCACTCGACGTTGTCGGTCGACCAGATGCCGACGCGATCGCCGCGCTCGACTCCGGAGGCGACCAGGCCCGCCGCGAGCCGCTGGACGCGCTCGTCCAGCTCCGCGTAGCTCACGCGGGCGCCCTGCGGAATCGAGACGACCGCCTCGCGCTCCGGGAAGCGCGCCACGACCTCACGCAGGTGTGCGTCGAGCGTCGCCCCGAGCAGCTGCAGATCGCTCCCGCGATGCTCGTAGGCGGCGCTGGGGGATGGGCTCCTCAGGATCGCCATGGCCGGGACTCGAACCTAGGCGGAGCGCGGAGCAGGCGCGAGGCTCCTTCGGCGCAGATCGGGCGGTCCTTGGGCGTAAGGCGCGGCCGCCCGCGCCCATCACGGTGCGAACGTGACGGACAGCCCGTTGGAGAGGTTGAACGCGCTCCCGCAGGGGCCCGGCGGATCGCGGAACCAGGCCTGGAAGTGCCACGTGTCGCCGGGGTCGATGCCGCCCGCGGCGGGGAAGCGGGCCTGCGAAAGGGCCACGATGCCGGGACCCTCCTCGAGCCGGCCGGCGGGCCCGGAGCCCTGCACCGGGAAGCGGAAGAGGCCGACGCCCCCGGCTCCCACGCAGAGCAGACCGTCGCCGAACGGCAGCGCGAGGCGGCCCTTGCCCATGAACAGGAGGCCGAACTGGCTCGCGGGCACGCCGGAGGCGGTGATCACGAGGTCGTCGAGGCCCGCGCTCGTCCCGCCGCTGGATTGGGCGAGGAGCGCTCCGGTTCCGGTCGAGTTGCGGCAGCCGGCGCCGGGGTCGTCGTTGCCGCACGGACAGCCCGTGCCGAAGCAATAGAGCTCGATGGCGCCGGGCCCCCCGCACGCGCCCTCGAACAGGCAGGCGACCCACTCGGGGTGGTCGACGAACGGGTTGCGGTTGCCCTGGAAGGAGTAGACCGCGTCGTTGCGGCGCCGCTCGAGCTCGTCGACCGGATCCTCGACGTGCCATTGTAACAGGGTGCTCCGGAGCCCCATGTACGCGAGGGTCTCGTTCTGCCCCGTGGCCGAGGCCGCGATCAGGGCGAGGTCGTCGGTCAGGACGAGGTCGGGCTCCCAGTGGCCCGTCACGCCGTGGGTCCCGCCCTCGTAGCGCACGTCGAGGTAGAAGAGCGCGCGGGCGACGTCGCCGCGGCGGCCGATCCACGTCTCCCACCTCCCCGACGTCGACGTGCCCGACGTCCAGTTCGAGTTCCCCGGGTACGTGCCGCTCCCGCCGCCCTGTCCTCCCGTGGCGAGCGTCGGGTACTCGGCGCAAGAGGCGCTGCAGCCGCCGAAGGGCTTGTTCTCCCGCGCGCTGTTGTACCCGACGTCGCACAGGTGCAGCTGGTGGCAGTCGGTGTACGGATAGTTCCCCGGACCGTCGTCCGGGAACCCGTACGAGTTCGGCCACGTGTGCTCGCGGTTGTAGTCGGGATTGCCGCCGCCGACCTTCGCGAGGCTCGCGTTCCTGTACACGTCGACGATGCGCCCCGGATCCGCCGGGTCCTCCTGGGCCAGCTCGAGGATGTCCCAGGTGTCGCTCGAGCCGGACGTATACGGGAAGCGCTGGTGGTCGTCGATCACCACGTGCAGCGTCAGGCGCAGCGCCGCGGGGTTCGTGGCGTCGACCGTGTCGTAGTAGCCGGGTGGATCTCCCGCGAACCCGGCGGCGGGGCAGGCGAGCGCCAGGAGAGCGGCTGCGGGGATGGGGCGTCTCATCCCGGCGACTATACGGGCGCCGCCGCGCGAGCGGAGCCGTGATCGAGGTCGGGCTCGAGAAGGTGCTGGTTGCGGCGATCGTCAGGGGCAGAAGGCCGCCGTCAGGCCGTCGCTCAGGTTGAACAGCGCTCCACCGCCCGCCGGGTCGCGGTACCAGAACTGGAAGTGCCAGCGCGCTCCCGCGCTGATCTGCCCGGCGGGGCTCGGCGGGTCGGTGTAGTCGATCGCACGGACGGCGCGGCCGAGCGCGTCCGTGAGCAGCGGCGGGTTCAGGCGGAAGATCGAGCCGCCGACGCAGCGCAGGCCCTCGCCGAAGGGGATCTGCAGCCGGGTCGAGCCGTAGTAGAACAGGCCCGACTGCACCGGCGGCGCACCCGAGACCTCCAGCTCGAGGTCGTTCGCCGCGATGCTCGTCGAGCCGCTGGCGGAGATCACGGCGCCGGGTCCCGCCGAGCTCGGCGAGGTGGCGCAGTAGCTCTCGATCCCGCAGTCCTCGCGCGGCACGAGCAGCACGGGGAAGCGCGCGAACGTCGACAGGTCGGCCGCGCGCGCGAGGATCTGCCCGGCCTCGTTGATGCGCGTGGCGGAGAGCAGGTTCAGGTCCTCCGCGGGGTCGATCAGGTCGTCGAGGAAGCGGACGCCGGTCTGCGCCGTCCAGATCCAGGGGTGCGTGCCGCCGATCGAGAACGTCCCTACGACGACCCTGTCGTCGCTGACGTCCGCCGCGCTCGCCCCGCCGCCGAAGCTGCCGGTCGGCTGCATGCCGCCCGCGTCGGTGTAGAGGAACGGCACGGTGCCGCTGCCGGTGGCCAGCGAAGCGTAGCCCACCACGTCGCCACGCGCGTTGATCGACGTCGCGTACGTCAGCACGTGCGAGCCGAGCGGCGGGAGAAACTCGACCCCCACGCCCGGCGTGAAGCGCCACGCGGTGAGCGACGACGTCCAGCCCACGATCTGCCCGGCGTCGTTGAGGTAGGCGGCCTGGCTCGAGGACTGCACGAGCTGCAGCGCCAGCCCCGGCTCGGAGACGAAGGTGTCCGGCGGGTCCGAGAACGTCAGCGTCCGCGACGTTCCCACGATCGTGCCAGCGGCGTCGATCCCGGCGGCCGTGCTGATCGGATCGCCTGCCAGCGTCCCCAGCATCTCGTAGGCCCCGCCCGCGTAGCGCCAGGCCTGGCCGAAGTCGTATCCCCCGTCGCCGGCGATCGCGCCGTCCGCGTTGACGTCGATCGCGCGGTAGGTCGCGAGGCCGGGAGGCGCTGGAAGGACGCTGACGCCGTCCTCGGCGGACCAGAACCAGGCGCGCATCGTCGGCGCCTCGGAGAACAGGGCGACGCCCACGACGTGCCCCAGCTCGTTGAGCCCCGTCGCGGTCACGATGGAGTCGCCGGGGTTGGGGAGACGGACGACGTCGTACTCGACCGACTGTGCCGCTGCCGGCGTCGCGAGGGAGAGGGCGAGAAGGAGCGCCCGGCGGATCGGGCGCGTCGGGATGGAGGTTCCTCGGCTCATCGGGAATGCCTTTCGAACGGGCGGAGGAACGTCGACGGCAAGCGTCGCTCGCGAGCCTCTCGGCGTCCACTCGTCACAGTTCGTAGCTCGCGCCTTCCGCGGGCGTAGGGCGCGGCGTGGGGGAGGGGCCGCGCGGCGGTCACGGGTGACGTTCCCCCGCTCTCCGGGGGTGGAGCCGCGAGCCGCCGCGCGACCGAGAAGGAAGGAAAGAAATCGCCTTGCACGCCGGACCCGTCGTGCAAGGCGCGTTCCAGTGCCCCCGGCACCTCGCGCCGTGCGTGGAGGCGCCGGCCCGGGGTCCACGACGCGGACGGCGTCCCGATTCTGGACGGGCGGCCGGCCGCGCGCTCGCTGCCCGATGGCGACGTCGGCGCCCCCGAGCCTAATCGCGGACCTCGATCGGCCTCACCTCGGGAACCACTCGTCGGGGACCTCGTCGAGGCCTTCGCGCCGCGCCCGCTCGCAGAGGGCGCGCAGGCCGCCGACGCCGAGCTGCGCGACGCGCCGGTAGCCGGCCATGTCCTCGGGCTGGTAGTCGTCGGCGCAGTCCGGGACGAGGAGCACCGCGACGTGGTGCGCGAGGCCCTCCTCGGCCCACTCGGGCAGGCGGCGCCAGGGCTCGCGGTCGCAGTGCGCGTGCGTCGCCTCGTGCGCGCAGATGGAGGCGACGACGTCGAGCTTCTTGTCCCTCACGTCGGCCCTGAAGGCGACCTGGCGCCGATCCCCGGTGGTCGCCGCGTGCGTCTCGAGGCGCTCGTCGTCCTCGGGGAGGACCCAGAGCGTCAGGTCCTTCCCGCGCACGTCGAGCATCTCCCGGACCTGCGGCGCCGCCCAGCGCATCATGCCGAGCAGGCTGCCGGTGAGGTAGTCGTGCTCCTGGCGCGGCGCCGAGCAGGACGGCGCGAGGAGGGCCACGAGGGCGAGCGCTGTGCGATGCATGTCTCTCGTTCCTTCAGCCGGGCAGCGGTGCTCGGAAGTTCCATCCTGCGGCCTCGCCTCCGAAGATGCACCGGCGGGCGGAGAGCCCGGCCGTCTGCTAGGATGCGGGTCGTCCGCTTGCGATCTCGGAGCGCCACTCCATGTCTCCAGCGCTGCGCAATCTCCTGCTCGGTCTCCTCTTGGGCGCCGCCGCCGGCTTCTGCGCGGGGTTCCTCGGCTCCTCGGGCGTGCGCTACGCCGCCGGTCGCGCCGACGGTCCGCTGTCGCTCGCGCCTGGCGCCGAGCCGCGGATGGCCGACGGGGCCGACCTGCCGGAAGCGCCGCTCCTCGCGGGGCCCGGCGCGGACGGCGAGCGCGCCCTCGCGCCCGTGGCCGAGCGGTCCGCCGCGGCGCGCGTCTCCGATGCGAAGGTGCGCGCGCTGGCCTCGGCGGTCGCCGTCCCCGAGCTCGAGCGCCGCTCCGCAGCGGGCTCGATCTGGGGACAGGTGACCGACGCGGCGGGGCTCGGCGTCGCGGACGTCGTCCTGCGCGCGCGCCCGACGTCGGGATACCAGGAGCCGCAGCCCACGTCGAACGTGGGCCAGGCGCCGCCGGACCTCGACGGGCTCGAGGAGACGGTGCGCAAGGCGGCCGAGCACTTCGCCGAGGAGCGCGCGCAGCTCTTCGAGACCGCGACGGACGAAGGCGGCGCGTACCGCTTCGAGGGACTGCCGGAGGGGATCTGGTACGTCCGCGCCTACAAGCTCGACTTCGTCTTCGAGGAGGTCGGGAGCGCGCGCGTCGCCACGGGCAGCATGCTCGACTTCACCGCGCAGAGGGTCACCCTGCTGCGCGTCGACGTCGTGGGCGTCGACGGCAGCCCGGTCCCGACGGCGGTCGTCGAGTGCACGCGCAGCGGGTCGCGCAACCGGGCGACCCCGTACGCGTGGAGCCCGGCGGAGCCGGTGCTCAGGCTGAGCCCGGGCAAGTACACGATCGCGGCGCTGGGCGAGACGCTCGACAGCACGGGTTGGCGCGAGTCGATGGCCTCGAAGCTGCGCTCCGAGGAGCAGACGGTCGACCTGCGCGAGGGCGAGGAGCCGGCGCCCCTGCTCCTGGTCCTCGACAGCCGCGCGGGCATCCTCGGGCGCCTCGTGTTCCCGCGCGACGTCATCCGCGAGGTCAACGCGCGCGTCTTCGCCGCGCCGGTCCCCGCGGGCACGGAGCCCGACCTGAAGCAGCTCGCGCGGTCGGACCGGAACGAGCAGGTCGGCTCCGGGGGCGACTTCGCGTTCCTCGACCTCGAGCCGGGGACGTACGTCGTCGGAGCGGCCCGCACCTGGAGCGGCGACATCGTCGCCCACGAGGTCGTCGAGGTCGCCGATTCCCTGGTCGCGGTCGACCTGGAGCTGCCGCCGGTCGACCTCGCCGAGTTCATCGTGGCGCGCACGTTCGGCTCCGACGGTCGAGCGCTCTCGGGCGATCTGAGCTTCCAGTTCCGGCACGAGCACGAGGGCGGCTCCTCGAGCGGCGGCATGCCCGAGCTGACGACGCGCGAGGGGACGACGCTCCTCACGGTCCCGCCCGATGCGCGCGAGGACTACGAGGCGCGGACCGCCGGCCACAAGTTCAGCATCGAGGTGCGCCACGCCGAGTACGGCGGCAAGCGCGTCGACCTCGCGCCGGGCCAGCGCGAGATCGAGGTCACCTTCGCCGTCCCCGCGACCCTGGTCGCCACAGTAGCCCGCTACCGGGGCAGCGGATACGAGGGCCGGCTCTCGGTCTCGGTGCGCTCCGACTCCGAGGGACCGCGGAGCTACGGCGGCCGTGACGACGGGCTGAACGCGGCGGGCGAGGTCACGCTGGAGGCGCTCGAGCCCGGCGCGTACGTCGTCATGCTCCAGCTGCGCGCCCTCGACGATCCCAACCGCTGGTCGCGCACGACGATCTCACAGGCGCGCGTCGACCTGGCGTCGGGGGCGAACTCCTTGCAGCTCGCGATCCCGCCGCTCTACTCGCTCGCCGTGCGCGCGCCCGAGCTCTCCGCGGGACAGCAGGTCCAGGTGTACGCCGCGGGCGAGGGGGTGGAGCAGGCGTACTTCGGACGCCGCCGGCAGGAGGTCGACGCGAAGGGTCAGGCCGTCTTCGACGAGCTCCCCGGCGGCCGCTACATCGTGCGCGGCGGCAGCGCCCAGATGGAGGTCGAGGTCCCGTGCGGCGAGGTGCTCCTCGAGCGCCAGGAGACCAACGCCCTGCGCGTCAGCGTGCGCAGCGACACGGGCTTCCTCGCCAAGGCAGGCTTCCGCAGCGGGGACCTCGTGATCGGCGTCGACGGCACGCAGTTCTCCGGTTCGAGCGACATGGCGCTGCTCGCCGCGGCGAGCAGGACCGCGACGTTGATGGTCCAGCGCGAGGGCGAGGTGGTCGAGATCCGCGTGCAGGGGCTGCCGATCGGGGACTCGAGCGCGCTGGGCGGGAGCCTCTCGCCGACGGCGCGCTAGCCGGCCCGCGCCGGACGGTCAGTCGCGCGGGTCCCCGCTTCCGCCGCCGATCGACGTCAGGTGCCGTTCCGTCCGCAGGAACAGCGCCCCGCCCGCCACCGCCGGCGTCGCTTCGGTCGGCTCCCCGAGGTCGAAGCGCGAGAGCAGCTCGAACTCGGGCCCGGCCGCGACGACGACGAGCTCGCCCGAGCGGCTCATGGCGTACAGCCGCCCGTCCACGCAGACGGGCGAGCCGAAGAAGCTGCCGTCCACGCGCTCGCGCCAGCGCTCCCTGCCGTCCCTCGCGTCGAGGCAGCTGACGACCCCGCCGTCGGCCCACAGGAAGAGGAGCCCATCGGCGGCGATCGGAGTCGGCACGTAGGGCAGCGCCCGTTGCAGGCGGTAGCGCACGGCGTCGGCGCTGCGCTCGCGCGCCTTGGCGAGGTCGATCGCGACGCTCTCCTTGCCGCCGCCGCCCTGCCCGGCGCAGGCGAAGAGCAGGTCGCCGGCGACGACGGGCGAGGCGACGCAGCGCTCCTCGAAGACCCCGGCGATCTCCCAGTTCAGCTCCCCCGTCGCCGGGTCGAGGCTCGTGATCCCGTGCGCCGTGCTCGCGAAGAGGACCTCGGTCCTCGTGTCGCTCGCAAGCACGAGCGGCGTGGCGAACGAGGCGCGGACGGTCTCGCGCTCGCGCTTCCACACCGTCTCGCCGGTCGCGCGGTCGAGGCCGAAGAGCGCGCTCGCGCCCCCTTCGTCGTCGTTCTGGACAACGAGCACGTCCCCGGCGAGGACCGGCGAGGCGCCGCTGCCGTGCCTGGCGCTGGAGGGGCAGAGCTCGCGGCTCCAGACCCGTTCGCCCGCGTGGTCGAGCGCGAGCGCGAAGAGCGAGCTGCCCGACGGCCAGGCGACGTACACGCGCTCGGCGTCGAGCGCCGGCGTCGACGCGGCGAAGCTGTTGAGCTCGTGCTGCTCGTTCGGCTCGAGCTCATCCCCGACGCGCCAGAGCTCGCCGCCGTCCCGAGCCCGCAGGCACTGGATGAAGCGTTCCTTCGCCGCCGCGTCGGCGCCGGTGACGAAGACCCGCTCGCCCCAGACGACGGGCGAGGAGTGACCGCGCCCCGCGAGCTCCACGCGCCAGTTCACGTCCTCTTCGGTGACGGTCGCGCGGATCGCCCGCGCCTCGCCCAGGCCCGCGCCGCCCGGGCCGCGAAAGCGCGTCCAGTTCTGGGCCTCGGCGCTCGTCGCGCCGCCGAGGGCGCAGAGGATCGGAAGGACGGCGCGCGCGGTGGGGGGCATGCGGGCGAGGATGACCGAACGCGGATCGCCAGCGGCCGGGTGCGGCCCGTCAGGGCAGGCTGACCGTCACCTCGCCGCCCTTCGGCACCTCCACCGCGAGCCGGCTCGGCCAGCGCTCGAAGTCGAGCGCCGCGGGATCGGGCGCCGCGATGCGGCCGTTCCCGGCGGGAACCGCGAGGCGGGCCTCGCCGCTCGTGTTTCCCGCGAGGACCGTGATGGCTTCGATCCGTCCTTTGCCGCTCCACAGATGGACGGCGGCGGGAATGCCCTGCCCGTCCCAGGCCGGCACGTTGGCGACGACGAGCGTGCCCGTCGCGAGCCCGAACTCCCACGACTGCTCGCCGTTCGCGAGGTGCACGACGTCCAGCAGGAACTGCTCGGCCAGCCCGTCGAGCGAGGACGTGAGCACGAGCTGGTAGCCGCCGGGCTCGGCCACGGCCAGCCGGAACCGGCCGTCGGCGTCGAGGGCCGTCCTGTGCGGTGGGTCCTGCGCGAAGAACGTCCCCTCGGGTACGAGCCACGCCTGCCACCTGCCCGGTGGCGCGCCGTCGATCGCGAGCCGGCCGCGCAGCACGCACGCTTCCGCGTCGCCGAGCACGAGGTCAAAGGAGCACGTCTCGCCCGCGTACACCGTGCACGTCCAATCGAGGTCCGCGGCCTGGTCGCCGCGCCCGTTCGAGGTCGTGATGCTCGTGCGGCCCGGCAGGATCTCCTCGGCGAGCGCGAGCAGCCGCCACGGGCCGGGCGTCAAGCGCTCGAAGCGGAAGGTGCCGTCCGGGCCGACGCGCAGCGTGCGGTCGTAGCCGTCGCCGCGCGAGAGCCCGACGATGGTGCCGGCCGGGTCGGCGCCGCGCGCCGTCACGACGCGGCCCTCGATGGCTCCGCCCTCGGTCAGGTGCAGCTCGACGTCCGCTGCCGCGAGGCCCGGGCCCACGGCGATCGCGTCGCCGACGGCCGGGGCGAGACCGTCCTTCTCGGCCCGCGCCGCGTACTCGCCGGCCTTGCGCACCGTCAGGACGAAGCGGCCCTCTTCGTCGCTCTCGACCTCGTCCGTGGTCTCGTCCTTCCATGCGGACAGGAAGCCGTTCTTCTCGTAGACGACGCCCGGATCGACGAGCTCGTGCAGGCGCACGCGCGCTCCCGCGACGGGCCCGCCGCCGGCGAACACGCGGCCTCGAATCCCCGGCACGGGCGCGAGCGCGACTTCGACCGCCGCGTCCTCGCCTCCGAGCGCGAGCGGCGCGAACGGGCCGACCTGCGCCAGCTCGTATCCCGGCGCGTCGACGCGCACGAGGAAGTCGCCCGCGGGCAGGCGCAGGCTGAGCGCGCCTTCCGGCCGCGGCGCTCGGGCCCTGGACTCGTACTCGAAGCTCTCGTCGGGCGAGAGCAGCGCGAAACCGAAGCACTCGACCGGATCGCCGCTCGCACCGCGCACCTTCAGGGCGAACTGCGCGGCCGCGCTGAGGCGCAGCACGAGGGGCTGCGTGCCCGTGCGCACCGCGTCCGCCGAGGCGGGGCCGAGTCGCCGCCCGGGATCCTCGGCCGTGATCCAGAGCAGCGCGTCGTCCGGCACGACGAACACGTGCCGGCCCGCGGCGTCCGCTTCACGCTGCCCCGCGACCGTCGTGCCCGTCGTCCGGGACTGGTGGCGGAACTCGAGCGGCGCGAGCGGGACCGGCGCCCCGCTCGGGTCGACCACGAGCACGATGATGCTGTTCGTGGGCGGGATGCGCTCGAGGGTGAGCTCGAGCCCGTAGCGCTCCTCGCCCGCATGGACCTCGACGGGCGCGCTGTAGCTCCCGAGGTAGCCCGCGGCCGACGCCCAGATCCGGACGTAGCCCGCCGCGAGACCTTCGAGGGTGAAGGAGCCGTCGGGCCGCGTCGTTGCCGACGGCACGCCCGGGGACTCCGGACTCAGCCGCCGGGCTTCGAGGACCCGGCGCGGGACCTCGGCCTCGCCGGCGCGGATGAGCGCGCCGGCGAGCGGCTGGCCCTCGCTGTCGATGACGCGGCCCGAGACCGCGCCGCCCGGATGGAGCGCGAGCGTGCCGACGTGCACGCGCTCGTGCGGCGTGACGACGGCTTCGACGCCCAGGCTCGCGTAGCCGCGGGCGCTGAGCTCGAAGGTCGCGTGGTACGCCTCGCCCGCGGCCGAGAGCTCGAGCTGCACCTGCCCGTCGGGCGCGCTGCGGGCCGACACACCCGTGTCGAGCGCGCGCAGCCTCGCGCCCGCGAAGGCGCTGCCCGCAGCGTCGACGACCCGGGCCGCGACCAGCGTCGGCGGCAGGCTCTGCGCGACCGGCGGAGCCGGCTGCTCCGCGTGGACCGCCTCCGGAGCGATGGTGCGCGCCGCCGGGGCCGCTTCCTCCTCGCGCATCTCCGGCTCGGGCGGCGGGACGTAGGGCCGAGCGGCCAGAGCTTCGGGGGCCTCGCGCCGGAAGGGCCACACCGATTCGGGCAATACGCCCGCCACGCCGAGCGTGACCGCGAGCGCGAGTACGGCCGCCACGCCGACACCGACTTTCGACAGAGCATTCATCGCCAGGACTCCGGGTATCGCGGAGGCTGTGGCCAGCGCGCCGGCGGCGGCGCCTGCCGCCGCGAGCTCGCGCGTGCCGGCCAGGGGCAGGACGAGCGCGCACCAGTGCGCTCGCTCGCCGAAGCGTTGGTCCAGACGCTCGCGCAGGAGCTCGAGGCCGCGCTTCACGCGCCAGCGCACGCTTCCGGCCGGGAGCCCGAGGCGGCGCGCGATCTCGCTCGGCTCGAGTCCGTCGTAGTAGCGCAGCATCAGGGTCGAGCGGTAGGGCTCTTCGAGGCGGGCCAGCTCGTCGGTGAGCCGGCGCTCGGTCTCGAGCCGCTCGGCGAGCTCGGCCGGGCTCGCGAGCGGTTCGGGGCCGCGCGCCTCGGCCTCGCGCTGCGCCCGCCGACCGCGTGCGCGGAAACCCTGCCGCGCCGCGTTGCGCACGACCGTGCCCAGCCACGGGCGCAGCGCCCGGCCGCCCGGTGCGGGGCCCTTCAGCGCCGCGACCCAGGCGTCCTGGACCAGATCCTCCGCGCTCGCCGCGTGGCGCACGAGACCACGTGCGAGCCGTCGGATCCAGGCCGCGTGGCGCAGGAGCTCGTCGCCCTGCGCGTGGCCGGGGTACGTGGAGGAGTCCATCGCTTCGTTCGCGGAGCTGGATGCCGCCGCGGCCCGGGCGTTGGCGACGATCCGGGAATAGTCGCCGTGGCCGGGCTCGGGGCCCGTGCCGGCGGGTCGTACGCCCCCAGCGTCACGCCACCGCGACCTTCACGCAGTGGATCGGCGGCAGCGAGTCGAAGAGGCAGCTCCACTCCTCGCCGCCGTCGCGCCCGATCCAGAGCTGGCCCGTCGTGGTCCCGAAGTAGAGCGCGGGCGACTTCAGCTCGTCGACGTCCAGCGCGTCGCGCAGGACCGTGAAGTAGGTGTCCATCTTCGGCAGCCCGCGCGCGAGCCGCTTCCACGAGCCGCCGCCGTTCTCGCTGCGCCAGACCGCGGGCGCGCCGCCGGGACACGTGCGCGTCATCGGCTCGAGAGGCACGACGTAGACCGTGTCGGGGTCGTGCGGGTGCACGACGATCGGGAAGCCGAAGTCGGACGGCAGCCCCTTGGCGATCGACCTCCACGTGCGACCGTGATCGTCGCTGCGCAGGACGCCGATGTCCGGGCGCGGGCCGCCGGGCCCGTCCCATTCCGCCCAGCCGCCGTGGTTCTGCATGTAGAGCCGGCCGGGCGCGTCCGCGTGACCGGCGATCTTGTGCACGCACTGGCCGAACTCCGGGAAGGGATCGGGCACGAAGCCGGCGCCGACGCCGTCGTTGGAGGCCGTGAAGGTCGCCCCGCCGTCCTCGCTCAGGTAGTGGCCGCCGGTCGAGATCCCCAGGTGCACCCGGTCGCCGTCGCGCAGGATGGTGTGCAGGCAGAGCCCGCCGTTGCCGGGCTGCCACTGGCGCGCGTGCGCGTGGTTGCTGATGCCCTCGACCAGCTCCCAGGAATCGCCGCCGTCATCGCTCCGGAAGAGCGACGCCGGCTCCACGCCGCACAAGAGGGTCTTCTTGCCCTTGCCCGCCTCGAGCGCCCAGATGTTGGCGAGCGCGCGCCCGTCTTCCTTGGGGAAGGCGGGAGCCGACTTCGTCTCCTTGAACGTCTTGCCGAGGTCGGTCGAGCGCAGGATCTTCATGCCGAAGAAAGCGTTGCAGCTCGAGGCGTAGAGGCGCGGCGCCCCGCGCGTGTCGATCAGCGTCGTGTAGACGGCGACGCCCGAGCCGAACGGCCCGCGCAAGGCGAAGCTGCGCCGCGTCTTCGCCGCCTCGGCGACGAAGAGGCCCTTCTTGGTACCGATGCTCAGAATCACGCGTTCGGGCATGTTCGACCTCCTGAGACCGCGGGAAAGATCGCAACCACGTCACCGGGCGCCAGCGCCGTGTCGAGCCCGTCCCGGTCGCGGACGTGGGATGCGTTCACGAACAGGTTCACGTGGCGCCGCACGGCTCCGGTCTCGTCGCAGATGCCGCGGTGGAGCTGCGGGTGGCGGCGCTCCAGCTCCTCGAGAACCGCCCGCACGCTGGGGGCCGAGAGCCGGATCTCGGCCGCGCCGCCGCAGCTGTCGCGCAACGGGGCGGGAACCCGGATCGTGATCGTCGTGGGTCGGGTCATGGGAGCGGCGCGCGAGTCTATCCGCGGTCGCCCGGCGCGGCGCAAGCGGCCGGCTTCGGGCGTGGGAGGTCGTCGCCGGACTTCCGGCGGGTCGCCCCATGTCGCCCCGTCGGCCGCCTTCGGCTCCCCGGGGGATAGAATCCCCCACTCGCTCTCCCCTGTCACCGGTGCCATGAAGCCCATCCTGCTCGGTGCGTACTTCGTCCTGTCCGCCTGCCAGCTCCAGGGTCCGGGCGAGGAGGCGCGGAACTCCCGGTCCACCTCCGGCACGTCGGAGCCGGCCGCACCCGCGCGCGAAGGCGGCGCGAGCTCGGAGGTCTTCCCGTACGCCGTGCATCGCGAGCGCCTGCCGAACGGCCTCCTCGTTCTCGTCGTGCCCATGCCCTCGGAGGGGCTGGTCTCCTACTGGTCGATCGTGCGCACGGGCAGCCGCGACGAGGTCGAGGAGGGGGTGACGGGCTTCGCCCACTTCTTCGAGCACTGCATGTTCCGGGGCACCGAGACCCTGCCGGGCCCGGAGTACGACCGCGTCGTCAACGGGATGGGCGCGGACGCCAACGCCTTCACGACCGACGACTTCACGGCCTACCACCTCGGATTCGCCGCCGAGGACCTTCCGCGGGTCGTGGAGATCGAGGCCGACCGCTTCCGGAACCTGACCTACGGTCCCGCGGCCTTCGAGACCGAGGCCGGGGCGGTCTACGGCGAGTACCGCAAGGGCCGCACGAACCCGTTCGAGGTGCTCTTCGAGGCGCTGCAGGACGCCGCGTTCGACGTGCACACCTACGAGCACACGACGATCGGCTTCGAGGCGGACGTGCGGGCGATGCCGACGCAGTACGAGTACTCCAAGGGCTTCTTCCGGCGCTTCTACCGGCCGGAGAACGTCGTGCTGCTCGTGGCCGGCGACGTCGACGTCGAGGACACGCTGGCGCTGGTGCGCGAACGCTACGCGGGCTGGGAGCCCGGCTACGAGGCCCCAGACGTCCCGGCGGAGCCCGAGCAGACCGAGCAGCGCCGGATCGACGTGCCGTTCGACGGGCAGACGCTCCCCATCCTGGCCGTCGCCTTCAAGGGCCCGCGCTTCGACGCCGACGACCGAGAGGTGCAGGCCGGCCTGCTGCTCGCCGATCTGGTCTTCGGCGAGACCTCCCCGCTGTACAAGAAGCTGGTGCTCGAGGAGCAGCGGGTCGAGTTCCTGGCCAGCCTCTTCCAGCCCACGCGCGATCCGGGGCTCTGGACGGTCCTCGCGCGGGTCAAGGATCCCGCGGACGTCGAGGCGGTCGAAGCCGAGATCTGGTCCGCGATCGACGCCTTCCGCGCCGAGCCCGTCGGCGCGGCGCGGCTCGACGCCGTGCGCTCGAGCCGCAAGTACGGGTTCCTGTCGGGCCTGACGACTCCCGCGGGTCTGTGCGAGAGCGTCGCGGGGATCGTCGCCGTCACCGGCGACCTCGATGCGATCGACCGCATGGTGGCGACGCAGGACCGCGTCGTCCCCGGGGACGTGAGCTCCGCGGCGGACCGCTGGCTGCGCGCCGAGCGCAGCACCGTCGCCGTGCTGCACTCCGCCGACGGACCGCTGCCGCCCCAGGTCGCGGCGGAAGCCGGCGCGAGCGAGGAGGCCGCGGCCGCCGCCGAGCCGGTGCTGCTCCCGGTCCAAGAGGATCCGAACGTGGCGTTCGCGGTGGTGTTCCCGGTGGGCACGCAGGACGACCCGCCGGGCAAGGAGGGCCTGGCCTCACTGACCGGGGCGATGCTGGAGGAGGGCGGGACGGAGGCGCTCCCCTACGATCGCATCCTGGAGCGCCTCTTCCCGCTCGCCGCCGGCTACTCGGTCTCCGTCGACAAGGAGATGACGGTGATCCGCGGCGTCGCTCACCGCGAGGTAGCCGGGGACTTCGAGGAGCTCTTCGTGGAGGCGGTCACGCGGCCCGGCTTCCGGCCGAGCGACTTCGCGCGCCTGCGCGACCAGGCGGTGTCGTCCATCGAGAAGGGCCTGCGCTACTCGTCGGACGAGGAGCTCGGCAAGGCGGCGCTGTACGAGCGGGTCTTCCGCGGCACGCCCTACGGCCACTACGACGGCGGGGCCGTGAAGTCCCTGCGCTCGATCACGCTCGAGGACGTCGTCGATTTCTGGCGCGAGCACTTCACGTCCCAGGGCGCCGTCCTCGCCCTCGGCGGCGCCTACTCCGCGGAGGCGCCGGAGCGCCTGTCGGCCGCGCTCGCGGCCCTGCCGGCCGGCAGCGCGTCCTCGCCCCCTCCCCTGGAGGTCGCTCCGATCGAGGGCCGCCACGTGCGCCTCGTCGAGAAGCCCGGCCCTTCCAGCGCCATCTCGTTCGGGTACCCGATCGACGTGCGCCGCGGCAGCCGCGAGTTCTATGCCCTGTGGATCGCGAACTCGTGGCTCGGCGAGCACCGCAACAGCTCGAGCCACCTCTACAACGTCATCCGCGAGAAGCGCGGCATGAACTACGGCGACTACTCCTACATCGAGGCCTTCCCGAACGGCGGCAGCCGCACGATGCCCCCGACCGGGGTCTGCCGGCGCCAGCAGCTCTTCGAGGTCTGGATCCGCCCGGTGCCGGAGGAGCGCGCGCTCTTCGCCCTGCGCGCCGCCCTGCGCGAGGTCGAGGCGCTGGCGGAGAACGGCTTGACGCGCGAGCAGTTCGAGTTCACGCGCAAGTTCCTGAAGAACTACTGCCTGCACTTCGCCGAGACGACCGCTCAGCGGCTGGGCTACGCCATCGACGACCGCTGGTACGGCATCGACGAAAGCCACTTGGCGCGCTTCCGCGAGATGATGGACTCGATCACGCACGAAGAGGTCCAGGCGGCGATCGCCAAGCACCTGCAGGTCGACGACCTGTGGATCGCGATGGTCACCGAGAACGCGAGCGCGATGGCCGAGCGCATCGTGGCGGACGAGCCGAGCCCGATCGACTACGGCGGCATCGAGATGGAGCCGGCGATCCTGACCGAGGACGAGGAGATCGAGCGCTACCCGCTGCGCGTGCCGGCCGAGAGCGTGGAGATCGTGCCGGTCGAGGACATCTTCGAGCGCGGCGCCGTCGAGCTCGTCGGAACGCAGGTCTACGTACAGCGCTTCGCCGTCGAGAAGGCCGACCTCGGCCCCACGGGCCGCAACCCCTACTTCGTGCTGGAGCCCGGCTACCAGCTCGTCCTGGCGGGCGAGGAGCACGGCGCGCAGGTCGAGCTCGTGATCACCGTGCTCGACGAGACCCGCGAGGTGGACGGCGTCCAGACGCGCGTCGTCGAGGAGCGCGAGTCCGAGGACGGCGAGCTGATCGAGATCTCGCGCAACTTCTTCGCGATCTCGGAGAAGACGAGCGATGTGTTCTACTTCGGCGAGGAGGTGGACGTGTACGAGGACGGCGAGCTCGCCAGCCACGCGGGCGCCTGGCTCGCGGGCTCGGAGGGAGCCACCTTCGGCTTGATGATGCCGGCCACACCGCTCCTGGGCGCGCGCTACTACCAGGAGGTCGCGCCGGGGGTCGCCATGGACCGGGCCGAGATCGAGGCCGACGACGACACGCTCGAGACCGCCGCAGGGACGTTCCACTACTGCCTGCGCGTGCTCGAGACGACGCCCCTGGAGCCCACGGCCCGCGAGCACAAGCGCCACGCCCGCGGGATCGGCCTGATCCAGGACGCGCGCCTGACGCTCGTCCGCCACGGGAACATCGGGAAGTGAGGCGAGCCGGGCGGCCGCGCGCCAGCGGCGGCCTACGGGTCGTGGACGCCGCGCAAGGCGACGGCGAGGCTCTGCTCCCAAGGCCGCCTGTGCGCGCGGCGCATCCAGACGCGCGGCTGCGCGGGCTCCGGCACGCCGTCGCGCGGCGCTGCCTGCGGCCGCGCGCCGGACGCCGCCCCGAACCGCGTCAGTAGCCGTCGTCTCCCTCGCCCGCTCCGGCCTCGACCGGCGCGGTCGCGGCGCCAAGGCGCGCCAGCACGACCTTCACGTCGAGCTCGACGTCCTCGGGCGAGAGCAGCTCGCGCTCGACGAGCTCGAAGAGGACCAGGTGCCCGACCGCGACCAGCCCCTCGAGGGTCGGATGGAGGCGGTCCTCCTGCAGCATGCGGTCGGTGCTGCCGGCGGGCCACTCGGCGCTACCGATCCGGAACGCGTCGCCGCCGCGCAGGTCCGCGACGGTGCGCGACAGCGGGACCACGACGACGTTGGGGTGCTCCTCCGCCCAGCCGTAGAGCACCATGTTGAGCGTCACGAGCGTCTCCGGCGCCGGCATCTGCGGCGCCGTGAGCATGCGTCCGACCGAGTCGGACATGTCGGGGAAGTCGCCGATCACGATCGGGCACGCGAGCGGCTCCAGCAGCTTCAGGCCGTGCTCGAGCAGGACGAGGCGTTCCTCCTCCGAGGCGATCGGCTGCCCGTCGACGTTCTTCGACCCGTACCCGAACCAGAACGGGAAGTCGATCCCGACGACGAGGGTCGGATCGCTCTCGCGGACGAACGCGACCTGCTCCGGTCCGACCTCGGTGGGGCGCCCGAAGAAGAACAGGTCCGACTCGGTGCGGACGGACCGCGGCTCCCGCAGCAGCGAGGCCTCGAGGACCGCTCCCAGGTCTCTCTCCAGCTGAGCGCCGGCGGTCATGCTCGCCCCGATGACGACGACGCGCTCGAGCGAGTGGGCAGCGGGCAGCGGGCTCGCGGGCGCGGCGGCGCCGCCCTGGAGCGGGGGCAAGCCGAAGAGGACGACGGAGGCGATCCGACTGAAGACCATGTTTCCCTCCCGGGCCGGGTCGGGCACAGGGTAGCGGATCCGTCGCCAGGGCGCCGGCATCCGGCGCCCTGGCTCCGATCACCTCTGCGGCCGCACGGCTCGCAAGCTCGGTGCCGGGAGCACCGCGAGGAACCGGCCGAGACCCGAGAGACCGTCGCCGGTGATCGCGGCGAGGTCGGGCACGCCGTCGTTCGTGAGGTCCGCGAAGACGACGCTCCAGGGATCCCAGGAGAGGCCCAGGCGGTGCTCGATCGAGAACGCTCCCGAGCCGTCGTTCCGGTAGAGCGCGATCCCTCCCGCGACGGTCGTCATGAAGAGGTCGAGGTCTCCGTCCCCATCCAGGTCGCCGTGCGCGAGCCCGGTGGCGCCGATCAGGTCGGGCGAGAACGGCGCGCCGTAGTCGCGCCGCGCGGTGAACGTCCCCGTCCCCGTGCCCATGAGCACGGTCAGGGTCTCGCGGCCTTCGTCGTCCGCCCCGCTGTTGGCCGTCGCCAGATCGAGGTGCGTATCGCCGTCGAAGTCGGCGGCGACGATCCAGCGCGGCCCCTGCCCGACATCGTAGACGACCTCTTCCTGGAACGTCCCGTCGCCGTTCCCCATGTGCACGTTCACGAAGTCGCGGAGCCCGTACGGCATCCAGTGCGTGGTCGCGAGGTCGATGCGGCCGTCCTCGTCGAAATCCCCTCCGAGCACGGCGTGCGGCCCCGTGCTGATCTGCACCAAGTAGGGCGGATCGAACGTGGCGTCGCCGCGGTTGCGGGAGATGAAGAGGCGGTTGGCGGATCCGCCGCCGCCGCCGCAGGCGAGCTCCTCGAGGTTGACGACGTCCAGGTCGCCGTCGCCGTCGAGGTCGAAGGCGTCGATGTCGCCGTTGCCACACGTGCCGAGCACCCATCGCACGATGGGCCCGAAGACCCCGGCCCCGTCGTTGAGCGCGACGTAGAAATCGTAGCTGTTGAACGTGAGGTCGCTGTGGGCGTCGTTGTAGAGCAGGTCGAGGTCGCCGTCGCCGTCGAGGTCGCGCAGCTTGCCGCGCGCGACGCCGCTCCCATACTGTTCGCTGTGCGTGTACAACACCGGCGGCGCGAAGCTGCCGTCGCCGAGGTTGCGCAGCAGCGCGCCTTCGCTGCCCGTGCTCTCGGTCGACGTGAGCACGTCGAGGTCGCCGTCGCCGTCCACGTCGCCGACGTCCATGCGGATGTTGATCGAGGCGGTCGGGTAGAGGGTCGCCAGCTTGCGCGGCCCAGCGCCCCGGTTCCGGTGCACGGTGACCATCATCGAGAAGCGATCCGCGGTGACGAGGTCGAGCCGCCCGTCACCGTCGACGTCTCCCAGGGCGACGTCGAAGCTCGCCTGTCCGGCCGGGATCGGGTCCGCCGCGAGGAAGCCGCCCGCGCCGTCGTTCCTGACGATGCGCGGCCCGTCGCCGGGGCGACCCGAGAAGTGGATCGCGACGAGATCCGGCCATCGATCTCCGTCGAGATCCCCCGCGGCGAGAGCGGCCGGGCCGGCGGAGTAGGCCGTCAGCGGGACGTCGGCCGAGCGCGTGAAGACGCCGCCCTCGTTGCGCAGATGGACGATCTTCGGAGCCTGGCTGAGCTCGTGGCTGCGGGTGTTGCCGTAGAAGACGTCGAGGTCGCCGTCGAGGTCGGCATCCGCGAGCGCGATGCACCCGTACGCCATCCCGCCTTGCATCGGGAACAGCCGGTCGTGGACCTGGGGCGCGCCGAAGGTGCCGTCACCCGCGTTCATGAGGAGCGTGATCTGCTGCCCGTCGTGGGCGACCGCGAGGTCGGCGCTGCCGTCGCCGTCGAGGTCGCCCGCCTCGAGCTTGAACGGGTTCGGTCCGACGGTGTAGGCGACCTGTGGCCTCAGGCCGCCCGCGCCATCGTTCAGGAGCACGGAGATGGTCCCCGTCGGCGCGAAGCCGGAGTAGTTCGCGACCGCGAGATCGACGTGGCCGTCGCGGTCGAAGTCGGCGGTGGCGAGCCCGATCGGTCCCGCGACGACCCCGCGCGCATGCTGAGAGGGGAAAGCACCCCGGCCGTCGTTGTAGTAGATGCGCACGGATTGCCCCTCGTAGAAGGCATTGGCGATCGAGACGGCGAGGTCCTGATCGCCGTCCTCGTCGAAATCCGCCGCCACGATGTCCCAGCAGCCCCGGTTCGAGACCGTGGTATGCACCGGCCGGCCGTAGGTGCCGTCGCGCCGGTTGAACAGCACGGCGAACCCGGAGAGCCCGTCCGTACCCCCGCCCGGCGCGGCGTACTCGTAATTGGCGACGGCGACGTCCGGCCATCCATCCCCGTCGAAGTCCGCGATGGCGACCGCCGTAGGATCCCGCTCGAACGGCGCCGGGTTGCCGGGGTAAGCGCTCGAACCGGCGTCGTAGCCGGTCCACGGCGGATCGAATCGCGGGCGCAGGCGCTGCTGGGCCGCAGCGGTGCCTCCGAAGACCAGCGTCGCGGCGGCCAAGAGGCGGATCATCGGGCGTTCACTCGTCAGGCTTCTCATCGTCGTCACTCTGCTCTTTCCGTGTCGTTCGGGGTGTTTCGGCGGGGTCGTGGCCGGCGGGATCAGCGACGGCCCTTCGCGAACCGCTCCTGGACGCGGAACGCCTGGATGCTCGAGCCGATCATCAGCACGCCCTTGCGCGCGACGTGGACGTTCAGGGGGAAGTCGCCGCACCGCAGGTGGTAGGTCCACAGATGCTCGCCGTCCGCGGAGTATTTGCGCAGAACGCCCTCCAGCCCGATTCCCGTGCACGAGGGCCCGGACTTCCCGCCGACGTAGACCTCGCCGGCAGGGCCGAGAGCGACCGCGGTCGCGTACTCCATCCATCCGGCGATGCCCGCGTGGTGCTGCGACCAGAGCTCCTCTCCCGCGGGGCTGATCTTGAGGACCGACCAGTCCTCGTACGCGCCTGCGTCGGACGCCCAGCCGACCGCGACGACGGCGCCGTCGTCGGCGATGGCGAGGCGGACGAAGTTGTCGACCGGGCCGAACGGCCCGTTGTGGTAGACGCGCCAGTCCTCGTTCCCCTTCGCGTCGTACTGGACGACCGTCCCGACGTAGGGGAAGCCGCCGTCGGTCGTTCCCCAGCCGCACACGACGACCTGACCTGCGGGGCCGACGACGACGTCGTTCCCGCCCACGATCCCGTGCTCGTACAGCCGGGTCCAGAGTTCGTTGCCCGCGTAGTCGTAGCAGACGGTCAGCCACCTCGACCCCGTGTGGCCCGTAACGACGACCCGGCCGCCGCGCACGGCGAGGCTGGACGGCTCGTCGGAGTTCGTGCCGTGGGCGATCCGGGCCCAGCGGAAAGCGCCGTCGGCGCTGAACTTGACCGTGAGGAAATCGTGGCCCGTGGGCTCCGTCCCGGTCGCACCCCCCCAGGTCTCGCCGAAGAGGTACACGTCGCCGAGCTCGTCGACCGCGACGCGTCGGGCCTCGGAGCCCACGCCGATGCCGAAGGTCGAGTACCACAGCAGGTTCCCGTCCGGGTCGTACTTGACGGCGAGGTACCCGCCGCCGATCGACTCCTGGTACCCGCCACGCACGACGTTGTCCTGCGCATCGACAACGACCCACGACGGCACCGTGTGCCCGCCGGGGATGTCGAACGGGCGATCCCAGAGGACCTTTCCGTCCGGCGCGAGCTTCACCGTGTTGAAGCCACCGCCGTCGAGGACGAGGTTGCCCTCGGAATCGAGCGCGGAGGCCTTCGAGGGGAAGTCGAGTCGGACTCGCCAATCCTCGTTCGGCTGCTGGGCGGATGCGAGAGCCGCCGTCAGCGCGGCGATGGCCGCGATCGACGCGGCGCGGGGGGAGATCGGATTCGGGCTCATCGGAGAACCTCTATTGGAAGGACCGGCCTCGGATGAGCGGAGGAACGTCGTCTACAGATGTTCGCCCGGGCCGGAGCCAGGGTCTCTTCGCCGGTATGCGTAGTCGCGCGCGGACTTCGACGCACCCCGAGGGCAGCGGGGGGGTGGGCCGCGCGGAGCCCACGGTCGACGTTCCTCCGCTCGGTGAGCGATGGAAACCGTGGACGTCCGCGCGACCCGTGACCGGAGCTCTCGGTCCGCTTTCGTGGGCGTTGCTCATCGAGGTACCCTCACGGGGCGCACCAGGGCCGCGCAAACCACGTTCCATGCGCGCCTCGCCGTCGGCGGGCGGTCCCTCGGCCGGCGACCGTCCACGAACTGGACTCGGTCCGGAAACCGGAGCGCGGGTCCTTGTCGTGCGTCTGCCGGCGCGTCGTTCGCGGGGTGTAGCCCCGAGAGCCCGGCGCGCGTTCCTGGGCGGATCCCGCCCGCGAGCGGAGGATCGGCGTAGAATGCGGGCGAACCCCCACGTGCGTCCGTTCCGGACGCAGCCACCCAAGCGGAAGGAGAGATCCCATGTTCCACGCGTGGAAGCATGGTGCGCTTGCGATCGCGACGGCATCTTGCCTCACCGCCTTCGCCAACGCCCAGTGGAGTGACGGCTTCGAGAGCTATCCCGCCGGCAGCGCCCTGGAAGGCCAGGGGGGATGGCACGACTGGGACGGGATGGACGGAGCCCGGACCACGGTCGAGTCCACCTTCGCCCACGGCGGCGCGCAGTCCATTCGCGTTCGTCGCGGCGCCGACACCGTCCAGGAGTACGCCATCACGAGCGGCCAGTGGATCTTCAGCGGCTGGCTCTACGTCCCCACGGGGACCACCGGGACGCACTACTGGATCATGATGAACGAGTACAACGTCGGAGGACCCCACGAATGGTCGGTCCAGGTGAGGTTCAACGCGAACGCGGGCCGCGTCGAATGCGACTGCGGCAGCGCCACGCCCAACATGCCCGCCCTCGTCTTCGATCGGTGGGCTCAGGTCCGCGCCGAGATCGATCTCGACGGGGACAGCGTCAGCCTCTACTACGACGACAACTTCATCGCCACCTACCTCTGGTCCGAGGGCCCCACCGGAGCGGATGCGTACCTCGACCTGAACATCGAGGCGCTCAACCTCTATCCGGACCCGATCACCATTCCGGACCCGATGTTCTGGGACAGCTTCAGCCTGGTGCCCGGAGGCGACCTGGGCGTCAACTACTGCACCGCGAACCCGAGCTCCACCGGCGCCCCGGCGCTCATGTCCGCCCAGGGCTCGACGAGCGTGGCGCTCAACACCCTCGAGCTCACGGCCGAGCCCGTCCCCAACCAACCGTTCATCTTCTTCTTCGGGCCGAACCAGATCCAGGTGCCCTTCGGCAACGGCTTCCTGTGCGCCGGCGGTGGCTTGACGCGCATCCTGCCGCCGGGGGCCGCGTCGGGCAACCGGGCGGTGCGCTCGGTCGACCTCCCCACCTGGGGCATCGTCCCGGGAACGCGCAACTTCCAGTGCTGGTTCCGCGACCCCGCCGGCGGCGGCGCGGCGTTCAACACGTCCGACGGGCTGAGCATCGTGTTCGTGCCCTGAAGCTCCTCGAACGGACCGGCGAGCGAAGTGAGCTCGCCGGAGCGTCTTGAGCCGAGACGGAGCGGTCCCGGTCGCTCGGGGAACGATTCCCGGAGCGGCAGGGACCGCATGGCTCGAGGCGAGCTGCGACTACTCGAGCGGCTGGAGGACGCTCTCGAAGACGTGGGCGGCCAGGTTCCGTCCCGCTTCGAGGGCTTCGAGGTTGTCGTACTGCCAGTGGATGCCGCCGTAGATGCGGCTCTGGCCGGCTTCCTCGGCGGCCTCGGACAGGCTGTCGAACGGGCGGAAGACGCCTGGCAGCCCCGGCGACCCGGCGGTGAAGGCGATGTCGTCCGATCCGAAGTAGAGAGCCAGGATCGTCGAGGCGGCTCCACTGAAGGTGCTGTGCCCGGAGGTGTAGGAAGGGAAGGGGGGCGTCACGATGAAGGACCGCCAGTCGGGATCGGCCGCCGTGTCCGGGTTGCCGTCGAGATCGGCGAGCTGGATCCCCGTCACCGGGCGCCAGTGGTCGTAGGCGTACTTGGCGTCCCACGAGCAGATGGCCGCGTCCGCCTGGGCGAGGGCCAGCAGCGCAAACAGGCGGGCGTTCTCCAGCAGGTCGGTGTCGAAGGTGTCAGCGAAGATCTGGCCGATCTGGAGCCAGTGGCCGGGCGGGGTCACGGTGCCTCCGCCGTCCGCCCAGAACAAGGCGCTCTCGCTCTGATCCGCCGTGCGCGTAGGGCTGTCGAACGCGCCGAGCTCCTTCACCTCGTCGAAGGCATCCGCGTATTCTTCGTCGCTGAGGACCGGGGGCGCGGCCGGGCGGAACTGCGCGCCGTGCGACATGGCCCAGGTCTTCACGTACGGCCAGTTGGGGAGGAGCGCGGGCAGGAAGCCGGGGGCCGTTGGCGCCCAGCGGCCGATCTCGCCCGAAGGCTCGTACTCGACCGTGTCGAACGCGCCGTCGTTCCTACGTTTGAGGACTATCCGCAACCCGACCAGCATCCCATAGGCGCGACCCTTGTGCCTGGCGGGTCCACGAATGCCGGCGAGCGCGTCGTCCAGCGCCGCGTCGAAGATCTCGACGCGATCGGGATACAGATGCTTGAGGACGAAGTGGGCCGCATAGCTGGCGGCCGCTTCGGGCGAAGCGCCCGGGGGGGCCGGCACGCGGACCAGGTAGGGCTCGTATTGCCGGTGCACGCCGTTGACGGCATCGAACATCGCCGCGTGCACCATCGCGAAGGCACGAGTGGCCATGGGAGGGTTCGCCGACGTCGCGCGCACGCTCTCCAGGACGACGTCGTTCCAATCGAGGACGACGTCGGCATGCGCGGTTTCCGATGCAGCCAAGCAGAAGGCTGTTCCCGTGAGTATCCATCTTCCGAGCACGATGATCTTCTCCAGTTGAAGGTAGGGGCCGGCGGGGAGGTCGGCCGGGACAGACGAATTCTATCCCTCGTTCGGTTCGCGAGCGGCGCGGCGAGCCGAACGTCGACGAGCGAGAGGGCGTCCGTAGCCGGGTGAGCTGGGGATGGGGCTTGACCCGTTGGTGGCACAGGACTTGCTTCCGGTCCCGTCACCGACCCCGTCACCGAGGGGCGCTACGAGGTTGCGCTCGCCGATGGTGAGCGTGCTCCACCGCGCGTCCGCGTCGCGCATGCCCGACGGCGTCCGCAGGGCGGCCTGGCCGCTGGCGAAGCGCGCCGCGAGGAAACCCGTCGCCGAGGTGCGCGCGGCCAGCTCGACCAGCGGCGCGCCGAGGTGCTCCTCGAGCCTTCCGTGCGCGGCTCCGAAGGCCGCCAGGAAGGCGTCGGCCCGGTCGGCGGGGAGCTCGAGCTCCCTGGGCCATGGGAGGGTTCGCCGACGTCGCGCGCACGCTCTCCAGGACGACGTCGTTCCAAGCTTCGCTCTTCCTCTCGCCGATTGCGTTTCGGCGCTCGCGAGGGGGCGATCCCTGCACTCGTTTCACCGACCGATCATCAGGGATCTCGGCGAGGAGGACGAGAAAGGCGGGGGCTCCGTTAGAGTCCGAAGGAGCTCCTCCGCCACCTGCGACTCGAAGAGGCTCCGACGATGGACCGTCCCCGCTCCCTCTCCCCCGCGCTCCTCGCCCTCGCCTCTCATGCCGCCGTCGCCCGCGCTCGGAAGGCGCGCCTGCAAGGCCCGCACAAGGTCGATCCGCTCGGGCCATGGGTCGGCTGATCCTGCATGCAGGGATGCCCAAGACTGGATCGTCCACGATCCAGACCTGGCTGAGAGCGAACTCGGCCAGGTTGCGGGATCTCCACGACATCGACGTCCTCGTCGTTCGAACGCGCGATTCGGTCGGCACTCCGCGCGTGGAGATCGAAGCCCACGAATCGGGATCCGTGAACTCGGGCCAATTCATCGAGCGCTACATGCGGCCCGGCGCGCCCCGGGAAGCGATGTCGCGCGAGCTGTTCGATGGCATTGCTCGCCGATCGGAGACCGGTAGCTCCGCGATAATCTCGGGCGAAGCGTTTGCGCAGCCCTTCTGGAGAAAGGATGCGGTCTTCCTCGATAGCCTCGCCCGCCTGAGCGAGGCTCATCGTGTTACCGTGGCGTATTACGTACGGCCCCAGCACACGGCCTTGGAGGCAGCGTGGCGGCAGTGGGGGTTCAGGTCAGGGAGCTCTCCGTCGCAGTACCTCCTGCGCCGCTCCGAACAGATGTTCTACCTGGACACCTACGAGTTCTTGTCGAGCGAATACCCCCGTGTCGATTTCGCGATCCGCCCGTTCAGAAGCGATCTGCTTTTCGAAGGGGACGTCATCCTCGACTTCGTCGCCGAGGTCCTTCGACTAGAGGCCCGCTTCCCCGTGACCGCGGGGACCTGGACGAATCGCGGCCTTCCGCTGGAGATCGTGAACGCGCTCCGGTCGGCACCCCCGGGGCTGTTGTGGCAGTCGCCCCATGACAATCGCGTCCTGACCACGATCAAGAGACTGCTGGAGGAGCTCGAGCTCGAACTGCCGGAGAGCGAGGACGTACGACTCTCTCGTGCACTGCTGAAGCGCCACGCCTGGAACGTCTTCGAGATGGACAATCGGAAGCTCGCAAGTTCGCTCGGATGGCAGTGTGATTCCTTCATCGAGGCACTGGATCAGAGCGACGCTCCCGGCGCAGGCGCCGCCTCCGAGCTCACGCGCCTCGATCAGCTGTGGCGCCCGAAGGCATCGGAAGCGGAGCTACTGCTTCTCCAGCATGCGCTCGCCCGCCTGGCGGCGCGATCCGGTTGATCGGAGCCGGGGGTCGAGGTCCCGCGGCGCGGGGCCCGCGGGTCCAGGAGGCGTGCGTGCGAAGGGCTCGGCCGAGCACAACCCGAACATGCGCCGCCGGCATCCGGCACGCGGGCCAATGCAGAAAGGACGGGCTGCCGTTAGAGTCCGAAGGAGCTCCCCCGCCGTCTGCGACTCGAAGAGGCCCCACGATGGACCGTCCCACCTCCCTCCCTCCCACGCTCCTCGCCCTCACCCTCCTCGCCGGCGCAACGCTCGCCCAGGACGCGCCCGTGCGCGGCCCGCACAAGGTCGATCCGCGCTGGCACGCGCTCGTCCACGCGACGCTCGTTCCGCGGCCGGGGGAGAGCGTCGAGGACGCGACCGTCGTGCTGCGCGAGGGCGTCGTCGTCTCCGTCGAGGCCGGCGGCGCGCCGCCGCCGGGGGCGCGCGCGTGGGACTGTTCGGGCCTCACGGTGTACGCGGGCCTGGTCGAGCCGCACCTGCCGGTCGACGCGCCGCTCCCGCCGAGCGATGGACAGGGCGGCCACTGGCAGTACGAGATGGTGACGCCCGAGCGCTCGGCGCTCGACGGCCCGGGGGTCGAGAGGTCGGTGCGCGAGGAGCTGCGCAAGCTCGGCTTCACGGTCGCCGCGATCGCGCCGCGCGGGGGCGTGGTGCGCGGCCGCGGCGCGGTCGTTTCGCTCGGGGAGCCGGCGGACGAGCTCGAGGCGCAGAGCGCCGAGGTGCTCGCCACCGACGCGTTCCAGGAGATCTCCTTCCAGCCCGCGGGCTTCCGCGGGCGCGACTCGGGCACGGGCGGGCCGCGCTACCCGACCTCGCAGATGGGCGCGATCGCCCTGGTGCGCCAGACGCTCCTCGACGCCGACCGCTACCAGCGCTGCTGGGAGGTCTACCTCCACGATCCGGGCGGCCTCGAGCCGCCGCAGGTGAACCGCGCGATGCGCTCGCTCGAGCGCGGCTCGAACGGCGGGACGCCGCTGCTCTTCGACGCGCGCGACGAGCTGCAGGTCCTGCGCGCCGCGCGCCTCGCAGAGGAGTTCGGGCGCCCGATGCTCGTCCTGGGATCGGGCACCGAGCTGCGCCGCCTCGAGGCGATCGGCGAGGCCTGCCTTCCGATCATCCTGCCGCTCGACTTCCCCGACGCGCCCGACGTCTCGACGCAGGCGAAGGCCGATGGGGTCGACCTGCGCACGCTGATGACCTGGGAGCAGGCCCCGACCAACCCGCGGCGCCTCGTCGCGGCCGGGATGACGGTCGCGCTGACGACCGACCGTTTGGAATCGCGCGCCGACTTCCCCGAGCGCCTGCGCAAGGCGATCGAGCACGGGCTCGACCCTGCGCAGGCCCTCGCGATGCTGACCACGATCCCGGCGCGCATGCTCGGCCTCGAGGGCCGCGTCGGCCGGGTCGCGCCCGGGATGCTGGCGAACCTGGTCGTCACCGACGGGCCGCTCTTCGACAAGGAGACGAAGGTGCGCGACGTCTGGGTGGGCGGCCGGCGCTACGAGATCGAGGCGCCGCCCGGCCCGGACCGCTCGGGCGAGTGGGAGGTGACCTTCGAGAGGTTGGGCGCGAACGAGGGCGTGCAGGGCCGGCTCTCCATCAAGGAGAAGAAGGTCACCGTCCACGTCCTCGAGGCCGAGGTCGAGGCGCAGGGGGTCGAGCTCGACAGGGCCCACCTGCATTTCCAGATCCCCGGGAAGGACCTCGCGCTCGACGGCGTGGTCGCGTGCTCGGGGCTGTTCGAGGGGGACGTGCTCTACGGCTCGCTCACCGGGCCCGACGGCGCGCGCGCGTCGTGGACGGCTCGGCGCACCGAGGCGGTGCCGGGTGAAGAGACCGAAGAGGGCGAGGCGGTGGCCGAAGCCGAGGGCGCGGGCGAGGCCGTGGCTGAAGCCGAGGGCGCGGGCGAGGCCGTGGCTGAAGCCGAGGGCGCGGGCGAGGCGGTGGCCGAAGCCGAGGAGCTCGGCGGCCCGCCCGGCGCCGGCCTCGGCGAGGGCGGGGGCCGCCGCCGGCGCGAGGCCGAGCCCGCCGCCGAGGATCCGGTGCCGGAGGCCTACGGCACGCCGTTCGGCGCCTACGGGCTCGCGTCCGTCCCCGAGCAGCGCTCGGTCCGGTTCCAGGGCGCCACGATCTGGACCGGCGGCGACACGGGGATCCTCGAGGACGCCGCGCTCGTGATCGCTCGCGGGCGCGTCGTGTACGTCGGGCCGCGCGCGGGCGCGCCCGAGGCCGACGAGGTCGTCGACCTCGCGGGCAAGCACGTGACCCCCGGTCTGATCGACTGCCACAGCCACACCGGCATCAGCGGCGGCGTCAACGAGATGGGGAGCCGCGTGACCGCGGAGGTGCGCATCGCCGACGTGATCGATCCCGACAGCATCAGCTTCTACCGCCAGCTCGCGGGCGGTCTCACGGCGGCGAACCAGCTGCACGGCTCGGGCAACGCCATCGGCGGGCAGAACAGCGTCGTCAAGAACCGCTGGGGCTCGCCGCACCCCGACGACCTGCGCTTCGCTGGCGCGCCGCCGGGGATCAAGTTCGCGCTCGGCGAGAACCCCAAGCGCGTCGCGGCCGATACCGAGGACTCCGCCGAGTACCCGCAGACGCGGATGGGCGTCGAGGCGCTGATCCGCGACCGGCTGAACGCGGGGCGCGACTACGACGCGGAGTGGGCCGCCTACCGCGAGCGCTCCGAGTGGGAGCGGCGCAGCGTCATGCCGCCGCGCCGCGACCTCGAGCTCGAGGCGCTGGCCGAGATCGTGCGCGGCGAGCGGCTGATCCACAGCCACAGCTACCGGCAGGACGAGATCCTGATGCTGGCGCGGCTCGCGCAGGAGTTCGGCGTCACGATCGGCACGTTCCAACACGTCCTGGAAGGCTACAAGGTCGCCGAGGCGATCGAGCAGGCGGCGCTCGGCGCGTCGACCTTCTCCGACTGGTGGGCGTACAAGTTCGAGGTGATCGACGCGATCCCCTTCAACGCGGCGATCATGACCGACGTCGGCGTCACCGTGTCGATCAACTCGGACTCCGACGAGCACGCGCGGCGCCTCAACACCGAGGCCGGCAAGTCGCTGAAGTACGGCGGCATGGACCCGCACGAGGCGCTGAAGCTCGTCACGCTGAACCCCGCGATCCAGCTCGGCATCGCGGATCGCGTCGGCTCGCTCGCGGCGGGCAAGGACGCGGACCTCGCGATCTGGTCGGGGAACCCGCTGAGCTACTTCAGCCGCTGCGAGTCCACCTGGGTCGACGGCCGCGAGTACTTCTCGCTCGAGCGCGACCGCGAGCTGCGCGCGGAGGCCGAGCGCGAGCGCAACCGCATCCTCCAGAAGCTCATGCGCTCGGAGACTTCCGAGCGGGGAGGTCGCGGCGGCCGCCGCGCGCCGCTCGAGGACCCGACCGACCCCGCCGCCGCGCGTCACCGCGAGGAGCTCGAGGCGCTCTGGCGCGCGGGCGTCGACCCCGAGCTCGCGCAGCCCGGCGACTGCGGCTGCGGGCACCTCTTCTGGCACGAGGCCCTTTCGACCAGCGATCGCTGAGGAGCACGACGATGACGAACACCAAGCACAGCATCCTCCTCGCCGCCGCGCTCCTCGCGGCGAGCGCTCCCGCCCAGGACCTCGTGCCCAAGGCCGCTCCCCAGGCGGGCCCGATCCTGATCCGCTACGCGACCGTCCACACCGTTTCGGGCGGCACGCTCGAGAACGCCGCGCTCCTGTTCGAGGGCGGCGTGATCCGCGCCGTCGGATCGGACGCGACCGCCGCGCTGGGCGGCTCGGGGGCCGAGGTGATCGACGCGCGCGGCAAGCACGTCTACCCGGGCTTCGTCTGCGTGGCGAGCACGCTGGGGCTCGCCGAGATCGGCAGCGTCGACATGACGATCGACACCTCCGAGGCGGGCTCGTTCAACCCCGAGGTGTACGCGGCCGTCGCGATGAACCCCGACTCGTGGCTGATCCCGGTCACGCGCCGCAACGGCGTGCTCACCTGCGGCGTTATGCCCCAGGGCGGGACCGTCCCGGGGCGCCTCTCGGTGGCACGCCTCGACGGCTGGACCTGGGAGGACATGGCGATCGAGCGCGACGCCGGCCTGCTCGTCAGCTGGCCGTTCATCGGCTCGGGCGGCGGCGGTTCCCGTTTCCGGCGCGGCGGGGGGGGCGGGGGCGACTCCGAGGAGCAGATCGCCCGCATCGACGCGCTCTTCGACGCGGGCGACGCGTACCTCGCGGCGCGCGCGGCCGATCCGCGGATCAAGACCGACCTGCGGCTCGAGGGGCTGGCGCCGACGCTGGCGGGCGATACGCCCGTGTTCATCGAGGCGACGACGGTCGAGCAGATCGAATCGGCGGTCGGCTGGGCGGCGCGCCGCGGGGTGCGCGCGGTGATCGTCGGCGGGCGCGACGCGGGCCTCTGCGCCGACCTCTTGAAGCGCCACGACGTCGCCGTCGCCGTGACGGGCGTGCACCGCATGCCGCACCGCCGCGACCTCTCGTACGCGAGCACCTACGAGCTGCCGGCGATCCTCGAGGAGGCCGGCGTGAAGTGGTGCTTGACGATGTCCGCGCGCAGCACGTCGAGCGCGCGCAACCTGCCCTACGAAGCGGCCGCCGCGGTCGCGTTCGGCCTCTCGCGCGACGCGGCCGTCCGCTCGATCACCCTGTCCGCCGCCGAGTGCCTGGGCGTCGGCGATCGCCTCGGCTCGCTCGAAGCCGGCAAGGCGGCCACGCTCTTCATCGCCGACGGCGACCCCCTGGAGCTCTCGACCCGGATCGAGGCGGCGTTCATCGACGGGCGGCGCATCGACCTGCGCGACAAGCAGACCGAGCTCGACGCGAAGTACCGCGAGAAGTACCGCCAGCTGGGGGAGATCACGGACGAGGGCTAGCCCGGCACTCCGGCACGATGTCCCGGGCCTCCATCCGCGCGCGCCTCCTGGCGCTGTCGATCGGCATGCTCCTCGCCGCCGCCGGCGCCGCCGGCTTCCTGTACCTGCGCGAGCCGCCGCCCAGCGTGCGGGTCGTCGATGACGGCTGGCTCGGGGATCTCCTGGATCGGCGCAGCGTGCGCGCGGGCTCCCCGGCCGCGGCGGACGAGCTGCTCGTTCGCAACGAGGAGGACCGCGCCGCGCTGTTCCGAATCTTCGGAGAGCAGCTCCAAGAGGGGTACGTCTACGACCCGCTCCTGTCGTTCCGGCGCGCGTCGCACATGAGCTCGTGGCACGAGCTCGCCGAGCACCCGAAGGGCGGCTGGCTCTTGCGCACCAACGGCCTGGGCATGCGCAACGACGCGGAGCTCTCGGCGCAGCGGCCCGACATGCGAGTGCTGGTGACCGGCGACTCCCACACCGAGGGCGTGTGCTCGAACGACGAGTCCTTCGCCGCGCGGATCGGCGCCGACCTCGAGGCGCGCGACCCGCGACCGCGCGTGGAGGTGCTCAACGCGGGGGTCAGCGGCTACGCGGTCTACAACTACCTGGGCGTCTTGGAACGCTACGGCCGGGAGCTCGCCCCGGACGTCTTCGTGGTGGTCCTCTACGGCGGGAACGACTTCTCCGGGACGCTCAAGTTCCAGCGCTACTTCCACGCGCGGCCCAAGTGGGCGATCGGCCCCTACGACCGCAAGCGTCTGCCCAAGTCCGAGGCCATGCCGCAGGAGTTCACGCAGCTCGTGTACTTCCTCAACAACCCCGGCGACGTCGAGGTCGCCAACCGCACGTTGCGGGTCCTCACCGCCGAGATGCAGGGGCTGTGCGAGGAGATGGGCATCCGGCTGGTCGGCGCCTACCTGCCGCCGCCGACGCGCGGGCAGCCGCGGCTCTTCGGGGAGCTGGCGGCATCGGTGCGGGCCGCGCTGGGGCTCCCACCGGACTACGACGACCCGAGCGATCGGATGGCCACCGCGTGGCTCGCCTACCTCGCGGAGAGCGGCATCCCGCACGTCGACCTGCGCGAGGCGTTCGGCGCGAGCGACGAGAGCTGCTACTGGACGCGGGACAGTCACATCAACCTGCGCGGGCACCGGATCGTCGCGGAGCAGCTCGCGCCCCTCGTCGCGCGCGCGCTCGGCGGGTGACCACCCCCGGCTAGCTTCCGGCTAGGGCACGAGCGTGAAGCGGCGCCCGATCGCGGTCCTGCTCCCGGTCGTCGTCGCCAGGCGGTAGCGCAGGCGGCAGTCGCCCGAGCTCACGCCGCTCGGCGCGACGATCTGGACGCGGCCGTTGTTCGGGACGTCCGTTGCGATCGGCCTCCAGGGACCGTTCGGCCCCGTGCTGGAGAACTCGACGCTCAGCGTGCTCGGATCGGCGGCCGGCGCCGCGCTCGCCCACTCGACGAAGCGCACCTGGCCGCCGCGCCAGACGCGCCCGCGACCGGGCGCGACCGGCGCGAGCGTGAGCTCGGTCGGCGTCGAGGCTTCGAGGAGCACGTACAGCTCGTTCGTCCCGCCGCCGAGGAACGTGTACTCGTCCTGCACCAGCGCGAGGTCGGGGAAGCCGTTGTGGTCGAGGTCGCCGCCCGCTTCGAAGGCCTCGGCCCAGCGGCTTCCGCCGCCGGGGACGTCGAGCGCGACCGCCTGGTGCCAGTTGCCGCGGCCGTCCCCCAGGAAGACGGCGAGCTGTCCCTCGCCGAGCGCCGCGACGTCGAGGTTGCCGTCGAGGTCCATGTCGCGGAGCTGCGTCCGCTGGTACGGCCCGCTGGCCGGCAGGCCCGCGGAGACGGAGGACCAGACGTCGCCTGGGCCCCAGGCGAAGATCCGCACCCCGCCCGCCAGCCCGGTGAACGAGATCTCGTCGCGCCCGTCGCCGTCGACGTCGCCGGCGTCCGTGCCGTACCAGCTGTCCGCCGGGAGGTTCCCGTCGGCCGCGGCGAAGCTACCCGTGCCGTCGCCGCGCCAGACGGTGCCGACCTGCGCGCCGGCCACGAGGTCGAAGTGGCCGTCGCCGTCGACGTCGGCGAAGGTGACGTCCTCGTCGGAGTTCCCGCCGCTCGCGCCGAAGCTCCACGTCCACGTGCCGTCCATGTGGTTCTCGTACACGTGGACGCCGTTGCAGCAGCCGAAGGAGTTGGAGGCGAGGTCGAGGTCGCCGTCCGCGTCGATGTCGGCGAAGTCGGTGCCCATCATCCCGTAGGTCTCGCCGCCGGTGGCGAGGCCGTCGTCCCAGGGCGTCCAGCCCGTGCCGCTGCCGTCGCCCAGCGCGACCTCGATCAGCTGGTCGCCGAAGTCGGAGCTCGAGTAGTCGTGGTGCACGCCGTAGCCGGCGTCGACCAGGCCGTCGCCGTCGACGTCGCCGAAAGCGATCCCGCCGTACCCGAAGTCGCCGCGCATCTGCACGGCGAAGCTCCCGCGGCCGTCGCCGAACCAGATCATGATCCCGTGCTGGCTCGAGCCGATCAGGGGCGAGCCGTGGTCGCCCACCGAGCCCAGGTCGACGTGGCCGTCGCCGTCGACGTCGCACATCTCGAGCTCGGTGCGCCCGCCGTCGAGGCCCGGCGGCTCGAGGCCGCTGCGCGTGACGACGTAGGCGAGCGGGTGCTCCTTCTGCTGCTTGGCTCGGGGCACCTGCGCACCCGCCGGACGGGCCTCGGCTGCGCCCGCGAGGGAGAGCAGGGCGATCGGCAGGCAGTGCGCGGGCTTCATGCTCCAGAGCCTACGCCAAACCGGCCGGGCCGGGTTCAGAGCTCGAGGCTCTTCAGCTCGATGCTGTCGTCGAGAACCACGCCGGTGCGCTCCACGGTGCGCGGTCCCCGCAGCGGAGAGACGATCGTCCGCGAGATCACGTCGCTTCAGCTTCTCTCCGACGGGGATGACGAAGTCGATCTCATGCCCGTGATGATCGCGAAAGAAGTAGACCTCGGCCGCGCGGCCACGGTTGGAGTGCCAGCGCAGGATCTGGCCCAGCACGTGCGTCTCGAACATCGGGCCCAGCAACCCGCTGCGCTCCAGATCACGGGCGGACTTTTTCGATGATCCTCCGCGTAGATCGGCCGATATCGTTGACACTGGCATTGATTTGCATGCAAATCGTTGGGATGCCTGGCGAAAAGAGCGCCCCCTTCCGCCGCGCGCTCGACATCGAGCTGGTCCCCAACCCCCGGACCGGGTCCGCGGCGGCGTTCCTCTGGGGCGCCCGGCAGACGGGCAAGACCACCCTCCTCCACGAGCGCTTTCCCGGCGCGTCCTTCTACGACCTCCTGGACACCGAGCTCGCCGCCGACCTCGCGGTGCGGCCAGGGAGGCTGCGCGAGGAGGTGCTCGCGGATCGCCCGCAGGTCGTGGTGCTGGACGAGGTCCAGGTCGTCCCCCGACTCCTCGACGAGGTGCACTGGCTGCTCGAGAACACCGCCACTCACTTCGTCCTCTGCGCCTCGAGCGCGCGCAAGCTCCGCCGCGGGGCCCGGAACCTCCTCGGAGGCCGGGCGGTGGAGTGCCATCTCTTCCCGCTGACGAGCCACGAGATCCCCGGGCTCGACCTCGTCCGGCTCCTGAACCACGGAGCGCTGCCGGCGCACTACCTCGTCGACGACCCGTCGCGGCTCTTGAAGGCCTACGTCAACACCTACCTCAAGCAGGAGATCATCGACGAGTCCGCGACGCGCAACGTGCCGGCCTTCTCGCGCTTCCTGCGCGTCGTGGCGCTGACCCACGGGCAGCAGGTCAACTACGCGAACATCGCCCGCGAGACGGGGGTCTCGCCGGCCACGGTGAGGAGCTACTTCCAGATCCTCGAGGACACGCTCCTGGGGTTCACCCTCGAGCCCTGGCGCGGGCGCCGCCGCCGCCGGCTCGTGGAGTCCGCGCGCTTCTACCTCTTCGACGTCGGCGTGGTGAACCACCTGCACCCCGAGGCCCAGGTGGTCGTCGAGGGCTCCGACCTCTTCGGCCGCAGGTTCGAGCACTTCCTCCTGAACGAGGTCCGGGCCTACCTCGCCTACCGCGGCCGCGCTCTCCCGCTCGGCTTCTGGCGGACGAGCTCCGGGCTCGAGGTCGACCTCCTCGTCGGCGAGCTCGAGCTGGCGCTCGAGCTCAAGTCGTCGCGCGAGGTGCGCTCGTCCGATCTCAAGGGCCTGCGCGCCCTGCGCGAGGAGATCCTGCCCGGCCGGAGCCTGGTCGTCTCGCGCGAGGATCGCCGGCGCGTGACGAGCGACGGCATCGAGGTGGTCCCGTGGCGCGACTTCTGTGCGGCGCTCTGGGGAGGCGAGCTGGTGTGACCGGCCGGGCCGCCCGCGTGCGCCGAGCGCCTACGGCAGCTCGAAGTCGCGCACTTCATCGGTCCCGAGTTGCGCGTCCCAGAGGTCGGTCAGGGCCCGGCGGTTCTCGCCGGGGGGGTAGACGTGCGTGCGGTACTGCGGGGTGTCGGGGAGGAGCAACTCGTAGTCCCCCTGCGCGTCGGTCAGCGTGAACGCCGACTGCGTGCGGAGCTCGACGGTGCCCGCGGGCTGGGGAAGCAGGCAGGTGAATGCGACGCGGCTCTGCGGCGCTGGACGTCCGCTGGCGTCGACCACATGACCGCGCAGGGTTTTCGCCCCGAGCCCGCGGAACACGCCGTCGCGCCCGCGCGGAACGCGGATCGTGAACGGCTCGGGGTCTTCCGAGGGCGGTTCCGTCACGAAGAAGACCCCGGCGAACGCACCGTAGAAGTTCTCCCAAGCGTGTCGGTCCAGGTGGTCGTTGAAGGTGATGCGGTGGGGGACATCGTGCTCGCAAACGAGGGTGAAGCGACCAACCTCGTCGGTGACGGCCGACGGAGCGCGCGCCTCGAACGAGCTCATCCCGGCCGGGGCGGCGCTCACGCGCACGCCGACGAGCGGCGCGTCCGTCGAGAGGTCGAGGAGCACCCCCTCGTAGCGCGCCCCGTCGAGCACGACGCGGATCGGGTGCCCGTCCTCGGCGTCCGTCGGCACGCTCGCGGTCCAGCAGCGGCCGTCGGGGGCTGCGACCTCGAAGTCGCGCAGGTTGATCTTCTGCAGGTCGATCGGGATCGTGCCCTCGGGCTCGAGGGCGACCCAGTCGATCGTCGACGTTCGCGCGCGCCAGCCGGCGAGGTCGGTGGTCGGCTCGGTGACGACGCGCGCGAAGCGCGGCTCGCCGGCGGTCGGGACCATCACCGTGAGCCGCTCGTGGCTCCCGGCCGCGACCAGGACTTCCTCGCGGATCGCGTCGCTGAAACTGGTCCTCGTGGGGACGTGGGGGATCGCGAGCGTGTACGTGGCGTCGGCGAGGTCGCGGAAGACGACCCGGCCCTCGCCGTCCGTCCAGCGCCACTCGCTGCGGCCGCTCGCGTCGCCGAGAACGACGGTGTGTCCGAGCTGCGGAGTGCCGGCGGCGTCGCGCAGCGTGACCTCGATCGACCCGAGGTGCGCGAAGTCGATCACGTAGTCCGCCCCGTGCGGTAGCTCGACCGCGTGCACGAAGAGGCGCTCCTCGTGCTCGGCGCGCAGGAGGTAGCTGCCCTCCGGGGCGGCGAGGCGAAAGCGACCGTTGCGATCGGTGCGGCAGGCGTCGACCGAGCACTCGCCCTCGACCCGCCACTGGAGCGGGTAGTAGGGCTGGAGCTCGACGAGCACTCCGGCGAGGGGCGCGCCGTTCTCGAGGACGAGGCCCGTGATCGCCGGCAGCTCGCCGGGCTCGAGCGCGGCCTCGACGACCTCCTGGGACGGCAGGTCGGTGAAGTGGAAGCTGCGCGGGAGGTAGCCCTCGGCCCAGACGGTCAGGTCGAAGGGCGTGCGCCGCAGCATCGATATCAAGCTCCCGTCGCGGAAGAGCGTGTAGCGGCCCGCTGGCGCGTAGAAACGGCCGGCCCAGCGCGGGTTCGCGGCGGAAGCCTCGCGCCCGACCATCGCGAAGTGCTCGATTCCTTCCCCCGTCGCGGCGTCGGCTACCACGAGCACCGGCACCCGCTCGAGCCAGACGAGCGCGGGCTCGCCCGTGCCCGTGTCGAACGCGCCGCGGCAGACGTAGCCGGGCGTGCGCGAGACGACCTGGACGCGCGCCGCGGGGAGCTCGGTCGCGAAGGTGCCGTCGGGCTCGGTGACGACGCTCCACGCGTCGTGCGCGGACCAGTCCATGGGCTTCACCTCGCCGTCGAGCTGCCGCGCGGCCTCCTCGGCGCTGCCGTAGTAGCGCACGACGGCCGCCTCGTCGAGCCGCCGCCGGCCCACCTCGCCCCAGAAGACGAGCGTCACCGTCTCCGCCAGGCGCTCGCCGCGCGCGTCGACGACGTGGCCGGCGAGCCGGCGCGCGGGGCGCAGCTCGATCGTCCACTCGTTCGTGGGATCGGGCGCGGGGAGCGTGCGCTCCGCGAAGCCCTCGCGCGCGCAGCGCAGCGTGCCGCCCGACGGCGGCGCGGGGAGCTCGAACTCGCCGGCCTCGTCCGAGAACGCCGAGGCGATCGTCGCGCTGCCAGGAGCGAGCCGGCCGTAGAAGGCGCGCGGCTCGTCGTCGGTCCCCGACGGGGTTCCGGTCGGATCGCCGAAGCTCCTGCTCCTCGAGAGCTCCCAGGTGTCCGAGCCGAGCAGCGATCGGTTGTCGTGCCACGTGAGCTCGTAGATCTCCTGCTTGATCCGCCGCATGGAGCGGCGCACCGGCTCGTGCAGCTCGACGCGCGCGCCCGCGACCGGATCGCCCGTCGCCCCGTCGACGACCCGCCCGCGGAGCGCGACGAGGTCGCCCTGAGGATCGGCAACGGACGCCGCGGTGCGCGACGCTTCGACCTCCGCTGCGGCGGGCGCGTCGACGATCTCGGCTTCGGCGGTGGGGGAATCCGACTCGAGCAGCACCGGTCGCGCCGGCTCCCCCGGTCGCGGGTCGTGGGCCACCGCGGCCTTCCACGGCGCCCAGGCCGAGATCGCGACGATCGCGGCGAGGGCCGCCGCGCCCAGGAGGAGCTTCTTCGTCATGACGAGACCTCCGATCGAGAGGGGGACGGCGGCCGCGCCGGCGCCGGCGCGCGCCACGACCTCCGCGCGCACGGCGGCGAGGCCGCGCCCTGCACCGACGAGCACGGCGAGCGCCGACGCGAGGCTCGCGGGCAGGAGCGCGCGCAGCTTCTCGAGGCCGCGGTGCAGGCGCACGCGCACGGCGCCCGGGCTCTCGCCCAGGACGTGCGCGACGTCCGCGGGCGACATGCCGTGGCGCAGCCGCAGGACGAGCGCGCGGCGGTAGGGCTCCTCGAGGCGATCGAGCGCCTGCGCGAGCGCGCCGGAGAGCTCGGCCTCCTGCGCCGTCTCGTCGGGCGCCGCCGCGAGCCGCGCTCGCAACCGCTCGGGGTCCGGCTCGCGCGCGCCCCGGCGCCGCGCGTCCCGCGCGCGGTTGGCGAGGATGCCCGCGAGCCAGGGCGCGAGCTCGCGCGAGGCGTCGAACTCGTCCGCCCGCTCGAGGGCGACGAGGAAGGTCTCCTGGACGAGGTCCTCGGCCTCGCCGGCGCGCCCCACGAGGTGGATCGCGAGCCGCAGCAGCGTGGGCGCGAGCGCGTCGAAGACGCGGCCGATCCACTCGGGATCGCGCGTCTCCTGGTAGCGTCGGAAGAGCCTCTCGGGATCGGGCGTCACGGGCTCCCCGTGTGTGCACGGGGAGCCCGATTGTTACAGCGAAACCCGAGCCGGCGCTCTCTACGGCTCGAACGTGATCCGCAGCCCGTCCGACGTGTTGAAGCACGCCCCGCGCTTCTTCCCACGCCCATGCCGGTCGCGGAACCACGCCTGGAAGTGCAGCGTCTCGCCCGGCGCGAGCAGCCCGTGGCGCTCGAGGCGGCGGCTGTTGTCGAGCGGGCTCGAGAGCCGTCCGTCCTGCGCACGGGCGCACGCCGCGAAGTACACGCGGCGCCCGACGCACAGGACCGCCCTGCCGAACGTGTGCTCGACGGCCGTGCGGCTCGTGACGAACATCCCCCAGCCCTGCGGCACGGGACCGGCCTCGAGCACGAGGTCGCGTGCCTCGACGCTCGCCGAGCCCGAGGCGCTCATCACCGCTGCCTTGCCGGTGGAGTTGACCGTCGACGTGCAGTAGTTCTCGAAGAACGGGCCGCCGACGCTGTCGAGCTCGGTGTCCATCAGGTAGAGCGGTCCGCGAAAGTCGGTGTTCCACGTGTCGCCTGCGCTGTCGACGGCAAGGCCCCACGGCAGGTTTCCCGGCGGGAAGCAGCTCTCGAGCACGGTCCCGTCGGTCGGATCGACGACGAAGATCCGCGCCGCGTCGCGGTCCGCGACGAGCAGCTGGCCTGCGAACCAGGCGAGGTCCGTGGGCATCGTCCCCGGCGCGGGGATCGTCGCGAGGACGGTCCCGTCGGCGGGGTCGAGGCGGTAGATCAGGTCGCGCGTGTAGTCGGCGTGCCAGAGCGCGCTCCCGTCCCACGCCAGCCCCGATCCGTTCGGGTCGATGAAGACCGACGATGGCGAGGGGATGACCGCGAGGACGGCGCCGTCGGCCGGGTCGACGCGGTAGATCTGGCCCGATTGCTCGGGGTGGACCCACAGCGCCGTCCCGTCCCAGGCGAGCCCGCCGACGTACCGGCCTGGCGCCGGGAGCGTCGCGACGACCGCGCAGGTCGCTGGGTCGATGCGCCGCAGCCACGTGTCGCGGAACGAGCCGACCCAGACGTGGGTCCCGTCCCACGCGGCTCCGCCCAGCGGTGACCCCGGGGGCGCGCACGCCGTCAGCATCGCGCAGCTCCCGAGAGCCTCGTCCTGTGCGGCTGCGTGAGCCGCGACGAAAAGATGCGCGCCGGCTACCCACAGCGCGGATGTCAAGAGACGCTCTGCCCTCGGTCCCATCAGGTGACCCCCTTCCAATGGCCTGATCGAGGCCTCGCTTTCGTGGCGAGGCCTTCCGGCGGGGATCCACCCGTCGCTGCACCCGTTACCTCGAACGCGGCGCCCGCGGATCTTGAGCTCGACCGGCCATCTCGGTACCCGTCGCGGCCGCGGCCGCCCGAGACGCTCTCAGTCGTTCTCCTCGTCGTGCTTGCCGCCCCCGCCGGTGACGGTCATGACCTGCACGCCGCCTTCCCCGTCGGCGCCGAGCTTCTCGAGCATCTCCTGCAGCTCCTCGGGGCTGCCGACCTGGATCATCATGCCCTCGCCAAACTCCGCGGGGAGCTCGCCGCCGCCCCCGGTGTGATCGGGCCGCTCGGTGCGCTCGCCGTCGCCCGTCCGCGGAGACGCGAGCGGGCTCGTGCGCCGGCAGAGCAGGAGCGGCAGGCGGTCCGACTGCAGGGAGAGCGCGAGCGAGGCGAGCGCGCAGCGGAAGGCCTCGCCCTCCCACTCGCGCTCGAAGGCGGCCGTGCGCTCGGGGCCCAGGGGCAGCGCGGCGAACGTCCCGTCCGGGTCCTGGAGCGCGACGAAGAGGTGCCGGAAGTCGTCGAAGAACGTCTGCCACGCCGGGCCGCCGCGCTGGCGCCGCAGGAGCGCCGTGTTCAGGAGGCCCAGCCAGGCCGCCCCGCCGCCGGCCCCGACGTCGCGGCCGTGCTCGGCGTCGTAGCGCACGAGCGCGGCGAGGAACTCGTCGGACTCGAGGCAGCCGAGGGCGTTCAGCGCCGCCGCGGCGCCCGCCGAGCGCCCGGCCTCGCGGCGGCGATCGAAGCCGGCGACGCGCGGCGCGATCACGCGGCCGTCGCCGGTGAGCGCCTTGAGCCGCGCGCACGCGCGCTCGATCACCTCGTCGTCGAGCGCGAGGCCAGCGCGCTCGGCGACGCCGAGCGCGAGGAGCGCCTGGTTCGTCGCGAGCGTCGTCTCCGAGTAGCCCGGCTCGGTCCCGGCGCCGAGAGGCCACCCGCCGTCGTCCTGTTGCAGCGCCACGAGCCGCTCGACGGCGCTTTGCAGCGCGCGGCGCCGCTCGATCCGGGCCCGTAGGGCTTCCGGGATCTCGCCGCCCTGCTGGGCCGAGTGCACCTGCACGCTCTCGCCGAGCGCGTGCGCCAGCAGCTCGGAGACCTCGACGCCCTCCGGGAGCCCCCGCGCGGGCAAGTGCACCTCCTGTCCGGGAGCGATGGCCGTGACCTGCATCTCCCCGACGTCCGCCACGTGCTGGCCCGTGCCCGCGAGCTCGGCGAGGAACGCCGTCGCGAAGGCGAGGGCGAAGGAGCCGAGCTCGCTGGCCTCGTCGTCGAGCGCCGCGCGCACGCGCTGCTCGCAGAGCGCGAGCCGTGCCGCGTGCTCGCCCTCCTCGAGCGTCGACCCGCCCGCGAGGAACGCCAGCCCGGCGAGCGCGGCGACCGCTGTCTCGGCGTCCTCCGTTCCGGCCGCGGTCGGAAAGCTCCCGTCGCCCTGCTGCAGGCGCGCGAGGCGCGCGAGCCCCGCGTCCGCGGCGCTCGCGAAGCGCACCACGGCGGCGGGCAGCCCGACCTCGAGCGGCGCGACGTCGATCTCGACGCGCGCGGAGCGCAGCCGGCCGGCGCTCAGCACGTCGAGCTCGAGCGCCTGGGCTTCCGCGCTGACCGCGCGCTCGACGAGGTCGACGAGGTCGAGGCCCGGATCCTCCTTGTTGGGGAGCCACTCCCCGCCGACGCCGACGATCACGTCGCCGCGCGCGACGCCAGCGCTCGCGAGCGGCGCGCCGGCGAAAACCTGCGCGACGACCATGCCGCCGCAGGCGAGCGGCTCGCGGGCCCGTTTCACCGGGACCTCGACCGCGACCGCGCTCGGGTGCGCGCGGCCGCCGAGCCACCCGAGGGAGTGCAGGTGCTCGACCGACTCGTCGAGGTAGTCGACCGGGGCGGGGGCGCTCGATCCGGCGCAGGCCGCGAGGACGGCTGACAGAGCGAGCAGCGTGGTCCGGCAGAGGGCGTGGCTCATCGTCTCACCTCGATCCCCGCGGGTTCGCGCCGCCGGTCGCGCCCGCGGCATCCGCGGCGTCCGCCCGCGCCAAGTAGCGCTGCAGGACGCGCAGCGCGAAGCCCGTTCCCCACTTGTCGCCGTAGTCAGCGGCGGCCGTGTCCCACCACGAGCCGTCGTCCTCCTGGGTGCGCAGCATCGTCCATGCGAAGCGGTCCCAGCGCTCCTCGGGGACGCTCGCGCCGAGCAGCTCGGCGAGCTCGGCCGCGTACTCGTACCCGTAGAAGAAGAAGTAGCCCGAGATCTGGTGCACGGCCGTGTGCGGGACGATGAGCTTGCGCCCGTCCTCGAGGTAGTTCTCGCCCTCGTTGAAGACCTCCATGCTGCGCACGAGGTCGCCGCGCTCGAGGACGCCCGCGTGGTGCAGGGTCACCGCCGTGACGACCGTGCGCGAGCCCGCGCTGAGCTCGTTGACCGAGCCCGGGTCGAGCAGGAAGCGCGCGTCGTACACGACCCCGCCCCGCGCGGTGCGCATCCTGTGCAGGAGCCTCACGGCATCCGCCGCGATCCCCCGCGGCACGTCGAAGCCGGCCTCGCGCGCGCGCATGAGCGCGAGCGCGAAGTTCGCCGTGTTGAAGGACATCGACTCGCCGCCGCTCATCGCGGTCGAGTAGTAGTTCCAGCCGCCGTCGGCCTGCTGGTAGCGGCGCAGACCCTGGATGCAGACGTCCGCGGCCTTCACGGCGCGCTCCGCGAGGTCCGCGCCGTACGGGGACCTCGCGAGGCGCGCGAGGAAGTCGAGCTTGTAGCCGTAGCCCCAGGTGTTGAAGGTCTGCCCGTGCTCGTAGGCGAACTTGTCGGTGCGCAGGAGGTCCTCGACGGCCTTGGCGAGCGCAGCCTCTTGCTCCGCCGTTCGCGCGGGCTGGGCCAGGAGCGCGCTGGCGCAGACCGCGGTGCACGCAGCGCGCACCGCGTCCTGGCAGCCGCGCATCGCCGTTCCGAAGCCGAAGTCCTTGAGGTTCGCGACCTTGGGGTCGTGCGAGCCCCAGCTGCCGTCGTCGTTCTGGGTGCGGACCAGGAACGCGAGCCCCTCGTCGACGGCAAGAGCGGCCTCGCGCACGAGCTCCGCGCGCGTCGCGGGCGGCGCGAGGCGGTGCGGGTCCGCCGGCGTCTCGGCGCCCGCCTGCGGCTCCTGCGCGTCCTCCTGCGCAGCTCGGGCCGTGAGGGAGAGGACGAGGGCGAGGGCGAGCGGGTTCATGATCACTCCATCCGCAGCGCGAGCACCGGGTCCAGGCGCGCCGCCTTGACGGCGGGCAGGGTCCCGAAGGCGAGGCCGGTGAACAGGGAGACGAGGACGCCGAGCGGGAACGACGCGGGGTGGAATACCACCGTCCACTGCGCCAGCGACCCGACGAGGAAGGCGAGGCCCGTCCCTACGAGGACGCCGAGCACTCCGCCCAGCGTGCAGAGCAGCGCGCTCTCCGAGACGAACAGGCGCAGGATGTCCGCGGCCGTCGCGCCGAGGGCGCGGCGCAGCCCGACCTCCTGCCGGCGCTCGGCCATGTTGGCGAGCATGATGTTCATGATGCCGACGCCGCCGACGAGGAGCGAGATCGCAGCCAGCGAGCCCATCACCCAGCGGAAGATGCGCTCGGCCTGGCGCTGCTCCTGGAGCAGCGCGTAGGGGATCGTCGCGGTGACGTCGTCCTGGTTATGGCGGCTCGCGACCAAGTGCCGGGCGATTCCCGCCACCGGCTCGAGCGCCACGCCCGGACGCACCTGGAGCACAGCGCGGTTGATCTCGAGCTCGGTCACCTCGCTCGCGCCCTGCCCGCGCCGCACCTGCATGTGGCCGAAGCGGGCGAAGGAGGACGCGAAGGGGATCCAGGCCGTGTTGTCGGGGTTGGACAGGATCCCCGCGGAGCCGGTCTGCCCCTGGCGCTGCATGACGCCGACGACCGTGAAGTGCACGCCGCCGATCTCGACCACCTGACCCAGCGGCGAAGCGAGCGGGAAGAGAGCGCGCGCGGCTTCGGCGCCCAGGACGCACACCGCCATCGAGCGCGCCTCGTCGACGGGCGTGAGGAAGCGCCCCTCGCGCACTGCGTGGCTCATGACGCCCGGGTACTCCGGCGTCGTGGCGACCACGTTGATGTCCGTCGCCTTCAGCTCGGCGTGGACGTCCTTCAGCATGATGCGCATCGGGACGATGGCCGCGATCTCGTCGACCGACTCGCCGAGGATCGCGAGGTCCTCGCGCGTGAGCCCGTAGCGCGCGACCCAGGACTCCTCGGAGTGCTGCTGCTCCCGCTTGCGCACGCGCTCGGGCTTGACGCTGTCGAGGATCACGTTGTGCAGGCCGAGCCGCTCGATGCGCCCGATCACGTCCTGCCGCGCGACCTCGCTGATCGACAGCATGCAGATGACGCTGGCGACGCCGAAGATGATCCCCAGCGCCGCGAGGGCGGAGCGCGTCTTGTGCAGCAGCAAGTTGCCCCACGCCTCGCGGACGAGCTTGACGGACGAGACGATGCCCGAGCTGCTCATGGCGCGATCGGGAACTGCAGGGCGTCGCTCACGGCGGAGCCGAAGGCGCTGCCGGGGTCGCGGAACCAGTATTGCGCGTACACGCCCTCGCCCGGGACGAGGCGCGCGTCCACGCCGCTCCGGATCCAGGCGTTGAAGTCGAACGCGTAGCTCCCGTCGCACGAGAGACCGGGATCGCCGCCCGAGCCCTGCAGCGCGGTGCGGACGAGCGCGCCCCCGACGCAGAGCCGGCTCCCGAAGAAGGGCAGCCAGGCCGGGCGGAGGCCGTAGAAGAGCAGGCCGAACTGGCCCGCGCGCACGGCCGTCGCGCTGACGACGAAGGGGCTCGTGCCGCTGGCGCTCGGCGTTCCGCTGTAGCCGATGCGCGCGACGCAGCCCTCGCTGTGCGGCGCCGGCTCGCAGTACGCTCCGAGATACGACTCCGAGAGCATCGTGAAGTGGTCCGGCACGGCGCCGCTCGCGCGCAGGAACCGGACGTCCATACGGCCGCCGTCGACGTCGATCACGACGGATCCGAGCACCGCGACGGAGAAGTACATCGCGGGGTGGTCGAGCGCGCCGGCGTCGACCTGCCCGGAGCTGCCGGCGACCGCGTACACGGCGCCCTCGTGCGCGCCGTCGGCCTTGCTGTACGCGCCGTCCCCGCTCGTCTTGCCGTCGCCGGCGTTCTTCTTCATCGATTCGCTGAAGGTGCTCGACAGGCCGTAGTGGCCGTCGATGAGGAACGAGCGCTCGTACGAGTGGCTGTGCCCCGTGAGGACGAGGTCGACCCCGTACGCCTCCAGCAGGGGCACGAAGGTCTCGCGCATCTCCACCAGGCGCGCCTCGGTGTCGGAGTCGTGCGATCCCTTGCTGTAGGGCGGGTGGTGCCAGTAGGCGATGATCCACTCCTGGTCGGTCGCCGCGAGGTCGCTCTCCATCCAGACGTACATCGCGTCGTCGACGGCGCGGCGCGAGCCCTCCGAGTCGAGACAGACGAAGTGCGCGTTCGCGTAGTCGAACGAGTAGTACGCCTCGCTGCCCGACGGCATGCCGCCCGCCTCGCCGCCCGTCGGCATCGAGAAGGCGCCGTAGTAGACGCTCCCCAGCGTGTCGTGGTTGCCGCGCGTCGGCCACAGCACGCTCTTGCGCAGCATCTCCGGGTACATGTCGAAGACGGCCGCCTGGAACTCCTCGTCCGTTCCGTCCGCGTACGCGTTGTCGCCGAGCATCAGCCACAGGTCGGTGTGCGTCTCGCCCGTGAACGCGTAGTAGGCGTCGCGCACGCTGCGCGCCTGCGCGCTCGCGGTCCCGGAGTCACCCAGCACCCAGGCCCGGAAGGGGCGTCGCTCACCCGGGGCGGGGTGGGTCACGAAGAAGTGGTCGAGGTCCGCGCCCGAGAGGACCGACGACGTCGTCCCGACTCCGTAGTAGTACTTGGTGTCCGGCGCGAGGCCGGCGAGCTTCAGCTCGTGCTCGCTCGTCGGCCCCGGGTCGCTGACCGTCATCGACAGGCTGTCCGGGCCCAGCCCGTACCACACGCGGCTCTCGGTGGCCGGGGCGGTGCGCCAGCGCACGCGCACGCTCGCGTCCGTGCCGACCTGCAGATAGGGGCCGCGGGTGAGGACCGGCGAGCGGTGGCCCGCGAGCTCGAGGTCGAGGCTGATGTCGCTGCTCTGCCCGCTCTGCTGGTGGATCTCGACGGCGAGCACGTTGGTGCCGCTGACGAGCCACGTCGCCGTCACGTGGAGAGCGAAGAACGCGTCCTCCGCGGCGCCGCTCACCGTCGAGATGGCGGGCGTGCGGTAGTCGATCGGGCCGGCGGGCAGGTTGCTGCGGGCGATCTCGTGGCCGTTGAGGTGGACGACGGCGCCGTCGTCGCGCAGGAGCCGCACCGTCAGCGCCACGTACGCCGACGCGTCGGCGACCGCGAACTCGCGCCGGAACCAGGTCGTGACGTACTTGTCGTTCGGATCCGGGCCGAAGTCGACCACCGTGGCCTCGTCGCCGTCGCCGTAGCCGAGCTGCGCCGGTCCCGACGCCCAGCCCGAGTCGTCGAACGAGAGGCCCGTCCAGGCGCTGCCCTGGTCGGAGCCGTCGTCGAGGTAGGACCACGTCGCGCCCGGGGCGACGAGCTGGTCGGTCTGCGCGAGCGCCGTGGCGCCGAGCGCGCAGAGCGCGAGCGCGGCGGCGATGGGGGAGGGCCGCATTCGGGGGATCGGGGGCATGGCGAAGGTCCTCATGAATCGAGCTCGGCGAGCCGCGCCTTCACGCGCTGCGCGAGCTCGCGCACCGCGCGCGTCTCGCGCGGCCCGGCCGGCAGCCCCGCGACCGCGCGCAGGGCGCCCTCGAACGCGTCGCGGGCTTCAGCCTCGCGCCCGGCCTCGAGCAGGATCTCGCCGCGCTCGGCCAGCCAGCGCTCCTGGCGCGCGGAGCGGCGCGCGACGCGGCCGAGGCGCTCGAGCGCGGCGTCGGCGCGGCCTCGCGCCCGCTCCAGCTCGATCGCGCGCAGCTGCAGCGACGGCAGGTCGCCCAGGGCCGCGATGCCCTGGTCGAGGCTCGCGACGGCCCGCGCCAGGTCCGCGGGGGATTCCGCGAGCAGCGCCGCGGCGCGCGCCAGGTAGAGCTCCGGCCGGGGAGGCGATGCGATCTCGAGCAGGCGCTCGAAATCGCGCAGCGCCGCGGCGTACCGCGCGCGTCGCACGGCGAGCGTCGCGCGCAAGGCCAGCGCGTCGAGGTCCCGCGGACGCTCATCGAGGATGCGGTCGACGACGACGAAAGCTGCGTCGAACCGCTCGAGGTCGACGTAGAGCCGCGCGCGCAAGAGGTCGAGGCCTGCGGCGCGCGCGTCCAGGCGGCCGGCGTGCTCGATGTCCGCGCGCGCCAGGGCCCAGTCCCGGTGCAGACGGTGCAGCTCGCCACGCTTCACGTACAGATCGACGCGGGCCGGGTCGCGGGCGATCTCGCGACCGACCGCGGCGATGCGCTCGTGCAGGTCCTCGTGGGCCGCCGCCGCGCCGCCCTCCGCGGAGCAGACGAGCGCGAGGCCGAGGAGGACCGAGCGCAAGAGGGCGCCGGCGGCGGGCGAGGCGCTCACGACTCGACCTCCCCGTCGCGCAGCCGCACCTCGCGCTGCGTCCGGTCGGCCAGGTAGCGCTCGTGCGTGACGAGGACGATCGTCATGCCCTCGGCGTTGAGCTCCTGGAGCAGCTCGAAGATCTGGTCGCCGGTCGTCTCGTCGAGGTTGCCGGTCGGCTCGTCGGCGAGCAGGACGTGCGGTTGCATGAGCAGCGCGCGCGCGATCGCCACGCGCTGCATCTCGCCGCCGGAGAGCTCCGCAGGGCGGTGCGCGACGCGGTGGCCCAGGCCCACGCGCTCGACGAGCTCGCGCGCGCGCGAGGGCAGATCGGCACCGTCGTGGCGCGCCGCGTAGCGGCCCGCGAGCAACACGTTATCCAGCACCGAGAGCTGCGGCACGAGGAAGAAGGACTGGAACACGAACCCGATCTCGCGGCCGCGCAGCGCCGAACGCTGCCTGTCGTCGAGCGACTCGACCGGGCGGCCGCGGAAGCGGTACTGGCCGCCCGAGGCGGTCGTCAAGAGGCCCACGAGGTAGAGCAGAGTCGTCTTCCCCGAGCCCGAGGAGCCCACCACCGAAACGAACTCGCCGGCCTCGATCGCGAGCGAGACGCCGCGCAGCGCGTGCACGTCGCCGCCCGGCATCGGGTAGGTCTTCGAGACGGTCTCGAGGTGGATCAGCGGATCCATCCTGCTCGCTCGGCTACTCGACTTCGGGGTTGTGGAGGGTGACGACCTCGCTCGGGCGCAGGCCCTCGGAGATCTCGACCATCGAGCCGTTCGTGGCGCCGAGCTTCACCGGGCGGCGCTTCGTCGCGCCGCCGTCCTTGACGAGGCAGTGGTAGTCGCCGCCCTCGGCGAACACCGCGAGCACCGGGACCTGGACCGCGTCCGGGACGCTGTCGGCGTGCACCGTGACGCGGCAGTTCATCCCGCTGCGCAGCTGCGGGAAGACGCCCTCGTACTTGGCGCGCACGGTGAACTCGCGCAGCTCGCTCAGGTAGCCCGTGCGCGAGGCCACCTGGTCCACTTCGGTCACCTCGCCGCTCACCGAGAGGCCGGGGAAGGCGTCGGGACGGATCGTCGCGGGCAGGCCCGCGCGCATGTGCTGGATGTCGTTCTCGAGCACTTGCATGCGCACGGAGAGGTTCTCCATCGAGGCCACGGTGAGCAGCACCTGGTGCGTCCGCACCCGCCCGCCGATGCGCATCTCGTCGTTCATCCCGTTGAAGCTCATGATGACGATGTCGTTCGGGGAGTCGCCTCCGATAGTGCCGTAGAAGAGGATGCCGTCGCGCGGCGACACGACGGCCAGGCTCGCGGCGTCGGCCTCGTACTCGCCGACCTTGCGCTCGGCCTTCTTGAGCTCGCGTTCGGCCTTCTTCACGGCGGCCGTCTTCTCCTTCCGGTCGCCCTCGAACTGCACGCGCGTCTTGCGCAGCTCAGCGCTCTTCTTGGCCACCTCGAGCTGCTGCTCCTCGGTGGGCTTCATCCGCTCGTACTTGTTCCAGATGTGGACCTCGCGCTTGGTCTTGGCCAGGGACTTCTCGAGCTCCTCGATCTGGTGCCGCTCGCGCTCGATCAGGATGTTCTCGGTCGCGGTGTGCAGCTCGCGCTCCTCGTACAGCTGGGTCAGCTGCTCGAAGTCGACGCGCGCGTCCGCGAGCCGGCGCTCGGCGTCGCTGATCGACTTGCCCTTCGCCTCGGATTCGAGCTCGGCCTCCTCCTGCACCTTCTCGAAATCGCGGCCCGCCATCTCGAGCTCCTTCTCGAGGCGCGCCAGGTCGGCCTCGCGCTCGATCCGGAAGGCCTCGAGGTCGGCGCTGGCCTTCGCCAGCTCCACCTGCTTGTCCTCGACCTCGTTGCGCGCCTCCTCGAGGGACTCCTCGAGCGTGGCCACGTCGAACTCCATCAGGACGTCGCCCTCCTTCACGGCCGTCCCCTCCGAGAGCAGCTTCGTCACGATCAGCTCGCCGCGGTAGGCCTTGGGCTCCATCCGGATCTCGTCCTTGTCCTCGGCGACGAAGACGCCCGCGAGCTCGACGTCGATGTCGAGGTCCTGCTTGACGACCTCGACCTCGAAGTCGCCGCGCGGCGCGTCCTGCGGCGCCGGCGTCGCGAGCCAGAACAGCGTTGCGACCCAAGAAACAGAGCGCGTGGTATTCGAGGCTCTCATCGCTCCTCCTGCCGTCTCGTCGTGGGCGTGCGGTCCAGGTGCGAGTCTAGCAGGGCGCACCTCCGCATTTGGGGAAAACGGCCTTCCCGCGCGTATCCTGATCGTACGACCCCCCTTCGAGATGGTTTGCTCCGCTCCGCTCACGCTCCTCGCGATGGCCGCTGCGCAGGCGCCCGGTTTGCACTTCCGCATCAACTGCATCGACGCGGCGACCGGCCGGGGCGTGCCGCTGGTCGAGCTTCGCACGACGGGGAACCTCGGGCACGTCAGCGACAGCAACGGGATCGTCGCGTTCCACGAGCCGGGCCTCATGGGGCGCGAGGTCTGGTTCGACGTCGCGAGCCACGGCTACGAGGTCGCGCCCGACGGCTTCGGGTTCCGCGGCGTGCGTCTGACGCCTGTCGCGGGCGAGCGCGCCGAGGTGAGACTGCGCCGGATCAACGTCGCGGAGCGTCTGTACCGCGTGACGGGCAGCGGGATCTACCGCGACAGCCTGCTCGTGGGGGCGGAGGTTCCCCTGCGCGAGCCCGTGCTCTCGGGTGGCGTCGTCGGCCAGGACTCGGTGGTCGCGATTCCCTACCGTGGCGTATTGCGCTGGTTCTGGGGCGACACGAACCGGGCCGCGTACCCGCTCGGAAACTTCGCGGCCTCGGGCGCCGTCTCCGAGCTGCCGGAGCGCGGCGGGCTCGACCCGAGCGTCGGCGTCGATCTCTCCTACTTCGTCGACGAGCGCGGCTTCAGCCGCCCGATGGTCGGTGTACCGGGGCCGGGCCCCAAGTGGCTGGGGGGGCTCGTGGTCGTGCCGGGCCCGGCGGACGGCGGCCCCGGTTCGCGCGAGCGCCTCGTGGCACAGTACGTGCGCGTCGAGTCGCTGGGCAAGCTCCACGAGCGCGGCCTCGTGCTCTGGGACGACGAGCGCGAGCGCTTCGAGAAGCTCGTCGAATTCGACCTCGCCGACCCGCTCTTCCCCTCCGGGCACGCGCTCGAGGTCGACTTCGACGGCGAACCGTACTTCGTCTTCGGCGAGCCCTTCCCGGCGGTGCGCGTGCCGCGCGACTTCGCGGCGCTCCAGGACCCGCGGCGCTACGAGGCCTTCACCTGCCTGGCGCAGGGCGGGGCGCCGATCGAGGAGTACGGATGGAAGCGCGACACGGCGGCGGTCCACATGCGCGCGCAAGAGGAGCTCGTTGCGAGCGGCCAGCTCGCCGCGGGGGACGCCTGGCTCCAGCTGCGCGACGTCGAGACCGGCGCGACCGTCGTCGCCCACGGAGGGTCGGTGTACTGGAACGAGTACCGCCGGCGCTTCGTGGCGATCGTGCTCGAGGTAGGAGGCTCGTCGTTCCTGGGCGAGATCTGGTACGCCGAGGGCGACACGCTGCTCGGCCCCTGGGTGTACGCGCGCAAGGTCGTCACGCACGACGCCTACAGCTTCTACAACCCGACCCAGCACCCGTGGTTCGACCAGGAGGGCGGGCGCCTGATCTACTTCGAGGGGACCTACACGGTCACGTTCTCGAGCGGCAGCACGCGCACCCCGCGCTACGACTACAACCAGGTGATGTACCGCCTGGCGCTCGACGATCCGCGGCTCGCGCTGCCCGTTCCCGTCTACCGGCTCGCCGACGGCATCCTCGCGACCGGCGCCGGCGTCGAGGAGCGCGGCGCTTGGGACGACGTCGAGGCGATCCCCTTCTTCGCCCTCGACCGCGCGCGGCCCGGCGCGGTCGAGGTCCCGGGCGTCGGCTGGGCGCTGGCGCCGGGCGCCGAGGCGCCGGAGACGCTGCCGCTGGCCCGCGCCCCGGACGGCGCCTGGACGACGGACGTCCCCCCGGACGGCGCGGCCGTCGCCCGCGTCTGGCGCAGCCCGTCCCGGCACCGGATCCTCGCGCCGGGGGCGCGGCCGAGGTGAGGTCGCCGCGGCGCTACGAATCGGGTGGTCGGTGAAGCGGACATCGGGCTCGCACCGTGCGCTGGCGACCCTTCCTTGGTGGCCCTCCGTTCCGCACCATCGACGCGTCCGAGACAAGGCAATCCGTCCATGGTCGACTTCATCTACAACAACACCCTCCTCGTCGCCGTTCTCTTCTTCGCGGTCTTCACGGGCGCCTTGGTGGCAGCGACGGCGCTCGGCATGCGCATCGGCGGTCGCCCGCACTCCGACGAGGAGCCCACATCTCCCGGGGCCGCGGCGGTCGACGCCTCGGTGTTCGGCCTCTTCGGCCTCCTGATCGCCTTCAGTTTCTCGGGTGCAGCCGAGCGGTTCCACGCCCGAAGGACGCTCATCCTGGAGGAGTCGAGGGCGATCAGCACCGCCTGGGGCAATCTGGACCTCTTGCCGGAACCGGCGCGTGAGGATCTCCGCGATCGCTTCCGGGGCTACCTGGACAAGAAGCTGGCTACCTACTCGGACATCCGTGACGTCGAGTCCTTCGAGCGCGACCTGCTGGCGCTGGAGAAGCTCGGGACGGAGATCCTGGCGGCCGCTGCCGCGGCGTGCCGGGCGGAGAGTGGCAAGGACTTCGTAGAGCTCGTGATACCGGCCATCAACGAGGTGAACTCTCTCGCGCGGGCCAGGAAAGCCGCCATCAGGACCCATCCTCCTCTCGTGATCTACGGCTTGCTCGTCGCCCTCTCGCTCGGCGTCGCCCTGCTCGTGGGCATGGCCATGATCTCGTCGAGCCGCAAGAGCAGGATCCACGTCATCGGGTTCAGCCTCGTCGTCACGGCCACGATCTACGTGACGCTGGACCTCGAGACCCCGCGCATGGGAGCCATCCGCGTGGACTCCGCCGACGCCCTGCTCCTCGAGATCCGCCGATCGATGGGGTGAGCCCGCGACCGCCTTCGCTACCGCAGCGCGCCGTCCACGAGCACGATGTCGGCGTCCGTCTCCAGCAGGGCGGCGAAGATGTGCTCGTCGTCGCTCGACCACGAGACCTGGCGGCCGATCGTCGTCGCCCGCTGCTCGAAGTCCGTGACCTGGACGAGCTCGCCGGTCTCCGTCGAGACGATCCAGAGGTTGGTCGTGCCGCGGTCCCGCAGCGGCACCGCCAGCCAGCGGTCGTTCGATGAGAGGTGGTAGTGATGCGGCCACATCGGAATGCGGGACTGGAGGCCCTCGACGAGCGGCTGCGCGGTGCCCGTCTCGACCGGCGTCGCCTGCCACACCTCCCCTTGCCGGTCCGTGGATGGGCTGAAGTACGCCGTGCTCCCGTCAGAGGTGACGAGGATGCCGGCCGCATCGCTCCGGACCGGGACGGGGTCGCCGCCGTCGACGTGGATCTTCTCGGTGGACTTGGTGTGCGTCATCGCGTCCGAGGCAGACATGTGGAAGACCCACTCGCCATCGGGTGACCACGACGCCCCGCCGCCCGTCTCGGTCAGCCGGCGCGGCCCGCTTCCATCCGGATGGACCAGCCACAGCTCCGCGCTGCCCCCCGTGCGTTGCCTGTAGTAGGCGATGTAGTCGCCGCGCGGGGACCACAGTGGCAGACCGATGACGATCTGGGGATCCCATTCATGCGTGACCTGGCGCGAGTCTCCCGACCCACGGACGCGAGCGACCCAGACGTTGGCGTGCCCGCCGCTGTCGGAGAGGTAGGCAACCTCTTCACCGTCCGGGCTCGCGGTCGGTACTTGCACCTGGCCGGTCTGAAACGTGATCCGCTTCGCGTTGCTCACGTTCTCCACGGGCGTCCCGGCCACGGTCTGGGCATCACGCAGAGCGAGCCGAGGCCGCCCTCCTCGACCGGGTGGCGGAAGTAGATCAGCGTGCTGTCGTCGACCCAGCGCGGGAAGGAGTGGTCGGCGTCGTCGTTCGTGAGCGGGTCCGGCGCACCCGCCCCCAGCCGGCGCAGGAAGACCTGCCGCCTGCCGTCCACCCGTGCGACGAACGCCACGGTCTTCCCGTCGCGCGACAGCGCCGGCGTCTCCTCCATGCCGACCATCTCCGTGAGACGCACGGGGTGGATGGACGGCGCTGGCGCGGGCGGGGCACCGCGCCAGAACCTGCCGGCGAGGGCTCCGAGCGCGAGGGCCGCGAGGCTCGGCGCGACGATCCGGGCCCGGCGGGCGGTCTGCGTCGCGCCGGTCGCGGCGGGGGACGCCCGCTCGAGACGGCGGTTCGTCGCGCTGCGCAGGGCGCGTCGCAGGTCGACCGCGAGCTCGCCGATCGACTGGTAGCGATCCGCCGGGTCCTTCTCGAGCGCCTTCTCGACGATGACGCGCAGCTCGGCCGGAAAGTCGCCTTCCAGCGGGTGCGCCGGCTCGTGGAGGACGTTCTGGAGGAGCTCGAGGTCGGTGGCGCCTGCGAACGGCTGACGTCCCGTCAGTGCCTCGTAGAGCACGACGCCGAACGAGAAGTTGTCGCTCCGCGCGTCCACCGGCTTTCCGACGGCCTGCTCGGGCGACATGTACGCGATGGTCCCCATCACGATCCCGGGCCGGGTCAGACCCGTCACCGCGGGCGAGGCCGCGCGGATGCCGGCCGCGTGGGCGCTGGCGAGGCCGCTCGCCACGCCGCTGAGGAGCTCGACGACCTGGCGCCACGACCGGTCGCCCGGCCGCAACCACTCCTGCAACGTCCCGCCGTCGACGTACTCGGGCACGAGGTACTGGCGACCCTCGTGATCTCCGACGTCGTGGACGATGACGATGTGCGGGTGGTTCAGCGACGAGGCCGCCTGAGCCTCGCGCTGGAAGCGCCGGCGCGCGTTCACGTCGGCCACCTCGTCGGAGAGCACCTTGATCGCGACCGTCCGCTCGAGCCGGGTATCGAGCGCGCGGTAGACCTCGGCCATCCCGCCGGCGCCGAGAGGGGCGAGGATCTCGTAGAAGGAGAGGCTCTGTCCGACCGCCAGGAGCATCGGCTGGCGGTCGAGTCTAGGCCGTCGAGGTCGCTCCGTGCGCTGCGGACGCCGATCCTCGTCGACTTTTCGAGGAGGAATGGCGTTCGATTCCACGCCGAGTGCCTCTCTGTAGGAGGGGGGAGCGTCGCGAGCCAAGCAGAGCCAAGAGACGGAGGAGAAGATGTCCGAGAAGAAGGAGCCGGCCGTGGAGCGACCGGCCGTGGACCGGCCCGAGAAGAAGCTCGCGGACTCCACGCTGACCGGCGCGGAGATGCTGGAAGCGGCCGGGGGGACGGAGCAGAAGCGGGCCTGGGAGCTCAGGAGAGACGAGCTGCGCCGGGCCTCCGGCGGGTAGGGGCGCCCTCGCGGGGCACCCGACGCATGGGCTGCGCGCCTGGCGCGATCGCGGTGGATGGGATCTCATGGAAACCATGCGTCGGCTGCCTGTCGGTGGGTGGGGCTCGCCCCTGCGTTCCACTCTGCTCGCTCTTCCCGGCGTCGCCCTCGGAGACGTGCTCGTAGCGCAGGGTGCGGGCTGCGAGGACCCTTCCAGCGGGCCTGACGTCATCGTCGGCGACGTGTTCGCGGTGGCGCGCTACGCGGCCGTGGGCGGCATCGGCGCGTACTCGCTGGGCGTCGCGGCCTGCAACGTCGGGGACGCGGAGCTGGACTGGGTCGCCGGGAGCGCGCGGCACCCGGTCGTCGCCCAGAACGTCTACCGTCTCGAGGCCGGGCGCTTCGAGCAGATCGGCCTCTCGTGGGTCAAGCACGCGGTCGCGGCGCTCGAGCAGGCGCTGTGCTGCGACTGCGTGGCCGCCGGAACGGGCGCGCGCCTGGGCGCCGGCTGCTCGAGCGCTTCGAGCGCGGTCTTGCACGGGCACCAGCCGCTGCTCGGCCCGCGCTTCGAGGTCGATCCCCACACGGGCCTCTTCGCCTACCCGTTCTTCGACGAGGGCGCTTCGGGGGATTCGATCTACAAGCGGATCCAGATCGCGCTCGCCGACCTCGACCCGGCGCAGCACCCGGGCGCGCTCTACTTCGCCGAGTGCCAGTACGTCGCGCCGGACGACGCCGCCGCTGGCAACCAGGACAACAACGCGTCGTACCGCCAGCTCGTCGTCGCGGGCGTGGGCGGCGGCTACGAGCTCTCGCTCGTCGGCGTCACGCAGCGCACGCGGCCGGCGATCCGGGCGTGGGCCGACCACGACTCCTCCGCGGCGGTTCGCGAGGTACGCGTTCCCGGCGAGGGGCTCTTCCTCGTGGGCAGCTCGGTGACCGACGCGGGCGACGGGCTCTGGCGCTACGAGTACGCGCTCCAGAACCTCGACTCGGACCGCTCGGCGGGCTCCTTCCGCGTGCCGATCGAGCCGGGGACCGCCGTCTCCGACGCGGGCTTCCACGACGTGGCCTATCACTCCGGGGAGCCGTTCGACGGAACCGACTGGAGCTTCGCGGTCGGCGCGGACCACGTCGAGTGGAGCACGGCGCACTACGCGGCCGATCCCGACGCCAACGCCCTGCGCTGGGGCACGCTCTACAACTTCCGCTTCGCCGCGGACCGCGCGCCGAACGTCGCGAACGCGACCCTCGGGCTGTTCAAGCCCGGGACGCCCGGCGAGGTCGGGTTCGCGCTCCCCGCGCCGATCGGCGAGTGCACGACGTGGAGCTACTGCGCGACCTCCCCCAACTCGGTCGGCCCGGGCGCGATCCTCGGGTCCAGCGGCGGCCCGAGCCTGGCTGCCGACACCTTCACGCTCGAGGTCGCCGGAGCCGTGCCGGTGGAGTTTGGCCTCTTCTTCTACGGCGCGGCGCAGGTCGAGGTGCCGTTCGGCGACGGCCTCCTGTGCGTCGGCGCCGGGGGCATCGGCCTCTTCCGCCTGAATCCGCCGCTCCTCGCGAGCGCCGAAGGGGCCGCCGCGCGGCGCGTGGACTTCGGCGCGCCGCCGGCCGGCTCGGGCCCGGGCAGGATCCTCCCGGGCGAAAGCTGGAACTTCCAGTTCTGGTACCGCGATCCGCACCGCGCGGGCGGAAGCGGCTTCAACACCTCCGACGCAGTCCAGGCCACGTTCTGTCCGTGATCCGGTGCCAGGTGCTGCCACACCATGCGCTCATCCAGGCTACGCTCGCGCACGCTCGCGGCCCTGCTGCTCGTCCTCGTCGCGGGCGCGGCGCGAGCCCAGGACAACGTCCTCGTGATCGTGATCGACGACGTCGGAGTCGATCGCATCGGGGCCTACCGGGAGCACCCCTCGCCGGGGAACACGCCCACCGTCGATCAGCTCGCCGCGAGCGGGATGCTGTTCCGCAACGCCTGGGTGCACCCCTCGTGCACGCCGACGCGCGCCGCGCTCCTGACCGGCCGCTACCCGGCGCGCTACGACCTCGGTGCGCCCCTCATCGCCGCCGACCCGGCGGGACTCCCCCTTTCCGAGATCACGATCCCCGAGATGCTCGAGGCGGGGACGGCCGGGCTCTACACGAGCGTCGCGCTCGGCAAGTGGCACCTCGCCGCGCTGTCGGACGGGCCGCGGCACCCGCTCGACCAGGGCTTCGCGCACCACCGCGGGAGCCTGGGGAACTTCGCCGACTACTTCCACTGGTCCAAGACCATCGACGGGGTCACGGACTTCGTCGACGCGTACGCGACGACGGACCTGGTCGACGACGCCATCGTCCAGATCGAGCTCCTGACCGAGCCGTGGTTCCTCTGGCTCGCCTTCAACGCGGCCCACGTTCCCTTCCACGCGCCCCCCGACGACCTGCATTCCTTCGCCCTCTCGGGCCCTCCGCGCGACACGCCGGTCGAGCACATGAAGGCGGCGGTCGAGGCGCTGGACACCGAGCTCGGCCGGTTGCTCGGGTCGATCGATCCGGACGTCCTCGGCCGCACGACGATCATCCTCGTGGGAGACAACGGGACCACGCCCGAGGCGACCGACGCGCCCTTCGACCCCGAGCACGCCAAGGCCACGGCGTACGAGGGCGGCGTCAACGTGCCGCTCATCGTCGCGGGGCCGCGCGTCCGCGCGCCGGGCAGCGAGAGCCGGGCCCTCGTCGCGGCCGTCGATCTCTTCGCGACCGTCGCGGACATCGCGGGGGTCGACCTCCCGGCCGTGATGGGCGGCACGCACCTCGACTCGATCAGCTTCCTGCCCCACTTGCAGGACCCCGACCTGCCCTCGACCCGCTCGTGGGTCTTCACCGACGGCTTCGTGCCCAACGGTCCCGGCCCGTACGTCCGGCGCACCCTCGGGGCGCGGAACGAGCGCTACAAGATCGTGCTGTTCCGCTCGTACATCCTGGCTCGGCCGCAGCACGAGCTGTTCGACCTCCTGCTCGATCCGTTCGAGCAGGAGAACCTCCTGGACGGGAGGAAGATCCTGAAGCGACTCTTCACGGACCTCTACGATCCGCTGCAGGCGCTGGTCGAGGGCTTCTGATCAGTCGGAGGAGCCAACCCGTGCAGTTCGCCTAGAATGGCCCCGGCGAGGCGCGCCGGGGAGGTGAGCGTGGCAGAGTCGAGCGAGCCGAGGGCCCGAGGGAACGATCCGCCGAGCGATCTCGCGCCGGATGTGGTGAAGCGCCTGGGCGATCGCCATGGCTTCGATCGCTACCGGATGCAGGGCGAGGTCGCGCGCGGCGCTCAGGGCGCGGTCCTGCGCGTGTGGGACGAGGACCTGCGTCGCGACATCGCGATGAAGGTCATGCTCGACAAGGTGGGCGGCGCCGCGAAGCCCACCCCGGCGGTCTCGAGCAAGGCGCTCGCGCGCTTCCTCGAGGAGGCCCAGGTCACCGGGCAGCTCGAGCACCCCGGGGTCGTCCCCGTCCACGAGATGGGCGTCGATCCCGAGGGGCGCGTCTACTTCACGATGGGCCTGGTCAAGGGCCAGAGCCTGAGCGCGGTACTGGCTCTCGTACGCCAGCGCAAGGACGGATGGACGATCACGCGCGCGCTGTCGGTCCTGCAGCGCGTGTGCGAGACCGTCGCGTACGCTCACAGCAAGGGCGTCGTGCACCGCGACCTCAAGCCGTCCAACGTCCTGATCGGGGCCTTCGGGGCGGCCTACGTCATCGACTGGGGGCTCGCGCGCGTCCTCGATCGGCCGGACACGCGCGACATCCGGCTCCAGGGCGAGCCGCGGCCGGCGGCGGTCGGCGGCGCGCGCCCCGGGCGCGGCGGGGACACGTCGCACCGCCCGGACTCGCCGCTGGTGACCATGGACGGCGACGTGGTGGGGACTCCGGCCTACATGTCCCCCGAGCAGGCGCGCGGCGAGATCGAGCACGTCGGACGAAGATCCGACGTGTACTCGCTCGGCTCGATCCTCTACGAGCTCCTGAGCGGGACGCCGCCCTACACGCCGCCCGAGGCGCGCCTCTCGCCGCACGTCGTCTGGCGCTTCGTCCTCGACGGCCCTCCGACGCCGGTCGAGGAGCTGGCGCCCGACCAGCCGCCCGAGCTGCTGGCGATCTGCAGGAAGGCGATGGCGCGCGAGGCGGACGACCGCTACGCGCGGGTGCACGAGATGGCCGAGGACCTGCGCGCGTTCCTCGAGGATCGCGTGGTCAAGGCGTACCGCACGGGCGCGATCGTCGAGCTGCGCAAGTGGGTCGCGCGCAACCGCGCGACCGCGGCGGCGCTCGCGGCGGTCGTGCTGGTGGCGCTCCTGGGCGCGCTCGGCGTCGCGTGGAAGGAGCGCGAGCGCGCGCGCGAGGAGCTGCGCTTCTCCGAGGCCGGCCGGATCACCGCGCTCCAGGCCGAGCAGCGCGACGGGTTCCTCGTGGACCCCCGCGAGGTGCCGCGGATGGAGAGCTGGCTGCGCCGTTCGGAAGCCGTCCTGGCCCGCGAGCCCGCGTACCGGCGCGAGCTGGAGCGGATCCGCGCACGTGCCGCCGGGTCGGAGGAGCGCCGCGACCCGGCGTTCCTGGTCGAGGCGGCGCGGCTCGTTGCTTGGCAGGCCGTCCTCGACGCGCGGCCCACGGCGTTCGAGCGCAAGAGGGCGATCCTCGGCGACGCGGGCGAGTCGGAGGTTCGACGCGAGCGGGCGCGTCGCGACCTCGAGATCCTGGAGGCCGACACGCCTCGACTGCGGGCCGAGCTCGAGGAGCTGCGCGCCCGGGTAGAGGAGCGGGAGCGGACCTGGCGCTTCGAGGACGAGGCCACCCGGCGCCGCCACGACGACCTCACCGAGCTCTTGCTCGGATTCGACCAGCTCCGGGCGCAGACGCACCGCGTCCGAGAGGACCTGGGGTCCGCGCGCGAGCTCGAGCGGACGACCATCGACGAGCGCCGCGACGCCTGGGAGCGCGCGCGCGCGGACATCGCCGCGAGCGAGCTCTACGCAGGCCGCGTGATCGCGCCGCAGGTCGGGCTCGTGCCGCTGGAGCCGAACGAGTTCGGGCTGTGGGAGTTCTGGCATGCGCTGTCCGGCGAGGCCCCGGTGCGCGGCGCGGACGGGCGCCTGGTCGTCGCCGAGGCGACCGCGATCGTCCTCGTCCTCGTCCCAGGCGGGACGTTCTGGATGGGCGCGCAGCGCGGTCCGGGCGGCCCGAACCACGACGCGCATGCCGCCGCATCCGAGGGGCCGCCGATCGAGGTGCCGCTCGACCCCTACTTCCTCTCGAAGTACGAGATGACCCAGGGGCAGTGGCGCCGGCTGGTAGGCTCGAACCCGAGCGGGCGCTTCGCGGGCAGCGACTGGGGCGGCTACGGGACCATCGGATGGACGCACCCGGTGGAGCGCGTCGCCTGGCTCGAGTGCGAGCGGGTCCTGCGCCGGTACGGCCTGGCGCTGCCGACCGAGGCGCAGTGGGAGCGCGCGGCGCGCGCCGGCGAGGAGACGGCGTACGTCTTCGGGGACACCGCCGCGTCGCTCGGGGGTCGGGTCAACGCCTACGTGGGCGGCGACGGCGGCTCCGACGGACACCCGTTCCACGCCCCCGTCGACAGCTTCGAGCCCAACGCGTTTGGCCTGTTCAACGTTTCCGGCAACGTCCTCGAGTGGTGCGGCGACTGGTTTCGCCAGAGCTACGCCCAGGCCGATCCGAAGCCCGGCGACGGCGAGCTCGGCAGCGAGTACCCGTTCGAGAAGTCCCTGCGCGGCGGGGGCTTCCGGAACGAGCTCGGCGTCCTGCGCGTCGCCAATCGCTTCTTCGCGCGCCCTTTGGACGTCAGCGAGGACACGGGCGTGCGGCCGGCCCGCCCGCTGGACGTCGACTAGGGGCGATCGCGGTGCTAGGCTCGTGCCCCATGGAGAGGAGGCTGGGCGCCTTCGCGGCCCGCGTCGCCTTCGCGGCCTGCATCGCCTTCGCGGGCGGCTGCGCGGTGCACGCCAACTTCGCCGAGCCCCAGTATGGATCGGAGTGCGTGATCGACGTCGATCCGATCAAATCCGGACCGCACTTCACGCTCCTGGTCGAGCACGACATGGGCGGGAGCCCCGACAGCTCGCGGCTCACCCTGGACATCGTGACCTGGCAGGACGCCCTGAACATCGCCGGGCTGTACGCCGCCGCGAAGACCAAGTACCAGCTCGTGGTCCACGATCCCTTCGGGGTCGGCAAGCGGCTCGTGCTGCGCGACACCTACACGGGCCAGGAGCAGGCCGTCACGGACCCGACGAAGTACGAGGCGTACTCGGCGCCGACCAACCCCGTCTACGGTGGCGCCGTCGTCGTGGACGATGCGAACATCCCCGAGGCGAAGTGGGTCAACGTCGTCGTCGGCCACGGCGGTGCCGACGGATTTCGCTTCCTGGTCGAGAACGCGTAGCCCGATGCGAGGTCACGTCCCGATCCTCCTCGCCGCTCTCGCCCTCGGCTGCAGGGCGCCCGACAACGTCTTCCGGATCCAGCCCGAGCTCGCGCCCAAGTTCGATCTGCTCTACCAGGGTGACGTCGGGGCCGGCAAGGGCCGGCTGAGCTTCGAGCTCTCCACCGAGGCGTGGAGCGAGACGCTGACCTTCGGCGGCGTGACCCTCGCCCCTGGCCGGGTGTACGAGGTCCGCGTCGAGGACGCGTTCGGTCCGAACCGGGCGGTCGTGCTCACCGACCCTGGCGGCCAGGATTGGACAGTGGCGTTCGAGCCGTACGCGCCGGCGCCGAATCCGCCCAGCCCGATGTACCGTGGGCTCGCCTTCGTCCCCGAGTCCGCTGGAAGCGGCGCCATCTGGCTGCACATCGACGTGGGCGACCACGCGGACCGCGGCATCCGGATCCGCGTCAGCTCGACGTAGGACGGCTCGGGTCCTGCCTCACGGCTGGAGCGCCCCGCGCAGGCTGACCACGCCCCCGGTCACCGTTCTTCCCGCGAGCGCGGGCACCGGCCGGACGGTGTCGAGCACCTTCTGGCGCACTTCGGCCGGGTCGACGATGTCGTGGTGGGCGGCGACCATCGCGGCGACGCCCGCCACGTGCGCGGCCGCCATCGAAGTTCCGCTCAGGACCCTGTAGGTGCGGTCGTTGGAGGTGCTGAGGATGTGGACGCCCGGCGCACAGAGGTCGACCGAGACCGCGCCCCAGTTCGACTTGCTCGCCAGCCGGTCGCGATGGTCGGTGGAAGCCACGGTCAGGATGTTCTCCAGGTCGAATGCCGCCGGGTAGACGGGCTCGGCCTCGACGTCCCGCTGGCGGTTCCCGGCCGAGGTGACGAACAGGTGATCGCGGGCTCCGGCGGCGCGGATCGCATCCTCGAGGGCCTGGCTGCGGTCGTCGTCGCCCCAGCTGTTGCACGAGATCCCCGCGCCGTGCTCCACGGCGTACTCGAGGGCCGCGATCGCGTCCGAGATCGACCCGCGGCCCGAGCCCATGATGCGCAGCGGCATGATCTTGCAGGCCCAGTTCACGCCGGCCACGCCGGTCGCGTTGTTCCCGACCGCGCCGATGATCCCGGCCACGTGGGTGCCGTGGCCCTCGGGATCGTCGGGGTCGTTGTCGCCGCTGACGAAGTCCCAGCCGCGGAAGTCGTCGACGAGGCCGTTCCCGTCGTCGTCCACGTCGTCGATCGGGTCCGCGTGGTTCTGCCAGACGTTGCCGGCCAGGTCCGGGTGGTTCCACTGCACTCCCGTGTCGATCACCGCGATCACGAAGTTCGGATCCCCGGTGAACATGGCCCAGCCCGCCGCGGCCTCGATGTCGGCCCCCGGCACTCCGGGGATCCCGCCGAGGTCGCCACCGCCGTTGCGCATGCTCCACTGCCGCGCGAAGTGCGCGTCGTCCTGGATCCCGAACGAGCGCACGAAATAGTCGAGCTCCGCGTACGCGACCACCGCGCTCTTCCGATCCAGCTGCGCCCGCGCGTCCTCGATTCCCAAGCCGCGCTGCGTGACTTCGAGCAGCTCGAGCTCGGGCAGCAGCGCGTACTCGCGCACGGTATCCACGCCGACCGACGTCCGCACGTCGTCCTTCTGGTTGTCGAGCGTCGCGGCCTGCCAGCGCACCAGCACGCGGCTCGGATGGTAGTCGAGCTCGCGTGGCCCGGACGTGGGGGCTTCGCAGGCTGCCATGCACAGGCAGGCGAAGAGGAGCGCAACGGTCGGGAGGCGGCGGGTGGGCGTCATCGGCAGGCTCTTTCTCTCGCGCGGGGCGGAGCCCGGCCCCGCCGCCTCTACGGCCCACGACTCTAACGCCCTGCGCGAAGACCGCAAAACAGCCGCGTCGCGCTCGCCGTCACCCTTCGAGGCGGCGACGAATCAGCCCCGGACAATCGTCCAGAGATTGCCGTCGTTCGCCACGCGGCCGCTCGACTTCAGCCCGAGCGCCTGGTCCATGCTGCGCGGCACCGCGTCGTGGTACACGGCGTCGAAGCGCGGAGGCATCTCGAGCCCTTCGTAGGTGGCGTTGGGGTTGTCGAACTGCACCACCTCGCCCTCCTGGTTGACCATGAAGACCCGCACTCCGGTCTCGCCGACCTCGACCGGCCAGGCGTAGGCGCACCACAGCACCTCGCAGTTGGCGCTCGCCCAGTGGTCCGAGCCCACGTCCCCGGGCGAGGCGCCGCCGCGCGGATCCTCGGGCCGACCGGGGGTCACGCCGCCGATGGTCTCGTCCGGCAGGTAGATCTTGAAGCAGTAGCCGCCGTGCTCGACGACTCCCCCGCGGGTCTGGTCGGGGGCGACTTGCCCGAAGACCGAGAGCAGGAAGGGCGGATCGAGCAGGTCTTCGGGGTCGGTTCCCAGCGCGGCCATGCCCGTCTCCGGGTCGCGCACGCGCATCGGGGCCGTTCCCGCCAGCTCCGCGAAGTAGCCGAACTCGCCCGTGCCATCGCCGTCCGTGTCGATCGCGCACGATACCTGGAGCATCTGCTGGGCCTCGGCGATCGAGCGCAGCTGAGCGACGGCGTCGCTCTCGTTGGCCGCGACGAGGGCGAGCCGGGCCGCGTCCCGCGCCGCCCTGTCCGCCCGCGGGTCGCTTTCGAGGAGCGCGTCGGAGCGCACGAGGACGGGCTCCTCCAGGGCGAGCTTCTTCGTGAGGACGACGCCCGCCGCGCCCGCCAGGAAGGCCGTGGTGGCGACGACGGCGAAGGTCCGCTTCGCCGATCTCAGGCCTTCGCTGGAACCGGGGGCTTCGCTCATGACGACGGAGGGAGTTCCGAGCCTCCCGAGTGTCGGCCTCTGGGCCGCGCGACTTGATTACTCGGTGGTTACTTTCCCCCGGAATCCTCGAAAAGCGCGTGGGGGCCAAGCCCGCGCGGGATCGGGAATCCCCGATCGCCTAGAATCGGCGCGTCTCTTGCGGGTAGGACGAGGGTCCCTCGGCACCCTTGCGAGCCCGCGAGCCGCACCGGGGAGCTCGGGAGGTCCGACATGGAAGGCGTCTGGGAACGGATCGTCGAGTGGACGAGGAACAACCTCTCCGACTGGACCATGGTCAAGGTCTACCTGGCCTGCGCCGTCGCCGGTGGCACCGTCCTGGTCGGACAGGCGGGCCTCAACCTCTTCGGTCTCGGCGGTGACACCGACGTCGACCCCGACGTCGACGTCGACGAGATCGAAGGCGGCGACTCGCTCAACTTCCTCTCGATCCGCGCCCTCGCGGGCTTCCTGACGTTCTTCGGGCTCGTCGGCTGGGGCGGCACCTCGTCGGGCTGGGGCGCGACTCCTTCCTTGCTGGCCGCTTCCCTCGCGGGCGCTTCGGTCATGGCCCTCGTCGCCTTCATCATGCGCTTCTTCCGGCGCATGCAATCGTCGGGGAACGTGAACCCGCGCAACGCGATCGGGAAGACCGCCCGCGTCTACCTGCGCGTGCCTGGTGCCAGGTCGGGGAAGGGCAAGGTGACGGTGAGGGTCCAGGGGCGTAGCATGGAGTTCGGCGCCGTCACCACCGGTAGCGAGCTCCCGAGCGGGAGCGACTGCCGCATCGTCGGAATCACAACGGACGACACGCTCGAGGTCGCCGCACTCGAAGGAGGAGGTGGAGAGTCATGATCCTCGCAGTTTCATTCCCCGCCCAGGTAATCGGCGCCGACCTGCCGTGGGTGCTCGTACCCGTCGCGCTCGTCCTCGTCGTCTTCGCGCTCCTGATCGCGTTCTCGCGGCGCTACAAGCGCTGCCCGAGCAACCGCATCCTCGTGATCTACGGCAAGACCTCCGCGGGCCAGGTCTCGCGCACGCTGCACGGCGGCGGCGCCTTCGTCATGCCGCTGATCCAGGACTTCGAGTTCCTTTCGCTGGATCCGATGCAGATCGAGATCCCGCTCGAGGGCGCCCTGTCGATGGAGAACATCCGCGTCTCCGTGCCCAGCGTCTTCACGGTCGCGATCGGGACCGACGACGAGGGCATGCACAACGCGGCGATCCGCCTCCTGGGGCTGACCACGGCCGAGATCATCAAGCAGGCGGAGGACATCATCTTCGGCCAGCTGCGCCAGGTGATCGCCTCGATGCGCATCGAGGAGATCAACCGCGACCGCGACGTCTTCCTCTCCAGCATCCAGTCGTCCCTGGAGCCCGAGCTCAAGAAGATCGGCCTCGTCCTGATCAACGTCAACATCAAGGACATCACCGACGAGTCCGGCTACATCGAGGCCATCGGCCGCAAGGCCGCCGCTACGGCCATCCAGCAGGCGGACATCGACGTCGCCGTGCAGACCAGGCACGGCGCCATCGGCGTCGCCCAGGCCGATCGCGAGCGCCTGGTCGAAGTGGCCAACGCCGAGAAGGTGCGCGACATCGGCACCAAGGACGCCGAGCGCGAGCGGGCCGTGCGCCTCGCCGAGCTCGAGAAGGAGAAGCAGGTCGGCGAGCAGTCGGCGCAGTACGAGCAGGAGGCGGAGGTCCGCGATCGCGAGCGCGCGATGCGCATCCGCGTCGCCGACGCCAACGCCAAGGCGGTGGTGGGGGAGAACGAGGCCAAGGGCGAGATCGCGCAGACCAACGCCGACCTCAAGGTGCGCGAGGCGGAGGCCTACGAGCGCGGCGAGACGCGCGCCCGCGAGGCCGCGGCCGCCGTGCTCGAGGCCCAGTACCGCGCCGAAGCGCGCGCCGCAGCGGCCCAGGCCGAGAAGATCGAGGCCGAGACCCGGGCCCAGCTCGAGTCCGTCTCGCGCGCGCAGAAGGCGAAGACGATCGTCGACGCCGAGGCCGATGCCGCGCAGAACAAGATCGCGGCGGAAGCCGACGCATACGCGATCTACGCCCGCCTGGAGGCGGAGGCGCGCGGCCAGTTCGAGGTGATGGCCAAGAAGGGCGACGGCCTGAAGCGCATCGTCGAGAGCTGCGGAGGCGCCCAGGAGGCCTTCCAGATGCTGATGCTCGAGCACCTCGAGCACCTGTCCGAGACGGCCGCTACGGCCATCTCCAACGTCAAGTTCGACAAGGTCGTCGTCTGGGACTCGGGGGCCAACGGACAGAACGGCGCGGCCGGCTTCCTGCGCGGGCTCGGCGCCGCGCTCCCGCCCATGCTCCAGATCATGAAGGACGTCGGCGGCGTCGAGATGCCCGAGTTCTTCGGCCGGCTGATGGGCGAGGGCGCGTCGGGCGCGGGCTCCGCGAAGGACGCCGGAGAGGCGAAGCCCGCCAAGGCCGCCGAGAACGGCCCCCCGAAGAAGGAGCGCGCCGCCACGCCGGTGCGCCCCGAACGCGGGGCGGCCGACGACGAGTAGGCGGGTGTCGCGAAGCGGGGCGCGCGCGCGTACGCTGGAGGCGATGCTCGCCGCCTGCCGCACGCTCGCCCTGCTCTCCCTCGCGCTCCTCGCAGCCTGCGGGTCGACGGCGGCCAGGGGAGAGCCGGACGCCGAGCGCTCCGGGGAGGCCACCGCCGAGCACCGGCCCGAGATCCGCTACTACGTCATCGGCGACGGGTGACCCTTCTGCCAGAAGGTCGTAGCCGCCGTGGGCGAGCTCGAGAGCGAGTACGGAGGTCGGGTGGACTTCACGGTGGTGCCGCCGGCGGAGACCGCGCTGGCGACCGAGGAGCTCGAGGCCTTCGGCTTCGCCGCCCTGAGGCACGGCCTGGTCGCCTTCTCCTCGAGCGGCGAGGCGGTCGTGAAGATCCCCGGCCACGAGTTCGGCCGCGAGGAGATCGTCGCGGCGATCGAGACGGCGCTCGCGACCGACTGAGATCGTGAGCAAGAATCCCACGCCAGCCGAGAGCCAGCCGGACGCGCCGTGGCTAGGCGCGGCGACGACGCGTGTTGGCGGAGGAACACTCGGAGGAGCCGCAACGACGCCACGGCGCGTCCGGCTGAGCTCGCAGGCGGCGTGGGATTCTTGCTCACGCTTTGAACCCCGGACCGGCCCGCCGGCGGCATCTGCGACGCGTGGCGCAAGGCCTCGTGAATCGCTGGGGCTGGTCGATCGTCCGTGGTCCGCCGCCCTCGGCTCAAGCCGGGTCGGGCGGGGCTCGACAAGGCGAGGCGTGCCCGCGGGCCCGCCACGGCGCTTCCCTGGATCTCCAGCTCCGTAGGTCGCCTTCAGAGAGACACTCCATGACCGAGCGCTTCTGGATCGAGCGCACTTCGCCGACTTCGGTACTCCTGCCCGCGCTGCTCGCCGCGCTCTCCCTCTGCGCATGCGGCGGCGGGGGCGGCTCGGGTGGAGCGGGAGGCGGCGGGGGCGGCTCGGGTGGAGCGGGAGGCGGCGGAAGCGCCGTGAGCTGGTCGCCGTCCTCGCAGGGCTTGCAGGGCGGCATCGTCACCACGCTCAGCTACCGGCCGCTGGGAAACGCAGCGTACGCGGGCCTCTGGCTGGGAGGGATCTACCGCAGCACGGACGACGGAGCGACGTGGGTCCCGCGCCGCAATGGGCTGCCGCGCCTCGCGCAGTACGGCTACCACCCGGTCGGCGGCATCGCGATCGACCCGTCGGCGCCGGAGACGATGTACGCCGCCGTTTGGGACATCGAGGACGCGGCCGGCAACGACCGCCCGGGGGGCGTGTACAAGACCACGGACGGCGGCCAGTCGTGGCTGCCGGCGAACAATGGCCTCACCGGCACGGACGCGCGCGCGATCGCCATCGACCCGGACAACCCCGCGACGCTGTACGTCGGGACGGAGCGTCGCGGGCTCTTCAAGACGACGACCGCGGGGGCGGGCTGGACGCGCTCCGACAGCGGGATGGGGTCGGCCGAGATCCGCGACCTCGCCGTCGACCCGGACCTCCCCCAAGTCGTGTTCGCGGCCACCGACGGGGACGGCGTGTTCCGCTCCGCCGACGGCGGCCTCACCTGGGTCGACATCAACTCGGGGCTGACGAACCTCTTCGTCGAGTCGCTCGCGCTCGACCCCACGGCGCCGACGACCCTGTACGCCGGGACCGGTCTCGGCGTCTACAAGAGCACGAACGGCGGGGGCACCTGGAGCTCGACGAGCGGCGGCCTGACCACGCTGGACGTCGAGACGAGCTGGAATGCGCCGAACTCGGGCGTCACGAACTTCGACACGACGGCCCTGGCGATGGACGTGAGCGACGCGCGGCTGCTGGTCGGGACCGCGGGCGCCGGGACCTTCGGCTCGGCCGACGGCGGCGACACGTGGTCGATGGCGAGCGATGGCCTGGACCGGTACCGAGCGCGGGGCTAGGGCGGGCTAGGGCTCTGTAAGCTCTGCAAGACGTCGTCGCTTCGCGGGGCGAACCTGCCGACTAAGAGAGCTGGCCAGTCCCGGTCTCCGCATGGGCAACCCCAAGAACGTCCGCGAGCTCGTCGGCAAGAGCCTGGTGATCCCCACGCTGCCGGACGTGATCGTCCAGCTCCAGAGGCTCGTCGAGGATTCCAGCGCCGGCACGCGCGAGGCCGGGGCGCTGATCGCGCGCGACGCGCCGCTCGCCGCGAAGACGCTGCAGCTCGCGAACAGCGCCTACTACGGGCTCGCGGGTCGCTGCGTCTCGACCGAGCACGCGTGCACCGTGCTCGGGATGCGCGTCCTGAGGAACATCGCGCTGCAGGCGTCGATCCTCAGCATCTTCGAGCACGTGGAGGGCGATGCCGGCTTCGACGTCAAGCGGCTGTGGGACCACGCCTCCAGGACCGCCCAGCTGTGCTCGAGGATGGCGGAGGCAGCGGGGAAGAGGAAGGGCGTGACCCCTTCCGAGTACTACGTCTGCGGGCTGCTGCACGACATCGGCAAGATCGTGATGCTCGACGGGCTCGGCGCCGAGTACGCGGGCGTCTTGCGCGACGCGCAGCGCGCCAGGGACTCCATCTGCGCCAAGGAGCGCGAGCGCTTCGGCTTCGATCACACGCAGGCCGGCGTATGCGTCGCGCGGGCCTGGTCGCTTCCCGACAACGTCGGCCGGGCCATCGAGCAGCACCACAAGGTCCTCGATCGAGGCACCCGCGACCCGCTCGTCGCCTGCGTCGCCGTCGCGAACCTGCTCGAGGGCTGCGCGACCGAGGAGGAGCGAAGGCGCGCCCGCGCCGCCTTGAAGGAGCTGGCCGCGCCCGCGCTCGAGCTCGGAGACCAGGCCGTCGAGTCGATCTACGAGTTCGCCTGCACGCCCGAGACCCCGCTCTGGGAGGACGACCCCTGGTAGGCGCATGAAGTGGGTCCACAAGCTCGTGGCGGGAAAGCGCCCCAAGGGTGCCGGCGGCGAGCGCGCCGCAGAGGCGCAGGCCGTCGCGCCGCGACCCGATCCGGCGCCCTCCCCGGCGCTCCCCGCGTCGCCCGCGTCGCCCGCGTCCCCTCGCTCCCCCGGCTCCCCCGGTTCCGAAGTGGAGCTGCTCGCGAGCGCCGCGCGCGGCCTGCGACAGCTCGGCGAGCTGCTCGGGCTGGCGCCGTTCCCGGAGGGCATCCAAGGGGAGGACCGCCGGTCCGGACCACCGGGCGAGGACGAGGGAGAGCCTCCGCCCGGCGCGCTCGCGCGCGAGGAGGCCGAACGCCTGGAGTCGCTCCTCGCGGAGCGGTCGGCCGAGCTCGCGGCCCGAGAAGAGCGAGTCGGGGTCCTCGAGCGCGAGCTCGAGAGCGCGCGCCAGGAGCTCGACGAAGCGCGGCGCGACCGGGACGAGAAGGCCGAGGACGTGGGCGCGCTCGAGACGCGCCTCGACATCGCCACCGAGGCTTCGAGCCGCCTGCAGGCGGAGGTCGAGAAGCACGAGATGTCCGCGCTGGCCGTCCGCCGCGACCTGGACCGGGTCGAGGAGGAGAAGGCGGCCCTCGCGCACCAGCTCGCGGCGCTCGAGGAGAACGTCGGCGAGCTCGAGGCCGAGGCGTCGGCGGTGAGCGAGCGGGATCGACTGGCGCGCCGCGCGCTGCAAGCGCTCCTGGACGCAGCGGCGAGCTCCGCCGAGGACGACGCGAAGACAGGCGAGCTCGTGGAGCAGCTCGCCGGGGAGCTGCGCTGGCGCCGGCGCGAGATGGGCCAGCTGGGGAAGACGTTCGAGAGGCCCACCTGGAGGCTCGCCGGGGGGGTCGCGACTCGGGTGCGCTCGTGGGCCAAGGGTCCGGAAGAGGGCTGAGAGCGATGGAGCCCGTCTCGATCGTCATCCCGGCGTGGGAGGATCAGGGCCTCTTCGAGCGCAACCTCCCGGCGCTGCTCGCGGAGGTCGAACGGCGCGACGCCCGGGACGAGGTCGTCGTCGTCGACGACTCGGGCAAGGACCTCTTGCGGACGTGGTTCGCGAGCCGCTACCCGAGCGTCCGCGGCGTCGTGCACCGCACGTCGCGCGGCCAGGGGATCGCGCTCCTCTCGGGCGCGCGCGCCGCCAAGCACGACCTGGTCCTCTGCCTGGACGCGCGGATGCGCGTGCAGGAGGGTTTCCTCGACCCGCTCACGCTGGCCATGCGCGACGAGCGCACGCTCGCGGCGTCGGCGCGCGTCGTGCAGCCGGACGGCGCGGTTCCTTCGCGGATCTCCGCGCTGCTGCCGCCGATAGAGCTCGATGCGGACCTCGCCGCCGAGGTCGCGGCGGATCTCGGCGCGGGCCTGCGTCCGATCCTGTGCGTCGAGGGCCGGGCCTGCCTCGTGCGCAAGGCGCCGTTCTCCGACGGCGACTGGTTCGGCTCCATGTACGCCCCGCGCCACTGGGAGCCCCTCGACATGTCGCTCGGCGCATGGCGCCGGGGGCTGCGCATCGTCGAGGCCGGGGAGTCCGTCGTCGAGCACCCCGGCGGGCGCTCCGATCCGCTCGTCCCGGACGAAGAGCTCTCGGCGGCGAGCAAGAACCGCGCCCTCGCGCTGTGGAAGCACCTGGACGAGCCCGACCTCGCCGCACGCCACGTCGCCGAGCTGTGGGAGCGCGTCCTCGATCCGAGCGCCGATGGCTGGCTCGGCGAGCTGCGCTGGCTGCGGCTCGCGCTCGACCACCTGAGCGACCTCGCGGAGGCGCGCGGGCGCTTCACCGGTGCGCAGCGCGGCGTCGGGAAGATCCTGCGCACCTGCACCGCGTGCACCCGGGGCTCGAGCGCATGAGCCTCGACGAGAAGTACGTCGCGCGCCAGCCGATCTTCGACCGGCGGCTGGACGTCGTCGCGTACGAGCTGCTGGCGCGCCAGGGCCCGGCGGCCTTTTACGACGTCGCCGACCCGGACCGCGCCACCGCGTCGGTCATGGACAACGGGCTGCACGTGCACGGTTTCGGCTCGCTGACGGGAGGGAAGCGCGCGTTCATCAACATCACGCGCGAGCTCCTGACGCAGGGCGCGGCGCACCTGCTACCCAAGGGCGCTGCAGTCGTCGAGCTGCTCGAGACCATCTTGCCCGACGAGGACGTCCTGCGCGCCTGCCGCGACCTCAAGGCGCAAGGGTACGTGATCGCGCTCGACGACTTCGTCCGCGGCGAGCACCTGGAGGGGCTGATACCGTTCGCCGACATCATCAAGGTCGATTTCCTGCAGGTGCAGGGCGCGGCGCGCAGGACGCTCTTCGAGGCGTACCGGCGCGAGGGCGTCCAGCTCCTGGCGGAGAAGGTCGAGACGCACGACGACCTCGCCCAGGCGCTCGACATCGGCTACGCGCTCTTCCAGGGGTTCTTCTTCAGCAAGCCGGAGCTCGTCCGCTGCACGGATCTCCCCAAGTTCAAGCTCAACTACCTGCGCTTCCTCCAGGAGATCTGGCGCCCCGAGATCGACTTCGGCTGCGTCGAGGCCGTCATGCAGCAGGAGGTCTCGCTGTCCGTGCGCCTGCTGCGCTACCTGAACTCGGCCCTTTTCGGTCCGCGCGACGCGATCGGCTCGATCCGGCGCGCCCTCGTGCAGCTCGGCGAGCGCCCGCTGCGCCGCTGGGGGTCGCTCGTCGTCCTCGGAGGGCTCGGTGAGGACAAGCCCCACGAGCTGGTCGTCACGACGCTCGTCCGGGCGCGCCTTTGCGAGATGCTCGGGGCCCGCGCGGGCGGGCTCACCGAGGAGGCCTCTTTCCTGGCGGGCCTCCTGTCCACGATGGACGCCCTGCTGGATCGACCGAAGGAAGCGGCGCTGGACGAGCTGGCGATCGACCCCGCGATCAAGAGCGCGATCCTGTCGGACGCGACGCCGCTCGGCAGGATCGTGCGGCTGGTGGCGGAGTACGAGCGCGGCGACTGGACCGCCGTCGAGGAGCTCCTGAGGAAGCTGCCCGGGCGGCCGGTCGCCGCGGAGCTGCCGCGCCTGCACAAGCAGGCGCTCGGCTGGGCGGAGGGGGTCTTCGGGATCGGGGCCGGCCAGGCGGCCTGATCCGCGGGCGCGAGCGGAACAGTTCGGCTTTCGCGGCTGGCGCCCGCCCGCTCCGTGGCCGATGCTCGCGGCGAGGACCCTCCCATGCTCCATGTGGCCCGCCTCGTCCTCTGCATGGCCCTCTCCTTCAAGGGCGAAGACACGCCGCGCTTCAACGTGCCCTTCCCGACGCTGGGCGGGACGCAGCTCTGGGCCGATGTCTTCTGGCACGCCGGCTGGCGCATCCAGCGCAACGTGCTGACGGGCCACCACCGGCTGCTCGACCCGCGCGACGTGCGCCGCGCCTGGGGCAGCCTCGACGGATGCCGCTCGACGTTCGAGCGGCGCCAGCGCCCCCGGCTGGCGCCCCTGGCGGGAGACCGGCTCGTCGTGCTCCTGCACGGTCTCGGCCGCAGCCGGCACTCCCTGCGCCGGATGGAGCGCGCGCTCGCGGCCGAGGGCTACCTGACGGCCAGCCTGTCGTATCCCAGCACGCGCGGCACGATCGGGGAGCACGCGGACGATCTCGAGCGCCTCTTGCGCGACCTGCCGGGCGGCCTCGAGGTGTCGTTCGTCACGCACAGCCTGGGCGGCCTCGTCGTGCGCGAGCTCCTCTCGCGGCCGGGTGCCCTCGAGCCGCACCTCAGGGGCGGCAGGGTCGTCATGCTCGCCCCGCCCAACGCAGGCTCGCGTACGGCGCGGATCGCCGACGCCGCGCCGCTCGTCCGAGCCCTGCTCGGCCCGGCGCTGCACGAGATCGCGCGGCTCCATGCGCGACCCGCCGGCCGCGTTCCCCTCGAGGTGGGCGTGGTCGCCGCGGGCCGCGGCCGGCCGCGCGGCTGGAACCCGCTGCTGGAAGGCGACGACGACGGCATCGTCTCGGTGGACGAGACGCGGCTCCCCGGCGCCACCGACAGCACGACCTTGCGCGGGATCCACACGACGCTGATGGGCGATCCCGAGATCATCGCGGCGACGCTGCGCTTCCTACGTTCCGGGAGCTTCGGAGGCTAGTACCCCCTCGAGCCAGCGCACGACCGCCGCCGCCATGGCGCCCTCGTGGCCCGTGAAGCGGTGGTCGACGCCCTCCAGCTCGAGGAGCTCGGCGCGACCTCCAGCCGCGGCGTGGACGTCGCGCGAGTCCCGGAGCGGGACGATCTCGTCCGCGGTGCCGTGCACGATCAGCCACGGCACGCGGACGCGCGCGGCGGGCTCGAGGACGGAGCCGATCGCGAGCGCGTCGTCGAGGAACGCTTGGGTGAGCGGACAGTGCGGCTTCCCCAGCATCACGTCGCGGCCTGGCCGCAGGTGGCCGAAGTGGACCTGCATGAACTCGCGCACGTGCACCATGCCGGCGAGCGAGACCAGGGCGCGCAGCCGCTCGTCCAGCGCCGCCCGCAGCACGCCCACGGCCCCGCCCATGCTGTGGCCCGCGTAGATCGGATCAAGATCCGCGAGCGCGTCGAGGACGCTGCCGAGGTCGTCGACCTCCTTGTGGATCGTCGCGTCCTCGTAGCGACCCTCGGACGCGCCGTTGCCGGCGAAGGAGAAGCGCAGCGAGGCGATGCCCGCCTCGCGCAACGCGTCGCCGAGCGCGACGAGCCAGGGACGGTCCTTGTGCGAGGTCACCCCGTGGCCGATCACGACGACGCCGCGCCGACCCGTCGCCCCCGGGGCGAAGGCGTAGTCGAAGCGCTCGCCGCGCGCGTTGCGGATCTCCCCGAGGGCCATGAGCGGTGGCGGCCGAGTATACGCACGGTTTTTTTTGCGGATTCGGCTCGGCTCGGGCGTCTTGGGCTCTCTGATCTACTAGGTCTTGGAGTCTTCGCGTGGCGCGAGGATTCTACGCGGCTTTGGCGATTAGCTGCTTGAGGCTTGCGTCGCGGACGGCAAAGAGGGCAGCGGAGAGGAGTGCGCCTTTCTGCG
>Ga0299906_10000086_pt1 | contig 85027 bp, 93 predicted proteins | sample RVTome_14_FD_200259 | JGI IMG/M metagenome (GOLD analysis project Ga0299906, IMG submission 200259) | Soil microbial communities from uranium-contaminated site in the Upper Colorado River Basin, Wyoming, United States - RVT145D125 (version 2) ...
AAGTTGTTGGTACGATGCTAAAAACAAACACAACCTGTTGTCTTGTAAATCTCTGGAAAAATCTTCTTGGGATTATTACATATCGAGATATTTTGAGCCTACTTGCCATAAAGATGGAAACTGAAATTCCTCTTTACATAGTTGGCATGCCAGATGATCAAAGAAATGTAGATTTGATAACTTCCAAATTTACAAAAACTCTAAAACTAATGCAAAAAGTATATTCAGAAATACAAGAAGCTAGGGTCTCAATTAAACAACAAAGAACTGGAAGAAAAAAAACTGGAAAATATGAAGTATCAATAATGATTTTGACTCCACATCATTCTCCTTACTTCTATAGGGAAGTAGGTTTTGATCTTAGTAAAGCAATTGAGAATCTAAGTCAAAAACTACTTAGAAACTTATCAAAACGATCAAAAAGGCGTTCAAAAACAAGTATAAGAAAAATTAACTTACCAATCTCGCCTCTATGAAAATAAAATTATTGAAAAATTTGATAATTGACATTTGATTATTGAAATTTTTTCAGTCTTTGATGTTCCAATTTATCCCATGGAAAGACAACATATTCTGTACCTTTTGTTTGAGTTGCATAAACAAGTTGTTTAGGAAATCTTTTTCCTTTTCTTGCAAAAAGAGTCAGGTAAACTAGCTTTTGTGGGCTCTCAACCTTTACAATTATTTTCTTAAAAGTGCTTCCAGAATCAAAAATATCATCTACAAACAAAGAATCAGAAGGAATTTTATTTTTGTCTACTAGAATCTCATCAATTCCAAGCCTGTCTGCTAATAGCCGTGCTGGAACCAATCCTCCTCTCGTAATTGTTGAAATGCTTTGAAATTCAACTTCCATTTTGTTTAATTTTTTAACTAGTATGCCTATCAATGCTTCAATCCGTTTCCAACTAACATAATCAGCTTCTATTTGCTTCATTTCTACAGTTTACAAATCTTGTCACTATAATTAGGATTTAATTTTCTAACGGTAAGAATCAATATTGAAAATCTAGTTTCTCATTTAAATTAAAAAAATTAAAACAATGTCTATGAGAACTGACCCTTATTGTCATTGTGGTTCATGTGGTCATGAAAAAACCTTGGAATGTTACTCTAAGCAATGCCAGTGTTGTCTAAGCGACCACCAAGGGTCATTTGGCAAAAATAGATAACGGTATGGTATGAGCACATATAATCATAAATTGAAATGTCATTAACAAACAAGCAACTAGTAGTTGTAGGAATTATTGCTGGGATCGCAGCTCTAGCTATTATGATTGGTTTTATTGGTCAAGGAAACGTACGGCATGTTACAATTTTCTGGCAAGAAAAAGTAGAACAAACTGTAGTTTTTGAAGATATTGATGATAAAGTACAGCTAAGAGGAATTTTAGGGATAGATGGAGAGCCTAACCCTACCTTAATTTCAAGGACTGGTTTTGCATATCTTTTAACTGTAGTAAATAATGGTGACAAAGAACACCGGTTATACATTGAAGGACTAAATGTTCAAACAGATTTACTTGCACCAGGAGAACAAGATACACTAACAATTTATCCTAATGAACCTGGAACCTACACTTATTATGATAAAAGACAAACTCTACAAAAGTTAGGTCAACTAAAGATTGTCTCAGTGGTGCCAAGCGATGACTTTCAAGGACCACTAAAGGACTTAATTTGATTTTATTCTACTGAAATTCTAATTTTTTGGCCATCAATATCGTCATCTTTGTATTGTTTGCAGGTTTGTATAAAGTCTACTTTCTTGACTCTAACCAAAAATGCAAGATCTTTTGTTTTTTCTTTTACCATGCGTAGTGAATCTTCATCCAAATCTAAAACCGATGCAACATTAAGAATATCAGTTGGATTGTATCCTCTTTCCTTTCTAAGAGTTTGAAGCCTTCTTGCCAAGTCTTTTACAAGACCTTTTGCCATCATTTCTCTATTTCTTGTAGTTGAAATAAAAACCACTAACCCATCACGCTGAGAAACCGCAAACCCTTCTTTTGCATCAAATTCTATTACAAAATCATCCTTTTCTAATTCAATTTTATTGCCATCAATTTCAAAAGAAAATTTTCCATTTTTCTTTAAACCATTTATGATATCATCTGCACCGGTTTCAGAAAATTTCTGAATCAGTTTTCCCAAATGTTGTTTTGCTTTTGGACCAATCTTTTTTCTTTCTAATTCAATTTTTGGAACAATTGGAAGCTCATGTTTTTTTAGCTGTAAAACCTGTTCTAACCCATCCTTTTTTTCAATTTCCTTTATAGAATATTTTTCAACATTTAGCTGAGAAACTAAAAGTTCTGATAATGACTCTAACTTTTCTTTTTGACCTTTTTCAACACAAACAATTGCTTCATTTAGTGGCCATCGACGCTTGAGTTTTCCTTTCATTCTAGCAGCTGCTGAAACAGATGTGGCTTCTTTAAGCAAATCAAACGACACCTCAATTTTTTCATCCTCTAACGATTCTTTGGCCTTTGGCCAATCTTCAAGCAAAGTGCTTTTTTTCTTCCCAAATGTGCCCAAATAGAGATATTCACTCGTGTATGGGCTTATCGGATGAATCAAAATATCAAGGATTCTTAGCGTTTCATACAAAACTGAATAGATTGCAAATCTACGATTTTTTTTCTTTTCATCTTCTTCCCAAAGATCTCCTCGTGTTATTGGAATGTAAACCTGACTCAATGAATTAATTATAAAGTCTTCAATTGCTTTTGCAGCTTCATGAAACCTACATTTATCATAAAGTTCTGTAGTTTTTTTAATTAATTTTTGAAGCTTTGAAAGTATCCAAATATCTGGTGATAATAAAAGATTTTTTTCTTTTGCCCATTGTGGTGTAAGATTTGTATCAAATTTGTCATATTCACTATTTTGCTTAAAGTAAAGGTGCAAGTGATACAATGTACTGATCACTTGATAAGGTCTTGACATTAGCTCATCAGTGCTAAAGTTTAATGGTTCTATAGGACTTGATTTCCAAATAAAATAAAATCTGATTAAATCAACTGGAAATTTTTTTAAAAGATCATCTGCATCAATTACATTTCCAAGACTTTTACTCATCTTGTTTCCGTTTTTATCAAGAACATGTCCTTGAAACAAAAATGCTCTGTAGGGTGGAACCGGAGCATTATTTAGAATTACATTTTCAATTAGTAGTGTATATGCCCATCCTCTTGTTTGATCAATTCCTTCTGTAAAAAATGGAGCAGGAATGTTTTTTGCATATTCTTCATCTGTTAAGGAAGAATATGGCGCAGAACCACTATTGTGCCAAGTATCTAAGACATATTGCTCTCTTTTTGTATTAGGGCTTCCACATTTTTTGCATTTAATTTTAATTTTATCAATCCATGGCTTATGCAATTCAAAATTTGGACCGTCTGGAAGCTCAGAAGACGCATCAACAATTTCCTTTCTAGAATAAAACCAATTTTGATTTCCACATTCACTACATAACCACATTGGTAGGGGGCATCCCCAAAACCTTTCTCTAGAAATGCACCAAGGATGTTTTTCCTTAATTATGCCTAAAAATCGATTTTTTGGCGCCTCAAAAAAATACTCTACACTTTCTGCAGCCTGAATTGCCTTTTCTCCAAGCCTATCAAGTTTGTAAAACCATCCTTTTCTTGCAAGCCATACAAGGGGATGCTTTGAGCGCCAGCAAAGTGGATAATTGTGTCTAATTTTTCCAATTTTTACAAGCGCATTTTTTTCTTTTAGATCATTAACAATTTTTTCATCAGCATCCCTAACAAAAAGTCCAGCGTATGTCCCTGCTTTCTCTGTAAACTTTACCTCATCATTAATTGGATTAAAAATCTCAACCTTTCTTTTGTTTGCAATGCTAATGTCATCTTCACCATTTGCTGGAGAGAGGTGAACAAGACCACTACCTGCTGTTACATCAACAAACTCTTCTGCTACCGCAACATGATAATTTTCATTTTTTGATAATTCATTTAGTCCTGGTATGCCATCTAAAAGAGGATGGATGTATTTTTTTCCTTCAAACTGAGAACCCTTAACAGTTTTTACAATAGAATGCTTTTCTACTTTAGCCTCTTTCAAAAATTCTTCCAGTCTTGTTTTTCCAATGACCCAAGTTTCATTTTCTACCTTTACATAATGATAATCTTCTTCTGGATTGAGACCAACCATCGCGTCTGTAACTAGAGTAAATGGCATTGTAGTCCATACAATTAGAAATGCATCCTCGTTTCTGAGTTTTACTTTATAGTATAACGATGGATCCTTAATCTCTTCATATCCCTGGTTTACTTCTGCGTGACTAAGTGATGTTTGGCAGCTAGGACAATATGCAATTACTGTATAGTCATCTTCTAAAATTCCATTTTCATTTGCTTTTTTTAGAAACTGCCACTCTCTTTCAATAAATTCATCCTTGTATGTCCAATATGCTTTTTCTTGGTTAAATGACATGCCAAGTAGTTTATCTGCTTCAACCCACTTTGCATTAAATTTTTGAACTAGACGTTTGCACTCTGCAACAAGTTTTTCCAGCCCAACCTTTTCTATAATTTCATTTTTTCCACCTGTGACGCCAAGCTCTTTTTCTGCTTGAAGTTCAACTGGAAGCCCTTGTGTATCCCAACCCGCATTAAAAATTACGTTGTGTCCCTGAAGAGTTTTGTATCTATACCATAGGTCTTTTATCACTCGACCCCTGAGGTGGCCTGCATGAGGTGTGCCATTCATGGTTGGCGGGCCCTCAATAAACATCATTTTTTCCTTTTTTTCAGCCTCAATCATTTTCTGTAAATCTAATTTTTCAGAATATTCTCTGATTTGTACCTCGATTTTCTTTGCATCAAACTCTTTTGCTAATTCCATCTGTTGTTGAGATGTAATATGATGTTATAAATCTCATCAAAAAACGATCATCTGAAATTTTGATTCTTGCAATCTTGGATTATATAGCAGAGTCCAAAAATTTGATTATTGGTTAATGTTCTTGTCGTGGGTTCTGGCGGGAGAGAACACGCATTAAGCTGGAAACTTTCTCAAAGCTCTAAAGTGGAAAAAGTTTTCACTGCTCCTGGAAACGGAGGGACAGAAAATAACATTCCAATATCTATTGATAAAATTGATGAACTTGCAGAATTTGCAAAACAAAATAATTGTTTTACAGTTGTCGGTCCAGAAGCACCTCTTGCAATGGGCATTGTTGATAAATTTAATGAAAAAAATCTAAAAATTTTTGGACCTACAAAAAATGCTGCACAACTAGAATCAAGTAAGATTTGGGCAAAACAATTCATGAAAAGAAATGAAATTCCAACTGCAGGGTCTGAAATATTTGATGATCCAAAAAAGGCTTTTGAATATGTAAAATCAATTTCTTATCCTGTTGTTGTAAAAGCAGATGGATTGGCAGCTGGTAAAGGAGTAATTGTTTGTGACAGTACTGATGAAGCACTTTCAGCAATTGAAACAATATTAGTTAAGAAAACTTTCGGTGATGCTGGAAATAAAATACTCATAGAAGAAAGAATTGATGGAGTTGAAGCATCATACATTGCATTATGTGATGGCAATGTAGCAATTCCGATGGCTTCTAGTCAAGATCATAAGAGAATTTATGATAATGATAGAGGACCAAATACTGGAGGAATGGGTGCCTATTCTCCAACTCCGATAATTGATGATTCTATGGCAAAAAAAATTCAAAAAAAAATCATTGAAAAAACAATTTTCTCTATGAAAAATGAAGAAATTCCTTTCAAAGGATTTCTTTACGCAGGTGTAATGATAAAAAACAATGAACCGTATGTTTTGGAATTTAATGTGAGGATGGGCGACCCCGAGTGCCAACCAATCACAATGAGAATGGATTTTGATTTGTATGATTATCTGGTAGCTGCATCTGAGGGAAAATTATCTTTAATGCCTCAAATTTCCTGGAAAAAGCAAACTGCCGTTTGCATAGTTTTGGCATCTAAAGGCTATCCAGAATCATATCCAAAAAACGAAAAAATTCAAGGACTAGAACAAAGTAAAGAAAACACATTTGTTTTTCACGCAGATACAAAAAAAGAGAATAATTCCATCCTAACTAACGGAGGGCGAGTTTTAGGTGTTACGGCACTTGGAGACACACTAGAATCTGCAATTTCTAATGCATATTTTGCTGCTGAAAAAATTTCTTGGCCAAACAAATATTGTAGAACTGATATTGGCAAAAAAGGCCTAATTTATTTATGATGTTTTAAAAAATTCGTCCTCTGTTACAACCCAATCAATTCTAATATCCTCTTCTGATCTTGGAACTGATTTTACAACTTGTTTTGCATAAGTTAGTGCAATAGTTACAAAATTCCTTTTTGAAAGAAATCTGTCATAATATCCATGTCCATATCCTAATCGAAATCCATTTCTCGATATCCCGACTGTAGGAACCAACACAATATCTAATTTGTCAGCAGCTTGGCAACTATCTTTTGGTTCCATTATGTCGAAACTACCCTTTTCTAAATCCCCAAAATCTTTAATTCTTCTAAATTCTAAATTGTCTCCAATCACTTTAGGTAAAAAAATTTCCTTACCATTACTGATTGCTTCTTGCATAATATCTTGGGTTAGAACTTCGCTTCCTATAGGATAATATCCTCCAATACTTTTTGCATTCCTAAATTCTGAAATTTTTTTTAGATTTTTATGAATCTGTTTACTTGCAATTTTCATCAAATCTCCAGATGTAGAATCTCGCTTTTCAAGCAAAACTTTTCGAAGCGATGATTTTTCACTATTGTCCAAGGCCCTTGATCAAAGATGCAGCTGTTACGGTATTTTTTAGCAGCATTGCAACTGTCATGGGTCCAACCCCCCCTGGAACAGGTGTTGCAAATGATGCTTTTTCTATAATTTTATCATAATCTGTATCTCCTACAAGTTTTTCTCCTTGTTTTGTAATGGCCACATCAATGACAACTGCGCCATTTTTTATCATGTCTGGAGTTAAGGAAAATTTAGTTCTGTTACCTACCGCTGTGATGACAATATCTGCAGCTTTACAAAACTCTGAAAGATTTTTTGTTCTTGAATGACATGTAATCACTGTGGCATTTTTTGCTAATAGAAGATGATAAAGTGGCTTTCCAATCAAATTACTCCTATTAATTACTACAACATTCTTTCCTTCCAGACTAATGTTATGATACTCTAACATTTCCATTACTCCAGAGGGAGTACAAGCTACAAGGGCAGCTTTTTTCATTGCAAGTAAACCAACATTGTGAGGAGTTAAACCATCGACATCTTTTAAAGGAGAAACTCGTGAAATTGTTTCAAACTCATCTAATTGTTTTGGTAGTGGTAACTGAATCAAAATACCATGAACAGAACTATCTTTGTTAAGAGAATCAATTAATTCATTCATCTCTTTTTGAGAAAAATCCATGGATAGTTTGTAGTCTTTAGTTAATATTCCAACTTCTTCACACGCTTTGTGTTTATTTCTTACATATGTTGCTGATGCTGGGTTATCGCCAACTAGAATAGTTGCTAAACATGGATTGATTCCTTGTGCTTTTAATTCACTAACTGCCTTTTTGACACGCACTTTCACAGATTGTGCAATAACCTTTCCATCAATTTTTGTACCTTTCAATACCGTTCTGATAAATTGTTGATATTTAATTCTTGGAACTCATGTTAATCTTTAAAGATAGAAACGTTAGAAAAAACTCTGTGAAGTTAGATTTTGATACAAAGCAGTACGTCGATGAGATTAGGAAAAGCGATAGCTACTTTCACACCTTTATCAATAGAGGAACTCTTGCTGCAGGAGTGCTAGTATTACAACCTGGAGAAGAAGATACTCAAGCCCCTCATGATTCTGACGAAGTATATTATGTTGTCAAAGGAGATGGTTTTTTAAAAATTAACAAAAAAGATTATCCAATTTCAGAGGGCAAGGTGTATTTTGTTCAAAAAGATATAGAACATTATTTTTTTGGAAACACCAAAGAACTAATAGTATTGTATTTTTTTGGCGGCCCAGATTCTTAAGAAATTATTGTTTTTCTTCCAGAAATTTTGATTTTTCTTTTTGCAAACAATCTTACAGCTTCAGGATAAATCTTATGTTCTTGTTTTAGAATTCTTTTGGCAAGTGTTTTTTCAGTATCATTGTTTTTTACTTTTACAACAGCCTGAATAATTATTGGTCCGGTGTCTACTTCCTCATCTACAAAATGAACAGTACATCCTGAATATTTTACACCATATTCAACCGCCTGTTTTTGAACTTCAAGTCCTGGGAATGCTGGAAGAAGAGCTGGGTGAATGTTCATAATACGATTTTTATATTTTCTAATAAACTGTGGACTAATAATTCTCATAAATCCCGCCAAACACACCAGCCCATTGTTTTGAGTGACTTCATATTTTTTTAAAATTGTAATAATTTTTTTATCATAATCCCACCTGCTTCCTTTGAATCCTTTACTTTCAACGATTTCAGTTTTTACTCCAAGATTTTCTGCAATCTTTAGGCCTCTGGCATTTGGTTTGTTTGAAATTACAACTGCTGGATTGACAGGGATTTTTTTCGTTTTAATTGATTTTAAAATGGCTTCCATGTTGCTTCCACGACCCGAAATTAAAATAGCCAGATTTAGCAAGTAGTCAAAACTAGATCAAACCAGCAATTTATATCAAATCTTAGTTTTCTCATTCTAGTTTGCAAAAAACTGTACGAATGACGCGAAATGGTATTTTGTGTGAACAAAATGGTTTGAAAATTCATCTTGACCCAAAACGTGCCGATTCTGATGGGATTAACTTTGTATCCCACGCCCATTCTGATCACCTGCCATTGCCAAATGGAGGCACAGTGCTTTCATCTCGTGAAACAAACCAAATTGCCAGCCTTAGAGGCGTTCAAATGAACAATTTTGTAGATTCTATGGACAATTTTACACTTCTAGATAGTGGTCACATACTTGGGGCACGAGGTCTTTTGTTTGATGATGTCTTCTATACTGGTGATATTTGCACAAGAAACAGAGGCTTTCTAAATGGCGCCAAAGTGCCAAAATGCAAAACACTTATCACAGAATGCACGTTTGGGATTCCAGAATTTACATTTCCAAAGTTATCTGAAATAGAAAATCAAGTTAATGAAATTATTTCTAATCTTTATTCAAAAGGAATCCCTGTTATTTTATTAGGTTATCAGCTGGGTAAAGCGCAAACATTGAGTCAGATTTTCAAACATTGGGAACCGCTGTATTATCATGACTCTGTAAAGAAAATGAATGATTTACACAAAACGTTTGGTGTTCCACTCAAAGATGGAATGGGACATTCAGAAGCTGAATCACAAGGGCTTTTGAATAAAAAACCGTGGGTGATGGTTGCACCGATGATGTCAAAGAAGAACTTTTTCTTAAACCATATGAAATCAAAATATGGTGCTGTAACAATTGGATTTAGTGGATGGGCAATCTCACCTCGATTCAAATTTAGCCGCGGATGCGATTATTCTATTCCACTAAGTGATCACTGTGATTTTAATGAGCTTACAGAAATGGTGATACAATCTGGTGCTGAAAAAGTTTACACGATACATGGATTTGTAGAAGAATTTGCATCACATTTGACAAGCATAGGAATTGATGCACAACCATTACGTGAATCTTCTTTAGATGACTATCTCTAACTATATATTCAAACTTTCAAAAATTTTGTACAGTTACAATTTAACACTAAACATGTTCCTGTATTTCTAATGTGATCATCCAGCGAATGTTTGCACTCTGAATTTTTGCATATTCTTCTTTCTACCTCTCTTTTAATTACAGCTTGAGCAATTTCGTTTGCTTTTTCCCTTGAGTACTTTTTTTTGTCAATGTAATAATGAACTACTTTGTTATACAATAAATCAGGATTGAACTCCTTTTCTATCAGTTTACCTCCCACCTTGGGATGGAATCCAATGAAGAGTAATTGTAGAACGGATTCTTGGGACTTTTCTTATTTTGAAGGTAATTACATCGTCTAAAACACTCTTTGAATCTGCCTCAATTTTACAAAAAATATCATAAATTCCATATGTTCCTCTAACTTCCTTTATTTGTTGAATCTTTGAAAGCTCTTTGATGATATCAACTTCAGCTCCTAAATCGCATTGAATCAGAATATAAGCTACTTCCAAATTCTTTACCTATACACTAGTCCACTTTCGTCTATATCAAAGACTCTATTTTTCTAAGAATTTTTACCGATGAATAATAGCTACGCGGTAATTATATACAAAAAATCATGTTACTATTATTATGAACACTACGGCTTGGAAATGTTTTCGCTGTGATTTGACATTTAAGGAACAATCCCATGCAAATTTGCACAAAGATTTAGAAAATCACTCAACCAGAGCGATCAAAATAACAGTGGCCTAATTTTTCGTGAACCTTTAATTAGAGATTAGATCACACTCTAGGCAATTATGACTAGCGTAGACAAGGCAGCAATCGCATGGTCCATCGCAATTGTAGCTGTCGGTGTTGGCATAGCTGGCGCAGGAATGCAAGGCGCACTTCCTGAAACTAGTGTATCAGCTCCTTCTCCTACAGCTCCCGCAATGGAGCCAACTAAAACAACCACAAAAGCCACAATTCCTGGTTATGAAAGACTGACTTCAAGTCAAGATCCTGGCATTGGTCATGAAACACATCAATTAGCAATAATCCTGCCACCAAGTAAAAACATCTATTCAGGAACCCTAAGATACGATGCATCTGAACCAATTCAATTGGTTTCACTTGTTGGTCCACTAGGACCAGGTGAAGATGTAGGGCAACCAATTTGGACTCCAGACGGAACAACAAAATTTGCACTTACTCTTGTTGATCCTAAAAAATCAAATGGAGAATGGGGATTTTCTGGAAATGCACTAGCAGTTCACACAATGAAAACAACTCCATTCATCGTAGATTATAAAATAACAAATCTTACAGAAAAATCTAGTGGGGTTACAGTTTCAGCACCAAAAGTTACAGAGCCTCCAAAAATGACTACACCAATGACCGCCAAAGTTTCAATTCCAGCAGGAACATCAGTTCCAGGCTGTGAAGCAACAAATGAATGCTACATACCTGCAATCGTTTCAATTCAAACAGGTGGCACAGTAACGTGGTCAAATGATGATACAGCTGCTCATACAGTAACTAGTGGAAGTCCACAAAATGGTCCAGATGGAAAATTTGATAGTAGCCTAATATTGGGAGGAAAAACATACGAGTCTACTTTCCAAAATGCAGGTAGCTACGATTACTTTTGTATGGTTCATCCCTGGATGACTGGTAAAGTCCAAGTGGGCTAAAACCATCAACTTTTTTCTTTTTTTAATTCTCTATCTTAGAGAGTTTTCTTAGATTTCTATTATAGGCTACACCAAAGCGATGAGCCTCATCTCTAGCATGTTGTAGAATTTGTAATGAAGGTTCATGTTTAGGAATCATGATTGGGTTTTTTCTTTTTGGAATAAACACCTCCTCATTTTCTTTTGCTAATGAAATACATGGAATATCCAAATTTACAATTTTTAGTGAACCCAGTGCAGCATTTAGTTGGCCTTTGCCACCATCAATTAAAATCAAGTTTGGCAGATTAGAATTCTCATACTTTATTTTTTGATATCTTCTTTTGATTACTTCTTTTATCATTGCATAATCGTCTCTTCCTTTAACAGTTTTAATTTTGAATTTTCTGTATCCTGTCTTGTTTGGCATTCCATTTACAAATTGAGACATTGAGGCAACTGCATAATCGCATCCATAGTTTGAAACATCAAAACACTCAATAACATTTGGTAATTCTGGCAATGATAATTTTTCTTGTAATTCAATTAATCCAGGCTCTGCTCCTTTAGCATGGATAAGGTTGATATTTTTGAGAATTAATTCTATGATCTCTTTGCGTTTTCCACGTTTTGGAAGGAGAATTTGAACTTGGAAGCCTGCCTTTTCTGATAAAAATGATTCTAAAAATTCTTTTTTCTCTGGGGTTTCACTAACTACAATAACTTTTGGGATAGAATGGGTAGTATAATATTGAAAAAGAAAGTTTGAAAATGAATTATCTGCAATCAACTCGAAAGAAAATTTATCACTATCCCGAATAACCCCATGTATTTGTCTAAAAGTCATTATCGTAGCTGTTTGATTTTTAATTTTAATGCCAAAAAACTCTTCATTGGAGCTTTGAATGTATTCAATTTTCTGTTTTGTTTTCAAACTTCCCAATCTTTGTAATGTGTCTCTGATTTCTTTTGCCCGTTCATAGTCAAGTGTATCAGACGCTTCTTTCATCTCACTTTCAAGTTTAGTTGTAAAAATTTTCATTTGATCTTTCCCCTTTAAAACCTCTTCAAGATTAGAAACATGCTTTGAATATGTTTCTTGTGCAGAAAAAAATTCACATGGTCCATCACAGTTTCCTAAATGATACTCTAAACATACTTTTTTTGGTAATTTTTTACAAATTCGTATCTTGAATGTTTTTCTTAGTGAACCAATTGTAAGAAGTTTTGAGCTCCCATGAGTAAATGGTCCAAAAATTTTTCCTTTTCCCAAAAACTTACCCTTTCTAGTCCTTCTCGCAACTAGTAATCTTGGAAGTTTTTCATCTGTTAATCTAAGATATGTATATCGTTGCTGATCTTTTAGTTCAATGTTGTAAATTGGTCGATATTTTTTTATCATGTTTGATTCTAGCAAGAATGCTTCACTTTCATTATCTGTCAAAACAAATTCAATATCTGAAATTTTTTCAACAAGTTTTTGAGTTTTGTAATCTTGATTTTTTAAAAAATACGACTTTACTCTATTTTGAAGATTTTTTGCTTTTCCGATATAGATTACGTTGCCCTCAACGTCTTTCATTAAATAGATTCCAGGATGAGATGGGATGTTAACTTTAGAAATTTGAAAGGTCATCTTTGCATGAATTTTTTGAGGTATTTTCCAGTGTAGCTATCAGGAGCTTTTGAGACCTCTTCAGGCGTACCCGAGGCTACAATTTGGCCTCCTTCATCTCCTCCTTCAGGCCCAAGGTCAATTATCCAATCTGCATTTTTTATGACATCCATATTATGTTCAATCACGATTACCGTGTTTCCAAGATTTACCAGCCTGTTTAAGACATCTAATAATTTTTGAACATCTGCAAAATGTAATCCAGTTGTTGGCTCATCAAGAATGTAAATTGTTTTTCCTGTTCCTTTTTTTGATAACTCTGATGCTAATTTGACACGTTGAGCTTCCCCCCCAGAAAGAGTTGTAGAAGACTGACCTAGTTTGATATACCCTAACCCAACATCATTAATTGTTTTTAGTTTTCGCTTAATTGCTGGAATGTTTTCAAAAAATTGCAATGCCTCATAAACTGTCATGTCTAAAATATCGGCAATATTTTTCCCCTTGTATAAAACTGAAAGTGTTTCTGAACTGTATCTTTTTCCTTTACATTCATCACATTTTACATAAACATCTGAAAGAAATTGCATCTCAATTTGTTTTACACCGTCTCCCTCACATGCAAAACATCTTCCATCCGCAACATTAAATGAAAATTGACCGGGCGTATATCCTCTCTCCTTCGATAATCCAGTATTTGCATATAATTCCCTAACGGGAGTAAATGCGCCAATGTATGTTGCAGGGTTTGAACGAGGCGTTCTACCTATTGGTGACTGATCAATTGCAATTACTTTGTCTATATTTTCTATTCCTTCTACGCTCTTATGTTTTCCAGGACGTCTTTTTGTTTTGTAAAAATGAGATTCTAATGCTTTTAATAATATCTCATTAACTAGAGTTGATTTACCAGATCCAGAAACCCCTGTTATGGTAATGAAAAGTCCTAGAGGAAATTCTACATCAATATTTTTTAGATTGTTCTCTGCTGCCTCTTTAACAATTATCTTTCCTTGCGGCTTTCTAATTTTATTTTCTAATTTAATCAGTGATTTATTTTTTAGAAAAGTTCCCGTAACTGATTTATGACCATTTAAGATTTGATCAACGGTACCTTCAAAAACAACGCTCCCACCATGAATTCCAGCACCTGGCCCTAAATCAATCATCCAATCCGAATTTCGTATAATTTCTTCGTCATGCTCTACAATTATTACGGTATTTCCAAGATTTCGTAGCTTTGTTAGCGTTTTTATGAGTCGAGAATTGTCTCGTTGGTGCAAACCAATTGTAGGTTCATCTAAAACATAAAGAACTCCAGTAAGATTAGAACCAATTTGTGTGGCAAGACGAATTCGTTGTGATTCTCCTCCTGATAAGGTCGAGCTCAAGCGATTAAGTGTAAGATAGTTTAATCCAACATTTTTTAAAAATTCTAATCTTTCTTTAATCTCTTTAAGAACATCACGTGCAATATATTGTTCAGTTTCGGATAGTTTCAGATTTGAAAAGAAATCATAACATTGGTCAATTGATAAATCACATACATCCATAATCCCTTTGCCGTTAATTTGAACTGCTAATGCTTCAGGTTTTAATTTTCTACCATTGCATACATTACATGGAGTATCTCGCATAAACTGTTTTAGCCATTCACGCTTTGATTCTGAATCTGTCTCCATAAAGACCCGCTGAAGATTTTCTATTACTCCTTCAAACGCATCTGTATATTGCCAAGACGAATCTCCTGCTTTTGATCTATAATTGAAATCAATTAGTTCCTCTGTTCCATAAAGAATAATTCTCATGTGTTTTGGTTTAATTTCATTTAACGGAGTCATTAGATCAAATCCAAACTTTTTTCCAACAGAACGTAGTGCTTGCCTTCTGAATGAAGAAAATCTGCCACTCCATGGAACAATTGCTCCATCTAGAATTGATTTTGTTTTATCTGGTATTACTAAATCTGGATCAAACTCCATTTTTATTCCTAAACCGTTACAAGTCTTACACATGCCAAATGGAGAATTAAACGAGAATGTTCTAGGTTCTAATTCGCCAATAGTGACGCCACAAAATGGGCACGCATTATTCTGTGAAAAAATCTTATTTTCTTTTTCAGAAGATATCAAAACACTTCCTTTTGCAGCTTTTAACGCAGTTTGAATTGCTTCAAATAATCTTGATTTTTCTGATTTTTCTGCTGTAATTCTATCTACTACAATCTCAATATTATGCCATTTTTGCCTATCTAAAGGCGGAATTTCTACATCAAGAGAGGTAATTTCCCCATCCAGTCTGATTCTTGCATAGCCATCTTTTTTGATTTGTTCAAATAGTTTTTCATAAGTTCCCTTTTTTCTTTGAACTATAGGAGCTAAAACAAGAATTTTCTTACCTTCAAAATCTTTTAGAACTGAATCACAAATAGTTTCTATTGACTGGTTTGAAATTTTTCGTCCGCAATTAGTACAGTGAGGTATGCCTATTCTCGCAAACAATAGTCTTAGATAATCGTAGATCTCTGTTGTAGTGCCTACTGTTGAGCGAGGATTCTTACTTGTAGTTTTTTGTTGAATTGAAATTGCAGGAGACAAACCTTCAATTGAATCAACATCAGGCTTATCCATCATTTCTAAAAACTGTCTAGCATATGCTGAAAGTGATTCAACATATCGTCTTTGACCCTCTGCATATATTGTATCAAAGGCTAACGTTGATTTTCCAGACCCTGAAAGACCACTAATTACAATTAGATTATTTTTTGGAATATCTATATCTAAATTTTTTAGATTATGCTGACGAGCCCCACGAATTTTTAATTTATCTTTTTTCATCTTTTTTCTCAATTTCCTTTTGAATTCTTTTTATTCTATCCCGACATTCAATCGCTCCTTCAAAATCTAAATCTTCGGCATATTTTTTCATCTGTGCATCTAATTCAATTATATCCGTTACTAAATCACGGGTTGATTTGTGTTTTATATCATCCAGATTTGTTATTTGTTCTGGGATTGATTTTATGATTGATTTTGGTACGATATTATGTAGTTTATTATATTGAATTTGTTTTTCTCTACGTCTCTCAGTTTCACTTATTGCAGATTTCATTGATTTTGTCATGGAATCTGAATACATTATTACAGAACCATTTTCATTACGTGCTGCACGACCAAACGTTTGGATTAAACTTGTGTTGTTTCTCAAAAAACCTTCTTTATCTGCATCCAAAATAGCAACAAGTGATACTTCGGGAATATCCAAGCCTTCTCTTAACAGATTGATACCTACAAGGACATCAAACTCTCCTAGTCTTAATTGCCTAATTAATTCGGTCCTCTGCAGGCCTTCAATTTCTGAATGCATGTATCGAACTTTTACTTGCTTTTTTGATAGGTATTCAGCAAGGTCTTCGGCCATTCTTTTTGTAAGTGTAGTTACTAGTACTCGTTCATTCTTTTCAACTCTTTTTTGAATTTCCGAAATCAGATCATCCATTTGATTCTTAGTTGATCTGACCTCTATCTGAGGTTCTAAAAGTCCTGTAGGCCTAACCAGCTGCTCTACAATTTGATATGATTTTTCTTTCTCATAATCTCCTGGGGTTGCAGAAACAAAGACCGTGTTTTTGATATATTTTTCAAACTCTTCAAATTTTAGTGGTCTATTGTCATATGCACTTGGTAGTCTAAATCCATACGTTACAAGCTCTTTTTTCCTAGAAAAATCTCCTTTATACATTCCATGTAGCTGAGGCAGTGTTACGTGTGACTCATCAATCACTAACAAAAAATCATTGTTAAAAAAATCTAAAAGACAAAATGCTTTTTGACCTGGTTTTCTTCCATCAAAATGTCTAGAATAATTCTCAATTCCAGAACAATAACCTAACTCTTCAATCATCTCAATATCATATTTTGTTCTCATTTCAAGTCTTTGCCTTTCAAGTTCTTTTAATTCCGGTAATCTATGCTTTAATTCAGATTTTATTGATTCTACTGCATGTTTTCTAACATCATTAGCAACAAGCCAGTGTTTTGCAGGAAAAATTTTGATTTGAGAAATACTTTTCTTTTCATTTAATGAAACATGATCAAGCTGAGTGATCTTTTCTATTTCATCACCAAACATTGAAATTCGAATTAGATCCTCTGAATATGCTGGGATTATATCAATCACATCTCCCTTGACCCTAAAATTTCCTGGAGCTAATTCTAAATCATTTCTTTCATATCTTGCATTAACTAATTGTTTAATGAGTGTTTGACGGCTAACTTCCATTCTACTTTTTAATGTAATTGCTAAATCATCCCAATCTGATGGATTTCCAAGTGAGTAAATACAAGAAACCGTTGCAATTATGATTGTAGGTTCTCCTGAAAGTAACATTGCAGTTGCTTCAAGTCTCATCTTTTCGATTTTTTCATTGATTTGTGTGTCTTTTTCTATGTAGGTATCAGTTTGTGGAATGTAACTCTCAGGCTGATAATAGTCATAATATGAAACAAAATACCCAACATTGTTGTGTGGGAAAAATTGTTTTAATTCAGAATAAAGCTGTGCAGCAAGAGTTTTGTTATGAGAAATCACCAAAGCATTTTTCCCAGTTCTAGCAATGACATTTGCAATAGTGAAAGTTTTACCACTACCTGTAACTCCCAACAACGTTTGAATTTTTTCTTTTTTTACTCCTCCCACTAACTGGCTTATGGCTTCTGGCTGATCTCCGGTTGGCCCAAAATCAGATTTTAACTGAAATCCGTGTATTTGTTGCAACAGTTTTGATTATTTTAAACTGAATTTAAAGCAATGGTGATATTACAAACACTAAATTACCAAAGAGGCTCATCAATCATTTTTAAACCACGCTTAGTTATTTCAAATCCCATTACTCTCAAAGTATTTTTTGCGGTTGGGGAATTTCTTTCAAGAATTTTTTTTGCAAGTTTTATTTTATCTTCTTTATGGAGATTTTGCCCAATTTTGTATTTTCCTCGAATGGAATCTGGAACCACTTTAATAATTGCAACCTCATTTAGAACTTCCATATTTGATTTTATTGATTCATAACCTCCTTCTGGTTGATATTTTCTCATTAAACCATTTAGTGCTAGAGTTTTTTCTTCCTTATCTTCTACAATAGAACCAGTCCCTTTGATTACAACACTAATGTATAATGTATCTGCTAAAGAAGCATCTTTTGGATCTTCAAAATATGAGGGCAAAAATTCTAATTCTCTGTCAACTTCAAATCCCACCTTTTGATTACGTTTAACATTGTCTAATTTTTCACCTCTAGTATGAGAATGCATGTAGATTGCATCATTTAGAAAAACAAAATTCATTGGAATAATCTGAGGATATCCATTTTCATCAATTGATGCAATTCTGCCTACATGTTCTGTATCTAAAAAATCTTGAATTTTTTTCTTTGATTTAATTTCTAATCTTCCTAAAAGTTGCATATGGATATTTTTTCTGTGATAATTATAAACCTAAAATTCTAATTTTTGATTCTACCTGCCTAAGGCATTTTGCATCGATTTTTGATTCCAAAGGGGAACAATTTTTGCCCAATTTTTTGTTCCATATTTAGCCGCTATTTTGAAGAAATGATCCCCTTTGGAACATGATTTATTCGTAAATTTCCGCCCTGCGTATAGGCATTTTTTGTCTATAATATAATCAGAAATGAAAACCACAAGTTGGAATTCAATATTGGTTGGAATTGGTGCCATTTTGGTACTAGGCCTAGTAGGCACTCAGCTGACTTATGCAGAAGAACAAACTGACGCTGTATTGCATGAATTAAAACAAATTGAGACTCAAATCAACGAATTAAAGGACAGCACTAATGATTTCAGTATAGAAATACTAGGCGTTCAAGCTTTTAAGTTTAGAACAATTGGGGATTCTCTTTTAGATATACAGAAATCAAATGACAGAGGAACTGTGGATGGAAAGCAGGTTTCAAAAATTTTGGATTATTTAATTAATGACTATAAAGAAATACGTGAAACATACATCAACAAAGTCTCTAGTTACCAAAAACATAATGGTTTTTCTAGCACGGAACAATTAATATTAAATAGTCTAACAAAAAACGAGATAAATTTTAACATTCAATATGAAAATGAAAGTAAAAAAGATGGCCAACAGCAATTCATCCAGTCTGAATTACAAAGATTACAACACGAATCTGAATTTCAAAATTTAATAAATAAAATTGGAATTAAATTAGCCGATGAAAGCAACGGAAACAAAATAGAAAACATTCATCATCAACTTGCATTAGAAAACATTATTGCTAATTCTAATTGGGAATTGGCCCCCGCAGCTTTAGATAGGATAATCACTCAATACTCTGATGAAAATTCAAAAACTCTGATAATGAAAAACAAAGCAAAAATTCTTGATTTACTTGAAAAACTAGATGAAGTAAATCAACAAAAACCACAAATTTACACACTTACAAATGAACATGCATACGTATTTTTTGGTGATGTATTAAATAACGAGTATGAAATCCATACTCCTTACATTTTATCTTCGCAAATAAAATACGAAATTCATTCATTAGCAAAACAAGTTAATTCAATAATACAAGAAGATGAAAAAAGAATATATGAAATGCTGGTTGAACAAAGAATCAATTCTCAAGAAGACGATAAAAGAGACATTGTCATAAACACTCAATCTGAACCAGAATCAGCACCAGCTCCTGAACCAGAATCAGCACCAGCTCCTGAACCAGAATCAGCACCAGCTCCTGAATCTAAGTCTGAACAAGGAAACAATGGTAATGGAAACAGTAACAGCAATGGAAATAGTAACAGCAATGGAAACGGCAACAGCAATGGAAACAGTAACAGCAATGATAATGGAAACGGCAATGATAATGGTAAAGGCAAAAAAGCCTAAAACTCACTCTGGAATGTTTTTACTATAATCCTGCGAAAAAGGATTTACTTCCTTCTGCCTTTTCTTTCAAGTAAGGCATAACATCACTTGCAAATTTGTCTATACTTCCAAAGTAATTCTTTCCCCAAAATCTTATAACAAAATGATTTACTCCAGCTTTGATAAATCTCTCAAATACTGGTATGACATCATCAGGTGTTCCTACTGCAGTTGAAGAACGAGCTATTGAATCTGGAATTTTTGTAGCCGCTTCACGCATTTTCACGATCCAATCTTGGTTTGACATTGAATACTCTGTAAAGTACTTTCTAAAATCAAAACCTTCAATCTGTTTGAGTTTGTGAACTCTTAGTACTTCAGGTTTAAACAAACTTACTTTGACAGCTTCTTTCATTTTTGCCCAAGAAGCTTCAGCATCTTCTGAAAAATATACATCAATATCTAAGGCAAATTGAAAATTGTCTTTCTCTTCCTCTGTTCTACCATTTTCGTCCATTGATTTTTTAATTTGTGCAACATGATCCTCAAATAATTCTGGAGTATATCCAATTGGAAGCCAACCTTCTCCATATTTTCCTGTTAATTCCAATGTACGGGTTCCCCCCGCCGCCATGTATGTTGGTGGATATGGTTTTCTAATTGGAGGTGCTTGAAGACACGCACCTTCTAATTTGTAATACTCTCCTTCATAATTTACAGTATGTTCCGGACTTGAACCATACAATTTTTTTATCACTTGAATCTGTTCTTCCCATTTTGAAACTGGTTTTTCAAATGGAATACAAAATTCTTTGAGATTCTGTGCTTCACCTGCACCTATTCCTAAAATTGCTCTGCCTTTTGATACTCTATCAAGTGTAATTGCCGCTAGTGCAATATTTGATGGATGACGTCTTATTGCATCTGTAACACAAGTTCCTAATTCTACATTGCGTGTTACAGCTGCAATAGCTGAAAGCATTACCCAAGGATCAAGAACAATTGCTTTTGTCCACTGTGGAACGTTTGTGTGGTCCATATAGAAAATAGAGTCATATCCTGTTTTATCAGCGAGCATACACGCCGTAAGAATTTGGTCTTCGGTATAACCTGCACGCGCAACATTAAGACCATTTTGAATTCCAAATTTTATTTTTGTCAACTTTTATCCCAGTCACAATACGAGAATCTTTGAAGTAAATAAGTTTAGTTGGATTGACTGAATTCGCTGATTTTCAAAAATATAAAAAATATAAAAAAATGATAGAATTTCTTACAAATTGCCTGCTTTGATGTCTTCTAGACATTTCATAACATCTTCTTTTGAAATAGGTATTGGGTTTGGATCTAAATGACCTCTGTCTGTCATCACAGTATCAGCTGCTACAGAAACATCTGCTTTTAGTTCAAGTTTTTCAAATCCTAATTTTTCAATCACTTGTTTAAATTTTTCATAGAAAATTGATTTGTTAAACTTGTGTGCAACAGTAGTACATGATGACAGAGAATATCCGTGTGGAACCCCTTCGTTTGAAAAAACATATGAAAGTGCATGACCTAATGTTGTTGAACAATTTCCAAAACCCATTCCTGATAACATTGAGCCGTATGGATAGTTTTCCGGCTTGTCGTTCATTATTGCATCGTAAAGGACATCAAATGCTTGTTTACATAATGTTCTTGTAAGATCATTTCCTAATCTACTATCATATCCTTCTGTAGCTTGTGCACATGCATCACAAACAGAATTTTTTATAATTTGCTCTGGAGTGCCATCCATAAAATAGGAATCAACTACTGCCATATCTGCAAGAAATTTATCCTCGCGTAACAGCTTTTTCTTTCCATCAAACTTTAGAACACAATATGTTGTCATTTCTGCTCCTGTGCCAAAAGTAGTTGGAATCAAAATTTTCTTTTTTCCTAATTCTGGCGCGGCGTATTTTACAACATCCATGGAACTTCCTCCTCCAAGTCCAATCAAAACTGATGGATTCTTGTTTTTGTATTCTGAAATCACTGCCTTTACGTCATCAATTGAAGGTTCAGGAGTAACTTTGTCAAACAACATGTAATCCTGAATTCCCATCTTATCTAACCACTTTCCTGATAATTCCGGAGGTGCGGTTGTTACGACTAGTGCATTTTTTGGATATTCTGTTTCTCCTAAGGCATTTTTTCCAAAATTTATCACGGATGGAATTTTTACTGTATGCATGAACAAACCAAAGTTTTTGATTATTATTATATCTTACAAATTTTTCATAGAAACTGATACATGTTAATTAAGAATTATAAAGAATTAGCGACAAATTTTCGCAAAAAAACCGCCCTAGACATTTTAGAGGCTGGTTTGGATGCCGCAAAACCAATAAAATCAATGGCTCAATTTGTCAAACTAAATAAAATAATCATTGGAAAAAAATCATACAATTTACCAAATACTAAAAATGTGTATTTGATTGCGTTTGGTAAAGCAGCATATTCAATGAGCGAGGCCCTTAACTCAATTATGAAAGTTAAAGGCGGAATAATTGTTATTCCAAAAGGTTCTGATGGAAAAACAAAAAACAAAAAGTTTCAAGTTTTTCATTCTGGTCATCCATTACCAAATAATGACAGTATACGAGCTGCAAAATCAATTATGCATTTTTTACATCAGAGAAAAAGTGACGAATTCATAATTTTCCTTGTTTCAGGCGGAGGGTCTTCTTTAGTTTCGTTACCTGCAGGAATTTCTTTGCATGAAAAAATCCAAGTCAATAAACTATTATTAAATTCTGGAGCTACAATCCAAGAATTTAATTGCATTAGAAAACATTTGTCACAAATAAAGGGTGGCTTATTGGTTGAAAATCTCAAGTGTTCTGCTATTGCACTTGTAATGTCTGATGTTGATAATAATGATTTGTCTTCAATATCCTCAGGATGTACTTATTATGATCCTTCAACATTTAATGATGCTCTAAAAATTATTAAAAAATATAATTTAACACAAAAAATCCCAAAATGTGTTTTAAAAAGATTTTGTGATGGTGCTATTGGTAAGATTAAGGAAACTCCAAAAAAACCACGTATAAAAAATCAAATCATTGCAACAAACAAGAACTGTCTTAATCTGATGGCAAAAAAAGCAAGACAATCAGGCTACGAACCCAAAGTTATGACAATATCTGGAGATGTAATTAGCGCATCAAAAAAACTCTTAAGATCTTTTCCGAAGAAAAAAAATTCTTGTTTAATTTTTGGTGGTGAAACAACAGTTCATGTTAGAGGTAAAGGGAAAGGTGGTAGAAATCAAGAATTAGTTTTGCATATTTTAAAAAATACACAAAAAACAAAACACAATATCATAATATCCTCTATTGGAACTGATGGTATTGATGGTAACACCAAAAATGCTGGGGCAATTATAGAAAAATTTCAAATTCCTGAAAAAAAAATTAATTCATACTTGGCAAAAAATGATTCAAATTCCTTTTTTAAAAAATATAGTGGTTTGATAAATACTGGATATACTCATACTAATCTATTAGATATTGGTGTGATCCTAAACTAGCTTATTTGGATCAAAAATTCTTACAAAAAGTATGTTTTTGCGTAATAATTGTCAACGTTTTTCAACAACCATTTTTTTAGTTCACGGATTCATAGTATTGTCATAAACATATTGGAACTGTCGCCAAAGTACTATCGTTTTTGGCCTTAAGTTCCAATATGTGCTTTTAATAATTTGGACGCAGAATTTTTGTTTGATTCTATTAGATGATAATTTACATTTAATTTTCTTTGGACGATCAATCTCTTAATAAAATCACTTCTTGCATGTATGAAAGGATCTACAACTGGGACATTATTTGCAAAGTGATCATACATTGATTTAGAATCAAGCATTACATCTAGAGAGTCTTCATTCTTAATGATAAATCTCCCAATTCCCCAAAATATTCCTACATGAAGTGCAATGTATTTTGCTTGCTCTTCATTTACTTTGTCTAAGTAAAGATCCGCTTGCTCTCTCATCTGTCCCACTTTAGAATCAGTGGTTTGTATGACCCATGAAATTCTTTTAGAATTTCCATCAGCGTATAGCGCATGTTCCAAAAGTCAATCAAAAAGTCCTTAATTGTCTATATAATTTGAATCCTCTTCTTATGATCAGATATTGAAAGCAGTGCCTAATGCTTGAATCACACGCCTTCTTTACAAAAATGGTCGACGAGCTAGTAGAATTCTCACAATATGATCCTGAGCTTGCTGATGGAATAAAGTGGCTTGATGAACAAGCTCAAAAAAAAGGAATCTCCTTTTATGATATGGTCTTTGAAGTTTTGTATAAACACGACATTAACTCTAAAGCAAAAGAATGGTTAAACTCGAGAAATTAACTGATTTTTTCTTTAGCTTCTTAGGTCTAGTGGTTTATACTCACAGCCTTGAGGGCCACAATACTTTCCAACATAAACTGCTTTAGGTCTATAAAGTGCAGTTTTTGGTGCAGCTTCTGCAAATTTTTCTTCAATGATATGAGCTGTCCAACCAGCAACTCGAGAAATTGCAAAAATTGGAGTATTCAAATCCGTTGGAATTTTTAACATGTAGTAAACAGATGCGCTATACAAATCAACATTTGGATAAATGTCAACACCCTTTCTTTTTTTCATTTCTTCTACGGTAACTTTTTCAATTTTTTCTGTAATATCAAACCATGGTTCTCCTGTTTTAGATGCAAGTTTTCGTGAAAGCTCTTTTAGTACTTGAGCTCTAGGATCATATGTTTTGTAAACCGCATGTCCCATGCCCATAATTCTTTCTCCTTTATCCATTTGGGATTTAATCCATGACTCAACATTGTCAATTGTCCCAATTTCCAACAACATTTTCATTACTTCATAATTAGCACCTCCATGAAGTTCACCACTAAGTGCACCAATTGCCGCACTTGTTGCTGAATACATGTGTGCCCTAGTAGAAGCTACTTGCCTTGCTGCAAAAGTTGAAGCATTAAAAGTGTGATCAGCGTGTAAAATCAAACAAATATCAAAAATTTTTTCTATTTCAGAATCAGGCTTTTCACCAGTCAACATATAGAGAAAGTTTGCTGCATGACTCAAATCTTGAGTAGGATTTACAATGTCTTTGCTGTTTCGAATTCTATCCCAACTTGCAACAAGTGTTGGAACTTTAGCTATAAGGTTAATAGCTCTATCATAACTCGCCTCTTTATCTCTGAACTCTTCATCATAATATCCTGCTAGGGCAGCAACAAATGCCTGAAGCATATCCATGGGATCTGCGTCTTTTCGCCAATTGCCCATATTTTCTTGCATTCTGCGGGGTATAGTTCTCGCAGCAACCAATTTTTCCTTGAATTCATCAAACTGCTTTTTTGACGGAAGTTCATCATGCAGAAGGAGGTATGCCGTTTCTTCAAAATTAGAATTTTTTGTTAGGTCTAAAATGTCATACCCACGATAAATCAGCTTTCCCCTTGCCCCATCAATATTGGAAATTCTAGTATCTGCGACCTCAATGTCTCTGAGGCCAATGTTTTTTGTATCCATATTGCTGGATATCCAAAATTTACTATTATATCTTCATCGCTTGAACCCAAGAGGAAATTTGAAATTTAGCATTAGGTCTAATCTATCAACTCTTGTTCCTATAAGCTAATTTTTAATTTACAATCAAATGTCGCTTGCAGAACGAAAATTCATGAAAGCATTGGATGATATGATTCTAAATGCTTCTGAATCCGAGCTCAAAAAAATTCAAGAACTTGACTTAAAGACACAATTGGACGGATCAAATATCTATGACTTACTTTCGAGACATGATAAAAAATCAACTTTGGCCTCAAACACTCCTTCAATTAAAAAGGAAAGAAAATAGGGATTTTTGATTTAAATGGAGGTTCATTTAATGAATCGTCCATATGACTTCTAAAAATATAAAAAAAACTAAACTAATTTGTCTTTCACACAAAGAAGATGCTGACGGAATAAGTTCCGCTGCTCTAATACGACAAGCATTTGGTGGCTATACCGTACTAGTTGACTATCCTGGCCAAATGGAGGCGTTACAGAAAATCGCAAGTGATGAAAAACTAAAATCACTATTCATTTGTGATTTAGGTCTAAGCAAAAAAAATCAAGATGAATTCGTTCAAATACTTAGCAGTCTTCGCAAGCGTAGAATATCAATAACGTATATTGATCACCATGATATTGACTCTAAAATTCTTAAACAACTTGAAAAAAGTGGAGTAAAAATGATCCATAATGTAAACGAGTGTACCAGTGTTCTCGTATATGATAAATTTAAAAACAAATTATCTGAACATGCATCATTTATTGCAGCATGTGCAGCAATTACTGATTACATGGAAGACCGTCCAATTGGCTCAAAACTTTTACAAATTTTTGATCGTCAATTCGCATTAATTAGTGCCACAGTTCTTACTTACAATATAGTTGGCCATCAAAAAGATCCTGATTATCTTTTGTATCTGGTAGAGGAACTTTCAGAATCAAAATATCCACATGAAATACCAAACACTTTTGAATTTGCACAAATTCAAGTGAAAAAATTGGCAAATATTATTGCCAAAGTAAAAAAAGACATGAAAACAATGAAAAATTTTGGTTACATGGAACTTTCTGATTCTGGAGCAAGTGGCGCAGTGAACTTTGTCCTTGGCCTATCTGGAAAAGACGTTGGTGTGGCCTTTAAAGAACGAGTAGACCATGGAATCTATGCCGTATCTATAAGAGGCTCAAAAAATTGTAAACTCCATCTTGGAAAAATTGTTAACACTTTGGCAACCGACCTTGGAGGTTCAGGTGGAGGCCATGATAAGGCATGCGGCGCTGTCATACCAAAAGCGAAAATTAAGACATTTCTTAAAGAGTTTAATAAAAAATTAAATTAAAAAGAAAATTTTATCATAAGCATCTTGAATTTTTTTTATAAAATGTACTATTGAAACCCTTTTACAATTAGTATTATTATGTGAAAATGTTAGTAATTTTGTTTACAAACATAAGCTTAGATACTAAAGTATTACAATTTCAATGAAATAAAATGGAATCTCTCTACGAATCTAACGGTAAGCTAGATTTTTACAAATATCTTAACTGTCCAAACTGTAAAAAATCAGGACTATATTGTCCAAAACATAGAAATGAAGTGGAACAGATTCTAAAAAAGAACTAACATTAATTCCGTATTTTTCTAACTACTTTTTTCACTTGTCTATATACTAACACTTTGGGTATGCAATAGGTACAACTAATTTTTGAAATTGAGCAGCAACAAAAACATTACATTTTCCTTTCTCATGTTTGCATTCTTCACAAATCATGTTTCTTACTCCTTGAATTTGCTCTTAATCGTGTTTTACAACAGGGACACATTATCTCATTTGTAGAAAAGAATAATGCACAAAGGGAACACCATTTTTGCCCGATTTTATACTTTAAATTACTAGAAAACGATTCACGTTTGAATCTGACACACAATCCCTTACATGTCTGAGCCATATATCAAAAAGTAATGAAATCTATTTAAAAAAATTTCCAAATCACATTATTTTTCTTGTTTTATTTCTACCACCACATCGATTTCTGTCATTGAATTTAATGGTAAACTAGAAACTCCTACAGCTATTCTAGTATGTTGCCCTTTTTCTCCAAAAATTTCAAAAAAAAGTTCCGATGCGGCATTGATAACTTTTGGGTGTTGAGTAAAATTTGGTTCTGAATTTACAAATCCTGATACTTTGACAATTTTTAAAATCTTATCCAGTGTCCCAAGTTCTCTTTTTAGCTGAGCTAAAATGTTAATGGCACAAAGTTTTGCAGATTTTTTAGCTTCTTCTATGTTTTCATTAGTTACTTTTCCCTCATAGATTATTTTCCCATCTTTCATTGGAATTTGACCAGACACATATGCCAAATTATTTGAAATTACTACTGGGATATATGCCCCAGCAGGTTTTGGAGGAGCTGATAATTCAATTCCTAGAGACTCAAGTTTCTCATCTATCATGAAAATTGGTTAGACGACTAGTTTTTATGAATTAATCTTTATGTGAACTTTCTCGCCTTTGTTAGACTGATTCTGATATACCAACCTTGGTTTGTATCCATTTTTTTGTAGATATCCAGTAACTATTGCGGCCCAAGGAAGTGAGTGCCCGCTATTTAGTCTTGATTCTATTGTAATGTTTTTTGTTCCTGACTCTAAATTTGCCTTTCCAGAGCAAACCATTTGTAAAGATGAATCTATGATTGTAATTAATTCTTCAAGAGATTTTGATTTGAGATTGACCCCATTTTTTTCAAGAAATTTTATCATGTCAATCTCTTGTGTTTTTGAAATCATGGTCATATTTAGAACATATCCTAATGCATTTTCTTTGATTAATTGTATTATGCGATAAACATCTTGTGCTTCTGTTTTTGACATGTCATACAAGCTATCAATCTTTAATGCATTTTTCCAAACCTGAGAAAAAATTTTCATCTGATTTGATCCCAAAATCTCTGTTGATGAAAAAATTGTTCCTTTTCCATTATCTCCATCAATTAATATCAATTCAATTTGATCAAAAATCAAGCAATTCTGAATTATTTCAGAAATTCTAATTTTTACACCATCCGGAATGGTTTTAATAGATTCAGAACCAAGTAGCGATGGATGAATTATGATTTTCACTTCCAAATCACGTCTTAATACTGTAAGAAGCTGTTCTCTGCATTCTGCAAGAAGACCAAGGCCCCACTGATCAACCATAATGTATATTGAAGATTTTGAACCTTCAATCATTGTTTTAAGTTGGTCTAATACTGCATTGGAGTTTAGATCAAAATATCTCCTCTCTACTGCCCCTCTTGATTTTTTACTTTCTTCACTAATCTCTTTTAGATTTGTAACTAGAGTATTCATTGCATTTACTTTATTGATTTGCTCTTGAACAATATCATCAAACGCATCGTCAGGTGCTATTGCAGTACACATTCTTGGTTTACTTTTTGAAATAATTGCGAGCTTTTTCTTTTCTAGTTTTAATAAAATTGGATATACTTTTGTCCTTGGTATTTCTGAATAATATGCCAATTCGCTAGCTGAAATAGTTCCTTTTGATACTAATGTAACATAAGCACGTGCCTCATAGTTACTTAAACCAAATTCTTCAAGACTAACTGTGAGGACATATTCGTTAACCACATATTTTACTAAATTTAAAATAGGTAAAATCAAGAGCTAAAATTCTTAGCACATCTACTCAAAAATTGTACCCTCGGACTGGCATCACCGTAGTTAAAACCCATCTGGATATTGGATTAAGCAAAATTGATCCTAGACTCTAAAATAAGCAAGTGCTGCGCTAATGTACGATTATACGCAGCACAGAATACTTGAGTGTTCTTAAACCACAAAGAAATCTAAAAAAAGATATGGAGAAAGTACGGAAATTTTCGGTTATAGTGAATAAAAAAATTGACAGTTTTAGGGAAAAGGAGCATAAAAAAATCGAAAAGCTTTCAGATACAGAATTACAAGATTTGCACGAAATACTAAGAATTGCAGATTATATCTTAACAAAACATGAAATGAACAAGGATTTTCATTCTATTCTAAAAGAATTCGTAGGGATCATAAACAATTCAGTAACTTCTGTTGAGACATTAGATGATGAAATAAGTGAACTGGTAATCTCTGGTGAAAGCATAATTAATCGAATCAAGAACCTACAGGGCAGGGTATCAAATGATTTTAATTTTGAAGCAAAGCAGACTGAGGCCAAAATTGAAGAAATCTCTTCTAAATCAAGTCCAATTAATTTAACCAAATCTTCGACTGGAGTTTACCCTCAAGGATACCAACAGAATTCTCCAGTTGAAACTGAACAGGTAATATAGATGAGTCTAGCACCGCAAGAGTTGGAAAATAGCGCCAGCAGGTATGCTTCAGACGCAATCAAGTTTGATTCGCAAGGTGCTCGTGGCATGGCAATTACCAATTATCAAAAAGCCATAGACGCGCTTGTAAGATTAATGGGTCTTTATCCAAATAGTAAACTAAACCCAATATACAAAGAACGAACAATTTCTTATCAAAAACGAATCAAATCTCTCCAAGAAACTCATGGTGTAGAACCTGCAATTGATCCTAAAGCTTCACCAGAAGAACAAAGAGCAAATCTTAGGAAACGACAAGATGAAACCGATGTTGAAGATCTCATTATGAAAGAAAAGCCCAACGTTAGTTGGGATGAAGTTGTTGGATTAGATGATGCAAAAAATGCATTGCGTGAATCTATAGTTTATCCAACCAAAAGACCTGATTTGTTTCCACTTGGTTGGCCTAAAGGTCTGTTACTTTATGGTCCACCTGGCTGTGGTAAAACAATTCTTGCGGCCGCTACTGCAAGTGAAATGGATGGTTATTTCATTAATGTAGATGCAGCATCTATGATGAGCAAATGGTTAGGTGAAGCAGAGAAAAATGTATCAAAGTTGTTTAACATGGCAAGAGGCTATGCAGAAAAAGAAGGAAAGCCAGTGATATTATTTGTAGATGAAGTTGATTCCCTTTTAGGTTCACGAAACAGTGAAGTCGGTGGTGAAATCAGAACTAAAAATCAATTCCTTACAGAAATGGATGGTGTAAACGACAAAGGAAAAAATTTGAAAATGTATGTAGTTGGAGCAACAAACAAACCTTGGAGTCTTGATTGGCCATTTTTGAGAAGATTTCAAAAAAGAATTTACGTATCTCTCCCAACACAAGAAGCTAGAGAGAAGTTATTTGATCTTTACACTTCTCCACTCAAAAAAGATTTTAAAATTAAGTCATCTGAATTGGCAAGACTTTTTGATGGTTATAGTGCAAGTGACATCAGGGATGTTTGCCAGGCTGCTCAACTCAAAGCTGTTAATGAATTGTTCAATACTCCTGGCTACAAGGAACCCGTAGACGGAGACGACAAACCCCAACCAAGAGATCTTACTATGGCTGATTTTAGAGCCATAATGACAAGACGAAAACCAAGCGTATCTACAGAAATGATTCGTGCCTACTACAAGTGGAGCGAAGAATTCAAAGCGTTGTAAACCAATATTATCTAAGAAAATAGCCTAATTTTGATATAAAATTAAATTAAAAAAAGAAAAAAATTTTTGTGAAAAGTACCTATACTAAAGTTCCCCAGCCTCTTGCAACTAATTTAGCTGAGCTTGATTCTTTAACACACGCAGCTGAACCATCAGAAGACTTTTGCATAAGAACTAATCCTTCATCACAAACAACATCTTCTGGCTCAACACCAGACTTCATTTGTTTAAGTGGAGACATCATTTCATCCTCCATCATTTCATCTTCCATCATTTCATCTTCCATTGTATGAACTTCAGTTTCTTTTGCACTAACCGAATAACTCACAGTGAATTGTTCAGTATTCATTGTATGTACTGCAAGTGCATTACCGGAAAACTCCCATGAGCCCATAGACGTCTCAGGATCTACCAATGTTAACGCAAACTTTGTTTTTCCATCTGGCGTCCAAATTGGTCCATCAATGTCTTCTAGTGGACCCTCTAGTGAAACTAGCTGAATTGGTTCAGATGCAGAATATGTCAATATTCCACTGTATGATTTTTCGCTAGGAGGAATAATGATTGCTAATTGATGTGCTTCATGACCTACACCTGGATCCTGTATTGAGGTTATCGTTCCAGTTGATACATTATCAGACATTTCTGATTCTTGATATTCTACCGTATAATTCACAGTAAATGGTTCAGTATTCATTGTATGTACAGCTAATGCATTTCCACTAAAACTCCATGTTCCAGTTGATGTTTCAGGATCTACTAATGTTAATGCAAATATTGTTTCACCATCTGGTGTCCAAATTGCCTGACCATTATCCTCTCCCTCATCCAAAGGTCCATGAAGTGCAACTAGCTGAATTGGTTCTGAAGCATTGTATGACAGTATTCCTGAATACACATTGTTGCTTGGAGGTAAGATGATTGCAAGTTGGTGTGTTTCATGTCCAACTCCAGGATCTTGAATAGATTCAAGTGTGCCGGAATCAACTTTCATCTCTATTTCTGCTGCATTTGCATTTAGTCCAAAGAACAATACTGTACTAAGAATTGCAATTGATAGTAAGACCGTATTCTGTATCGTTTTAGTCATTGGAAGTCAGATCGGATTCACCTACTTAAACTAGATCTTTAGAAACTGAATTTTTGAAAAAAATATCACCACTTCACAAAACTTAAATCGGTAATCAAAACCACTTTTCGAGGGTCACAATAACCACAAAAAAATCCAAATACGTAAACAAATTTGGAAAGCTGATCTTTGATGATGGCACTGTCCTTGACGGTATGGGCTTTGGTTATTCCACAACCGTAGTGGGCGAGATAGTTTTCAATACGGGGATGGTTGGTTATACTGAAACACTTACTGATCCATCTTATCGCGGACAAATTTTGACACTAACTTATCCACTGGTAGGAAATTATGGAGTTCCAAATCCAGAATCTAAGGATGAGGCTGGAATTCCAAAATTTTTTGAATCAGATAAAATTCAAATTCGTGGTCTTGTCGTTCATGAATTATCCCTAGTAGCAAGCCATTGGGACATATCAATGACATTAGACGAATGGTTATACAACGAAAAAATCCCTGGAATATCGGGAATTGACACACGTGCTCTAACAAAAAAACTTCGAGAACAGGGAGTGATGATGGCAGCTCTTGCAGTCTCTGAAACAGAAATTGATGTTGATGAAATAAAGAAAAAACTTTCCTCTGCAACAAATTATAATTCAGAAGAGTTTATGAGCCAAGTTTCAACAAAATCTGAACAAATCTATGGAAAAGAAAAACAATGTGTAGTAGTTATTGATACTGGAACAAAAAATGCAATATTACGAAATATAAGAGATATTGGTTACAAAGCTGTTAAAGTTCCATGGAACACTCCAATTGAGAAAGTTCTTTCCTACAAACCAAAAGGTGTTGTAATTAGTAATGGTCCTGGCGATCCACAAAAGTGTCCAGACACTATAGAAACTGCAAAATCATTAATTGAAAAGAATATTCCAACTTTAGGGATTTGTCTTGGGGCACAAATAATTGGTCTTGCAGGAAATGCAGATACGTACAAACTCAAGTATGGACATCGTGGTCAGAACAAACCATGCCTAAATTTAGATAATAATCAGGTTTATGTTACTAGTCAGAATCATGGCTATTGTATTAGCCCAGAATCTTTGAAAAATTCTGATTTTGATTTATGGTTTTCAAACACAGACGATAAAACCGTTGAAGGTATACGACATAAAAAACAAAAATGCATCGCGGTCCAGTTCCATCCTGAAGCATCACCTGGACCTTATGATTGCAAGTTTGTTTTTGAAGAGCTGAAACATTTGATGGAGGAGGGAAGGTCTGCCAAAAAATGATTCGATAAAAAAAGTTCTTGTGTTAGGTAGTGGGGCAATAAAAATCGGAGAAGCAGGCGAAAGTCGCTAAACGACCGCTAATTCGACTACTCCGGAAGCCAATGCCTCAAAGCAATTAGAGAAGAAGGACTGAAAAGTATTCTTATCAATCCAAATGTTGCAACAATTCAAACAGACACAAGGTTTGCTGATCAAGTTTACTTGTTGCCAGTAAATCCTGAATATGTAACATCAATAATTGAAAAAGAACGACCAGATGGAATAATGCTGGCATTTGGTGGACAAACTGCACTAAACTGCGGTGTTAAACTTGAAGAAACTGAAATTCTTAAAAAATATGGAATTCAAGTACTTGGAACTCAGGTGTTAGGAATTCAGAAAACTGAGGACAGACAGCTGTTTAAGGATTCAATGGAACAATGTGGTATTCCAGTTTTAAAAAGTAAAACCGTTACAAGTTTTGAAGAAGCAAAAAAAGCTACAAAAGAACTTGGCTATCCAGTTATAATTCGAGTTGCATACACACTTGGTGGAAAAGGTGGTGGAGTTGCACATAACGAAATAGAGTTACATGAAATTGTAGAGCGTGGAATTAACGCAAGTCTTGTTGGGCAGGTCTTAATTGAAGAATACATTGGACATTGGAAGCAAATAGAATATGAGGTAATGCGAGATTTCAACGGAAACAATGTAATAGTCTGTAACATGGAAAACGTTCTCTCAATGAAGGTTCACACCGGAGACAACATTGTGGTTGCTCCATCACAGACTATCAATAATCACGAATACCATATGTTGCGATCATCTTCACTTCGAGCAACAAAACATGTTGGAATTATTGGCGAATGTAATATCCAATTTGCCCTTGAGCCAAATTCCGAACAATATGTAGCTATAGAGATAAACCCTCGCCTCTCACGTTCATCCGCACTGGCAAGTAAGGCGACAGGCTATCCTTTAGCATACATGTCTGCAAAAATAGGACTTGGATATACTCTTCCTGAACTAGTTAATCATATCACAAAGTCCACAACTGCGTGTTTTGAACCATCACTTGATTATATTGTATGCAAACACCCACGTTGGGATTTTTCAAAATTTGAATTAGTTAATCGAAAACTTGGTCCAACAATGAAATCAGTTGGTGAAGTAATGGCTGTAGGAAGAACATTTGAAGAATCTCTTCAAAAATCTATCAGGATGCTTGATATTGGAAATGATGGACTAGTATTAAATCGATTAAATGGTAAAACGTACGATGAAGAAGATATCGAAAATCATCTAAGTCATCCAGATGATCTTATTCTATACTATGTAGCTGCTGCACTTAAGAAAGGAATTTCTGTTGAAAAGATTTACAATTTGTCAGCAATAGATCCGTGGTTTATCGAAAAAATAAAAAATATTGTAGACATTGAAACAAAACTAAAAGAAAAATCGTTAGAAAAATCATTACTAAAAAATGCAAAACGATTTGGATTTTCTGATAAACAAATTGCACGTGCAATTGACAAAGAACCATTAGAAATACGTAAAATTCGAAAAGACTTTGGAATTATTCCCGTAGTAAAACAAATTGATACTCTTTCAGCTGAATGGCCTGCAAAAACAAATTATCTTTACTTGACATATGGTGGTGATAAAAACGACTTGGACATTGAAAGTAATGATAAAGGAATTATCGTTTTAGGTGCAGGGCCCTACAGAATTGGTAGTAGTGTAGAGTTTGATTGGGGAACCGTAAACATGGTTTGGGGTTTGCAAGAACATGGGGAAAAAAATGTAATAGTAGTTAATTGCAATCCTGAAACAGTTTCAACCGATTATGATATTTGTAGCAGACTATATTTTGAGGAACTAACTCAAGAACGAATTCTTGACATAGCAGATTTTGAAGACCCCAAAGGTGTAGTTACCTGTGTAGGTGGCCAAACTGCAAATAACCTTACCCCCTCATTGGCAAAAAATGGTGTTAATATCATGGGTACAAAAGCAGAAGATGTTGACAGGGCTGAAAATCGTTCAAAATTTAGTAGTGTTCTCGATGAGCTACATATCAAACAACCACAATGGCAGGCATTTTCAAACATTAATGAGGCAAAAACATTCTCACAAGATGTAGGATATCCTGTTATTGTACGACCTTCGTATGTTCTAAGTGGGGCCGCAATGAAAGTTGTTTGGTCACAAAATGAATTAAAAACATATGTTAAAGAAGCTGCAATAGTTTCTCCTGATCATCCAGTTGTTATTTCAAAATTCATGTTAGATTCTCTTGAAGTTGATGTAGACGGAGTATGTGATGGTAAAAACGTGATAATTGGGGCTGTTGTAGAACATATTGATAGTGCTGGAGTGCATTCTGGCGATGCAATGATGTGTATCCCTCCATGGCGGTTAAACAACAAAATAATCGAAACAATAACAGATTATACTAACAAAATTGCTACATCATTTAATGTAAAAGGACCTTTTAATTTGCAATTTTTAGTTAAGGATAATCATGTATTTGTTATAGAACTTAATATTCGTGCATCACGTTCCATGCCTTTTGTTTCAAAGCTTGTAAAAACCAATCTAATTAGTTTAGCATCAAACGCAATTATGGGAAAATCATTACCACATATTCCACATGATAAATGGAAGAAAATTAATAATTACGGAATCAAAGTACCCCAATTTTCATTCATGCAATTATCTGGAGCTGATATAGTTTTAGGAGTAGAAATGCAATCAACGGGAGAGGCTGCATGTTTTGGAAATAGCTTTTATGACGCACTAGCAAAAGGATTAATATCTGTTGGATACCATTTACCAAAAGAAGGCACTGCATTAATCACAATTGGAGGCCAAGAAAACAAAGAAAAATTATTGTCAACAATTTCACATCTGAAAAATCTTGGATTTAAAATTCTTGCTACAGAACACACTGCTGAATTTTTTGAAGAAAAAATAGGCGATATACAAGTGGTCCATAAAATTAGTGAACCTGATAGAAAACCAAACATTGCTGACTTACTTTATGAAAGAAAAATTAACTTCATAATTAACATTCCAAGTACCTCTACACTAGAAAAATTTGTGGGAATGCTCTATGACGAATATCAAATTCGAAGAAAATCTATTGAACTAGGAATTCCCGTTCTTACAACTACAGAACTTGCAGAATCATTTGTTAAAACACTTGAATGGCTTCAAAACAATGAAACAACAAAAAATCCATTAGAACCATACGACAATATTCCCTAAAGTACTTGAGTGATCATTGATTCACTACCAATAACCGCGCCGTCTAATGTCACTATTCTAGCTGAAGAATTTTCTTTAATTCTTTCAATTATGGGAGAAATTGATTTTTTGTATTGCTTTTTATGAGTTGCATAGAAATATTTGTTAAATGAAGGAATTATAGTGATTTCAAGCTCTCCAGAACTAGAAGGAAATATCCTATTTTTTTCTGTTTTAATTGAAATCCATATGCGTTGTCCATTCAATACTGATTCCTTTTGAAAAAAAACTGGATGAACATGACCCATAATTATTTTCTCAACATGAGAAAAATTTTCTGAAGGCATCGTGTGACCATGTGTTAATAAAACATTCTCAATCACTAATCCTGAAGAGCTGATTAGTGTAATTCCTTCAGGAACTAATTTCTGAATGTTTGAGTCATGATTACCTGGAACCAAAACAATGTCTACTTTTTCTTTAATTTTATTAAAAAACAAAGGAACTTCGCTCCACTCATTTTTTGAAATTGATTTTACACTAGATTTTACATCTCCTAACAGAATTAACGAATCTGGTTTCGTTTTTTCGATGATGTCTATAAGCTCTGTAATTGTTTCATTTATTGAAGTGTTTTTTCCAACAAAGATATCATTTGATATGAAATTTGCCTCAAACCCAATATGCAAGTCTGTAACAATGAGGTTTTTTGTTTTTCCTTCTAACATTAAGGCAGGTTTTGATGGAATAATTCTTGTTTTAACCATCAAAAATATACTAAACATTTGAAATTAATTCCTTATGAAAAAAGGTCCAAACAAAATAGAATCAACTGTTTCAGAAAAACGAGTAAAACTGCACATATTTGAACCAAGCAATAGGAAAATTTGGACTGTAGTTGGTAAAGGAGAGGAATATTGGCTATATCCAGAAATGGAGTACTGTTCATGCCCTGGTTATTATTTTGGGAAAATAAACGGCAAAAAAGAATGCTATCACTTGGAATCAGTAAAATTGGCTGAAAAAGAAAACAAAATAGAAATTATAAGATTTTCAGATGATGAGTATGGGGATTTTCTCTCTGGATTGATATCTGATTTATAAAAAATTACATTTAAACTAAAATCAAGCGTTATATTTGCCTAGAAATTTTTGTGACTTGATTGAAGTCAAAGCATGAAGTTTTACGTGAAGTGGCTGAAGAAATCATTGATTTAGATCCAAAAATGAGATTTGTAGGAATCATTGATTTGAAAGGAAACATTGTTGAAGGAATTATGAAAAAAGGAAAAACCTCACTTGAATCCCAAAAAGAAGATGAGCATTTCTGTAAGCAGGTTGCAGAAAGACGAAAAATGAGAGCTGAATTTGATAAAAGTCTTGGCAAGGTTAGATATGTTCACGTTGAGAGAGAAAACGTAACCATGCTAGTCGTGTATACTAAAAAATATTCTATTTTGGTTACAGTAGAACCAGAGCTGGACATAAAAAAGAAAATGCAAATTGTTAACAGTATTAAAAAAATAGCTTCTAAAATCTAACTGTATCTTATGATTAAAAGGTTTTAAAAATTGGATGAATCAGAGTATAATTCTCAAATTGAAAAACTAGCATCAATAATGATTGATGATAAACTTTCACCCGATGAGCAGGATCCTAAAAAACTTGAAAAATATCACAATATTGCAAAATCAAACTTTAAACTAAATGATGAATCTGCCATTCAGTTAGTATACGAATCATTACTTTATTTGAAACTAAAAAGTTCTGATGCAGGGGATCCATTACAGGAAGCGGATAAGTTTGGTGCAGGATTTAGTTAATTTATTCTAAAGGCACTGAAAACAAATCTTCTTTTGAAACTCCTTTCCACAATCCAATCACGCCTTCAGGTTGAACTTGTTCTACTTTGGTAATTTTTTGAATTTTTATATGGTCTGGATTTGGTGGCATCCATAACATAGCCATATAATCTCCAACATTACCTACTTTGTTTGGCATTGCAGTGATTATTTTTTCTTTAGAAAATCCTTTTGCTTGTAATACGTTAACCGATTTTTCTTGAAGATCTCTTCTACCATGAGTGAAAAGATATACATCTTTTTCAGAATCAATTTTTGACATAAAATTTGTCATTTGTCAAACTAAATCAATCTTTCCAACACTGATCAAAAAGGATTTAAATTGGAAGTAAAAAAATACAGACTATGAAAATCGTCACTGTTGGGAGTAAAGCCTTTGTTACTAGCTTTCAATTAGCTGGAGTATCAGGAGTTGTTTCTGAAACTCCTGAAAAGGCATTAGCTGAAATCAAAAAACTAACAGACGATTCTGAAGTAGGCCTTGTATTGGTTAGCGATGATATATCAGAACCAATCAATGATCAACTAACTTCTCTGAGAACAGAAAAATCTACGCTCGTGTTTGCCTTGCCTTCTGTTGGTAGCAAAAAAGTTGATGTTGATTATAGAGTGATGCTCAAGAAAATCCTAGGAGTTTAATTTCCTACATTTTGAAAATTCTTTAATATGCTTTCAAGACTGATTTGAACATGAAAGCTGCTTTTGTAAAATCAGAATCTACAATTTCAGTTGAGGATATTGAAAACCCCTCCATAGGTCCTGGTGATATTCTAGTGAAAATGGAATCTTGTGGAATATGTGGCTCTGATCTAGAAAAGGTATTTGGAAAATATGGTCAACCATCAATGAGGCTTGGTCATGAACCAGCTGGTGTAATCTTAGAAGTTGGTTCCAATGTTAAAGACTTCAAAAAAGGAGACAGAGTATTCACACATCACCATGTTGCTTGTTATGATTGTCACTTTTGTAATCATGGAAACGAAACAATGTGTCCAAAATATTATGAAACAAATCTATCTCCATGTGGTTTATCTGAACAATATGTGGTTCCTGAATGGAATGTAATTCATGGCGGTGTACTAAAAATTCCCGATTCTATGATCTTTGATGAGGCTGCAATGATTGAACCGCTTGCATGTTGTGTTAGATCTTGGAAAAAGCTTTCTTACAAAAAAAGTGATTCTATTGCAATATTTGGTGTTGGTCCAACTGGCATGATGCATGTGATGCTTGCAAAAGACAAAGGATTTGATAAGATTTTTTGTCTTGATGTTAATGATTTTCGTCTTGAATTTGCAAAAAAGTTGAAAATTACTGGAACAATAAATTCTAACGATTCATCAAAAAAGAAAACAATTCTTTCAGAAACAAGCAATAGAGGCGTTGATGTGGCAATCGTTGCAACAGGAAGTCTAAAAGCACTTGATGACGCAATTGATCTTGTACGAAAAGGTGGTACAGTTATGATGTTTGGCGTTCCATCTAAAGGTGATATAATGAATCTAGACATGAGCAAAGTTTACTCAAAAGAAATTATGATCATGACGAGTTATGCGGCATCTGATTATGATACAAAGGAGGCCTTGGAACTAATCAAATCATCACGAATTAATGTAAAGAGTCTGGTAACTCATAGATATTCTATTTCTGAAACTCAGAAAGCGTTTGATCATGCTCATGATGGTTCAGATGCAATGAAAATAATCATTACAAAGTGAGAAAGGCTTATCAAAGGCATATCGGTTCTTTTCAAATCGAAGTCAAATGGATTGGGGACTAAAAAATAGGCTCGCACAAATAATCAAACCAGCTGATAATCGTGCAGTAATGCTTGCTGTTGATCATGGTTATTTTTTGGGACCGACTGAAAGATTAGAAAACCCAAAAAAGACGATCAGACCTTTGCTAAAACATTGTGACTCATTGATGCTTACTCGTGGTGTTCTTAGGACATCAGTTGATGCAAATTATCCTGTGCCTATTATTTTACGAGTATCTGGCGGCACCAGTATAATTGGAGAAGATCTATCAAATGAAGAAATTACTGTTAGTATTCAGGATGCAATACGAGTTAATGCCTGTGCATTAGCTATGTCGATTTTTGTTGGTGGAAAATATGAAAAACAAACGATCGTAAGTCTTGGCAATTTAGTAAGTGAAGCTGAATCATATGGAATTCCTGTCCTGGCAGTTACTGCTGTTGGAAAAGACATGGTTAGAGACGCTCGTTATCTATCGCTTGCATGTAGAATTGCAGCTGAGCAAGGAGCACATATTGTAAAAACATACTATTGTGAAGACTTTGAAAAGGTTGTAAATTCTTGCCCTGTCCCAGTAATTATTGCTGGTGGTAAAAAAATTCCAGAACGAGATGCATTAGAGCTAACATACAATTCAGTTAAAGCTGGTGCGGTTGGTGTTGACATGGGACGAAACATCTGGCAATCTGATAATCCCGTACCAATGATTCGAGCAGTTCGTTCTATAGTTCACGGGCACGCAAATGTTGATCAAGCATATGATTTCTTTAAACAACTCTGTAAAGAATCACCAAAACAAAATCAACCTCAATCGATGCTACCACAAACACAACCACCAAAACAACAGAAAAAACAAAACCCAAAAAAACAAAAGAAAAAGTAATCTGACTATTTTATTTTAGAAAGATGAATGTGTGCAATTTTCCAAGTTGGGTTTTTTATTAAAACAAAAGTGGCTCTTCCCTCAATGGTGATTGTTTCACCCGAAAATGACTTGTTATCAACTGCTATACCCTTTTGTAGTAATTCAAAGGCCACAATTGCAGTATCATCATATATGCTAATTTTTGGTTTTTTAATTTGATAATCATAATCTGAAATACTCACAAATCTAAGCTCCTCAAGCGCTATTGTAGTTGTAAAGTCTTTTAGATCATGTGGGGGAACATCTGAAAAACTTGAAAATCTAGCATCATCAATCTGAATATCCCGCAAAACTGAGAGGTCCTTTGTTTTTCCTGCCTCAAAGAATTTTTCTATTACTTTGATAATTTGCTCATTTTCAGACAATGTATTATGCAATCCTCTCGTAATCTTTATTAATTATCATTCGACTTTTATTTTGACCACAATGAATACCATAAACACAACTGGCGATTTGAGCGTTGTACTGCTAGTTGTTCTTGTACTGTAAAGTGTGGTCCATTTTTAACACTTAAAATTATGGACTTGAGGTTTGATGATTAAAATGGAAAATATGATCGGCGCAAAAGCTTTGATGCAAGCATTGGAAAAAGAAGGAGTAAAGGAAGTCTTCGGTTTACCGGGAGGTGCAAATCTTCCAATGTATGATGAATTGTACAAGTCAAACATTAGACATATTCTTGTTAGACATGAACAATCTGCAGCTCACATGGCAGATGGATTTGGTAGAGTAAGTCGCAAGGCTGGAGTTTGTTTTGCAACATCTGGACCAGGAGCAACTAACATCTTAACAGGATTAGCTACTGCACATGCAGATTCTGCCCCAATGGTTGCAGTGACAGGTCAAGTGCCTGTTGCAATGATTGGGCGTGACGCATTTCAAGAAAGTGATATTATTGGCATGGCAAATCCTTGCATAAAATATTCATTTCAACCAAGAACTCCAGGAGAAATTCCAGAAGTTGTTAAAAAAGGATTTTACATTGCAGAGACTGGCAGACCGGGACCCGTGCTACTTGATATTCCAAAAGACGTTCAACAAAACGAAGCTAAGATGAATTTTCCAGATGAAATAAAAATGCGAGGATATCATCCTTGGACAGATCCTGATATTACGAATGTGGAAAGAGCAATTGAGATGTTACTTTCTGCAGATAAACCAATAATCCTGGCTGGTGGCGGAGTGATAATTTCATCAGCATTTGCCGAATTACAAGCAGTTGCTGAAATGCTAACGATCCCAGTGGTAACTACATTCAAAGGAAAAGGATCGTTTCCTGAGAATCATGCATTATCACTTGGTCCGATAGGAATGCATGGTCATGCAGAAGCAAACAAGATAATGACAGAGGCTGACTGTGTATTGGCAATTGGAACAAGATTCTCAGATAGATCAGTTGGAACATTTGAGGAATTTGAGAAAAGATTGAAGATTATACATATGGATGTAGATCCTGCTGAGATTGGAAAGAATCAAACAACACAAGTAGCCGTGGTTGGAGATGTTAGGGCCTCATTAAGAATAATGATAAAGATGCTTCAGCAAAAAGCATTCAAAAAAACTGATGAAAACAAATGGCTCAAACATGTTGAAGAAACAAAAGAGTATTGGCAAAAAAACTTAAAAATTCATCCAGGTGAAATGTCAGCTGCAAAAATTTTACGAAAACTTCGTGATGTTTTACCACATGAAGCAATTGTTACAACAGAAGTAGGACAACACCAAATGTGGGCATCATTATTCTTTAATGTAATTCAACCTGGAACCTTCTTTAGCTCAACAGGACTTGGAACAATGGGTTGGGGATTTCCAGCTGCAATTGGTGCAAAAACTGCAAAGCCTGACGTTCCAGTAGTGGATATAGCAGGTGATGGGAGCTTTAACATGACAGAAAACTCACTTGCAACTTCAGTTTTAGAAAATCTTCCAGTAATTGTATTTTTGATAAACAACTATACACTTGGAATGGTGGCGCAGTGGCAAAGAACATTCTATGATAGGAGGATGATTGGAGTAGATCAGAAAAATTGTCCAGATTATGTTAAGATTGCAGAATCATATGGCGCGCAAGGAATTAGGGCACAATCACTTGATGAGTTGGAAAAAGCAATAAAGATTGGTCTAAAGAGTGATGTAGCAACAGTAATTGATATTCCGATTGATCCTGAAGAAGATGTGTTGCCATTTGTGGCCCCTGGAACTCCATTAAAGGACATGATATTACCCTCGTGATTAACAATGTTAGGAATTCTTTCTATCTTAGTTGAAAACCGACCTGGAATACTATGGAAGGTAACGAATCTATTTCGTGCAAAGAACTTTAACATTGACAGCATATCTGTTGGTGTCACTGCTGACCCTGAATTTTCACGAATGACAATTACGACATATGGAGATGAAAAACAAATTCAACAAATTGTAAAACAACTTGACAAGATGATTGATACTGTTGAAGTGCACCTATTAGATGAGCACAAAACGGTGTATCGCGAATTGGCATTATTTAAGATAAAAATCAGCTCTCCAAATGACAGCATGGAAATTAACAAGCTTGCAAACGCATATGGCGGTAAGGTTCATGATGTAAAAAAGGAATCAATGATGGTGGAATTGACAGCAACCCCTCATCAAATAGAGGCCTTTCAAGACCTTGCAAAACCATTTGGAATATTAGAGACAGCGCGAACTGGAGTTGCTGCATTACAGAGGGCAGGGGCATGAGAGTTAGAATCTTTGATACTACACTTCGCGACGGTGAACAATCCCCTGGAATATCATTATCCCCAGATCAAAAGGTCCTCATTGCAAAAAAACTAGATGAGCTTGGGGTTGATGCAATTGAGGCAGGTTTTCCTGTAATTTCTGATGGAGAAAAACGAGCAATAAAGGCAATTACATCAGAAGGATTGCAAGCAGAAATCTGTGGACTAGCCAGAACAAACAAAAAAGATATTGATGCCGCAATTGATTCTGGTCTAAACTATATCCACACATTTATTGCTACATCTGATATCCACTTACAATACAAACTAAAAATCTCAAGAGAAGAAGCACTTGAAAAAGCAATTGAAGCTGTCAAATATGGAAAATCTCATGGCCTTCAAGTAGAGTTTTCAGCCGAAGATGCAACAAGAACAGACCGTGAATTTTTGAAAAAAGTATTCAGTGAAGTAGCTAAAGCAGGTGCTGATAGAATTGATATTCCAGATACTGTTGGTTATTCAACACCACAATACATGGCAGAAATAACACGTGATGCTGTTGCTGCCACAAAACTCCCAGTAAGTGTTCACTGTCACAACGACTTTGGTTTAGCTGTTGCAAATGCAATATCTGGCATACAAGCAGGCGCAACATGTGCACATGTTACAATAAATGGAATTGGAGAGAGAGCAGGAAATGCATCATTAGAAGAACTTGTAATGGCCTTACAATGCTTACAGTTTTCAGAAAAATATGAGACTGGCATAAATACAAAGTTTCTTTATGACACGTCGAGATTTATCTCAAAAACAGTAGGGATGATGGTACAACCAAACAAAGCAATTGTTGGTGAAAATGCGTTTGGTCACGAGTCTGGCATTCATACGCATGGTGTTTTATCAAATCCTCTCACCTACGAACCAATATCCCCTGAATTAGTAGGGAGAACACGCTGGCTACAGGTAGGCAAGCACGCAGGAATTCATGGAATGAACGCTATGCTAAAAGAATATGGGATTTTACCAAACCAAGATCAGTCAAAACAGATTTTAGAACGCGTCAAAAATATAGGTGATCAAGGCAAACACGTTACCGATGTGGAATTATTATCCATTGCAAGCGAGATAATGAAAGAACGAGAAATCAAACGACTCGTTAAGCTAACTGGATTCTCCGTATCTACAGGAATTGGAACAATGCCATATGCATTTATCAAGTTGAATATTGATGGAATTGATCATTCTGCAACTGATTATGGAGTAGGTCCAGTCGATGCATCGCTAAACGCAATCCAGAAAATTATGGGAAAAATTGCTGAAGTAAGAATCAAAGAATACAATTTGGCATCGATATCTGGTGGTGCTGATGCATTATGTGAGGTTATGATTAAGGTTGAAGACGTTCAAGGAAACACATCTAGTGCAAAATCAATAGGCGAAGACATTGTAACTACAAGTGTTCAAGCGGTAATTGATGGCCTAAACCGTATAATGCTCAAAAAGATACTCAAAGAAAAAAACGTGGGTAACTAATCTTAAAAATTACCCCACAATTAAGGTGTAAAAGACAATGTATAACATAGCTTTAATCAAAGGCGATGGAATTGGTCCAGAGCTAGCGAAAGCTGCAATCAGCATTTTGGATACCCTACATGATAAATTTGATTTAAAATTTTCAATAAATCATCTTGAGGCTGGTGACGGCGCATTAAAAAAAACTGGCAAGGCATTACCAGACGAGACATTTGATGGAATAAAAAAATCTCATGCATGTCTTAAGGCACCTGTTGGAGAATCTGCAGCTGATGTCATCGTATATTTAAGACGCAAACTTGACCTTTATGCAAATATTCGTCCTGCAAAATCATATCCAGAAATGAATGCATTACGAGATGACATTGATTTGGTGATAGTTCGTGAAAACACTGAAGACCTTTACATGGGAAAAGAATTCGAGGTTGGAGATACAGCTGTCGCATTGAGAATCATATCAGAAAAAGCATCAAAAAGAATAGCAAAATACGCATGCCAGACCGCAATCCAGAGAAACCTTCAAAAAAAAGTAACTTGTGTTCATAAATCAAATGTAATGCGTGTAACCGATTCTTTATTTTCTAGATCATGTGCTGAGGTAGCAAAAGAATTTCCTGATGTCACATTTGAAGAGATGTATGTTGATGCCTGTGCGATGAATTTAATTCGTCAACCTGAGACATTTGATGTTATAGTTACAACAAACATGTTTGGTGATATCTTATCTGATGAATCATCTCAAGTAGTTGGTGGTTTAGGAATGGCACCAGCTGCAAACATCGGCGATTCATTTGCATTATTTGAACCAGTTCATGGAGCAGCATTTGATATTGCTGGCAAAGGAATTGCAAACCCATCATCGTTTATTTTATCAATAAAGATGATGCTTGATTGGCTTGGCAATCGCAATAATGATAAAAAGTGCATCGATGTAGCTGGAAAATTAGAGTCAACAATTTATTCTGTTGTGAAAGATGGAATTAGAACAAAAGACATTGGTGGAGATAAAACAACATCAGAGTTCACAGCTGAAATTGTAAACCGGTTATACTAGCTAACACATTTTTCTGCATGTGATGGATACACAACAACTACTTGGTAACGTGAAACAGAAGGAGAATAATTCTCATCACCTTTGAACATTGCATGAACTGTGATCATGTTGTCGGTTTCATCCCAAATCTTTGTTAATGTGTAAATCCAAAATCTTCCTTTTTTATCAGTCAGTCCTTTTATAATTATTCCATCATTAGGACAAGGAGAATCCTCACTTTTGATTATTATTTCTGCATTTGCGATTGGTTTTCCATCAACAGTTTCTAGTTTTCCAACAAATACAATTGGTTGGCCCCCATTAAATCTAGTGTCAGAAAAATCATGCAGCTTCAAAACTGTTTTTTCTGTTGAATACACTTGTGTTGGTATAAACAAAATTAAAGTAAATATTAGCAAAACAACAAATTTCATTTTTAGTCTTTTTCCTGTTTTAAATCAGACACTGGTGGATTTAGTGACCAGAAAAACAATGCTAATCCCAATGGAATCATTATCAGAACAGCAGCAATTAGTGTTGTGAAATAATATGTAGGGTCTATTCCTGGAAAAAATGGGCCCGGAAATACCGCATAGAACCAGAGAAACGCCGCAAAGGCTACGACAATCTTATTCCTCTTTAGGATTGTTTTCCAATGAAGCCTTTTCTTTGAGATGAAGCATTGTTTACAGCGAGTGCGATCATCAGTCATGCATGTTGTGCAGCAATATTTGCTGCAAAAGTAACATTTTCTGTCGGCTAACGATGAACCGCAAGAATAACAATTCTGCATTAGAAGACTAAGTAATCTTTTGATTTAGATTTTGCGTTAAACGTTTTTCACAAAGTTAATAGTTATGCCCAGTTTGCATTCAAAATATACTTTTTTAGAATGTGTTTCTATTCAACATAATGCCAGAAAAACTTGAAGGTGCTACAATGACATGTCAAAGTTGCGGTGAAAAACTTGTATGTTGTATGTCAAACTACAAACATCCCTACTCTAACAAACTCCAGTGGCAAAACCCTGACGGAACTGCGCACTACAAATATGATGGAGGGAAATTTAGCTGCACAGGCATAGATAAAAAATCAAAGGATCTAAAGCAGGCATTAAAGGAACAAGATGAATTTCTAAAAGAGGAAGAGCTTAGTAAAGGAGAACAATAAATTATCTTATTTTTGAATAAAAAAATAAAAAAAGAATTTGAGGTTTTATTAAGATGCAGAGGCTTTTTACTGTAAAATTCTTGGCACTTTTTTTAGAATATTAGATACTGAAATTCTTCCAGGACCAATTACCATGATTACTAATGATCCTGCAAGCAAAAGCAGTTCAAGCTCTATGCCACCCTGACCAGTTAATTTTGACATATCTTTTACAATGAAAATTGCTCCAACCATCACTATTGAAAGCATAGCAGCTGAAATCCTAGTTAGTCCGCCAATGAAAAGCAAAATTCCTGGAACAAATTCTGCTAGTGCTATTGGGAACTGCATTTCAGGTGGCAATCCTATATTTTCTAAAAATCCAAGAAAACCTGGTTCAAACTTACCCAATGAATGTGTGATAAATATTCCTCCGATCACCATTCTCATTCCAAAATGAGCAATATCATGAAGAATAAATTCACGAATTTTAGTTTCAGCCATTTATTTCACTTAGAATTAACACTAAACCATTAATCACCATATAAAATAGTAACCTATAGTTTTTCTATATTCTAAAATTATGGAGCAAGTCGTTCAGGATCTCTTGGATATAAAATAACTTCCCTGACATTATCTATTTCTATTAGAGTTGTTAACAGTCGTTCTAATCCCATTCCCCATCCCGCATGTGGTGGCATTCCCCAATCAAATGCTTTCAAATGATCCTCAAACAATGCAGGATCTAGGTTTTGTTCTTTTAGCCGTGATTTAATTACAACTGGATCATGTAAACGAGTTCCACCTGAAGATAATTCCAAATATCCATACTGTAAATCAAATGACTCCGACAGTTTTGAATTCTTTTCATTTTCTTTAATGTAAAATGGTTTTAATGAAAGTGGCCAATCAACAATAAAGAAAAATCCGGGATGATTTTTTCCAACAATTCTCAGATGAGAGTCAAGCAAATCATCACCAAATTTTAGTTTCTCACCACTTTTGTTTAGTTCATCAATCAATTCAGAATATGTAATTCTAGGAAACGGCGATTTTGGAACTGTGATTTTGCACCCAATTGTTTTTTGCTCAGCTTTGCAATTTTCTGAAACATGTTTGTATACATCAAGAACTAATGATTCTAAAACATCCATTACATCAGAATAATTCATAAACGCAGCCTCGATGTCTACGCTGGTAAATTCAGATAAATGTCTCCCCGTGTGTGATTTTTCAGCACGATAAAATGACGCAATTTCACAAACTCGTTCTAACCCAATCGTCATTTGTTCTTTGTATAGTTGTGGACTTTGAGCAAGATAAGCAGTTTTTCCAAAATATTTCAGCGAAAAAAGGTTCGCTCCACCCTCCGATGCACTTCCAATAATTTTTGGCGTATTGATTTCAATGAATTTTTTATTAATTAAGGAATTTCGGAGAGCAGTTAAAACATTTGCTCGAAGTTTAAAAATTGCGGCAGTTTTTTGATTTCGTAAATCAAGTGCTCGCGAGTTTAGGCGATTATCTATGTTGCTTTCAAGTCGACCAATTGGATCAATTGGTAGAGGATGAACTGCCTTTCCCAAAACATCAATAGATTCCCCTAAAATCTCATACTCAAAATCATGAGCCTTTGTATCCTGAACAGTACCAGATATTCTAACAACACTTTGTCTGTTTAAATTCTGAATCTTGTCATTTAATTCACCTTTTACAATTATTTGTGAAATTCCAGTAACATCACGTACAGTAAGAAATGTCATCTTTCCTAGCTCTCGAAAATCCTCCACCCAGCCACACAAAACTACTTTTTGGCCTTTCATGCTGGAATCTATATCTTCTATGTTGTGCGTTTTACCAAATCCCATAATCTATCCTGTTGATTGAAAATAACAACACATAAAATCTTATCATGACGTAAAATTCTACCATTATACATGGCATTTCTTGATGTGCAAAACCTAACTGCACGATATCAAACATCAAAAGGCGACGTTCATGCACTTGAACAAGTTAACTTTTCTTTGGAAAAAGGAGAATCGATTGGTATTGCTGGAGAATCAGCATGCGGAAAAAGCACTTTGGGATTGTCATTAATAAGAATGCTCCAAGGTGGAAAGGTTGTTTCAGGAAAAGTCAATTATGACGGAGAATCAATTTTAGATCTAAAAGAATCAGAATTTAACAAAAAATATAGGTGGAAAAAAATCGCGATGGTGTTTCAAGGGGCAATGAACTCATTGGATCCAGTTTTTACAATAAAAGAGCAGTTTTTAGAAGTTCTGCGACAGCACAAATATGAAGGAGATTCAAAAAAATTAATTTCAGATTCTCTAAAATCTGTGAACCTAAATGAAGACATTCTAAAAAAATATCCTCATGAACTTTCAGGTGGGATGAAACAAAGAGTCGTTATAGCAATGGCTCTTTTGCTAAAGCCAAGATTAGTGATTGCAGATGAACCCACTACTGCCTTGGACGTTTTAATTCAAGCTCAAATTGTAAATCTTTTAAAGAAATTAAAAAAAGAAGGCATGTCAATCATGCTAATTACCCATGATTTGGCAATCCTTTCTGAAATTGCAGATAAGATTGGAATAATGTACGGTGGGCAAATGGTGGAGTTTGGAACCTCGCAAGAAATTTTTAAAAATCCAAAACATCCATACACTCAAGGACTATTAGCATCAATCCCAAGACTGCGTGGAGATAAACCAAAGTACATTAAAGGAAACCCTCCTTCTCTCTTAGAACCAAAATCAGAATGCCATTTCATTGATAGATGTCCGCAAGCAATGGAAAAATGCAAAAAAGATCCTTCGAATTTTAAAACAGACACCGGTTATGTAAAATGCTGGCTTTACGAATAAAGTTTTACAATTGGCAAACAAGAATCAACAATTCTCAATACTTCTGACCTGACAACTTTTTTGTCAATTGAAATCCAAACTCTGTTTTTCTTTATTGCAAAGGAGATTGTCTGAACTTTTTTTCTTTCCTCCCAAACAAATTCTACAGGTCCAAGACTTCTGTCAAAAAACGCCTCCATATCGGTTTTTTTTGCAATATGTGAAAACTGGTATTTTGTGTCCTTCGCATTAAGCATTGGTCTTAAACCATGTCGTCTGTAATATGATAAGAGCTCACCTTTTTTGCCGATAACTCCAACAAATCTGATGTATGGACTGATCTTTGTAATTGCTCTGCAAATCTCATGATAGTCTTTTTTTGCCAACTCTATCTTGGTATTAAAATATGATATTTTAATGATTTTAGAGTTGGAAAATTTTTACAACTATGAACTTTCTATAGTTAAATAATAGAGAAAAATGGAATGATTTGTGGATTTTACTGATCTTTTTCCCTTTGCCCCTGAAGTTGGTTATGTAGGTCTTGGGCTTGTAAGCTTTTTTGGCTCATTAATTCCATTTGTCCCAATACCATCATTTTTGTTGCTCGCTACAATGTCGGTAGGTAATCAATTCGATATCCACATTTTGGCATTGCTTTCAGCAATAACAACAACTGTTGCAAAGCAAATAATTTTCACTGTAAGTTATACTGGGAGGCGAATAATTACAGAAAAAACTAAACAGAGAATGATGCCTTTTCAACGACTAGTAAAGAGATATGGAGGAGCAGCAGCTTTTGTTGCGGCAGCAACCCCTATTCCTGATGACTTGGTTTACATTCCACTAGGATTGGCAAAATATAATCCAAAAAGATTTTTTTTGGCCACGCTATCTGGCAAAATAATTCTAAGTTATGTTATTGTCCTAGTCTCACATTTCCTTGGCATTTCTTTAGTGGAACCTTATCTAGAACAAATTGAAAACCCACTAACCGTTTACATTGGGTTCATAGTGTTTGGAATAGCTTTAACTGCAATTGTAATTCTGATGTTTAAACTTGATTGGCACAAAATTCTTGGAAAAGCTGCTCCATGGACACTTTATGATGAAAATGATGAAAATAATCCCAAATCCTAGATGTTTATTTTAAAATTCCACAGCTTGTCAACACCATTTTTTATTCCAACTCTTTTATCTACAAGAATTTTTTTTCTTGAATCAATACCTTCAGTAATGTAGAGCTTACTTTTTTTTGATAAATCTTCACCGTATTGCATTTTGTTAATTTTTAGTGCTTGTGTTAGTTTTGCCGGACCATTAGTTAAATTTGAAAGATTGTTTGTTTTTCTATTTTTTTTCATTATATCAATCCCATTTACAGGTTTTAATGCTCTAATTAAAACTGCACCTGCTTGCACATCTTCACTTCTTGCAACCGCATTAACACAATAATACATTCCATAAGTAAAATACACATACGCTCTTCCAACTTGCCCAAACATAGCTTTGTTACGTTCAGTCATTCCTCTAAATGCATGGCTTGCAGGATCATCTTTGTAACGGTATGCCTCAGTCTCTATTATAATTCCAGAAATTATTTTATTGCCATTTTTTCTAACAAGGTTTTTGCCAAGTAAATCTTTTGCAACTTTAACAGTTTCTCTTGCATAAAATTCTCTTGGCAATACTCTCAATTTCAATTTCCAGATGTCTCTTTTAGAATTTTTACTAGTCTCTTCATGTCTTTTTTTAGAATGCTCAAGAGAGACTGATTGTAAATTGTAGCTGCTGGATGAACTGTCAAAAAATATGTCATACCATCTTTTTGTATGGTTTTTCCACGATTTTTAGTAATATTGTCGCCCCCCAACAGTGAATGAAAAGCTGTATTTCCCATTATGCAGATTATTTTGGGTTTTATCAATTCAATTTCAGATTTTAAAAAACCTTCACAAGATTTTTCCTCTTTTTCCAAAGGAATTCTGTTCTTTGGAGGTCTGCATTTTACAATATTAGTAATGTATACTTGATCTCTGGAAATTCCTGCATGTTCTAAAGCAATAGATAGTTTTTTTCCTGCAGCCCCAACGAACGGTTCACCTCTCTTATCTTCACTTCTCCCTGGTGCTTCCCCAATGAAAATAATCTCTGCTTTTGAGCTTCCTTTTCCAGGAACTGCATTTATTCTAGTTTTACAGAGTTCACATTTTTTACAAACTATAACTTGCTTTTGAACCTCTTCTAGATTTGATATCATATTTCAACACTCTTTACTGTGGCAATTCCTCTTACAGATGGACCACCATTTCCCATAATCATTGATTGCATAGGATCTCCTTTTCCACAATTTGTTATGGGTCTTACTGTGAAATCTTTTCCACATGCATCAATTGACTTGAAAAATTCTGGGGCAACACCTAAAACAATCACATCTCTTAACAAATCAGTAATTTCACCATTTTCAATTTTATGTGCAAATTGGCATGAAATACTCCAGTTGTATCTTTTCATATCAATAGAAGGAATTTTCATATTGGAAATAAAAATTCCTTCTTTGACATCTTTGATCATTTCTTGAGGTTCCCAGTCTCCTTTGTCAATACAAGTGCATGCCATTCTAATCAACGGCATAAATTTGTATGACGTTGCCCTCATGTTTGCAGTAGGGTTTGTATCAAAAACCTTTGCTGTTTCACGATTTTGAAGATGGTTTGTGAGTATTCCGTTCCGAATTAGTTCTGTTCTAGATGATTCTACTCCCTCATCGTCATAATGATACCATCCTAGACTTCCTTCTAATGTAGGATCATCAAACACATTAAGATAATCTGAACCAATTTTTTCTCCAATCTTTCCGGCCCACCATGCTCCTCCTGCCCACGCCATTTCTTTTCCTAATACTCTGTCAGCTTCAGAAGGATGTCCAAGAATTTCGTGTGTTAACAAAGAAACAAAATCAGGATTCAAAACTACCTTTGTTTTACTTTCTTTTACTGGTTTTGCATCAATAAGTTGTGATGCCTTTTCTGAAACAAATTTTGCTTTTTCTAAAATATCGCATTCTTTTGTAATCTTTTCCATTCCTCCCCTCCCTCCTTCTGTAATGTTGACTGATTGAGTCAGACCAGATTCATGAGCTATTGCAACAAGATCAACTACTATGTCTGTAAGATTTTGAGAAATTTTTGAACCTTCAGAATTGACAAAATATTTTGAAGTTGTTGCATAACCTAGGACACAATTTGACTTGAAAATTCTTTTTTGATCATGTATAATTTTATCACAATCAAATCCAATCTTTACTAATTCATCGAGATTTGGTTCCTTTAACACAGGAAAATCAATTTTTTGCTCATTTGTTGAAATGTTTGCTAGTGTTACCTTTTTTCTCTTTTTCTCGCCATAATGTTGCGCTGTTCTTATTGCTTCATTTACCGCATTTTTTACTTCTTGAATTGATTTTGGATCTGAGATTGAGTAAAAGCCCCATGCACCAGAGTGTAGCACTCTTATTCCAATGCCTTCATCTTCTTTAGAAATAGGATATTCAATCTCTCCATTTTCAATAAGAATTCCTTTTTTTGTTATAGTTTCTATCCTTGCATCACAATATTGAGAGCCACTTTTTGAAGCAAAATCAATTGCTTTTTCAGCAAACTCCTCTAATTCCATCAAGTAACTTAATGTATCTCCATCCTAAATCTTATGACTATTTTTTAGGAATAGTAAAAGAAAAAGTGGTGCCTACATTTGGAGTACTTTCAACCCATATTTTTCCACCATGGAAATTAATAATTCCCTTACATATTGCCAATCCAAGTCCGCTTCCTCCCATCTCTCTCGTTAATGATGCATCCACTTGGTAGAATTTTTTAAAAAGATCTTTTTGTTTATCAGCTGGAATTCCCATACCATTATCATTTACACTAATTTTGATTTCAGATGGAGAATCTTGAACATTAATCTGAATCGCACCTGTTTTTTGTTTTACGGCCTTTAGACTATTTTTTATTAAATTAGTTAATACCTGAACAATTCTTTCCGAATCGTGCAAAATAACAATGTCTGGTGAACTCATTGCAAGTTTTACTTCATTTTCATCAGCAACTGGGCGCATAACTTCCATCGCTCTTTCAATGGTTTTTTTGATTGGCAAATTGTCTTTTTTTATTTTTAATTGTCCAAGTTCTAATTTTTGCGCATCTAAAAGATCAGAAATTATTTCTAACAAAGATGTAGCGCTTGATTTTATTATTGAAAGTCTCTCTTTTTGTTTGTCTGTTAACGTTCCTAAATGTTCACTTAAAAGAAGATCAGCATATCCCTGAATCGGAACAAGTGGTGTTTTAAGCTCATGAGTAATCATGGCCAAAAATTCATCTTTTGCAATGTCAGTCTTCTTTGCTGCCTCTTCTTTTTCTTTAATTGTATTAGACATTATGTTAAAAGAGTTTACAAGTTCTCCCACCTCGTCTTTTGCTTTATAATTAATTTTTTCACCGTAGATTCCTTCTTTTACGCGTGATAATCCATGTGTAATAATTTGCAGTGGATTTAATGATTGTCTGATTACAAAAACCACTACGCCAAATACTATGATGTCTACTATTGTTAAAATCTGAATTGTTAGTTGCTGATCACGATTTTTTTTGCTTAATTCATTATTCCATGCATCCAATAAACTATCTACTTCGGAAAGAAGTATTATCCTACTTGTTTCTAAATTATTTTTAGCCATCTGAAATTCAGAAGAAAGTAAAGATTTTTCCTCTAATGTTTTAATTCTTAGTTGAACTGCTTCCCATAAAGGTTCTAGTTCTCTTAATGCTTGAGAATTTGCTCTAGGAATTTCAATTAATGATTCTGATAAATGATTTTCTATTTCTGGCAAACCAAATATTGATTGTCCTGTAAGCTTTCTAAAATCAATTTCATACGATATTCTGGCATTCTTCAAATCTTCTAAAGCTCTTTCTTCTTCACCTATTGATAATAACAAAACTTTACGACCAAATTCTTCAGCATGGGTTTGCATCTCTTCAGCAATTTGTTTATGTCTATTGTAATCCCTACCTAATTTTTCTAATTCAAGTTTAACATCATGTGTTGTGAGTAGCAATTCTTCATTTTTATCAAGCACATAATTTAGAGCGTTAATAACTTCTTCATCAAAAACAGATGTATCTTGAACAACTCCTGCACTGTTTTTGTAACTGTTCCATGAACCTACTAGCATTCCATATTCTGTTGAAATTGTGTTTGGAATTGTTACAATACTTTGTCCTCTAATGGTTCCACCATCTTTTAAAACGTCTAAATAATTTTCAAATTCTTGAATCTCAATTTTTATTTTTTCTCTATCTTCATCATTTCCATTAGCAATTGAAGATGCTAATGATGCTATGGTCTCTGTTTTTTGTTTAAGGTCTCCTGCACGTATAATTGAATATGATTCTAAGGTACTTTCTTGCTCTAGTCCATAAAGTATGAAAAGATTAACAGCTGCAATTGCAATGAGGACTCCTACTAAGATGTAGGTCTTACTTACAATCTTCATTAATTTTCAAGTAAAATTAAGACAGTATAAAAATGACTGTGAAATATTCTTGATGAACATCATGTCAGATGAATTTACAAAGGTTGCCACGAATGAAATAATCGAGGAGTTAAAAGCTAACTCTAGAATTCTAAAATTATGCAAAACAGACCAAGACATTGTAAAAAATGGTTCAGAAATTGGAAAACATCTTCATAAAATTAAAGGACTTGCACCGATGGCTAGCTATAACTCAATTGGGGAATTGGCATCAATTAATGATTCATTAATTAAAAAAATCCTTGATGGGGAAAAAATTAAAGGAATATTTGAAACCATTAATCAATCGAATCAACTCATGAATAATCTAATTCAAAATCCCACTATTGACACTGATGAGCTAAAACAAACAATCAAAACAAGATATTCGGCGTTTTTAGACTAATAGCCTGTTTAAATAATAATTTTATCTGTTAATTATAATGGCATCAATACTGGTTGCAGATGATTCTGATGCAATCAGACTTGTTCTAAAAGACATTCTTGAGCTTGGCCAACATTCTGTAGCTGGGGAGGCAACAGATGGTCAGGATGCTATTGAAAAATATTCAAAATTAAAGCCAGATCTTTTATTATTAGATTTGGCAATGCCAAAAAAAGACGGTTTGACAGTTGTTAAAGAAATAATAGCTGAGCACTCAACTGCAAAAATTATTCTTATCACTGCAGCAGATGATCAAAAAATAATTAATCAATGTTTAACTGCTGGCGCAAAAGCATACATTTCGAAACCTTTTGAATTTGATAATGTATTAAAAGTAATTTCAAACGTTATCTCTATTTGATTTATGGCATGAATGTAGAATTTAGTTATGATTAAAAGTAGGATCCAAGCGTTTTCTTTATTGTCAAAGATTGTAATTGATACAAGCATAATCATTAATGGCCAAATCATCAAGGAAGTTGAGACTGGATCATTAGAAAATGCTGAACTGATCATTCCAATGGCAGTTTTAGATGAATTGCAATCACAAGCTGCACAAAAAAAGGAACAAGGTTTTGTAGGTCTTGAGGCAATAAAAAAACTTCAAGACATTTCAAACAAACACAATATTTCTATAAAATTTGAAGGAAAGCGCCCAAATGTAGATGATGTACGCCTAGCCAAACGAGGAAGAATTGATGCAATAATTCAAGACGTCGCAAAACAAAATGATGCAGTTCTTTACACTTCAGACTATGCTCAATCATTAGTCGCACAAGCAGAAGGCATTAAAATACAATACAAAAAACCTGAACTAGAAGAAAAGGAATTAGAATTTCTAAGATTTTTTGATTCGCAAACAATGAGTGTTCATCTTAAAGAAGGAATGCCTCCATTTGCAAAAAGAGGTAAGCCTGGAGTATTTGAGCTAACAAAACTTGAAGAAAAAAAGTTAACAAGAGAATATCTGCATAGCATTGCAACTCAAATTCTTGAAAGATCAAAAATTTTAGATTCAAGCAACATTGAAATTTCAAAACCAGGCGCGCTTGTTATACAGCATAATGATTACAGAATTGCAATTACCCAACCCCCTTTTTCAGAAGCATATGAAATAACAATCGTTCATCCAATAGTGAAGCTTAGCTTGGACGAATACAGCGTATCAGAAAAATTAATGTCTAGATTCTCTGAGCGAGCAGAAGGAATTTTGATTTCAGGGCCTCCTGGTTCTGGGAAAAGTACGTTGGCATCTAGTCTTGCAAACTTTTATCAAAAAAAAGGAAAAATTGTAAAAACATTTGAGTCTCCAAGAGACCTTCAAGTGGATATTGGAATCACACAATATACAAGATTAGATGGAAGCTTTGAGAATTCTGCTGATATTCTACTTTTAGTTAGGCCAGATTACACAATTTTTGATGAGGTCAGAAGACGAGAAGACTTTAGAATATTCTCCGATCTTAGGTTGGCCGGGGTTGGAATGGTAGGTGTTGTCCATGCCAATTCTCCACTTGATGCAATTCAAAGATTCATAGGAAAAATTGAGCTTGGCATAATCCCAAATGTCCTTGATACCGTCGTTTTCGTAAAAGATGGAAAAATTACAAAAGTGTATGAATTAGAATTAAAAGTCAAAGTTCCATCTGGTATGATTGAGCAGGATCTAGCAAGACCTGTGATTGAAATTAGAGACTTTGAAGATCACACCCTTGAACATGAAATCTACACATTTGGTGAAGAAAACGTAATTGTACCCGTATCAAAAAAAACAACAAAATTTGGCGTTGAACAATTAGCGGAAGAGAGAATAAAAGAAGTATTCAAAAAATATGATCCAAGAGCTGAGGTTGAAATTCTATCTGAAAACAGTGTTAAAGTCAAAGTAGACAAGCAAAAAATCCCATCAATTATTGGCAAGGGAGGTTCTACAATAAACAATCTTGAAAAAATGCTCAAAGTGCACATTGATGTTGTGGAAAAAGGTTCTGGAGAAACTTCGATAGATTATGAATTACCATTTACTTTTTCAGAATCAAAAACTGCAGTAATTCTTTCAGTTAGTAGGGAATATACTGGCATGCATGCAGATGTATATGTGGATGACAAATACATTACATCCTCAAGAATTGGGCGAAAAGGACAAATTAAAATCCCAAAACGTTCAGACATTGCCAAAAAATTAATGACATTCGCTTCTTCCCAAAACAATATTCAAATTTTACTTAAAGATTTTTGAAGTTATCTAAAATTTTTGGATTAGCTTTTAAAAAAGTAATAAATTTTCTTAACTGTTTAATGGTTTTAGGATTAAGGTGGTGTTCTATTCCTTCAGCATCTTGATTTGCCGTATCGTGACCAATTCCTAAAATTTCAAAAAACTCTAACAATATTCCATGTTTTTGACGAATATTTTCTGCAATCTGAGCTCCTTTTGTAGTCAAATTAATTCCATGATATTTTTCATATTCTAAAAATCCACTTTCATCTAATCTTTGTAGCATCTTTGTGACACTAGGTGCACTTACATCCATGTATCTTGAAATATCTAACGTCGTTGCATAGCCTTTAAGCTCAACTAATTCATAAATCACTTCCAGATAATCCTCCATTCTGCTACTAGAACCAGTTTTTTCTGACTGGTGTGCTGCCTTGATTGACTCTAATCTCTTGTCGTTCTTGTTTTTCAAGTATTTTTTGTTGACTTGACCCCTTGATATAATTTCATTCCTAAAGTAGCGAATTCGATTCAGGTAATGGATTGTTGACTACAGAGTAACCGAACTTGATCTTTGAATCTTAACTAATTTTTCAAAAATGAGAAAAAGGGATGGAAGACGTACTAGTAAAAAAACTTGAAAAACTTAAGGCGTATTCTGGTTCTGTAAAAAGAAAAACCAGTCTTTATGCAGATATTGCTAAAATTCATGATAAACACACTGTAAAATCCCTTGGGGCTTTACATAAAGCACCAGCTCCTGGGAAAAAACTTCAAAAAATAGGCTTCATCATTTTTTGGATACCAGAGCCAACCGGGATAACATGTGCCGTTGGAGCCCCTATGATTTTAGCAGGAAAATATCTTGACAGAAAATATAACAGCTCTACAATAGAAGATATTGGTTATAGTGCCCGTGAGGCATCATCATCCCTGAGTGATTTTAAAAGTTCAATAATGTGAATTTTCTCTAATTTTTTTGCAAAAAATGCGTGTGATATTTATTTGAAAAACAAGAAATATAGTTTGGAAGCTGACACAATAACCCTCGCTTTGAACATCGGTTTGGCTGCAGAATGTACGTGTTTTTGCCGTCCAAAGGATGTCACAGTCAGCTTCCAATTCGTAATTGAACATCTAATGATATTTTAAAAGGAATTACGTTATTACAAAATATGCCAACAAGACTTCAAGTAATTATTCCTATTGCGATTGCAGCATTCATAGTTGGCATTGTTGGGATTATAACTATTCCAAGTGATTCAAAATTAGAAACGGTGGAATTTCCAAAAGGTACGATAAAGATAGATGATCAAGTTTTACAAGTTCAAATAGCTGATACACAACCACGAAGAGTTCGTGGTTTAATGTTCCAAGAACAACTTCCATATGATCAAGGCATGTTTTTTGTTTTTGATACTCCTGGAACTCACTCACTATGGATGTTGAACATGCAATTTTCTTTAGATATGATCTGGTTTGATAGTAATGGCAAAGTAATTCATATTGAAAAAAATGTACCTCCTTGTAAATCTGCTCTAGAAACTGTTACTTGTACCGCTGTTAATCCCGGAAATGATCAAGCACTATACATTCTTGAAGTAACCTCAGGATTTGTTGATAAATTCGGCATAACTGAAAACTCTGTATTAGAAATAATTTCAATTTAGTTATATAGCTGTGATGATTTGTTTTCAGGTTCACAATGATTGAGGAACTGTGGTTAATCCCTTTGGGATTTGTAGCTGGAGTCTTAGGTTCCATGATAGGTTTAGGAGGTGGAATTATTGTAGTGCCAGTGTTAACTTTTGCTGGATTTGCTCCAACTCTTGCTGCAAGTAATAGTCTTTTTGCAGCATTTAGCAATGCAGTTGCTTCGACCATATCTTATTCTCGGCAAAAAAGAATCGAATATTCTATTGGACTAAAACTAGGCTTATTATCTATACCTGGAACAATACTTGGAGCATACATCTCATCAGATGTGACTCCGGGAATTTTCAAAATTTTATTTGGCATGGTGTTAATTTCATCTGCAATTTACATATTTTTAAGTAGAAAAATTGAATCAAAACAATCCAATATCTCAAAACAAGTGATGCTCTTAGTTGTTGGGGCTAGTTTTTTTGCTGGTATAATTTCCAGCTTCTTTGGCATTGGCGGCGGAATTATCTTCGTGCCTTTAATGGTTGTAGCAATGGGAATGGGAATGAAATATGCGGCTCCAACTTCGCAATTGGTTTTACTTTTTGCATCATTTTCTGGATTGGCAACTCATAGTATCTTAGGACATCCTGACTATTATCAGGCCATCTTGTTAGCAATTGGAGCTTTTGGTGGAGGAATTGTTGGAGCTAGATTATCTTTAGAAATTAAAGAAAAAGGACTGCAAATTCTTGTTTCTATAGTAATTATTGTAGCTGCGATAAAGTTGTTCATAGACTCCCTTGAAAACTTATTCTAAATTCTAGGAGGCTCTTTTTTTATTCTATACAAATTTTTTTTCGAAACTACAACTAACTCACCACTTTGTTTTGTTCCTTCAAAATCTACTTCAATTTTTCCAAATTCATTATCAACTTCATCTTTACCTGATATTGTAAATTTTATTTTCAAAACATCATCAACGTATAATGGTTTTAGAAATCTCGTGTTCCTATTTTCCCAGTTAGAATCGCCATCTGTTCCAATAAAAATAAGTAAGTTTCCATAAATCTGACCGAGTCTTGTAAACTCTCCTTCCATTCGTGACAAAATGGCCCTGCCAGAAACCAAATGTTTCTTATCGTTAGATGAATTATCTAAAAGTATGTTCTTTACACGTGAAAAATTAAGATATGCATCAAGTTCTTTTTCTGAAATACTACATGTAGAAAAAAATTCATCACCCACTTTCAGGTCAGAAAACTTTTTCATTTATCTTTCTTCATCAACACAAAATATAACAATACTTGATGATGGAGAATATTCAGAGACAAAATAGTTTATAGCTTGAATAATCTTTTCATTATTTGGTTCATTACCATCTACCGTTCCTGGCAAGACTAAAAAGGCTCTAATTTTTGATTCAAGAACATCACTTAATTCTTGATTAACTGTTGTAGTAAATGGTCTTAATGCGCCACGAAATACCTCAACAGCAGCTCTTTGGGCGCCAGTAATTTTTCCAACAGGCATATCAGGACCAATCGTAACAATGGTCCCGGTTTTATCCTTAAACAATCTAGGATCTGAGCCCCCGCCAGGTACAAAGTAATTTAATGCGCGTTGAATCACGGTTGCAGGCGTATTTATGAACTTGTCAACCAGCTCATCCCAGTCCTTTCTTGATAATTCAACAAGTTTTGAAATTTGAGGCAGTTTTCCAGTTATGTTTATGACTGCAACTATCTGACCCTCTTTTTTTGCTGCTTGTAGCCATCTATCAATTTCTTCAGGATTTTTTAGATTCACTTTATGTGAATGAAATTTTGAACTAATAGAATCATGAATTTCTTTTGAACAACTATCTGAAATCAAACACACTACTTTTCCTCCGTTTTTTTCGATATTTTGTGCTAAAAATTCAACACGTTCAGAGTCTTTTTTGTCAGTAGCATTAATTGCAAAAACTATAACTTTAGAACTATAGTCTGGTTGATGAACAGATGGCGCTGTTGTACCAATATGTGGTTTAACTGGATAAAATACTCTATCTCCAGGTATTACTTTGCCGTTTAGAATTTTTGCTTGTTCATCATCACTAAGAGTTAGAACTGTTTTAGCAACTTGATCTTGTGATAGAAATTGCTGATCTGCAATCATTCTTGAAGTATTTTTTTGAATTTTTTCAGCAACTGTTTTGATTTGATCAAGAAGCTTTGTTAAAGTGTCAATATACTTTTTGGCATCTCCTCCTTTCACTTTGGCTAAATTTTCTGCAGCTTTAGAAATTCCTTCTTTAATCACATTTTCATCTTCGCCTAATAACGGAACAATTTCTTTATTAACAGATTCAACTTCAGCAGGGTTCAGGTCTTCAAAACCACTAACTCTCAAAAATTCTGAAGCAGCTTTCGGATAAACTGTCTTGTATATTCTATCAGAATGAACAGGTCCGGGATTTGTAGCAATTGAAATAATTCCTTTATCAGATAATTCCCAAGACATAGCTTCGGCCAATCTATTTTTAGCGCCTTGGGATGCGGTGTAAGGATCTCTAAAACGATAGGGGCGTTGTTCTAGTGGACGTTCTTCTGCAAAGAATGTTGAAATTGTAATAATTTTTGCGCCTTTTTTCATTACCCGTAATGCTTGCACTGACGTCCAAAATGTGCCTGTAAGGTGGATTGCAACTGTACTTTTAAATTCATCTAAAGATGAATTTGCAAAGCACGTTACAGGACCAGACACCCCTGCATTATTTACAACGACGTCAACATTTGTGTTTGATTCTTTTAGCGAATCAAACATTTTTGTTATTGCCGTCTCATCACTAACGTCAACTCCAGGAAAAATTTTTACAAATGCATTACTTTTAACTCTAGAAATAATTTCTTCAAGTGATCTTACAGCTTCTTCTAACGGTTCTTTTCTTCTTCCAAGTATTATTACACTAGCTCCACTTTCAACAAATTTCTCAGAAATTGCCTTGCCAATTCCAGTTCCACTCCCCGTTACTAAAACAACCTTTCCTTGAAACTTTAGCATAGACAAAATTTTCAAACTAATGTATTATTTAATTGGATTGATGATTACAAAAGATTCTTGATATCTTTATTTGTGGGTAGAATTTATGATTCGTAATGCATGATGCCGAACCAGAAACTTTTGTTTTAAAGACAGACCCACAGCAATTTTGTGATAAGTTAGCTAAGATTGGAGTGGAAGCAAAGTCAAAAGAAATTGGAACAGATAAAATTGAATCAGGAGATTTCTTTAGCCGCTACTTTTCCCAAGCACCTAGAATGATAACTAATCGTGGATGTCTTGAACCAAAAAACTGCAATATTGATGTTATTCAGATCATTCAAAAGGGTTGAAAAACATGCAAGATCCTAACTTACCTCCATGGGGTGCCCAAGATAGATTTCAAGCACACTTTATAGTTAGAAAAACTGGAGACCCAATTGATTTTACTGCAAGAACAATTCTTTCTACAAAGGGCCATTTTCGTTCTAAGAAAGTTATTGGAGTGACATGGAATGGAGGCAAAATAGCTGATGTCTTAAATCAAGATTTGGAATTAAATGAATTAATATCGAAACAAACTGTTAATGACGCAATTATTTTTGTTGAACCAACTGAAAATGAAGTTCGCATTCATGGGAAATGGAAACCAAATTTTGATTTTGGAATTACCAAAGAAATGTTTCAAATTTTTGATAAAATTGCTGGACACATAAAATCTATTTAGGCTTTCCACCAATCTAATGCTAAATAATCTACTTTATCCTTGCCATTTGATATAGCTAAAATGAATTGTTTTCTAACTGTTGATGCCAGACGTCCAGCCAATACTACGCCTGTAGTTGCTATTGTGTCTCTCTTGTTGTACACTTGTACTAAGTACGGTGCATGGTCTATACCTGGACCTTTTTGATACACTGCAAAGTCACAACCAAATTTTATTCCAGGATTAACGATGTACTCTTTATCTCTAAAGTTTTTGTAAACTAGATATTTTTCATCAAAGTCATGATATTCATCTCTACATTTTTTTAGTAATTCTTGTTTTGTTACTTTCTTTTTTTCACTAAAAATAGAAATTTGTTTCTTTTCAAACAAGTAAAATCCTTCTATTAAATCAAGAATCAATGGTACATTAATTTCTTCAGGCTTTGGTTTTGGCATTCCAATTGGTTTGCCATAATATCCTTGACTAAAGAGTTTTTTAGAATCTTCAATATTCCAAACGATAATGCGATTTTCTAGTAATTCACTTTTCAATCTAAAGACTCAATGCTAACAAAATGAAAGAATCCGAAACACGCTGACATTTATCAGCCATTTCTTCAATTCCTTCAATTACATCTTTCAGGAGCAAAAGCTCTTTTACGTTTGTTACTTCATTTAGAATTTTTATTTCGGCTTCACGATACTTTTTGTCAATTTCTCTCTCAATAGATTGAGTTTCTTGAGCAAGGTCTATTGAACTAGCGGCATTAGTGTTTAAACTTCTAATTATTTCATTAAGCTTGTAAACTTCATCGACTACAAGTTCAATTAATTCGGTGATTTCTTTTTCTATTTTAGAATTTTTTAAAGTGGCCGGTTTGACATTTGCAAGCTTAAAGGCTATTCCTGTAATATATCCAGCAATTTCATCCATTGTATAAGAAGTGTTAAGCAAATTTTCCCTATTCATTATCAACCCTCCTACCTCTGCAACTTCTCTAGTTATCTTGCGTCGAAGATTTTCTACTTCATCTTCAATTGTTGCAATGTGCTCTAGTGCGTTTTTGATTCCCATCTTATCTTTTTTTACCATAAGATCAGGTAATGTGGCTAATTCTCTTGAAGCGTTTAAAATTCTATTAATCTCATCCTGTAAAACTGCAATAGCTTTTCGTTTAGCCTGTACCTCAAGTTCCCCACTATACATTTCAGAAACTTCTAATTTTGTGACTATAATTAAATCATTTGTCTATACACGAATTCATATAAATCAAAACTGCTTTGTGTCATGAACGACTTTTTTTCTGTCCTTTATAGAGAGCAATGACTTCTTCTATTGTTGATGCATCTTCTGGAGTTTTTTCTAATCTTATTTTTCCTGTAAACTTTGGAAAGCGTAATGCAAGACCACTATTTTTTCTAACAGCGTCCATAGCTGTTTTATGAATTGGACTAAGAGTAATCTCAGACGCTACAATTTCTAAAACTAATTCAGGTTCAAACCAAACATCAGCTTCCATTTCGCTATCTATTCTAGGATTTTTTTTCAAAGTAACTTTGTCCTGTAACAATTGATATAATTGATCTAAATCTTCATCAGTAAATCCCGTTCCAACTTTACAAATACTTGGAAAAGAATCTGTTTGATCATCATAAGCTGCCAATAATAAAGTCCCATATCTTCCAGTTCGTCTACCTTTTCCAAAGAAAGCGCCAATAACAACTAAATCTAAACTATCTCCCAATTCATTTCTGTATTCACGTTTTAGCTTTAACCAATTATTTCCCCTTGACCCAGCTTTGTAGGTTGCGTCTAACATCTTTAACATTAATCCTTCACAACCTGAATTGATACTATTTTCAAGAAATTCTTCAATCTCGCTTTCATTTTGAACAATTGTCATTGGAACAAGTTTGGCAAATTCATTCTCTGTGATAATTTTTGTAAGTATCTCTCTTCTTTTTTCATATTTTTCATCAAGGCAACTCTTACCATCAACATACATTACATCAAAAAAATTAACAGTGATTGGGTATTTAGAAACTGCTTTCTCTATTTTGTATTTTCTTCGTCTATGCATCAATTCTTGAAAGGGTAAAAATTCTCCAGATTCTTCATTTATCGCAACAACTTCTGCCTCTAAGATAACATCATTTGACTTTAGAGACTGTGGAATTTTTTCGATAATGTCTGGATAATAGTTAGTAATGTTTTCCAAACTTCTCGAAAATAATCTTACTTCATCATTTTTGATATGAATCTGTGCACGTTCTCCATCAAGTTTGTATTCAGCAGCAAACCTGTTGCCCATTTTTTCAATGGCTTCTTTTTCGCTTTTCACTCTTTCAGCAAGCATAGGTCGAATTGGATTGAAAACTGCAATATGAAATGTTTTTACTCCTTCAAGACTCTCTTTAGCAATCACTTCTGCAACTTTTCCTAAATCGTTTGATACATTGTATGCCTTTTCAAGAGATTCGCGATTCTCCTTTGATCCTGTGTATGCAGTTGCTAGTGCATCCATAACTGTATTTTCAGCAATACCTAAACGCAAAGTTCCAAGCAAAATCTTTAGAATAAATCTTGATTCTAACGGATTTGCATCATTTAACAAACTGGAAATGTATTTCATTTTCATGTCTTGTGATCTTGTTCCCTCAAGTTTCGCAATTTTGAAAAGAGTTTCATAAACTCTCTCGACAGTAATATCTTCAACGATAAATGTAGTCTGTGCTTTTTGTTCCAGAATTATTGAAGCCGCATGACCAAGATCTCCACTTTTTCTATATTCTTCTTCTATCTTTTTTATTGGAATTGCAGATGATTTTGAAATTGCTCTCATCGCAAGCTTTTCAGCTATTCCAAGTTCTATTCCTTCAAAATCGGGACGTAATTTTCCCTGAATTAAATATACAATTTTTGAAATTAACTCTGGCGGCGTTTTTTTAAATAAATCTACAAGTATCTGTGTTAGTTCTAATCTCTTTGTAGTCTCCTCCATTTTCTTGAAAGTGTCAGCTAATACAGCAAATTCCACTTTGATTTTTTACAATATCCAGAATAAAAGTTTGAATCTAGATGTACATTTTCCAGGCTGATATGTTTCTTGTTCATGAGTTTTTCCACGTTTTTTAGAATTTTATACAATAGTTTAATTACGACACAATTTCCCCAAGTTTTAGATAAACGTGTCATTTGATAGAAAAAGAGAGATGTTTACTGCAACCTGTGGTGACTGTGGAAATGAATGTCAAATACCATTCAAGCCAAAAGATGACAGACCTGTTTATTGCAGAGAATGTTTCCAAAATCATAAACCCCAAGAACGTGGCGGAGGCTCTAGATTTGGCAGAAGATCGAGTTATGGTAGAAATGACAGAGGTTCAAGGTTTGGTAGAGGTTCAAGAAACGACAGACCAAGAGAGATGTTTACTGCAACCTGTGGTGACTGTGGAAATGAATGTCAAATACCATTCAAGCCAAAAGATGACAGACCTGTTTATTGCAGAGAATGTTACCAAAATCACAGACAAAATTAGTAAATTGTTTTGAATAATTCTATGATTTTATCAAAACAAAGATTTAGAATTTATCATCAGACCAAATGTCATTGGGCGCTGTACCGTCAAGAGATAAAATAAACTGAATGATTTATTTTATCTTAAAACTTTTTGATTTGAAACTAGATGTATCTGAAAATTGTTCTTTTTGAAGATTTAGGCGTATCAGAAACTAGCGCAAAATTATACAAAGGATATGATTTTTTGTATTGTTTCATAAAACTCCACGCAACATCGTGAGTTTTGAATTCAGTTCGGACGCCATCTATCTGCGATTCCATTCCAAATACATCAAATATGACTATAGAATAATTTTTTGGTAAATTATGAGGTCTAGCCTTCATTAACCATATTAGGGCAAATAGAAAAACTGTTGCTAAAATCACTGCTTCACTAAAATCCTTAAAAAATGACCAAATTATGTTTGGTATTGTTTGACCAAATAATTGGGCTACGAAGTATGAAAATGACACAATACCTAATGAGATTATAATATACTGTTTAATCTCGAATATCTTACCTAGCTTTTGAATTTGCAACTATCCTTGTTAAGTTGTGTTTTCTTTTAACTCTATTGCCGATTTTAATACACAAACAGTGAAGTAATTTGAACATCTAATCAGGATCTTCATATGAACCTTTTCTGCCAGATGAAGATTTGTTGTCGTCCAAGGGCTTCATTTTTTCATGTAGTTTTTCCATTCTTGCCTTGTAGCCTTCTGCATATTCCAGCTCTGATGGAACCAAAGTGGCAGGGTGAATAAATCCTTGGCTTCTCATAGCTAATGCTTTTTTAGTTGCAATTTCTCTAACATAATCCCAATCAGCAGTAGAGAACCCATCAAACGGTCCAGTTAATTTTCCATCATGCATACTAAATACAAGAGCTTCAACAATTGGAATGCAATAATCAATTGTAGCTGCAGAATTTATTTTAACTGGCATTAAGGGCATATGATGGCTTCCTCTAGTATTCCCAGCAACATAATGCGGATTGTTAAAAACACTTCCTGCCTCTTCTGTAGCAGGAAATTTTTTCTGAGTTCTTACTATACAAATAGGATCGTCTTTTCCAACATATGTTCCTGCAATGTTGTGTAATCTATCTGTGGACGCCGCTACAATTGGTTCCCCATCTTTTGTATTGATTGTAGAGACAACGTATCTTCCAGGGTACATCAAAGCTGCTTCTATAGTTGGTTTATCTTCCCACAAAGAAAGCTCTGCAATTTTTCCTTCTTCTACATCCATTATGTTGAACACTACGCCCTCAGCAAGCGATTTGTTCACAATTAATCCTGTATTACTTAGTCCGTCAATAAACAAGCGATAAAACGGATAGTTGAATGCACCAGGTTCTGTTTTATCTGCAGCAAACACTGTGAAAGCTTCATTTGGTCTTTCTTCAAATTCTAATTCTGCGACACCTGGTCCCATTCCTTTTACATTTCCAGAAAAAGAATCTTTTAGAAGATCTTGACCTGCCCCATACAACCCTTCTTTTTTTGCGACCTTTGTTGCCTCTTCAAACGCAGTCCATGCTAATTTATGAATTTGTTCATTATCAGTTCCCTTTGTGTGTGTCATTAGAATGTGAATGTCATCACCACAATATCCAATATAATGATCTAATAACAAATTGCCTGCAGCTTTGATTGTTTTTCTAACCGCTTCTAACAGTCCATCACTTGGTCTGGTATGTCCACCAACTCCTCCGACATCCGCTTTGATTACGGAAACTGTAATTTTCATTGAATCTGTCAATGACTTCTTTGATTTATGTGTAAGTTCCAAAAAATTTCGATCCTAAAAAAATTGAAAAAACTTCAAGTTTTTTTCAAAAAATCGGAAAGGTAATAAATCCCCTCTGACTAGATTTCGATATGGCGAATAAGGAACACCTAAATTTGATAATTACAGGTCATATTGATAATGGAAAGTCCACAACCATGGGTCACTTTCTCATGGACTTGGGGGTAGTTGACGAAAGAACCATCCAACAACATGCTGAAGAGTCAGAAAAAACTGGAAAAGGTGACACCTTCAAGTACGCTTGGGTTATGGACAATATTAAAGATGAAAGAGAAAGAGGCATTACAATCGATCTTGCTTTTCAAAAATTTGAAACTCCAAAATACTTTTTCACATTAATTGATGCCCCTGGCCATCGTGACTTTATCAAAAACATGATTACAGGTGCTTCTGAGGCAGATTGTGCAGTTTTAGTGCTGTCTGCAAAAGAGGGAGAATGTGATACTGCAGTAGCTGCAGGTGGTCAAGCAAGAGAACATGCATTTTTACTAAAAACATTAGGTGTTAACCAACTAATCGTTGCAATTAACAAAATGGATGATAGCAACTATTCTGAGGATGCCTATAAGAAAGCAAAAGAAAAGGCTGAAAAACTCATCAAATCAGTTGGTTACAAAGCTGAAAATGTCCCAATCCTTCCAGTTTCCGGTTGGAAAGGTGACAATCTTGTGAAGAAATCAACAAACATGGGATGGTGGAAAGGAAAAACTCTTCTTGAAGCATTTGATGACTTTACAGTTCCTGAAAAACCAATTGGAAAACCACTTCGTGTTCCTATTCAAGATGTTTATTCAATTACAGGTGTTGGAACAGTACCAGTTGGTCGTGTAGAAACTGGAAAAATGAAAGCCAATGATAAAATTATTATAATGCCTTCTGGAGCAACAGGCGAAATTAAATCCATTGAAACGCATCACCAACAAATGGAATCTGCACAAGCTGGTGACAACATTGGTTTTAACTTGAGAGGTATTGAAAAGAAAGACATCAAGAGAGGCGATGTTATGGGAACTCCTGACAATCCACCCAAAGTTGCTAAAGAATTTAGAGCACAAATTATAGTTATTCATCACCCGACAGCTCTTGCACCAGGTTACACTCCTGTAATGCACTGTCACACTGCACAAGTAGCGGCAACAATTACAGAGTTTGAAGCAAAAATTAATCCTGCAAGTGGCGCAGTAGAAGAACAGAATCCAAAATTTCTCAAAGTTGGAGATTCTGCAATAGTAAAGATTAGACCAGTAAGGCCAACTCCAATTGAAACATTCCAAGAATTCCCAGAAATGGGAAGGTTTGCACTAAGAGACATGGGTGCAACAATAGCGGCTGGAATTGTTAAAGAGATTACTGAAGAACACAAACCATAGGGAAGAGTAGATGACTCAATCTGCTCGAATCAAATTAACTAGCACCAGTCTGCCCAAATTAGATGGCGTCTGTGGCGAAATTATGGGGATAGGAAAAAAAACCGGTGTTCGAATTAAGGGTCCAACTCCACTTCCTGTAAAAAGATTGCACATTGCAACAAGAAAATCTCCATGTGGAAATGGGACTGAAACTTATGAAAAATGGGAAATGAGAATGCACAGAAGAATTATTGATATTAATGCAGATGATAAAGCAATAAGACAATTGATGAGACTAAAAATTCCTGACGATGTTTACATCGAACTATCCTTAAAATGAGTTTGTTAGCCTTAAATTATAGAAGAATATGGTGAGATAACATGGCAGAAGAAAATCTTGAATCAGATACTCCAATGGATACTGTTCCTGCAGAAAAGTTTGATGTAATCTATTCTTGTTTGAGATGTGGCACTAACGTCCCAAATTCTGAGTTAAGCCGATTGCCAGAAATAAAGTGTATCTGTGGTTTTAGAGTATTTACAAAAGTAAGGCCACCAGTTGTTAAATCAATTAAGGCAGTTTAGGGTCTATCCTTTTTGTAACTGTGTTTTCTTTGTAAATGAGTTCTCATTTCTTCCATACTAGAAAACGTTTCATTACATTCTTTGCAATCATATGGAAGATCTTTGTAATGAACTACCTGCTGATGTTGCATTAACTCCTCTTGATGTGAAAACTTTCTATTACATTTTTCACATTCAAATTTTTTAAAAAATTTCATTTACTATCCAGATTCAGCTTTTTTTGAATCCCAGCAATTCCTACATAATTGTCCATCAATTTTCCATTTTCCTTTTGGATTATATCTTATAAAACCAATCTTTGCTCCACACAAGCTACAATAATTCTTTTTTGTGTTGAAGGACTCTTCTTTTTTATCGAAACATTCCTTGCATAACAACCCTTCCATGTCCCATTGCCATCTTGGCTCCCACAAATCTGTAATTTTTTTTGTTGTTCCACAGCTTACACATGATTGTCTAACCTTTCCTTCATAGAATTCTTTCATCTTATCTACGTGGCAGTCTCCACAAAGAGGACCTTTAATCCGCCATTCTCTTTTTGGTTTATGTTTGTGTGTAATCTCTTTGTTACAAATAGAACAACATGCAGGTTTTTTGCTAAATAATCCCATTTTCTTTCTACAAACCCTCCATTTAAAAAATATAATATTTTTTTACACTATAACAGAAAACAAAAATGAACGATATGGCTCATTTAGGCCTCGTTTAATATTTTTTCTATAGCTTGACTGAGATTTAGCATGCCATGTTTTTTGCCATACTCTTCAATCTTTTTGTATTGTTCTTTTGTAAAACAAATTGGCATTGAACGCTTTTCCATAACTCAAATTTTAGCCTCGAATTAATATCTTTTATGTTTGGAGGTTCTGGGTAAACTACGAGACCTCATTGTTTACACAACACCTGTTTGGAGACTCTGTTTGGAAAGATATTTGATACCGTTCAAAAAAAAGTTAGTAAATGCCAAGGCGTCGACAAATTCTAGTAATTGGACATGACAAAGATGAATCTGACAAAGAACAGGAAAAAATTGCCTATGAAACGGGAGTTGAAGTTGCAAAATCAGGGGCTGTGTTAATTACTGGTGGTCTTGGCGGTGTTATGAAAGCCGCATGCAAAGGAGCTTATGATGCTGGTGGCATAACGGTTGGGATAATTCCACAAAACACTCATTCTTTTGCAAACGAATTCTGTGATATTGTTATTCCAACTGGGATGGGATATTCAAGAGATTTTCTTAATTCTCTTACTTCAGATGGCGTAATAATTATTGGCGGAGGATCAGGGACTCTTGCAGAAGTTTGTGCTGCATATATGCACAACAGACCTATAGTTGCGATTAAAAACACAGGTGGAGTTGCAGATCAGTATGCAGATAAATATGTTGATTCTAGAAATCGAATGAAAATCATTGGAGTAGATTCACCAAAAGAAGCTGTGAAAGTAATTTTAGAAAAAATCACTGCATAGAAACAAGTAGTGGGTCTGGTTCATAAAACTGCCCATATTTTTCAGCAAGATCCTTCAACTCATTAACTATGTTTAGTATACCAAATTTTTCCCCAGTTTCAAAAAGATGTTCTTTTAATCCTAAACCAAACTGCGCCGCTTTTTCTATTTCTTCGATATCACTTACTTGGTTTGTTACAAGCCATGCTGCGTTGTTTAGAATATTTGCTACAATCTGAATTGGATTACATTTTTTAGCAAGTTCTTCAGAGAGGTTTATTCTTTCATATTTATCATCTGAATACTTGTAGAACCCTTCGCCAGATTTCTGTCCTAGCTTTTTTTCATTGTATAATTGTTCGATCTTTGGATGAGGATGGATTACTTTTTTGTCACGTAAATGCATCTCAATTGTCGCTTTGTGAATTACATCCATGCCTGTAAAATCCGCTAATTCGAAAATTCCCATTGGGAATCCCATCCTAAATTTTACTGCAGAGTCTACCTCTGTGAGTTTACAGTCTTGCCTCTCCATAACATAACACGCTTCGTGAACTAGTGGAATGAATAATCTATTAACAATGAATCCTGGTACATCTTTTTTACAAACTACGGATTCTTTTTTTATCGATTTTACATAATCTTGTGTAAGATTAACAATCTCTTGCGATGTTTTTTGACCTGGAATAATCTCTACCAATTTCATCAATTGAGGCGGATTAAAAAAATGAATACCTATGAATTTTTCAGGCCTACTAGTTGTCTTTGCAACCTCTGTAATGGGAAGAGTGCTAGTATTTGATGCAAAAACAACGTCTTTGTTTGCTGCTTTATCAAGCTCTGCATACACTTTCTTCTTCAAATCCATAATTTCAGGAACTGCTTCTATTACCAAATCGCAATCCTTTACAGCCTCATTTAGATCAATTACTGGTCTTATCCTAGAGTAAATGTCATCTGCTTGTTGTTTAGAAATTTTTTCTTTAGAAACAAGTTTATCTAAACTCCATTTTATCTTCTCCATTGCTTTATCTAGAAATTTTTGTTCGATATCGCGAAGTATTACATTGTATCCCGCTGTAGCTGAAACTTGAGCAATACCATGACCCATGATTCCAGAACCAAGAACTGTGATGTTTTTTATAGTCACAAAATTCAGAATTATAATAAGTACTTAAAACTCTATTCAAAATTCTATAGTGTAAAAACCTCACATATTAGATCAAATGGAGGAATTGGATTAGCATTAGTTCATTGTAAGCAAATCATTGAAGCTCATGGGGGAAAGATTTGGTGTGATGATAAAATTGATGATTTTACCTCAATAATCTTCACATTACCTAAAAAACTGCAAATTAGATGATCTTTAGAGTTTTTTCACACTTTCATGTAACGATTTTGCCAAACTGTGAATTTCACAAAGTTCTTCGTAGCTTATAGCAATATTCCCAAGATCACTTTTATTTAATCCAAAATCTTGAAGCAATTTTTTAACATTTGAATCAGAAATTTTTTCATTAAAATAAGTGTGGCACCGTATCAATCCTATTCCTAGACTAATATTAGTCTCTTGCAATATGGATATTTCATGTTTTTTGCCTATATATTGGCCGGAAATCATTACCTCTTCTCCTATTCCATTATGGTATGTTTTATAATATATCTCAAAATTTTAGAGAATAATGGGACTATTCAAAAAGAAAGAAAAGCAGAATGAAACAAAATGTAAAGAATGTGGAATGGAACTCCATAATCCTGAACGATTACAAAGACACATGAAAAAAGCACATGGGAATGTTCCAGAGAAAAAAATGGATGAAAAGGGCAGCACTGATGGTGGTATGTGGTAAAATGGAACTAAACGATTCTAAAAAATATAGCATAATTTTTGGTGGCGCACTTGTTGGTGCGGGATTAATAATGTCCACTTTGGTTTTCCCATTTTGGAATTTAATAAGAGAGGACGTTTACGAAGATGTAGAAATTCTTTCAAATAATAACGGTATATGCTATGCTGAAACAAAAGATAATGTTCCAAAAACAATTGAAAACTGCAGTCTTAAAGCTGGAAGTAAGGTTACTATAAAATTTGGGAGAGATCTTGCATGGGCTGAAATTGTTGCGCCCTAGATTTAGCTGATTTAATATCTTTGTATCATTCAGTAGATTTATGGATTGTATTTTTTGTAAAATAGTAAAAGGAGAAATTCCGGCAAAAATCATTGATGAAACTGAAAAATCATTAGCGTTTCTGGACGCATTTCCTTTAACGAAAGGCCATTCTCTAGTCATTCCAAGAAATCACTATGAGAAAATGCAAGAAATTCCTCCAGAAGAAAACGCAGAATTGTTTGAAACTGTAAGAAAAGTTTTATCCAAAGTTGACAAGCTTACAAATGCAACACTTGTGGCACTTCACAACGGAAAAGATAGTGGACAAGAAATACCACATGTTCACATTCATTTGATTCCAAGAAGCAAAAATGATGCTGCTGGACCGGTTCATAGCATGTTTAAGAATAGGCCAAAACTATCAGAGGAAGAGTTTAAAGAATTACATGCAAAATTAAAAACCTAAATCACAAAGGATAGAGTCTTTCTTTAGAATCTAGATTTTCAACAATTATTGCTTTTGTGGGGCAGGTTTCTGCAGCATTCATTATTTTATTAATTCCAGCACCCTTTGGATTGATTACTTTAGATTTTGGATTCATTTTAGTAATTTTATCAATGTGAAATACCTCTGGGGCAATTGTTTCACAACTACAGCATGCAATGCACAAAGAAGGGTCAACATTAACGAAAAGATTTGGCTGCTTTTTTGGTTCTTTTGTTTTTTCACGTTCATCATTTTTGGTTGTCTTGTTCATGGTGGCATTGTATTCTTCCCAAAACTTTTTTTCATATTCTTTGTACCCGTCAGGATCTGATTCTTCAAACTCTTTTGTAAATCTACTCCAATCCTCCTCAGGTGTTTTTCCAGGAGACGGTCCCCATTTGGAATGATCTGTAAAATTGTGTTTTTTCTTTGTATTTGCTTCAGTAAATGTCCATTTTTTTTCAGCCTGGATTTTTCTCAAACTCTTATGCTCTTTTTTCAAAAAGTGATAAGCTTCAGTTACTTTTTTAAATTCAATACCATCTTTTCCAGTCTTGTTTTTGTCTGGATGTAACGTAAGTGCTAATTTTCTATAGGAATCTTTGACATCTTCAAATGAAGCATCAGAATTTACATTTAGGGTTTGGAAAGCCTGTTGTATGTCCACTTGTTATATGATGTTTGTCGTATGTTAAAAACAATTTCTTTACAAAACTTTCGATACATTACTCTTAAAGTCTGATTCAAACCAAGTTGTTTTTGGTTCTAGATTCTTTATTGGAGAGGAATTGATGGCAATATGAGAGAAATCTTTTGTCTTGCTTGAGGATCCATGAGCATGTAACTCTTTGGCAGGAATGTAGACGATGTCTCCAATTTTTAATGATATTTTTTTTATTGTTTTTATTCTAAATTTTGACTTGCCTTTGCTTGTTTTTTTGTAATAAATCAAAATGCCATTTCCTTTTGTTACTATTAGAGTTTGGCCACCTTGATGATGATGCAGTTTTGTCATGGTTCCTTTTTTGAAGGTAACATGGTAAATTTTATGCTCAGAAGCCTTAATATTTGAAATCTCTCTTGCTACAACTGGACCTGTAAAATAATTTGGATTTACTTTTTTTATTTTACCTCTAGAAAGATAATTTTCTTTGTTCATTTGGAGTTCGCTTTCAAAATTTTAAATTCTTCGTAGAACCTCTTTTTTCTTTTCTTGAAATTCTTTTTCAGTAATTATTCTAGCTTTTCTTAGTTTTCCTAATTTTTCAAGAGTCCTTAAGCTATTTTCTTTGCTGTAGGAAATTTTTTTTGCAGAAGAAATTCCGCTGAGAATTTTTTTCTTACCTTCTTTTTTTAATTTTTTTCCTTCTTTTCTAGCTTGTTTGTGAATCTTTTCACTTTGTTTTTGAGCTTCAACTCTAGCTACTTTGCCAAATTCAACTGCATCATCTAAAATCTCATCTGCTCTTTTAATCCCTTGATCAATTGCTTCATCAATTGCCTTATCTGCGCGTTTTAGAAAATTTGAGATATATCCTGATTTTTTCTTTTTATCGCTCATGGATATTGATGATAATTTAGCTAGGTATATTTCTTTTATGAAATTATGTTTGTTTTAATTACGTTAAAATAAAGAAGATGCATCAAAAATTTAGCTTTGCCAAAAACATTTTATGAGAAAAAAACAATTGTATTAAAAAAAAATATGGAAGAAATTGATGCAAACACCATTGTTGAAGAGAAAAAAACAAGTGTTCTTGGGTCTGCCCTAAAAAAACCAAAAAAATCTACAGTACACATTCATTCTTTAACACTTTTCTATGAAGCAATTTTGATGGTTTCTGGAAAATACGAGGCAAATTTCTTCAGAAAAGCAAACCACGAAATTTCAGTTGATTACAATGTAAATGAAGTTGTTTTAGGAGATGGAGTTTTTCCGATTAGAAAAAAGTCTGGATTCGCAAAAGCATTATCTAAAAAGAGTAAAAACAAAGTAGACCTTCCACTAGAAGAGCATGTCTATATCGAGGAGGAAGGTGAAATCTATCTTGATCATCATGGGCAAGAGATTAGATTCCCATTTAAAATAAACTCAAAGATCGTTGAAAATTATCCAAATAAGGTTTTAGAAAATAATGAAAAAAATGTAAAGCGACCTGAAATAACTTATGAAACTGCAATTGAAATGCTATTAACAAAACTCCAAAAACCTGTAGAGCCTGATGTAAGAGGCCTTAAAGATGAATTAATAATTAAAGAGATTTCAGAAGTTTACGTACCAATTTATGAAGCAAGACTTGTTGGGCCACACAAAAAAGTTGGACTATTGAGAATAGATGCCGTAAGAAAGAAAATTCTGTAAAACTATCTTACAATTCTATTAAACTGATCATTTTCGTGAAAACGCTCAAAAATTTTCTCAGCTTTTGCCCACTTTCTAATTGTTTTTGGGTCTTTTGAAATGGCTTTTTTTAACATCTCAAGTGATTGGTCATCTTGATTAAGAGCAGCCAAACTTCTTGCTTTTGCATAAATCACGTTAACATTATCTTTTTTCTGTCGTAGTAAATCATCAAAAATATTGATTGCTTTTTCATGTCGATCCAGCTGTGCAAGCTCTATTCCTTTGTGAAATATTGCATCTAAATGTCTTGGGTTCTTTTTGCAAACAAGCTCAAAGCAATTTAGTGCCTCTTCATGTCTTTCAATTTTTCCTAAAACAACTCCTTTGTAAAATAAGGCGTTTAGCTTTCTTGGTTCTAGCTTTATAGATTCTTCAAGAGATTTGATTGCATCTTCGTATGAGGATATTCTGTCAAGCAAAACTCCCTTGTTAAAATGAGCCGGAGCATATTTTGGATCCGCCTTGATAGCCTTGTCATAATTTTCAAAAGCATCTTGGGTATTGCCAAGCTCAGCCTGTGCAATTGCTTTATTGTTTAATGCATGTGCATCATTTGGATTAATCTGTAAAATTTTATCAAAGCAAGTAATAGCATCACTATACTTTTTCATTTGATTTAGGGCAAGGCCCTTGTTGTGTAACGCTTCTACATTTTTTGAGTCTTGCTTTAGGACCTTGTCAAAAAGTGAAATCGCTACTTTTGGTTGGTTTGCTTTTATCATTTCCATTGCCTGATAGATTAAATCTTCTGGTTTTTGCTTTGAGCTAAAAAATATCATATCAATTTTGAATCAAATTCTGCCTTAATATGTTAGTCCAAATTTGAGACTAAAAATCGATTTAAAGTTTAGTGTAATAATATGAACTTACAAAGTCTAATATCAATTTTTTATAAAAATAAAGTATAATGGTCAAAAGCGAATCTCTAATTTCCAAGAAGGAAAAGACCGAAATCAACAAAAGAGTTGTAGAAGCTACTTTGGCCGATAGAGGTCATACAACCGCATTATCAAACTAGATTTTTTATAATTAATCTTCATTTGTCACATCAAAATATTACAATTATGAACATATGAACAATCTGAAAAGTTTTTCATTTACTAAGAAACATATCTGCACTGGTGCATTTCATGGTACAAGGGCTACTTTTCACTGATACCCAATGGAACAGTCTACATAATTCTAGTTCGAATCATTCTGCAGACTAGTTCTAAAAAAGCAATTTTTGATGTCATATAAAATTATGACAAATTCTATAACGAAAATCTAGAAAAATCAGCTAAAGTGATTTGAATTTTTTCATAGCCTCTTTTGCAAGTCTTTCTAAATCCTGAGAATCTATCTTGGTTGGGTCATCGGATGCCAAAGCGTCATTATACTCTTTATCGGTATTTGAGAGTTTTTTTGATTTTTTTGCAGCCAAGGCTATCTATGGGTGGTTCTAGTACTAAATTTTTTCAGAAAATCTAGCCGAGGCCAAAATCATGGTCTTGATATCAGAATCTGAGTGGGCAGCAGATATTGCACCAAGCTTGCCAGGTAAAAAGAATATGCCATCATTTGCAATCATCTCAAAATGATATTTCTTGAGTAGATTGGAATCACACTTTGCAGCTTGAGTAGAATTGGAAATTTCAGAAATCCCCTTTTTTGCAAAATGAGTCATAAATAGAGAGCCCATTCCAGTTGTGATGACTCGTCCATCAAAAACCTTGGTTAGCTGTTTTCTAGCCATATCACCAAGCTTGTTAATTTTTGAATATAGAGAATTTTGATTTTTCTTCAAATAGGATAGTGTTGAAAACCCAGAAACCATTGTTGCAGGATTTGCAGAAAATGTCCCACCGCCAATGTATGACCTTTCAGTTTTTCCGTGTTTTCTAATATCTGCAATTTCCATGATCTCTTTTTTGCCTGCCATGATCCCAATTGGCATTCCGCCCCCAACAATTTTTCCAAGCGTCACAATATCTGGGTCTAACTTCATAGTCTGATAAAGACATCCAAATCTAAATCGGAATCCAGTAACAATTTCATCAAGCAAAAATAATGAATTATTCTTGTGGACAAATTCCTGGATTCCTTTGAGATAGTCTTTTGTTGCTGGAATGCATCCACCTCCACCAAGAAGTGGTTCGATGATAACTCCGGCCAAATCCTTTCTGACCTTTTTCAAAATAGCCAGTGACTTTTCCAAGTCATTATACGGCAATGAAACAATGTGTTTTTCATTGACAAGGCCACTACTTTCAGATTTTGAAAATGGCCAATTTACCGTTTTTAGTAATTCTGAGGTATAGCCGTGCCACCCTCCATCAATTTTGGCAATCACCTTTTTGCCAGTTACAGACCTTGCAATTCTTGTAGCATACATTGTGGCTTCCGTCCCAGTTACTACATATCGAATTTTTTCAGCAACGGGAATCGTTTTTTCCAAGGCCTCAGAAAGTAGAATTGTATTCTCATTTACGGTCCCATGCATCCAGCTAGAACCAAGCTGTTTTTGCAACTCTTTTTTTACAGGATCTGGAGAATGGCCCAAAATTAAAGACCAGTGACCCATCCAATAATCTACATATTTGTTAGAATCAACATCGATGAGATATTTCCCATGTCCAGCTTTTGTAACAAATGGATATGGCTCAAAAAATCTAATGTTGTGAGAAACTCCATTGATGTGATATTTTTTTGAAAGCAAAAACAGCTTTGCAGATTTTCTTGTTTTGCTTTTGTATTGTTTAATGGAATCTTTCAAGTAATGAAAATCCAACTCTTTTAGATATATTTGATCGCAAAACCATCAAAAGATCGAGAAATTTAGTCATGGTTTATATTAACTGGGCATGCTTCGAGTTCTTGCATACGTAACGCAAGAGCGGCGCTTGTGATGAGTATGGTATTGGGCCATTTTTATGATTTACAAGCCTCCAGTTACGCATACAATATGAGGATCTGATCTTATGATCAAATCTGAAATGTGAAGATTATGTGCATTCCGTCCAATTTCAATAAGTACAGTGTACTTTCAATAATTCAGAATCCGGTTGATCCTGCCGGACCTGACTGCTATCGGATTGATACTAAGCCATGCGAGTTTTTGTAGCAATACAAGGCAGACGGCTCAGTAACACGTAGTCAATCTAACCTATGGACGAGGATAACCTCGGGAAACTGAGAATAATACTCGATAGATCATTATACCTGGAATGGTTTATGGTCCAAATGAATTTCGCCATAGGGTGGGACTGCGGTCTATCAGCTTGTTGGTGAGGTAATGGCCCACCAAGGCTATAACAGATACGGGCTCTGAGAGGAGAGGCCCGGAGATGGGTACTGAGACACGGACCCAGGCCCTATGGGGCGCAGCAGGCGAGAAAACTTTGCAATGTGCGAAAGCACGACAAGGTTAATCCGAGTGGTTCCTGCTAAAGGAATCTTTTGTTAGTCGTAACACCACTGATGAATAAGGGGTGGGCAAGTTCTGGTGTCAGCCGCCGCGGTAAAACCAGCACCTCAAGTGGTCAGGAGGATTATTGGGCCTAAAGCATCCGTAGCCGGCTCTGTAAGTTTTCGGTTAAATCTATATGCTCAACATATGGGCTGCCGGGAATACTGCATAGCTAGGGAGTGGGAGAGGTAGACGGTACTCCGTAGGAAGGGGTAAAATCCTTTGATCTATGGATGACCACCTGTGGCGAAGGCGGTCTACCAGAACACGTCCGACGGTGAGGGATGAAAGCTGGGGGAGCAAACCGGATTAGATACCCGGGTAGTCCCAGCTGTAAACTATGCAAACTCAGTGATGCATTGGCTTGTGGCCAGTGCAGTGCCGCAGGGAAGCCGTTAAGTTTGCCGCCTGGGAAGTACGTACGCAAGTATGAAACTTAAAGGAATTGGCGGGGGAGCACCACAAGGGGTGAAGCCTGCGGTTCAATTGGAGTCAACGCCAGAAATCTTACCCGGAGAGACAGCAGAATGAAGGTCAAGCTGAAGACTTTACCAGACAAGCTGAGAAGTGGTGCATGGCCGTCGCCAGCTCGTGCCGTGAGATGTCCTGTTAAGTCAGGTAACGAGCGAGATCCTTGCCTCTAGTTGCCACCATTACTCTCAGGAGTAGTGGGGCGAATTAGCGGGACTGCCGTAGTTAATACGGAGGAAGGAGAGGGCCACGGCAGGTCAGTATGCCCTGAAACTTTGGGGCCACACGCGGGCTGCAATGGTAGTGACAATGGGTTCCGAATCCGAAAGGAGGAGGTAATCCTCAAACGCTACCACAGTTATGACTGAGGGCTGCAACTCGCCCTCACGAATATGGAATCCCTAGTAACTGCGTGTCATTACCGCGCGGTGAATACGTCCCTGCTCCTTGCACACACCGCCCGTCGTTTCATTGAAGTTTGCCTTTAGCGAGGTGACGTCTTGTTGGCGTTATCGAACTTGAGGTAAGCGACAAGGGAAAAGTCGTAACAAGGTGACCGTAGGGGAACCTGTGGTCGGATCACCTCCTTAGACAACAAATTGTGCCGGAGTGCACAACAATCTTCACAAAAACCATCGATGCAATGCATCATGAAAATGATGTATGAAGGATGTAGCTGGTCTCACCAAGGACTAGCGATGATCGTCGTGCATAGTCGTGTAATATGTGGCTGAAATTGCCGGTGTAAAGACGCCAATAGGAGGATTGCTAGGCTTGAGAAGAGATGAAGGACGTGGCAAGCTGCGATAAGCTCGGGGTAGGCGCACGCATCCTATGATCCCGAGATGTCCGAATAGGAATCCTAAACTTTTGTTTACTCCATTACAATGGTAGTGGAGATCGAACCGTGGGAATTGAAGCATCTTAGTACCACGAGGAAAAGAAATCAATTGAGATTTCCCAAGTAGCGGCGAGCGAAAAGGAAACAGCCCAAACTGAATCTGCTATGGTAACATAGTAGAGATGTGGTGTTTTGGTATGACATTACGATCCTAGAACATAACTGAAGTGTCCTGAAATGTTCTGGCGAAGAGGGTGATACCCCCGTAAGTGAAGTGGTATAGGATCTTGTCATTACCCGAGTAGTTGTCCTTGGTAGTGGGCAACGAATACAGGTGAAAGTAGCATCTGAGGCTAAATATTTCTCAAGACCGATAGTGTACTAGTACCGTGAGGGAAAGCTGAAAAGTACCCCGGAAGGGGGGTGAAAAGTGCATGAAACCTATTGGTTACAGACGTGCATGGCATGAAAGGTGATTTTTTCAGACTGGAGGTTCTAGCAATAGAGCTAAAGGTTTGAAGCTCAAATCATCAGTGTCATGCGTTCCGTCTCGAAACACGGGCCAGGGAGCTTGCTGTCATGGCGAGACTAAACCTTGAAAGGTGAAGTCGAAGGGAAACCGAATTCTCGTAACATTGTGAGGAGAAGCGTGTGAAAGTGCGTTGAGTCATGGCAGTAAGGCTAGAAGCCAGTCGATCTATTCCTGAGCAAGACGAAGGCGGGCGAAAGCCCGCTGGAGGTCTGCAGCAGTTCTGACGTGCAAATCGTTTGTATGACTTGGGAATAGGGGTCAAAAACCAATCTAGACTGGCGATCGCTAGTTCCAACCGAAGCGTCTCGCAGGGCGTGCTTTGTGGAGATAGTGTTTCCGGTAGAGCACTGATAAGATGGCGCGGGAAAGAAATTTCTCACCATCTCTTCAAACTCCGAACGGATGCACATCGTAGAAACAAGGACACGGGTTCGTGTGACGTAAGGTTCACGACCGAAAGGGGTTTAACCCAGACCAAAGTTAAGGTCCCCAAATTTTTGCTAAGTGTCAAGCCAAAGTGCGTGTTCGCGCCAAGACAGCAGGGAGGTAAGCTCAGAAGCAGCTATCCTTTAAAAAGTGTGTAACAACTTACCTGCCGAGCGAGGGCGCCACAAAAATGGACGGGGCTAAAGCAAAGTACCGATACTTTGGATAATTTTCATTTATTGATAATTCGTGGTAGGTTGGCGTAGTGATTGGGAAGAAGCAGGGCGGTGACGTCCTGTGGACCGATTTCTATTGCAGATCCTGGCGGCAGTAACAGCATAGTATGGTGAGAATCCATACCACCGAAAGCGCAAGGGTTTCCAGGCAATGCGTTATCAGCCTGGAGTTAGTCGATCCTAAGAATTGCCTCAACAGAGTAATTCGAACGGGAAACTAGTTAACATTCTAGTACCTTGCAATTTGTGTTTGAGCTATATGGTTAGCTTTCGGATAGGGGAAGTGTAACCATCGTTACATCTAACTGTTCAAGAGTTGGGGAGTGTCGTAATGACGAGAACCAATTCGAGGCAGGAGTGGCTTCGCGTTAGCGGAGTTTTCCCAATTCCAGGAGACCATGAAAAACCGTATAGTTAGTAGATTGCAAGCTCGTACCCAGATCCGACACAGGTGCGCTGGATTAGTAATCTAAGGTGCTACGGGTATACCGTATGGCGAGGGAATTCGGCAAATTAGTCCTGTAGCTTAGGTATAAGGGATGCCTGCTGTCTTCATGAGAAATGGGGATAGCAGGTTGCAATAACATGGGGGTTCCGACTGTTTAATAAAAACACAGGCGACTGCTAGTCCGAAAGGATTTGTATAGTCGCTGAATCCTGGCCGGTGCTGGTACCTAAAACTTGGGTTCAACCGAGCTAAGGGCCAGTTAACGCCGGGAGTAACTCTGACTCTCTTAAGGTAGCCAAATGCCTTGTCGGGTAAGTTCCGACGCGCATGAATGGAACAACGAGAGCCCCACTGTCCCCGCCTACAACCCGGTGAAGCCACATAAGGAGGACGAACAGTCCTTCATCTTCCATCGGGGAGAGAAGACCCCGTGGAGTTTTACTGCAGCTTGTGCTTGTGGTATAGTTGAGATTGCACAGTGTATCTGGTAGCCATGCTTAACGTTCTCTGGGATGTTAAGAAGCGTCGATGTAACACCAGACTCTCTTTGCAGTATCACTTACCTGGTGAAGACCAGGGACAAGTGCTGGTGGGCAGTTCGGCTGGGGCGGCACCCCTTTGAAAAGATATCAAAGGGGCCCAAAGTTTAGTTCAAGCGGGTCAGAAATCCGCTGAAGAGGGCAAAGCCAAAAACTAGACTGACTGGATTTCCAAACGCACGGAATTCAGAGACGAAAGTCGGGCTTAGCGATCCTTCGTGTGCCCACTATTGGGGCCCGGAGGTGACAGAAAAATTACCCCAGGGATAACAGGCTCGTCGCGGGCGAGAGCTCCTATCGACCCCGCGGTTTGG
>Ga0299906_10000087_pt1 | contig 84938 bp, 92 predicted proteins | sample RVTome_14_FD_200259 | JGI IMG/M metagenome (GOLD analysis project Ga0299906, IMG submission 200259) | Soil microbial communities from uranium-contaminated site in the Upper Colorado River Basin, Wyoming, United States - RVT145D125 (version 2) ...
GTGCTCGTTCTGCGTCGCGAGCATCACCAAGGCGCTCGGACGCATGGACGGCGTGCGCAACGTCAACGTCAATATCGCGCACGAGGAGGCGCTGATCGAGTTCGACCCCGGCGCGGTGACTGCCGGGGCGCTGCGGGAGACGCTGCGCGACCTGGGCTACACCATCCGCGACCCGAACAAGGTCCGCGCATTCGAGGAGCAGGAAGCCGAACTGAGGCAGCAGCGGGATAACCTTCTATTCGCCGCGGGATTGTCGGGGATCTCGCTGACCGCGATGTCACTCATGTGGCTCGAGTGGCTGCCGCCGCGGGGAATGGCTTCCATGTACTGGCTGATGCCGATCCTCGCGCTCTCGACGATCTTCGGTCCCGGCTGGCATATCCTCACCATGGCGTGGGCGAGCCTGCGCCGCGGCATCCTCAACCAGCACGTCCTGCTCGAGTTCGGCGCCTTTGCCGGGTTGGCGGGAGGATTCCTCGGCTATGTCTACTCCGAATTCCCGGCGCCTGACTTCTTCGGCGTGGCGGTCTTCGTGACCACCTATCACATATTGTCCGGCTGGGTCTCGCTGCTGGTTCGCACGCGCGCTTCCCAGGCGGTGCGAAAGCTCCTGGCATTGGCCCCTGCCACCGCCCGTGTCGTGCGCGACGGCCACGAAGCCATACTTCCTCTCGAGCAAGTCGTCCCCGGCGATCGCGTGCGCGTGCGGCCGGGCGAATCGATCCCCGTGGACGGCGTCGTGGTCGAAGGCGGCTCCGCGGTGGACGAGCATCTCGTCACCGGCGAATCGATTCCCGCGGAGAAGCGGCCCGGCGACAACGTCATCGGCGGCTCGCTCAATCAGTACGGCACGCTGCTCGTCCGCGTGACCAAGGTCGGGGAGGAAAGCTTCCTCAGCCAGGTGGCGCGCCAGGTGGAGGAAGCCCGTGCGCTCAAGCCCGGGCTTCTCGCTCTGGTGGACAGGATCCTGCAAATTTACGTGCCCGGCGTGGTGCTCTTCGCGGCGGCCGCGCTCTTCATCTGGACCCTCGGCGCGTGGTGGGCGACGGGCACCCCGGACTGGACGCGCGCGATCTTCGCCGCTCTCGCGGTATTCGTCATGGGCTATCCGTGCGCCCTCGGCATGGCGACGCCCCTCGCCATGATCCGGGGTGGCGGCATGGCCGCCGAGCGCGGCATTCTCATGCGATCGGGGGAAGCGTTCCAGGTGCTGAAGGACATCCGCAGGATCGTGCTCGACAAGACGGGCACCCTCACCGAAGGCCGCCCGTCGCTGTGCGAGATCGTGAGCTTCGGCGCCGCCGAGAACGAATTGCTCGCGGTCGCGGCGGCTGCGGAAGCGGCTTCCGAGCACCCGTTGGCACGTGCGATCGTCGCGACCGCTTTCGATCGCGGCATCACACCGCCTGGCGTGGACAGCTTCGAGGCGGTCCCCGGCAGGGGTGTCGTGGCGCGAATCGAGGGAACGGAGACGCTCGTTGGAAGCCCGCGTTTTCTCGCTGAGCACGGAATATCCCTCGAGGCACACGAGAGCCGAATCGGGGCGCTGGAGGGAGAAGCGTACACCGTGATCGCGGTGGCGCGCGGCGGGGCCTGCCTCGGTCTGCTCGCTCTAGGCGACAGCTTGTGCGCGGACGCGCGGGAGGCGGTGGCCGCGTTGCGTGCGGCAGGTGTGCAGCCCGTTCTGGTCACGGGCGACAACGAACGCACGGCGCGCGTCATTGCGGGCAAGCTGGGGATCGACCGCGTTCATGCCGGCGTGCTGCCGGGAGGCAAGGCCGAGATCGTGCGGCAGCTGCAAGCCCGCGGACGGGTGGCGATGGTCGGTGACGGCATCAACGACGCACCGGCGCTCATGCAAGCCGATGTCGGCATTGCCATCGGCGCGGGCACCGATATCGCGATCGAGTCGGCCGACATCGTGCTGGTCGGTCATCGCCTGGGCGCGGTGGTCGAGGCTTTCAGCATCGGCAGGCTTTCCTATCGCAAAACCGTGCAGAACCTCGCGCTCGCGTTCGCCTTCAACGGGGTCGGCGTGCCGCTCGCCGTCACCGGCCTCGTCCATCCGGTATGGGCGATGATCGCGATGGCCGCCAGCGTCACCGCGGTCCTCACCAACTCCTTCGCGGGAAGACTGTTGCCCGCGAAAAACGGGCGCGAAGTACTTGCGAGCGTCAACGGAGAGCGATATGGCGTGGGTGCGTAATCTGGCGGTCACCGCGGTGGTGGCCCTCGTCATCGGCTGGTTCGTGCTTTCGGCCCGCGAGCAGGCGGGATTCGTCGTGCCGCCGGTAGACGGCTTCATGGAAGGAGAGCGGATCCGCTTCATCCACACCGAGGCTTCCGACCCGGAGGTCGCGAAACTCCTGACGCAGATGAAGGGCTCGCCCGTTCTCACCGTTCCCTCGCTTGCGAAGGCGCCGAAGGAGACGTTGGCCAACGTTTATGTTTTTACCAACGGTGTCGCTGGCGAGGGACCCTTCAAGTTTCAGCCCGACGTGTTCGACAATCCGCCCGGGCAGGCGGGCTACTCGCCCTTGCGCGCGCTCGTGCTGGTATCGTGGAAAAAACCGCAGACCGCACGCCAGCTCAAGAGCGCCGGGGAAGTGAAACAGGCGCTCGCGGGGGGGGAAATCGAGCTCAAGCAGCCCGGCGTGGTCATCAACATGCCGATGATCACCTGGCCGCCCGATGGACACCGATAGCGCGGGGCGGCGAAGCGGTCGCCGCATTGCTCTACAATCCAGCGATCCGGAAATGACGCCCGGACCACCGCGCCAGTCGATGAAGGGATCGGCGGTCAGGATCGCTGTCGTAATTGCGGTCGTCCTCGCACTGGCGGCGGCCTATTGGCTGCTTCACGAAGCCGGGGTCCTGGCGACGATTCTTGACGGGGCCGCGCTGCGCCAGCGCATCGTCGCGCTTGGCGCGGCCGGTCCGCTCGCGGTGATCACGCTCATGGTACTGGCCATCATGGTGAGCCCGATCCCCAGCGCGCCGATCGCCGTCGCAGCCGGTGCCGCCTATGGTCACGGCTGGGGCATGCTCTACGTTCTGCTGGGCGCGGAGTTCGGGGCGCTCGCCGCCTTCGGCGTAGCGCGCCTGCTTGGGCGCAATACCCTGCAGCGCTGGTTCGGCGATCGTCTGCCGGTGGGATGGCTCGGCTCCCAGAACGTGCTGATGGGGATCGTATTCGCGAGCCGCCTGGTGCCCTTCATTTCCTTTGACGTGGTGAGCTACGCGGCGGGGCTTACGGCGTTGTCCTTCTGGCGCTTTGCGATCGCCACCCTCGCCGGGATCGCGCCGGCGAGCTTTCTTCTCGCCCACCTCGGCGGTGAGATGGCGACCGGCGAAACGGAAACGATCATGTACAGCGTGCTGGCGCTGGGCCTGATCACGCTGGTCCCGGTTGCGGCGCATTTCCTGCGTCGGCGCCTTGGCCGATAAAACTGATTGCAGCGCTTGAGCACGTATCGGCGGTCTTTTTGACGGGCGTCCTTGTTGTGGACGCTGCGGGATTGCTCACGGAAACTGCGCCGAGCTCGCGGCCGGCTATGAACCGATTGCCCCGATGACGCGTCTGCCCGCACTCATCCTGGCGCTTGCCGCCGGTCTTCCTGTCCCGGGCTCCGCGGCCGCGCCGGCCGATCCCGCCCGGGAGCCTGCGGTGATCGACATTCCGGCGGGGCCGTTCATCGCCGGATCGAGCGCGGCGGAAGGGGAATACGCCTACCGGATCGACGAGAGCGCATACGGCCACGACGCCACGCGGCGCCAGGGGTGGTACGACGCGGAGGCGCCGCGAGGAACACAGCACACGAGCGCTTTCGCAATCACGCGAATCCCAATCACGAATCGCCAGTACGCCGCATTTGTCGCCGAGACCGGCCACCGGGCACCGGACGTGGAGCGCGCGACCTGGCGCGCGTATGGCTTGATTCATCCCTACGAGCGCACCCGCACTTTCGCCTGGCGTGACGGCCGTCCTCCGGCCGGGCGCGAGGAGCACCCGGTGGTGCTGGTGAGCCAGGCCGATGCGATCGCCTACGTGGCATGGCTATCGCAGCGCACCGGCCGCGCATGGCGGTTGCCGACCGAGGCGGAATGGGAAAAGGCGGCGCGCGGGACGGACGGCCGTTATTTTCCCTGGGGCGACAAATTCGAGTCCGCCAGACTGAACAGCCACGACGCGGGCCCGTTCGATACCGTGCGGGCCGGCGGCTTCCCCGCGGGTGCGAGCCCCTTCGGGATGCTCGATGCCGCCGGGCAGGTCTACGAGTGGACGATCACGGCCGCCGGACAGGGACGTGCTATCGTCAAGGGCGGCTCCTGGGATGACCGGGGCTGCGGGGTATGCCGGCCCGCCGCGCGCCACGCCCGGCCCGCGGCGATGCGCCACATCCTGATCGGGATCCGCCTTGTGCGTGAGAACCGAGGCCGCATTTAGAATACGCAGCGGGGAGTCAGGCGTTGAGGCCTTGTTTCCCCTCCCGCGCTTGTGCATGCAGAACCGGGGCGCATGGCGCGGGGGGATTGTTCCCGGGGCACGATACTGTTGTTATGAGCGTCGCGTATTGGCATTTGTTCGCTTGGCCTTGTCCACAGGAGGAGAAACGCATGAAACAGATGCTTTGGTCCCGACTGGTCGTGGCGGTATTTCTGTGCGGCAGCTCGCTGCTTTTCGCCGTCTCGGCGGCACGCGCAGCGGAAGTGGAGATGACATTTTACGGAAATCAACATTTCAGGCTGGTGTCTCCCGGCGGCAAGGTGATCCTCATCAACCCCTGGATCAAGGGGAACAAGGACGCCGGAATGGACGTCGCTTTCTACAAGAAAGGCGAGGTCGATCTGATTCTGGCGACCGCCGGGCATGGGGATGACATGGGGCAAACCGTCGAAATCGCCGCCAACACCGGCGCGACGGTTTTCGTCGTCTCCGAACTGGGTTCGTGGATGGAAGGTCAGATCGAAAAGCTCGGTGGCTCAAAGAAGCAGATCATCCGGGGCGCCATCAGCGGGCGCTACAAGCTCGGCGACATCACCGTGCAGATACTGCTGTCCCAGCACGGCAGCGGAATTACGGGACCCAAGGGAACGCCAGCCCGGCTGTATGGCGGGCCCGCCGCCGGCTTCCTCATAACGTTCGAAAACGGTCTCAAGCTCCTGATGGCGGGCAGCACCGGCCTGACGATGGACCTTCAGCTCTACGGCATGCGGTATCAGCCGCACGTCGCCATGGTGCCCATCATGGGCAGGTTCATGATGCACCCCGATGACGCCGCCTACGCGACCAAGCTGTTGATGACGGACAACCCGAACCTGAAGACCGTCATCCCCCAGCATTTCCGCGTCAAGGGGCGTCCGCCCTGGGCCGGAACGCCCGACCAGTTCGAGGAGGAAGTCAAGAAGCTCGGCCTGGACGTGAACGTGCTCAAACCGCAGCCGGGCAAGCCCTATCAATTGACGAAAATGTAAGCGGAACGTTCCTGGTCGATCGCTCCGTCAGGGTATCGTTTAGAAGGTAACCGAGGATCAAGTTGAGAGCGTTCCTGAGCATCATTATCTGCCTGACGCTCGCGTCCCCTCCCCTCGCATCGGCGATGGGTCTGCTGACCAAAAGCGAAGGGCAGGCGGCATGGGAAGCGCTGCACGGACGGGTACTGGGCGCCCTCGGCGGAAGCTGCGCCGCCGTGAAGGAGCCCGCGGAGCGCTTCTCCGCGATTTCCGCGCCGGGCGCAGCGCGCGGCGAGCTCTCGCTCAACAAGGTAGCCGCGGCGAGCCTGCATCCAATCGAGACCGTCAGATTCGTCATCGGCCCCGGGAAGAAACGGGGCAAGCCGCGGGACGCGGGCGGGCTACTCGCACTGACCGCGCCAGTCACGGGAACTTACGTGCTCGGGACGGTGAGCCAGGCGTGGATCGACGTCGTGGACCCGGACCAGAACAGCTTTGCCAGGGCGAAGCACTACGAGTGGGTGGATTTCTGCGGGCGGCGCATGAAAGCGGGGATTTTCGAGCTGCGCGCGGGCGCGCGCTACTGGATCCAGGTGTCGGCGAGCCCCGATACGGTACTCGATCTTTTTGTCGCGGGGCCGCTGAACTAACGCCCCGCCGCCAACGCGTCGATGATCGGGCAGGCGGCTTTGCGGCTGCCCTCTGCGTAGTCTATTTTCCTGGCGGACTCACGCGTCGACCTCGGCGCGTCGTATGTCACAGGTCGGTGTAAGGATGCGACCCGATCCCCGGTCTTTCGATTACGGGAGCACAAAAACGATTCTCACCGTTCACTGGAATGGAGATATCGACATGGCAAGCAAGCTCATGGTTCGCAGGTTGGCATTGATCGTAGCGTCGACAGGGATCGCAGGCGCGACCTATTCCGGGGCGCAGGCGGCGCAGGAAGTCGACTGCAATTCCGGGCTCACCCGGATCGCAATCGCGAGCGAGGAAGGTGGTGAAGGAGGCGTTTCGCAGCGCTATGCGCACTGCGTGCCCAGCGTGCTGGCGGTAACCCCCGCATTCACGCCGCAGGGAACAGCCGAGCGGGGCGTGGCCGGCAGACCCGCGATGGAAAAGCAAGAACAGGTGAACGCGTGGCCCGACCAAAACTACATCCGCGACTGACGGTCTCGAGCAGCGCGTAGGGCGAGGAGGTGGATTTCGTTCCGCCTCTTTTTTTTCAAGCGCCCGACCCGCAGGTGCAGGCGCTCACCTCGGGCACCGGGGCTCACGATGAGGCTATCCCCGTTTTCCCGCTATCTTGCACGAGCCCGAACAGCGCCATCACGTATGTGATGATGTCTTTACAGTCATCCGGCGCGTTCGCGCGCCAGGCATTCAGGTAGTCCCGGAAGCTCGCGCCCTTTGCCGGCAGATAGCCGATCGCCTGCCAGATTTCCGGGTTCTCCTCGAACAACGGCAATAGCACGTTCGCCACCACCTCATTGTGGGCTCGCCGGTACGGGTCTCGCCTGAGATCCGGCTCGTTTTGCTCGAACCAGGCCGCGAGCAGCGTATCAGGAGGCAGCCTGCGGTGGCGCTCGTTGAAACGCCGCTCCGCAAACTCTTCAAACGTTGGGGCATAAGACCGCCAGCGCGGTTGCGGCGGAGAGACCTGCCAGACAAGCGCCAGCTGCTTTAATGCGTAAAGCGAGACCGCTTCGCACAACGCTTCGGAAAACCACTGGTTATGGGTGATTTCCCGGGAGAAAGCGAAGTGCTCATGGTTGGTCAAGATGTGGGTCAGCTCGTGCGCGAACTCGTAGGCGTAGTGCGCCCAATGCCGGTCCCCGGCGGACAGATAGATCCGGTACTCACCCTGCGGTCCCTTTTCGTAAAGCGTAATCGGGAAATCGTCCGAGTGCGCAACCAGAATCGGATCCAAACGCCGGCCGGGAAAGCGCTCGAGCAGCACCGCCGCGACGGAATACAGCACGGTCTCAATGTCCTCGGCGCGGGCGTCACCCCAGCCGCCTTCGAGCACGCGGATTTCAAGGTCCGGCCTCTTGTTGTACTGGTATTCCTCGGACGGCGCCTGAGGCACTGCGGCGTGCTGCCGAACCGACTGCACGTCCGCGCCAGTGGACACCGACAAGAACAGCAATGCGACAATAAAGCTGACTAAGCCCATTGCTCCACGCCCGGCGAGGAATCCGGACCCATTCTAGACCAACAACGAAAAATATTAACATGAATCCCAAAGCTTCCGTGGCTACCGTTCTCGAGCAGCGCGCACGAGACGGGGGCGAATTTCGTTTCGCCTCATGCGTCGCGCTACCCGCGCACCTTGAGCTTGTAGTCCGGCGTCGTGTTCAGCGGACAGGAATAGACATAGTCGCCCGGCTTGAGCTCGATCTCGTATTCGAGCGTCTTGCCGAGCGTCATGCCGCCGCCCGAGACGCTCGGCAGCAGCGCGCGGTTGGCAATGCCGTCGCCGCGCAGCCAGAAACCGAGCTCGTACGGAACGCTTTTATTGGTGACGCGGAAGAGGTACTTGCCGGGTTTGAGCTCGAGCGGCTTCGACTCGGCGAGCCGCTTGGCGGCGGTCTTCGCGTTGATCGCGTCGCAGTCGGCCTTGCGCTTGGTCGTATAGCCGCGGTTGATTCCGTTCTCGCTCTCGATGAACTGGCAGGCGACCTGCGTGAGCTCGATCACCACGGGTTTGGCGTTTTGCGCGAATGCCGCAGCGGGTGCCGCGAGCAACGCGAACGCCCAGGTCCATCCAACAGCTGGTTTCATGTCATCACCTCACTTGTTTGCGAGCGCCGCGCGAATCGCGGCGATCTGTTGCTCCACCGTGACCGCAAGCTCGCTCGTGACCTCGAGCCCGCGGTCCTCGTAGACATCGACTCCCGGATGCGCCTGCGCTCAGGCTTCGACCACCGCGTCGCGCCGGCGGATTACATGTTACGTTCAAGGCGGCGGCCCGGATGCACCGCGCGGCGCGCCCGCTGAATTAACGCTCGGCCGCCAAGGCGCCGATGATGGGGCAGCCGGACTTTCGGCTGCCTCTCGCGCATTCGCCGACCAGACCCGCCAGCACGTTCCGTACGGCCGCCAGATCGCTGATTTTTTCCTCGACCATGGCGAGCTTCATTTCCGCAAGCGCTTTCGTTTCCGCGCAGTGATCGCCAACGGAGAGCCCCAGCAGCAACGCAATTTCCGCCAGCGAAAAGCCCAGCGCCTGCGCGCGTTTGATGAAACGCACCCTCTTGAGTTCGTCCGCACCATACCGCCGTATCGTGCCGCGCCCTCGGCGTGGCCGGGGCAGCAGGCCGATTCCCTGGTAATAGCGAATCGTCTCGACGTGAACTCCGGCCTCCTTGGCCAGCTCGCTGATCCTGATACCTTTTTCGACAGATTCCGGCTTGATCATGACGCTTGACTCCGTAGGTAACCACGGAAGTAAGGTTACATCTTCGCTGTCTCGCTGTCGCCCAAGGAAACGACGACATGATTGAAGGAAGGGCCGAAACCGGCGCGTTGGCGACCAGCGGCGTCGCCGCAATACTCGCGTCGGCCTGCTGCGTGGGACCGCTCGTTCTGGTCGCCACCGGGCTCGGCGGGGCATGGGTCGGCTATCTCACCGTTTTCGAGCCGTATCGCTGGATCTTTATCGGCCTCGCCGTGGCCGCGCTCGTTTTTGCATGGCGGAGGATCTTCCGCCCGGCCGCACAGTGCAATCCGGGCGAGGCGTGCGCTGTGCCGCAAGCGCGCAGGGTTTTCAAGATCGCCATCTGGTTCGTCGCCGCGCTCGTGGCCATCGCCGCCGCCCTTCCCTATATGGCGGATGTTCTGGTCGGAGGCTGACATGAGAAAACTGCTCGTGCTGTCATGGATCGCGGCGGCGCTCATTTCCACCGCGGCGCTGGCGGAGTCGCGGACGGTCACGCTTTCCGTGCCGGGCATAACATGAGGATTTTGCGTGATCTCCGTGAAGAGATCGTTGACGAGTATTGACGGGGTGAGCAAGGCGGACGTGAGCCTCGAGAAGCGCGAAGCGGTGGTGACTTACGACGATGCGAAGACCAGCGTTGAAGCGCTGCGCAAAGCGACCAGGGACGCCGGCTACCCGTCAACGGTAAGGAAAGAGTCGAAATGAGCCTGTACAAGATGCGTGTTGCGGGAATGACGTGCGATCACTGCGCGCGGACAGTCGAGAAAGCGTTGAGCGCGGTTCCGGGCGTGACGGCGGCGCGGGTGTTGTACGCCGAAGGTATAGCGCAGGTTGAAACGCGTGACGGCATTCCCGAATCCGACTTGATGAGGGCGGTGTCGGCAAAGGGCTACGGGGCCGAGCCCCTCGAGGCCCGCGGACTCGGCAGATCAGGAGACGTCGACTCCACGAGCCGGTCGACGCGCGCCTTCCAAAAAGCCGATGGGGTCCTCCATATTGCGATCCTCGGCAGCGGCAGCGGCGCCTTTGCCGCAGCGATCCGCGCCGTAGACGCCGGAGCGCAGGTCACCCTCATCGAGGCGGGAACCGTGGGCGGGACTTGCGTCAACGTCGGCTGCGTCCCTTCCAAGATCCTCATCCAGGCGGCTCACATCGCACACGCCCATGCGGCAAGTCCTTTCCGGGGAATCGCGAATCGCGCACCGCGAGTAACCCGGTCCGCGCTGGTTGCCCAGCAGCAGGCTCGCGTCGAGGAGCTGCGGCTTGCCAAATATCAGAGCATCGTGGATGCAAATCCGGGCATCAACGTGCTGCCGGGCCGTGCCCGCTTCGCAGATGCCCATACTTTGCTCGTGAGGCGTCAGGACCGCCGGGACACGCAACTCAAGGCCGACCGCGTGTTGATCGCGACTGGCGCCTCTCCCGCGATACCGCCGGTGCCGGGGCTCAACGAGGCGTCCTACTGGACTTCCACGGAGGCGCTGGTGGCACAGGAACTGCCGAAGCACCTCGTCATCATCGGATCCTCCATCGTCGCGGTCGAGCTGGGTCAAGCCTTCCTGCGGCTCGGTTCCGAAGTGACCATGATCGCCCGCAGCAAGGTGTTGTTTCGCGAAGACCCGGCCATCGGCACGGCTCTCGAAGCGGCGCTCACGGGCGAAGGAATGAAGATTCTGACGCACGCCCGGACACGCTCAGTCGTTCACCGCAATGGGTCGTTTCACGTGGAAACCAGCTCCGGGACTGTGGAGGGTGATCGGCTGCTGGTTGCAACGGGCCGCCGGCCGAACACAACCGGAATCGGGCTCGAGGAGATCGGAGTGAAACTCGACGAGCGCGGCGCCATCCGCGTGGACGATCATCTTCGCACCGGCGTGCCGGATGTGTACGCGGCGGGCGACTGCACCGATCAGCCGCAGTTCGTTTACGTCGCGGCCGCCGCCGGCACGCGCGCTGCGATCAACATGACGGGAGGCGATGCGGCGCTCGATCTTGCGACCATGCCGGCGGTGATCTTCACCGATCCGCAGGTCGCAACCGTCGGTCTTACGGAATCCGAAGCCAACCTGAAGGGAATCGAAACCGATTCCCGCGCGCTTGCCCTGGAAAACGTCCCGCGCGCGCTGGTCAATTTCGATACCCGGGGATTCATCAAGCTCGTCGCGGAGGCCGGGACGGGGCGCTTGCTGGGAACGCAGGCCGTGACGGCCCAGGCCGGAGAGCTGATCCAGGCCGCGGCGCTCGCCATCCGCAACCGCATGACGATCGATGAACTTGCCGGCCAGCTCTTCCCGTATCTCACCATGGTCGAGGGGTTGAAGCTCTGCGCGCAGACCTTCACCAAGGATGTGAAGCAGCTCTCCTGCTGCGCCGGTTGAAAAACCCCTGGAACGATTCTGTTTTCCGGCGTGCCCACCCATCGCGGGGAAACCGAGGCTCCATGGGAACGATGTGACCGGACAGGGTTCCAAGAGTGACAACTCGAGGGGGCTCCCATGAAATTTCGTCGACTTTCAGCCAGCGAGCTGCTCAAGTCCGTTGGGATTGGCATCGCCACCGCAATTCTCCTGTCGGGCGTAATGGTGCCCGCGTTGAAGTTCGGCATCTCACCGCTGCCCAAGCCGCTGGGACTGGCATTCGCGGAGACCGTCGCCGGCCGTCCGTTACCGCTTCCGGTGGGCCTGCTTTTTCATGTCGCCTACGTCACCTTCTGGTCCGTTGCGTTCGTATTTGTCTTCCGCCAAGCTCTGACGCTCCTGAATGCGCTCATTCTCGGGCTGATCCTCTGGTTCTTCGTGCTCGTGTTCTTCTTCCCCGTCGTCGGATGGGGCTTCTTCGGGCTTGCCGTCAGTCCGAAGCTGATCGTCGCTTCGCTGGTGCCGCACGTCCTGTTCGCCGTGATCTTATGGGGTCTCTGCAGGCTCGTATTCAAACAGCCAATCTTTGCGGCATCGCAAGATCTGTGATGGCGGCCCCGTCAACACGTGAACCATGAAGGAACTGGCGAAACAGTGCACGTCCGTCGCGGGAGCGGGATTCGCAGGCGCATGTTGCCTGGGGGTGACCGGTGCGCTGTCGATCCTCAGCGCGATTGGGGCGGGCTTTCTCATCAACGACGCCTTTCTTATCCCGCTCTATCTCGCGTTGCTGGCGCTGAGCGGTTGGCTTCTCTACGGCACCTCACGAGCGCACGGCAATCTCGCTCCCTTCTGGGTAGGCGTCACCGGTGCGGTAATTGCCTTTGTCGGATTATGGATTCTGCCGGCCCTGGTGTATGGCGGCCTCATCCTGCTGATCGCCGGCAGCGTATGGGATTTCTGGAGCGCGCGGAGATCGGGAAAAACGGCGCCGTGAGGCGCCGCCTCTGACCGCCTCCGCGCGAACGCTTCGCAGCTCGCGCAGGGCCCTCGCGCTGACGCCGGCGGCGGAGCGCAGCAGCAGGCACGCGAGCGCGAGTCCCACAGCGAGGTCCGGCCAGCCGGATTGCGTGAACCACACCCCGCCGGCGGCCGCGAAGACGGCGACGTTGGACGCGATGTCGTTTCGCGAGCACTCCCACACCGAGCTCATGTTCACGTCCTCCGCGCGATGCTTCCAGAGCAGCGCGAGGCAGACCCCGTTGGCTGCCAGCGCGACGACACTGATGATCCCCATGGTCTCGAAGACGGGGACGGCGGGATTCATCACCCTGTAGGCGACCTGGCCGAGGACGAAGAGCCCGGCAAGCGTGATGAGACCGCCTTTGAGGAGCGCCGCTTTCACCTTCGCGCGGGGGCCCCGGGACACCGCGTAGAGACTGAACCCGTACGTCATCGCATCGCCCAGGTTGTCGAGGGAGTCCGACAGCAGCGCTGTGGAGCGCGCCAGCAGACCTGACGCCAGCTCGACGACGAACATGACAGCGTTGATCACGAGCACGATGCGCAGCGTGGCGCTCTGCCGCCCCCGCAGCGCTTCGATTTCGAGCTCCTTATCGTCGCAGCAATCCATCGATTGGTTCCGGGGCCATCGGGATGTCTCCATTGTGAATTCAAGGCCCCGTAGCTAGTATAGGTTCAAGGCCGCGACTGCGGCCAGGCGTTCGCGCTCCGCGTTTCGGAGGCGGCAACGCGCATCGCCGGACCGAAACCGTCTCAAAGCCGGTTGACGCAAAGGAGTCCCGATGGAAGCAGTAAAAGTGCTGTCCCTTTTCGTGGTCACCGCGATTGCTGAGATACTTGGATGCTACCTTCCCTACCTTTGGCTCAAGCGCGATGGCTCGATTCTGCTGCTCGTACCGGCCGCGGCCGCGCTCGCCGCTTTCGTGTGGCTGCTCACGCTGCATCCGCATGCGGCCGGCCGGACCTACGCGGCGTACGGTGGCATCTACATCGTGGTCGCGCTCGGTTGGCTGCTCGTGGTGCAGCGCGTCGTTCCGGACCGCTGGGACCTGATCGGCGGCGCGGTGACGCTCCTCGGCATGGCGATCATCTACTTCGGGCCGCGCGGCGCGGCCGTGTGATCGTTTGGGTATCGATTCCATCAAGGAGGCGAAAATGGCTTACCCATCCCCCGTCCGCTTGCCTCGGCTGATCCTTCTTTGCGCGCTCATGGTGGCGTGCACACCCGGTCTCGCGCAGGATCCGAAGGAGGCGTACGTCGCCAAAGTCGACAGCGACGGCGTGCAGCGCATCCGCATTGTCGGCGGCGATTACTTCTTCAAGCCCAACCACATCGTCGTGAAGGTGAATGTGCCGGTGGAGCTCGTCGCGAGCAAGGAGGCGGGCATCACGCCGCACAACATCGTCATCAAGGATCCGGACGCCGGCATTACGGTGGAGGAAGACATCGACACGGAGCCGAAGAAGATAACCTTCACGGCTACGGCGGTGGGCAAGTATCCGGTTTATTGCAGCAATCAATTTCTCTTCTTTGCGAGCCACCGCGAGCGCGGCATGGAAGGCGTGCTGGAAGTCGTCCCCTAGGAATTTGCCGCACGCTTGTTCGACAAATTCCTTATCTGCGCCGAGCCCTCGGCTGAATCGGGACGTGCCGCCGGGGAAGAGGTCGCCACATGATCATGGCGGCGTTGCTCATGATGGCTTCGGTAGGGGCCGGCACCGCAGACCCCGTTGACGCCGCGATCGGGCGCTACCGCGCCGTGGAGTCGTATCAGGTGACGCTCAGATCGTCCCATGGGGACCAGTCGGACATCATCCGCTTCTCCTACAAGAAGCCGGGTTTCGTGCGAATGGATTTCGTGCAGCCGCATGAAGGGGCTGTGCTGATCTACAGCCCGCTCACGAACGATGTCCGGCTGTGGCCGTTCGGCGAGGGATTCTTCTCGCTCACCTTGAGCCCCGAGAACCCCCTGGTGCAAAGCCCCACCGGCCAGCGTGTCGACCGGTCGGACATCGGCGCGCTGCTGGATAACGTCAAGTCCTTGCAACGCGAGGGCGAGACCGCCGTGCTGGGCGAGGAAACGCTCGGTGGAAGGAAAACGATACGGCTCGCCGTCTCAGTCGCTGGCAATTTCGTCGCCGGCAACGTGCGCCGGTATGAACTGTGGCTGGACAGCGTCACCCTGCTGCCGTTGAAGGTCGTGAGCCGCGACGCCGAAAACGAAATCATCGAGACGGTCGTCATGGATGGCCTTCGGATAAACATCAAATTACCGGATCGCCTGTTTGATCCGTAGGTGTCTGTCGCGTCCCGTTCTGACAGGCTCCGTGTGGAATACCCGGCCGCTTCGGCGTGTTCGCACGATGATGGACGCCGTCCGACCTGGAGGGAGCTTGCAATGGCGAACTACCGGCTGACCACGATCTGGCGGATCGATGCTCCGGTGCAGCAGGTGTACGACGCGATCTGCCGCCCCTCGCGCTGGCCGAGCTGGTGGCGGGGCGTGAAGAACGTCGTCGAGCTCGAGCCCGGAGATCATCGCGGCGTCGGGCGCGTGCTGCGCTACACCTGGAAGGGACTGCTGCCCTACGCGTTGACGTTCACCATCCAGGTGGTGCGCGTGATGCCGCTCGTCGCGTTGGAAGGCGTCGCGAGCGGCGAGCTCGAGGGCATGGGGCGGTGGTTGTTTTCGCAAGAGGGCTCCGTCACCGCGGTCTGCTATGAATGGCGGGTGCGCACTACGAGGCCCTGGATGAACCTCATCGAGCCGGTCGCCGGGCCCTTGTTCGAATGGAACCACGATCTCATCATGCGCGAGGGCGGCAAGGGGCTCGCGCGCCTGCTCAACGCCCGGCTGATCAGCTAGGGGCCTGACGGCCCAAAGGGCGACACACTCCTAGTCCTTGAGACCGCTACCGGCCAGCGCTCGATAGGTTGCGGCCGCAGTTACGCCGAACACGACGTGGGCGGCGAAGGTGATCCCATCGCGCACCTCCGCAAACCAGGGAAAGATCGCAGTAAACCCGTGCAGATTGACGATGTAGAGCGCCGCACCGAATCCTGCGCCGATCAAGAGCGCGATTCCCATACCCGCACGCGCTATGATTAGCGCGACCGTGGCGCCGTACCCGATGGACAGGGCGAAGTGGACGCATGTCGCGACCAGCATGACCGAGAGGTCGAAAGTCGCGGGCGGCGGCAGGACATCCCGGCCCATGACAATTGCGGCGGCAAGGCGCGAATCCCTGAAGAGCGCCGCGGGAAACGCGCCGGTTGAAGCCCACAGGAGCGCCTGCACGAGTGTCGAGGCAATGCCCGCGACGATGCCCGCCCAGATCGCCGCCTTCCATTTGATGGCAGCCATGGTGCCTGCGAGTGACGATACGGTGCGCAGCCGCCATCATCATATACTCGGTGGGAGCAGTCGTAGTCCCGGCGTCATGGCTCCCGGATGATCGATCTTCCGCGTCAGCGTTATGCCTTTCTTGCGCTCGCCGCCGCCGCGCTGTTCGGGGCGAGCACGCCCTTCGCGAAGCTCCTGATTGGCGAGATTCCGCCGCTTGCGCTCGCCGGCCTGCTCTATCTCGGCAGCGGCCTCGGGCTGCTCGCGGCGCGACTTACGAACCGCGCGCGGCGGCGCGCGGACCAACCGGCGGCGGAGGCCCCCGTAGCGCCTGGAGACTATCCGTGGCTCGCCGCCGCGGTGGTCGCCGGCGGCGTCGCCGCGCCGGTCCTGCTGCTCTGGGGACTGGCGAGCACAGGCGCGGCCGGAGCTTCTCTCCTGCTCAATTTCGAGGGCGTCATCACGATGCTCGTGGCGACCCTCGTCTTCGGCGAAGCCGTCGGCAGGCGGGTGTGGGCCGCCGCCGCGCTGATGCTGGCGGGCGCGAGCGTGCTCTCCTGGGACCCGCGGACCGAGCTCGGTTTCTCTCCCCATGCACTGGCGATCATCGGCGCGTGCCTCTGCTGGGCGCTCGACAACAACTTTACGCGCAAGATCTCGGCGGGCGATCCCATGGTGCTGGCGATGGTCAAGGGGCTTGCCGCCGGATCGTTCAACCTCGCTCTCGCTTTCGCGCTCGGATTCCGTCCGCCCGGAGCCGCGGCGCTCGCCGGCGCGCTCGGCGTCGGCTTCCTCGGCTACGGCGTGAGCCTCGTGCTCTTCATCCTCGCGCTGCGGCACCTCGGGGCCGCCCGTACCGCCGCGCATTTCAGCACCGCACCCTTCATCGGCGCGACGATCGCGATTCTCGGTCTCGGGGAGCCGATCACGACCTCGTTCGCGGTTGCCCTGGCGCTGATGCTCGCCGCAACGTGGCTCGTACTCACCGAGCGCCACGAGCACGAGCACACGCACGAGTACCTCGCGCACAGCCACCGGCACGTGCACGACGAGCATCACCAGCACGCGCACCGCGGCGACGAGGGCCCCGAGCCCCATACGCACTGGCACCAGCACCCGCCGATGACGCACAGCCATCCGCACCTGCCGGACCTGCACCACCGCCACAAGCATTGAGCAGCGCCTGCCCGCCCAACAGGGCCACTTTGGGCAGTCCCCGAGCCGCTCCAGGGATGATGCTATGATATCGGAAGCCGATATCGAACTTGGATATGAAAGCACGCAATCCGCCGCCCGGGACCGCGGCGCCGCATGCCGGGACGCTCGCCGAAGCGACCACCCGGCGCGAGCCGGCCTTTGCCGTGTTCAAGGCATTCCTGAAGCTGGGGCTGACCTCCTTCGGCGGCCCTATCGCACACCTCGGCTACTTCCGGGACGAGTTCGTGGTCCGCAGGAAGTGGCTGGACGACCGCGTCTACGCCGACCTGGTGGCGCTTTGCCAGTTCACGCCCGGGCCCGCAAGCAGCAAGGTCGGCATCGGCATCGGCCTGGCGAAGGCGGGAATTCCCGGCGCCTTTGCGGCCTGGGTTGCGTTCACGGCGCCTTCCGCGCTCGCGCTCTTGCTGTTCGCGTATGGCGTCGAAACGTTCGCGGGCGATCTTGGCGCCGGCTGGTTGCACGGGCTCAAGGTCGTCGCCGTTGCCGTCGTCGCGCAGGCCGTCTGGGGCATGGCGAAGAATCTCTGTCCGGACGCACCCCGATTCACGCTGGCGGTCGCCGCCGCGGCGATTGTTCTCGCCTGGCCGACTTCCGCGGGACAGGTGGCGGCCATCGTGATCGGCGGCATCACCGGTTGGGCGTTTCTCGGCGCCAAGGGCGACGACGCGCATGTGGAAATGGGAATAAGGCTTGGCAGAGGAGCCGGAGCCATCGCACTGGCGCTGTTTTTCGTCCTGCTCCTCGGCCTGCCCGCAGCGGCAACGCTGTACCCGAGTCAGTCTCTTGCGCTTTTCGATGCCTTCTATCGTGCCGGCTCTCTGGTATTCGGGGGAGGGCACGTTGTGCTGCCGCTGCTGCAATCGGCAGTCGTTCCGCCCGGGTGGGTTTCAAATGACGTCTTTCTGGCCGGATACGGCGCGGCCCAGGCAGTTCCGGGGCCGCTCTTTACCTTCGCCGCCTACCTGGGCGCGATGATGGGGCCGGAGCCGAACGGCTGGCAGGGCGCGCTGCTCTGTCTCATCGCGATCTTCCTCTCGTCGTTTCTGCTCGTCATCGGCGTGCTGCCGTTCTGGGGTGGTCTCCGCAGGTTCCGCGCCGTGCGCTCCGCGCTCGTCGGCGTCAACGCCGCTGTTGTAGGGCTCTTGCTCGCCGCGCTCTACACGCCGGTGTGGACGAGCGCGATCAAGGCGCCCGCCGATTTCGGGCTCGGCCTCGCGGCCTTTGCGCTCCTCGTGTTCTGGAAGTTGCCGCCCTGGCTAGTGGTTGTTCTGAGCGCGCTCGGCGGATGGGGGCTCGGCACGCTGTCCTCATGAGAGAGTCCGAGCTCTACGGCGGCCTCGTCCGCCTGCATATCCTCCATCACGCAAACGAGGAACCCATCTTCGGGCTCGGCATCATCGAGGAGCTGCGCCGCCACGGCTACCGCCTGAGTCCCGGCACGCTCTATCCGATGCTCCACGCGATGGAGGAGACGGGATACCTGCGGGCGCGAACGAGGATCGTGGAAGGCAAGGCGCGCCGCAACTACGTCATCACGGCGAAAGGCCGCCTCGCGCTCTCCGCCGCGAAGGAAAAGGTGCGCGAGCTCTTCGGCGAGCTGTTCGAGGACGGATAGGGGGCCGCGCCCCGGACGGCAAGAGGAGGCCCTCGCATAGTGCTTGCGGGCGAGCTACAGGACGCCTGAAATCAATCCCAACGCGACGGCAAACAGCAATGCAGCGACGATGCCACGGATTCCTGCCAGCGTGACCTGCGGCAGAAAGCGGTTGCCGAGCAACGCTCCCGCAAGCGCGGCGATCACAGCAGCCACCAGCAGCGGATAATCCAGTTCCGCTCGATGGCGCAGGATCAGTTGTGAATAGACGCCCAGCCGCGTCACGTCGATCACGAAAGCGATCGCAGCCCCGGTCGCTACATAGGTTTCCTTCGTGAGTCCCGCCTTGATCAGGAACGCGGACCTCAGCGCACCCTGCATGCCGGCGAGTCCTCCGAAGAACCCGCTCAGCAATCCGCCCAACGGCAGGAATCGCGCCGGAAACGTGACGCGGCGAAACGATGGCAGCATCTCGGCGCAGGCGAAGATGAGCAGAAGCGCTCCCACGACGAGCTTCGCGGGCGTGACTTCAACGGTCCGGCCCCACAGCGAGTAACTCACGAGGGCCCGCGTATCCACGAGCCAGAGCAGGCTCCACGCCCCCGCCAGCGCGCCCACGAAGGCCAGCACGCCGAACCGGATCACGACGGCACGGTCCACGTGACGCCAGAGGAGCCACAGCTTGAACAGGCCATTGAGGAAGTGGACGACGGCCGTCAGCGCGACCGCCTTTTCAATGGCGAAGAAGACGGCAAACGCCGGGAGCAGCAGCGTTCCCAGGCCGAATCCGGAAAAAAAGGTAAGCGCCGATGCAAGAAAAGCGACCGCGCAGATGATGAGATAGCTCATCGTCCCCCCTTGGCGGCTGGCAACCCCTGCAACACGGCTTTGAGCGCCGCCCGCTCCGCCCGCGGCGCAAACCGCTCGCGCTTGCGCAGGAGCGCGCGCCGCAGCCTGCCGTAGAACGAAGCATCGGTCCGGCAGCGCTCGATGAGGCGCGCGAGCGCCTTGTCGTCGAACAATGGAAAGTAGCCGGGATAATCACGGCCGAGCATTCCGATGTTTCCGGGTATGCGGGACGCGAGCACCGGGACTCCGACGCGTGCCGCCTCGCAGATCACATTCGCACCGCCTTCCATGACGGAGCTCACCACGAGCACGTGGCTCGAGGCGAGCCATCGCATCGCCCGCTGATGGGAGAGGCTGCCCAACCACCGGAAGCGCGGATCGCGCCTTTCCCAGACCGCGCATTCGGCCTTCATGGCCCCATCGAGCGCGCCGCCGATCTGGAGCACCTCGACCGGAGCCGCGCGGTCGAGATGACGCAGCGCCAGCGCAGCCCGGAAGGGATCTTTTTCTTCTCGGAGATGGCCGATGACCGCGATCCGGAAGCGGCCCTTCACCGGCGCGCGCCGTAGCCGTACGTCGGAAGATTGGTAAACAACCCTCGCCTTCCTCCTCAAGGCGGGGCTCAACTCGTCGAGCCCCGCCTCCTGCAGGACGATCAGGCGCGTTGCCATCGCGAGTGCCTGCTTCCCCTCGGGGTGCTTGCGGATGTCTCGGTAAAGATCGGTGCCGGTCAGCGCCAGGACCAGCGGTGCACCGGGCCGCCGCTCAGCAAATCGCGCGATCGACGGGTAGCTCTTGTAGGCGTGCAGCGCGAGCAGCACATCGTCTGCGCCACCGTCCCACTCCGTGTCCACGCGCACGCGGTGCCCGAGGCTGCGCAGAAAGCTGCGCCAGCGCGCCGCGGTGTGCCGGTTGCCGCTGCGGGGAACTGCAGACGGCGGAACGGCAATGGCGATTCTCATGTCGCGGTGATTGTCTTAGACTCGTTCGAATCATACCGGCCCTGACGCCCGATGCGCACTCAAATTGATCCGACAGCGCTTGCCGCCGAGTTGCGCGCGAGCCGCGCCCATCTTACCCGGATTACCGCGGACCTGGACGGCGAGCGGCTGCTTGGGCCCAAGCTTGCAATCGTCAATCCGCCGCTCTGGGAGCTCGGTCACGTCGCCTGGTTCCAGGAGTACTGGTGCCTGCGAAAGAGCGCCCGCGGAGGCGCACCGGAGCCGCTCGTCTCCGTCGCCGACGCCCTCTACGATTCGGCAAAGGTGCACCACGATACTCGCTGGGACCTGCGCCTGCCGGATCTCGAGACGACGCGTTCCCACCAGGCAGGCGTGCTCGAGCGCGTTGTGAGACGACTCGAGCAGGAACCGGAAAATCGCGAGCTGCACTACTTCGTTCAGCTTGCCATGTTCCACGAGGACATGCATGCGGAGGCCTTCCACTACACGCGCCAGACGCTGGGTTACCAGGATCCGTTAATCGGTAACGAAATCGCCGCCATTCGTGGCGCACGGACTGCCGGTGACGCGGAACTTCCGGGGGGGACATTCCTGCTAGGGGCATTCCCCGGCGGTGATTTCGTATTCGACAACGAGAAGTGGGCTCACGAAGTCGAGATCCGCCCGTTTCGCATGGCGCGCGCCGCGGTCACCAATGCGGAGTTCCTGGCCTTCGTTGACGCAGGCGGTTACAGCCGGCGCGACTGGTGGAGCGAGGAAGGCTGGAAGTGGAAAACCCAGGCGGGCCAGGGCGCGCCGAAGTACTGGGTGAGGAAAGACAACGTCTGGATTCAGCGGCGCTTCGACCAGCTCGTTCCCCTACGCCCTGATGAGCCGGTCATGCACGTCAACTGGCACGAGGCCAATGCGTTTTGCCGTTTCGCGGGGCGGCGCCTTCCCACGGAAGCCGAATGGGAGTACGCCGCCTCGTTCGATCCCGGCGCCCAGGAAAAGCGCCGTTATCCATGGGGTGGTCATCATCCCGATGCAGTCTACGCGAATCTTGAGACCGCCACGGTTGCCGCGGTCGAGGCTTTTCCCGAAGGCGATGCTGCATCGGGATGCAGGCAAATGGTCGGAAACATCTGGGAGTGGACCTCATCCACGTTCGGCCCCTACCCCGGATTTGTCGTGGACCCCTACAAGGAGTATTCCGCCCCGTGGTTCGGCACGCACAAGGTGCTGCGCGGCGGGAGCTTTGCGACGACGCGCCGCCTGATCCGCAACACCTGGCGCAATTTCTACACGCCGGACCGGAACGACATCTTCGCCGGGTTTCGCACTTGCGAGCTGGACCGCTGACGCGGGTCAAAAGACCAGCACCTTGTCCGCCCAGAGCGTCCAGTCTGCCAGCTCTTCGAGCGTGCTGCGGCGGGTACCGTTCACGAGCTCGGCGTCGGCAATGCCCCGCGCGTCCATGCAGGTGCCGCAGACGCCGACCGTGGCGCCACGCCGGACCGGGGCGGCGAGCATGACCTCGGTGTTGTAGTAACCCGCTGGAACCTTCTGGCCCGATCGCGCAGCAGCCGCCGCATCGCCAATCAGGAATACCTTCAGCTCCACGCTCTCGCGCTTTGCGAGAGCGCCGGCCATCCGGAGCGCGTTGTAGGTGCGCTCGACTCCGTAAGGAGCATCGTTCAGCACTAAGAGAAGCTTCACGTCACCTGTTTCGACTGCCGGGCGATCGGAGCGCCGTCGGCTGCAGCGTTATCCTTCAACGCGACGAACGGGATTGCGAGAATTCCCGTGTACGTCGAACTGCGGCGCGGGTCGCGAAATCCCGGTATCCCGATCGTCATGCCCTCGTGCCCGTCGCGCGGCTGCGCCCGATAGGTACCGAACAAGCGATCCCACCACGGAAGGTTGAAGCCGAAATTCCGGTTGGTTTCCTCCCCCCGGATCGAGTGATGCACCCGATGCATGTCGGGCGTGACGACGAGCCACCGCAGAACGGAATCGAGCCGCTGCGGGATGCGCACGTTTGAATGGTTGAACATCGAGCTTGCGTTGAGGACGATCTCGAAGACGAGGACCGCTAACGCCGGCGCGCCGATGACGAGAATTGCCGCGGCCTTGATCGCCATCGACAGCAGCATCTCGACCGGGTGGAAACGTGCGCCCGTCGTGACGTCGATATCGAGGTCGGCGTGGTGCGCGCGGTGCAGGCGCCACAGGAGCGGCACCGCGTGAAACATGACGTGCTGCAGATAAATTGCGAGATCGAGTGCGGCCAGGGCCAGCGCGATCTTGAGACCCGCATGAATGTCGATTGCGTGCAGCAGCCCGACCCCACGCGCTTCCGCAAACATCGCGATTCCGACTGCTGCCGCCGGGAAGATCGCCCGAACCAGCGCCGTGTTTGTGATTAGAATGGCGAGATTCGCCGTCCAGCGCTGGGACTTGGACGCTGCCAGCTTGCGGCGAGGAGCCACGATCTCCCATGCGGCCATGACCGCAAACACGGCGAGGAAGATCGCGAACCGAAGTGGCGCGTCCGATTCCAGCATGGCAGCTACTGCATCCATCGGTAACATTCGAGGCAATTGCTCAGATTGTGGCTGCTAGTATACTATTCAATTGAGTAATTGAATACAAGATGCCATCGAGAGGTTCCCAGTGTCAGCTACGGGCGTGAAATCGCTGCTTTTCTCGCAATTTGCGCGGGTGAGCCAGGCGCTGGCGAGCGGTAATCGCCTTGAATTATTGGAGTTTTTGGCGCAAGGCGAACGCAGCGTCGACGCGCTTGCCAAGCTCTCCGGATTGTCGGTGGCAAACACCTCGAGACACCTTCAGGTGTTGCGCCAAGCCGGGCTGGTCCAGGCAAGAAAAGAAGGACAGTTCGTCTACTACAGCGTCTCGGGCGGCGGCGTCATCAAGCTGCTCGCCGCGCTCCAGGAAGTCGCCGAGCACAACGTCGCTGAAGTCACCAGGCTGGTCCACGAATACCTCGACGCGAAGGACAGTCTGGAGCCGGTTTCAATCGCCGAGCTCGCTGGACGCATTCGCGAGGGGCTGGTGACCGTCGTGGATGTGCGTCCATCGGAGGAATATGCGGCCGGCCACCTGCCGGGGGCGATCAACCTGCCAGTCTCGAAGATCGACGAGCAGCTCGCACGGCTGCCACGAGACCGCGAAGTCGTGGCCTATTGTCGGGGCCCGTTCTGCGTCCTTTCGTACGACGCGGTTGCGGAACTGCGCAAGCGCGGCCTCAAGGCGCGGCGCCTGGAGACCGGATTTCCCGAATGGAAAGTGGCCGGCCTGCCGGTGGAGTGAACCGAAACCTTGCTCATGCCGATATTTCCCCGTTCAACTGCACGGCCATGCCGATGAAGCCGCCCCAGGGCAACGGCAGATCGCGCGCACCGGGGATCGGCCACAGGGTCGTCCGCCAGTGTACTGTCCTCGTTCTGCGCCCTGCTGCGTCTCGAGCCATCCTGGCCAACTCCCAGGGCCCAAAGAACCGCGCGGACCGCCACATGGCCTTGCCGGAAAGGCGGTAGCGCAGCGCAAGCAGGCTCCACCGGTTCAGCACGCCCAGCAGGACTCCTTGACGGGCGACGCGAACAGCCTCGGCCAGCGCGCGCGGGGGGTCCGGGAGAAACTCCAGCGTCGTGATGAGAGCCGTCACATCGATCGACCGATCAGCGAACGGCAGCGAAAGCGCATCGCCATGCAGGTACCTCGGCCCGCCGCGCCGACGGGCCTCTTCCAGCATGCGCTCGGAAATGTCCACGCCCACCGCGTCCAGGCCCCTTTCCGCCAGCCAGCGCGTGAAGTGGCCCGTGCCACAACCCACCTCGAGAACGGAGCGCGCGTCGGGAAACCGGTCGAGCAATTGTCCCAGGAGCTCCTTCTCCAGGACGTCGGCGCGCCGGCCTTTGCCCGCGTACCATGCCTCGTAGCGGCCCGCCAAGGCCGGATCGTCGAACGGGTTGAATCCATCATTTCGCTTTTCCACAGCCTTGCAGTATCAGGTGTCGAAGGTCCATCGGGCCCCTTCGCGCAGATGGACGGTTCAAAGCATGGTTTGTGGCACCAGGGCGCCGAGCACGCTTGAGATGAATCGCTGCCACCAGCTCGCGAGCGGCTCGCTCGCGTAGCGCACGAGCTTTCCCTCCTCGCGGCCCGTCCACGAAAGCGGCGCGTTCTCGTTGCCGGGCTCGGTGAGCTCGACGTGGAACGACTGCTCGGGCGACGCCGCTTCGTCGAACAACCGGGCGAGTTGTCCGCCCAGCACTGCGCTGTCGATCGACACCGCAACTTCGGAATTCGAGAGCCGCGAGCGCGGATCGAGATTCATCGAGCCGACGAGCACGGATTTTCGGTCCACGACGACCGCCTTGGCATGAAGGCTCGCTCCCGAGGAAAGCCCGGGGCGCGCGCCGGAGGCGGCGCCTGGCCGGCGTTCATGCAAATCCACGCCGCAGGCGATGAGCCGCGGACGGTAGCGCGCATAGCCCGCGTGAACAACGGGGGGATCCTGAGCCGCCAGGGAATTGACAAGGACCCTCACGCGTACTCCGCGGCGCACGAGCCCGCACAGCACTCCCATGCCCGGCTCGCTCGGAATCAGCCAGGGCGTGATGAGCATCACCTCCCGCTGCGCGCCCTCGATGAGCGGGCGCAGGATCGAAACGATCTGGCCCCGGGTCTCGACCGGTTCGCCCTGCATTTTGGCGGGCTCATCGTAGTGCACGTCCGCGCGGGCCGCAATGACCGGCAACTGACCGCCGCGCACCAGGCGCCCGAGATCGGTCGCGCGCAGCGTCCGCGCATAATCCGTTTCGCGGAAACGCTCGGCACTCGTTGCCATCTCCGATTCGATCCGATCGAGCCGGGGGACTCCCGGCGATCGGCGCAGGAACGCCGCGATGGGTACCGCCCATTCGCTGTTCCAGTAGTCGTCGAAGCTGCGGGAGACCTCCGCCACCACGGGGCCGACCACGAACACGTCGAGATCTGCGAAATCACCCTGCTCGCTCACATTGAAGTACGGGTCGGCGAGGTTGCGGCCTCCGACCACGGCGGCGGCGTTATCGGCGATCCAGAGCTTGTTGTGCATGCGCCGGTTCAGCCGGGCGCTGTCGCCGACGTACTCGAGGAAGCGGGACCACCCGAGCGGGCCGCGGCTCAGGAAGGGATTGAACACTCTCACCTCGACCTTGGGATGCGTGGCGAGGGTGCCGAAATCGAAATCGCGTCCGACCGCATACCAATCGTCGATCAACAGGCGCACACGCACGCCGCGCTGCGCCGCGCGCAGCGCCCGGTAAAGCAGCAGCGTCGCCGTCGCGTCTTCTCCAACGATGTAATACTGGAGATCGAGCGTGCGCTCGGCCGCTTCGGCCAGGGCAGCACGCGCCAGGAACGCCTCCTGTCCCGAGATGAGCCAGCGCGCACCCGATTCGCCCGGATTTCCCGCGAGTTGCGCTGCGAAGGCGCGCCCTAGGAAAGTCTCCTCCGGGCGATCGATGGCGTAAGAAGTGGGACGTGCAACGTCGTCACGGACCGGAGAACAGGCCGCAACCAGCACGGCTGTCGAGATCGCGAGTAGCCGACGCATCATCCGCACGGGTGTGATTCGCCAGAGCGTGCCACTGGAGCGCGTTCGGACGGACCAGGACACTCTACGAAAGCAAGCTGCGCCGGGTCTTGATGTAGATCAAGCGCGCGGACATGAGTCTACGAAGGCATGCCTGTGCGCCAAGGCGCCAAAATTGTAACGCCACGTAACAACCCTGCTCGCCGCAAGGCTGCGATACAAAAAGCCCTCGTCGCGACATTGACCATTTACATCGTGCTGCTTTAATCGCACCTGCTGAGACCGCTCTCACCGCCGGAATCCGCCGGCTGGAGCAGGCGATCGAGGTAGCCGAATTCAACTTTGGAAAGGATACGATCATGAAACAGTCTCACAAACTTGTAGCGGGCGTTCTTGCTTCGCTGGGCCTCGGCATCGCAGTGGCGACGGCGCACGCCGACCCGGCACGGATGGGTGGCGGAGCCGGATCGCACGCGCAAGGTGGCATGCAACACGGCGCGCAGGGTGGCACGCAGCATGGCCCCAAGGGCGGAATGGGACACGGCCCGATGAGTGCTGGCGCTGCCGGACATGGCGCTGCTCAGCAGCTCATGACGCCCGACGAGCGCACGGCGCTGATGGAAAAAATGCGCAACGCTGCCACTCCGGAGGAACGCCAGAAGATTGCCGAGGCGACGCGCACGGAGATGCAGAAGCGCGCCAAGGAGAAAGGCATCACGCTCCCCGAGCATCGCGGCCCGCATTTCGGAGCCACGCCTCAAGCACCAGGCACCACCGAGCAAACCAACTAAGCACAACCGGGGCGGGGAAGCCCGCCCCATTTCTTTTTCATCGAATATCTGGAGACGATCATGAAGCGCTCGAGCAGGATCGCACTTGGAGTGGTCGCATCGATAGGAATCGGCCTGGCGGTTGCCGGCGTCTTTGCCCATCCTGACGGGATGGGACCGGGGATGATGGGCGGCATGGGTCGCGGGATGATGCACGGTGGAGATCACAGCGCGGCCGCAGGCGGCCATGGCCCGATGGCAGGTGCGGTAGGCATGCTCACGCGGCAGGACGCCGGATCGTCGGCTGACATGGGCCTGGTACACGATCTGGTGATGAATCACACCAAGATCCGGCGCACGGTGACCAACCTGCCGGATGGAATCAAGACGGTCACGGAGTCCGACGACCCGCAGGTGGCACAAACGATCAAGGCTCACGTCGCCAGCATGTCGCAACGGCTGAAAGACGGGCGTGAGTTCAACATCTTCAGCCAAACGCTGCCGGTGCTGTTCGAGAACCGGGACAAAATCCAGTCCGTCGTCGAAGTCACCGAAAAGGGCACCATCGTGACGCGCACGTCCACGGACGCCAAAGTGGTGGCCGCGCTTCAGGGTCACGCGGCTGAAGTGACCGAGCTCGCGCAGGAAGGCCCGGTGGCGATGAGGCGCGGAATGATGTCGCGCATGGCCATGGGCCCTCGCGGCCCGCGCTCAGACATTCGGCCAGGCAACGCGCCAGTGCCCCGGGCACCCGCCGCCACCGGGCATACACAGTGACCAAATGCGGGGCGAATGACCGGCCCCGTTTATCCCTTATATACTGAAACGCGCAACGCGATTTGGAGACGCAATAATGAAATGGATTTCATCGCTCACGGCCGCCTTGGTTCTTTCCGCATTTGCAGGGTTAGTGCCGGGACCCGCGGCGGCTCAATCCCCGCAAACCTACCAGCACAGTTTCGGCGGCGCAGAACAATGGGCGCAAATCTTCGACGATCCAAAGCGCGACGCGTGGCAGAAGCCGCATGAAGTCATCCAGGCGCTGGCACTCAAGCCCGATGCGGTCATCGTGGACATCGGATCGGGCACCGGCTACTTCTCCGCACGCTTCGCCAACATGGTGCCGCAGGGGCGGGTCTACGGCGTGGACACTGAACCCGACATGGTGAAATACCTTGCCGAGCGCGCGCGGCGCGAGGGACTGAAGAACATTACCGCGATCGCGGGTGCGCCCGACGATCCGCGATTGCCCGAAAAGGCTGACCTGATCATCCTGGTCGATGTGTATCACCATATCGGAAATCGGGAGCAGTATTTCAGCCGCTTGCAGAAATCGCTGAAGCCCGGCGGCCGCCTCGCCGTCATCGACTTTCGCATGGACTCGCCGGAAGGTCCGCCCAGGAGCGCACGCCTCGCGCCGGAGCAGGTGAAAGCCGAGCTCAAGCGCGCCGGATACGCACTTGCCCAGGAACATGGCTTTCTCCCGAACCAGTATTTCCTGGTGTTCCGGCCAGGCAAGACCTGATTCTGACGCGACTCGCGAACGGCAGTCCCGCGCTCGCATGAATCACGGCTCGGAAAACCAGCTCACGATTCGAGGAGCAAACGATTATGAGCAAGCGGGACATCGTGGACATCGGCCGGCGCCGCCTGATGGGCGCCGCCGGCGCCGCCGGGCTGGTTGCGCTGTTCGGGCGGCGCAATGCAATAGCAGCTGAAGGACTGTTCACGAACCGGCTGCGCCTTCCGGGAGCGAGCGGCATGTACGCGGCGGTCGCGGCGAAGAACGTCAGGCAGATCACGGTCAGCGAGCTCGATTTCGAGGTCCTGCCCAAGGTCTTGTCGCCGTTCTGGGCCTACGTCGCCGAAGTCGACGGGAAGCGGTTGTTGAACCCGACGCTGCTCGCGCGACGCGGTGACCCGATCAAATTGCGCATGGTCAACCGGCTGAAGCAGCCGACGATCATCCACTGGCATGGCCTCACCAACGACGAGCGCAACGACGGTGTCGGCCATTACCAGGTTGCCCCGGGCCGGAGCTTCGAATACGCGTTCACGGTGCGCGACCGCGCCGCCAACTACTGGTATCACCCTCACCCGCACGACATCGCCGGCGAGCAAGCCTACAGAGGCCTCGCGGGGCTGTTGATCGTGAAGGATGACGAGGAGGACCAGCTCGCCCGCGCGCTCGATCTCGCGCCCGGCGTCACCGATATTCCGTTGGTGATACAGGACCGCAGCTTCAGCTTCGAGGGCAAGCTGGAGTACAAACTGTCGCGCGAGCAGATGTTCATGGGGTTTCTGGGCGAGGAAATCCTGGTCAACCTCACGGCGCGGCCGTACCTCGACGCCGCCCGCCGCATCTACCGCTTCCGCATCCTGAACGGCTCCAATGCCCGCAGCTACCGGCTTGCATTTGCGCAAGGCAGTCGCCTGCTCGATTACTACCTGATCGGCACCGACGGCGGCCTGCTGGAACAGCCTCAGAAACTGCGGGAAACCTTCATCGGAGCGGCGCAACGGCTTGATGTTCTGCTTGACCTACGCGAAGCATCCGGGGGCGAACCGGTATTTCTCAAGAGCCTCGCGTTCGACCCGATGCACAACGAGTCGGTGGACGAGGAAACGGGCAAGCCGGCGGCCGCCACCGCGCAAGGCGGCGCGGATCCCCACGCCGCTCATGCGGCCCCTGGCGCAATCGCGGACGGCACGGAAATACCGCTCCTGCGGATCAACATCACGTCGTCCCCGGAGTACAAGAGGCAGATCCCCTCGCAGCTTTCCCGGCTGCCGAAGCTTGCGGCCACGGCAGGCGAGCCGCGGCGCTTCACGCTCGGTCACGACGGCAAGGGCAACTGGACCATCAACGGGTGGCGCTTCAAAGACAGTGAAACGCCGGTCACCGTACGGCGCGGCGCGCGCGAGACATGGCTCCTGCAGAACAACCGCGCGAGCATGCCGCACCCCGTGCACATCCACGGCTTCCAGTTCCGCGTGCTCGAGCGGCGGGGCAGCCCGGCGCAAGTCGCGGCGCTCGCCACGCGGAACGGCCTGCTGCCGCAGGACGCCGGCCTGCTCGACACCGTGCTGGTGTGGCCGGGCGAGTCGGTTCGAATCGCGCTCGATTTCACTCACCCCTTCCCCGGTGACCAGACCTATATGTTCCACTGCCACAACCTGGAGCATGAGGACACCGGAATGATGATCGGCTACAAGGTCAAGGCTTAGAAAATTCTCTTACCGTTTTTGAAAACCAACCGAAAGGAGCAAGTCGTGAAAGCGTTTCTCTTTATCGTACTATTCGCGGTCGCGGGCGCCGGCATCGCTCACGCCCAATATGAGTCAAGCGGTCGGCAATTGGCGCAGGCTCAAGCAACCGCGAGCAACCAAAAAGTGGGAACCGGCACGGGACTGATCCAGCGCATCGACCCGGAGCGGGGCACGGTCACCATCAAGCACGGCCCGATCCAGGGACTCAACATGTCGGCGATGACCATGTCGTTCCCGGTCAAGGACAAGGCGATGCTGGCGAAGCTTCAGCCGCTGCAGAAAGTGGACTTCGAGCTCAGCTTCGACGGCAGGGACTACCTGATCACGAAGATCAACTGACCGCACCGGAACAGCTTGCGACGGTGGCGGTCTTAGTGCTTGCACCCATCATCGGGCAAGGAACTTGGACAAGGCGCGCCACAGAAGATTGATCCTCGCCGCAGGTGCCGCTGCGGCAGGCGCAGGCCTTGCCAGCGGCCTCTGGTGGTGGCGCCGCGCACGCTTCGCCGAACCGCCGCCGCCGCCCGAGCCACCGCTGCCGCCCGATCCGGCGTTTCCCAACGCGCTGCGGGTGCCCGGCGCGGACGGAATGTACGGCGTGCTCGATGCGCAGGCGATAACCTCGATCGTCGCGCGGCCAGTGCGTTATCCCCTGCTCGACGGCAGGCCGGCCGAGTTGCTTGCATACGAAGTCGAGCACGTGGGCCGCACGATTTTCAATCCCACGTTCCGCGCGCGCACCGGAGCCCGCATCAACCTGACGTTCTGGAACGCGCTCGAGGATCCCGGCATCATCCACTGGCACGGCTTCAAGGTGGACAGCAACAACGACGGCCATCCCCACTATGCCGTACCCGGCGGCGCCACCTACGAGTATCAGTTCGCCATCCCCAACCGCAGCGGTACCTATTGGTACCATCCCCACCCGCACGGTCTCTCGGGCCAGCAGATCTATCGCGGGATGGCGGGGCTTTTCATCGTGGAGGACGAGGAGGAGCTCGCGCTGCAACGGGCGCTCGACCTTCGACTGGGCGCGACCGACATTCCGCTCATCGTGCAAGACAGGCGACTCGACGCGTATGGAAATCCTGTTTTCGCCCCGACCGGTATCGAACGATTCCAGGGATTTCTAGGTCACCAGGTGCTGGTCAATCTCACGCCGCGGCCGCACCTCGATGTCGCTTCGCGCATTTACCGCTTCCGCGTACTCAACGGCTCCAATGCGCGCATCTACCGTCTCGCTTTCCGGCACGGTGAGCGCCTTCTCGATTTCACGGTGATCGGCACTGACGGCGGCCTGCTCGGGCAACCGCGCATCGCGCAGGAAGCCTTCCTTGCCCCCGCGGAGCGGCTCGATGTCGTCCTCGACCTGCGCTATTTCTCGCGCGGTGAGGTCGTGACGCTTGCAAGCCTGCCGTTCGATCCCATGCATCAGGTGGCCGGACAAAGCTCCAGCGCGCACGGCGCGCATGGACGACATGCGCCGGGCAGTGATCAGGGCCCGGCTGCCGCTGCGCCCGCGGCACCGACTGCAGACGGCGCCGAAATTGAATTGATACGAATCCGCGTGAGCAGCAGAGTGACTTACGGCCCGTCGCTGCCCTCGATCCTGTCCAGGATCGAGCCGTTGGCGCCGGGAGGGACTCGGCCGCGTCCTATCACGCTCGACCAGAAGAAAGGCATCTGGCGCATCAACGGCCTCACCTATGTCGGTGATCAAACGCCGATCGTCGTGAAGCGCGGCGCGGTGGAGACCTGGGAAATCCGCAACCTTCCGCCCGGCATGCCCCACCCGTTCCACGTTCACGGTTTTCTGTTCCAGGTGACCTCGCGCAGCAACAGCCCCGAGCATGTTCGCTCCATCGCGGATGCAAAGACCGGTCTCACCGTCTCCGACCTGGGCTGGAAGGACACCGTGCTCGTGTGGCCGGGCGAGACGGTGCGCATCGCGATCGATTTTTCCCATCCGTACCTCGGCGACCAGGTCTACATGGTTCACTGCCACAACATGGAGCACGAAGACGGGGGGATGATGCTTAATTTAAAGGTAGCGGCGTGACCGGTGACCAGTGACCAGTGATCAAAGCTAAGCCGGTTGCTGCTCCTTGTTATTGATCCTTGGCGAGCCTGGCGTCATGGCGGTTCAAATACTGTCCGTGAATCTCTCGGCGGTCTCGGCGTCTCGGCGGTTCAGTTCTTGCTTTCCTTTCGTCTCGCCTCGCTCCTCACTCATGTGACGACGAAGTCGAATCTCGCGTCGCGACGTCCCTTCTCGCGGGTCACTTGCATCGTCAGCTCGGGACGGTAGATCCAGTCGGAGCGGTTGCGCGGTTCGTCCGGAAAGTACAACTGCGTGGTCAGAACGCGGCCGCCGGGCGCCTGCACCTTGACATGAATGTGACGGGTGCGTCCGGGGTATTCGCCCGGCACGATGGTTTCCAGCCGATAGCGTCCCTGCGCGTCGGCAAAAAGGTGCCCGCGATATCGAAAGCCCCTGTTGTCGTAATCGCCTTGCGCATCGCAATGCCAGAAGTCGAGCAGCGCGTTGGCAACCGGCGTGCATCGCGGCGAGAGCACAAAGCCGGCAAGCGCCAGCCGCTCCGCGCTCGCACCCGGCTCGACGAGGGAGCTGCGTCGCGGCGAGTCGGGTGTGTAGAAGGGGCCTGGCGTTTGCGCCGGCGTTGGCGCGGGACTCTCGCCGCAGGCCGGTGTCAGCGGCAGCGATTGAGCGGACGCGCCGCGAATCGACACGAACGGAAAGGCTAACGCGGCACCGAGGAGCTGGCGACGGCGCTTCTCGTTTTCACCATGCTTCATCGGCACTTCCTTCGAAACGTCGATCTGGAGAGATCTTCAGCGCGCCCCCGAGAGCTCATCTCAAACATCCCCTCTCCCCGTTTCTCTACTTTCTCAGGTTGCCCCAGAGGTCATCCAGCCGCGGGTAGCGGCCGCACCCGTTCACGTAAAACCTGTAGCGTATCGGGTTCTTCTTGTAGTAGTCCTGGTGATATTCCTCGGCCGGCCAAAAGTCAGTCGCCTGCACGACCGGTGTCACGATCGGCTGCTTGAAGGGCTTGTCCTTCACCCATTTCGCCTTCGAAGCCTCGGCGAGCCGCTTCTGCTCCTCGTTGTGCCAGAAGATCGAAGGGCGGTACTGCGAGCCGGCGTCACAGAACTGCCGGTTGAGGACGGTGGGATCGTGGTTCACCCAGAACTGCTTGAGGAGGCGCTCGTAACTGACCTTCTTTGGGTCGTAGACGACCTGCACGGCCTCGGTGTGGCCGGTGCGCCCCGAGGAGACCTCCTCGTAGGTCGGGTCTTTCTTGCTTCCGCCGATGTAACCGGAGGTGGTCGACACCACGCCCGGAACCTTGTCCATCGCCTCCTCCACGCACCAGAAGCAGCCGCCGGCGAAGGTGGCTTTCGCGAGGCCAGAGGGCAGGCTTTGGGCAGAAACGGGTAGAGCTGCCAGGGCAAGCAGCCACAGTGGAAGGGAAAAAATCCTGGCAAACATGGCTTTTGGCTCCTTTCGGGCGTTCACCGCCTCAATCGCTGTTAAGACCAAGGGCTGATACTTCGGTTCACCTAGCAACGCACAACGTGGCGGCTCGCCGCGCAGGCCCGGGCGTGTCGGCGAGTCGTACCAACCCCGCATCGCAACGATTCGACTCGACAGCGTCAATAATACGAGACACCGGGACAAACGGATTCACTAGCGTTGCTAACATCATGACCTTATTCTAGAATCGGCGGGTGCTCGACATCGTCAGAAAACTCGTGGCGTTGGTCCTGCTGTCCGTCATTCCGCTGCAAGGCGCAGCGGCCGCGTCGCTGTCCGTCCTGCAGTGCTCTCCCGCTACGGCCGACGCGGTCCACTCCCCCGACAGCGACGATGGAGCTGCCCGGGAACCGGGCGATATTGGCGACAACGCGATTCATGACCCCTTTTTCTGCCATCAATCCGTTTCGGGGATACCGGTCATCCTGAGAGCCAACGCAGTGCCGGATTTGCCCGTCTTCGTGCCTTCCGTTTCACTTCTTTCGACCCTGTTCATTCCCGAGCAGCCGCATCGCCCGCCGTTCGCAAGCTGATTTCTGACGGCTGGAAGCCGGCCTGACGACAGCCGCTTCCAGAGGAGCGCGTCGCCCATGCACATATCTACGTGGACGGCGAAATCCATCTTGCTCAAGACAAGAAAATACGGACGGGAAGACGATCCATATGAGGTATCCGTCAATCGACCCGATGGGTCGCGCGACCATTCAGGGCACGGCGCAGCGCTCGCTCATGCGGGTCGCGGCGCTTGCCGCCGTGATGGTTCTGGTCTCTCCGGTCACGAGCTTCCCCGCGTCACCGAACTTTGCCGCCGGCCGCAACGGTGCCGAGGCACAACTCAATCTTGTCTTCGAGAAGGTCGAACGCGAGCAGCTGAAATCGGCCCTCGAAGAGGTCGAGCGCCTCATTACCCGCCACCCCAACTTCCGTCTCGCACACCTGGTACACGGCGACCTGCTGCTGGCCCGTGCCCGGCCGATCTCGGGACTTGGCAACACCGGCCATGCCGCGCGCGAACGCCTCGACGAGCTGCGCGCGGAAGCCGTGGCGCGGTTGCGCGGGTACAACGGCCGCGTCTCCGCAAACCTCGTTCCCCGCCATCTGCTCTGGTTGGGTCCGCAGCAGAGACACGCCATTGTTGTCGATTCCGGCCGTTCGCGCGTCTACGTCTACGAGAACGCGGCGGGCATTCCGCGCCTTGTCGAAGACTATTACACGACGCTCGGCAAGTACGGAATTGAAAAGCTGCGCGAGGGAGACAAGAAAACGCCCATCGGGATCTACAACGTCACTTCCAGCATTCTCGGCAGCAAACTGCCCGATCTCTACGGCTGGGGGGCATTCCCTATCAACTATCCGAACGCGTGGGACAGGCGCCTCGGCAAGACCGGCTACGGCATCTGGCTGCACGGCGTCCCGTCCGACACCTACGCGCGCGCGCCGTGGGCGAGCGACGGGTGCGTCGCGCTCGCCAATCCCGATATCGAGGCGCTGGGCAAGTACGTGCAACCGGGTATTACGCCGGTCGTCATCGCGGAGCGCATCGAGTGGGTAACGCACGAGGCCTGGCGTGCCGAGCGTGATTCTTTCATGCGGCAACTCGAGCAGTGGCGCGAGGACTGGGAAAGCCTCGACACGGAACGCTATCTCTCGCACTACGCGCGCGGTTTCCGCTCGGGAGGAATGGACCGCACCGCATGGCGCAAGCACAAGCGCCGGGTCAATTCGGGGAAGAGCTGGATCAAGGTATCCCTCGAGCAGGTGGCCTTCTTTCGCAGCCCGGGCAGAGAGGACCGGATTGCCGTCACGTTCGAGCAGAACTACCGCTCGAGCAATTACAAGAGGCACACGCGAAAAGAGCAATACTGGATCATGGAAGACGGGCGCTGGAAGATCGCTTATGAGGCTGCGATTCGCCCCGCCCGTCTGGTTCTGCCCGAATCGTATCCCGACAGGCCACGAATGCCGTGATGGACCAACCCAGGTCATTGAATTTCCGGCGCTGCCGGGCCAGAACCCGGGGAACGCGATTGATCTGCATCAACACGGTGCCGTCGTCCGAATGATACGTTTTGCAGAGTGCACGCACCGTTCCTCCACGGGCGAGAGCCTGCGCGGGGGGCGGGTGGTTGTTTGTGCCTGGGTATCAATCGCCGACGAGCATTCGCCGGCCCGGGTTGAATCGATTCGGAAAGGAGCTTGACATGAAATGGATGAACGCACGCAAGACCTTGATCGCCGCCGCGCTGATCGGTGCAGGCGCGGTCGCAGGAACTGGTGTTGCCGACCCACAGCACGGCGGCTACGGACCTGGCTATGGAATGGGCTCTGGCATGATGGGCGGCTACGGGCCGCAGGGTGGCTATGGACCCGCCGGCGGCTATGGTCCCGGCTACGGCATGGGTCCGGGAATGATGGGCGGATACGGGCCCGGCCAGGGTGGCGGATACGGTCCCGGCTACGGCATGGGACCCGGGATGATGGGACCCGGTTACGGCGGCTATGGCATGGGACCCGGCATGATGGGGGGAATGATGGGTCCCGGGATGATGGGCGGCTACGGCCCCGGTTACGGCATGATGGGACCCGGCGGCGGCTACGGCCCCGGTTACGGCATGATGGGACCGGGCGGCGGCTACGGTCCGGGCTACGGAATGCTCGGCCAGCTCAACCTCTCCTCCGAGCAAGTGAGCAAGATCAACGCGATCCACGAAGATCTTGCGAAGAAGCAATGGGACTACGCCGGCAGGATGCGCGAGGAGGCGATCAAGCTCCAAGGACTGATAACCGCCGAAAAGCGTGACCGCGGCGCGATCAACAACCAGTACAGGAAGCTCCAGGACGTCCGCCAGCAGCGCTTCCAGGCGCGGCTGGAGGCGCAGGAGAAAATCGACGGAGTGCTTACCAAGGAGCAGAAGGCGCAATTACGCCGGTTCGCGCCGGGGTGGGGACAGCCTGCCGAATGAGAAACCGCGGAAAAGCCCGGGTGGCCGCGGTCCGGGTCACCCATGGCTTCGAGAGGAAATCGCGATGAACGCCTTCGCTATCAGCGTCCCGAGACCGGCCGGATTCGGAGTGCTCGCCTTCGGCCTGTTGCTCGGCGCGTATTTCAGCGTGCTGACGCTGGTTTCAGGCTGGAAATTCACCGTGGAGCAGTTTTATGAGTTCTGGTTCTACGTGGTACCGCTGGCGGGCGGGTTCGGCCTTCAGGTCGCGCTCTATATGCGACTTCGCGAGTTGCTGCTGCCGAAGGACGGGTCGCGAACCGTGATGGCGGCCTCGGGGACGACATCGACCGCGGCGATGATCTCGTGCTGTGCGCATTATCTCGTCAACGTCGCACCCGTGCTCGGCGCCACCGGCCTCGTCACTTTCGCGACGCAGTATCAGGTCGAATTCTTCTGGGTCGGGCTCGCCTTCAACGCCGCGGGAATCGCCTATATCGGCAACAGGCTCTGGAACGCAGCCAAGGATCATGCCCAATGCGCGCATACCTGACCGCACTCACGCTGTGTTTCAGTGCCGCCCTCGTTGCCGGCGCGAGCGCAGCCCAAAGCCTCGCCACGCAGTCGGCGGGCGGGTCAGGGGTCACGATCAAGGCCACGCCACGTGCGCTGCCAGGTGGATCCTGGGAATTCGACGTCGTGTTCGACACCCACTCGCAGGATCTCAGGGATGACCTGATGAAGACCGCAACGCTGGTCGCCGACGGCAGGGCGCACGTTCCTGTCGGCTGGAAGGGCGACCCGCCCGGGGGGCATCATCGTGAGGGCGTCTTGAGGTTTAACGCCATCAATCCGGCTCCGAAGGCGATCGAGCTGCGCATCGCGCGGCCCGGCGAACCGAAGCCGCGATCGTTCCGCTGGCAATTGAAATGATTTTTGGAGGGCGACCGTATGTGGGGTGATTGGGGCGGCTATGGCATGGGCTGGGGAATCTTCGGCGCGCTGCACATGCTGCTGTGGTGGGTGCTCATCATTCTCGGCATCGTGGTGCTCGTGAAGTGGCTGTTCGCCGGCACGTCCGGGCAGGCGCGCGGAGCCGAAAACCGGGCGCTCGAGCTCCTGAAAGAGCGCTACGCGCGCGGCGAGATCGGCAAGGAAGAATTCGACCAGAAAAAGCGCGACCTCTCCGGATAGGAGTTTGTCGGCTGACGGTGAGCGCATGTGCCACATCGCCTTGATGCTGCCGCTGCTGGCGCTGCCCGTCTTGTGGATGTGGCCGCTTGCGGTGTCTGTGCCGGTCTACGTAGTGGTGGCGATCGTTTCGGCGGCGATCTACTGGTATGCCGTCCTTGCCATGCGGCGGCCCGTCGAAACCGGCGCCGAAGGGATGATCGGAGCCACGGGCAAGGTCGTGGAAGCGCGCGGCAGGGATCTCGTGGTGCGGATGGGAGGCGAGATCTGGAACGCCCGGTCGGCGACCACCCTTTGCGAAGGCGATCGCGTGGAAGTGATTGCAGTGGAGCGGCTCGTACTCGTGGTAAAGGCGCTCGATGCGCCAGCCATGGACGCTCACGATGCGCGGCCTACGCCGCCCGGCCACCGGATTGCCGGTGCGTGAGGAAACGCGGAATGACGGTTGACGCGCAATCAGGCCGGATTCTTCCGGCGCCTCGCCCGTCGAATTGCCATGAGCGATCGAGCCGATAAGAACGCCAAGCCCCATGCGGCGAGGCGGAAGCTCCTCATCAGCGCGACCAGCGCGGTTGGCGCGGCAGGGCTTGCGGCGGCTTCCGTGCCGTTCATCGCCTCGATGGCGCCGAGCGGGCGGGCGCGAGCTGCGAGCGTGCCGGTTGATGCGGAATTCAGCGGCCTCAAAGCCGGAGAACGGCTGACCGTGGAATGGCGCGGCAAGCCGGTCTGGATCGTGCGCCGTACCGAAGCAATGCTGAAAACGCTCGAAAAGCCTGCGCATCAGGCGCGGCTGGCCGATCCGCGTTCCGAGGTTGAGCGGCAGCAACCCGAGTATGCCCGCAACGCGTTTCGTTCCGTCAAGCCGACCTACCTGGTCCTCGTTCCGATCTGCACGCACCTCGGCTGCGTGCCGACATTCCGCCCGGAGCCGGCGCCGCCGGACCTGGGGCCCGACTGGGACGGCGGATTGTTCTGTCCCTGCCACGGTTCCAAGTTCGATCTCGCCGGACGGGTCTACCGCAACGTGCCTGCACCGACCAATCTGGTGGTGCCGCCGCACCGCTACCTGGCCGAAACCAAGGTGAGCATCGGCGAGGACGCGGAAGGCGCCCAGTCATGAGCAGTGGCGCGAAAGCGAGGATTGGAAACCTGCCGCCTGCCCGTTATTCGTGGTACGTGCGATTGATCCTCTGGCTGCAGCGTCGCAAGTACGGTCGGCCGCTGGAACCAGCGCTGCTCTGGGGCAGGATTCCGCGGGCATTCCCAATGCTGACGCTGCTCTATCGGTCGCTCGACCGCGCCGGTTCACCGCTCGACCCCGTGCTGCGCTCGCTTGTTCAAGTAAGGATCTCGCAGATTAACGGGTGCGCGTTCTGCATCGATCTCAATTCGGCAGCGGCACTCGAGCGGCACGGCTCGCCCGAAAAGCTCGCCGCTCTCCAGCTGCGCGGAACGTCGCCCTTGTTCTCCGACCGGGAGCGGGCTGCCCTCGCCTACGCGGAAGCCATCACCGATTCGGCGCGCGGGGTAGATGACGCCCTCTTCGAGCGGCTGCGGCAATCCTTCTCCGAGCAGGGAATCGTGGAACTGACGGCTCTCATTGCGTTTCAGAACATGTCGAGCAAGTTCAATGCGGCGCTCGGGGTGCCCGCGCAGGGCTTCTGCACGACAGGCGCGCGAAACCAATGATTAAAAGCACAGACACGAAGGACACAAAGGAAGATCGATCGGGGGATCTTTATTGATGAAAAACCTTCGTGTCCTTCGTGTCCTTTGTGCCTCCGCTTCTCGGCGATCGTCAGCGATCCTCGTCGGCAATGGCGGCGATGATCGGGCAGCGCAGCGCCTTCTCATGGGTCTCGCACTCGTGAAGCAGGTGCGCCAGCACACGCCCCATCCGTTTGAGGTCCGCCAGGCGCCGGCGGATCTCCTCGAGACGGGCTCCGGCGACACGCCGGATCGTGCGCCGGTCGGTGCCGTCCTCCAGCTCGAGCAGCGTCTCGATTTCCTCGAGATTGAATCCCAGCTCCTGCGCGCGACGGATGAAGCGGATGCGGTGGACGTGGTTGCCTCCGTAGCGGCGATAGGCGCCCCCTACCCGTGCAGGCTGCGCAATCAGCCCGCGCCGCTCGTAGTAGCGCACGGTCTCGACCCCGACCCCGGCGGCCTGGGCGAGACTGGCAATGGTGTAGCTGGCGTCGTTCATGTGGCCCCCTTGACTCCGTACTGAAGTACGGACTTTACACTTCTGGCACGATGGAATCAACGAGAGGGAGAGCGAGATGAAGCACGAGCACCACGAACACGGGCACGGTTCCGGTGGGCATCAGCACGCGGCAACCCTCGAAAAGGCGAAAGACCCCGTCTGCGGCATGACCGTCGATCCGTCGACGGCAAAGCACGTCTTCGAGCACGAAGGCGTCAAGCGTTACTTCTGCTGCGACGGCTGCCGCGCGAAGTTTCAGGCCGACCCGGGGAAATACCTCGCAGGGAAGGCGGCCGCGCCGGCTCCGGCGCCAAAGGGCGCCGAATACACCTGCCCCATGCACACGGAGATCGTGCAGGCGGGCCCCGGCGATTGCCCCAAATGCGGCATGGCGCTCGTGCCGATGGTTCCCGCGGCTGCGACAGCGGCCGAGTACACCTGCCCGATGCATCCTGAAGTGCGCAGCCCGACACCCGGCGACTGCCCGAAATGCGGCATGGCGCTCGTGCCGGTCGCGGGAGCCCAGGAAGACGATTCCGAGCTGCGCGACATGACGCGCCGCTTCTGGGTGGGCGTCGCGTTCTCGGTGCCGCTGTTGATCATCGCGATGGCGCCCTACTTCGGCTTCGCGCAGCCCTTCGGGCTCGCACCCCACCCGCGCATGTATGTCGAGCTCGTCCTCGCCACGCCGGTCGTGCTGTGGACCGGGTGGCCGTTCTTCCACAAGTTCGCGCTCTCGCTCAGGAACGTCAGCCCGAACATGTACACGTTGATCGGCCTGGGGGTCGGGCTGGCCTATTTCTTCAGCCTTGCGGCCGTGATCGCACCCGGTCTCTTTCCGCAGGAATTCCGCGGGCCGGGCGGGGAGGTCGGCACCTATTTCGAGGCCGCCGCGGTGATCGTGACGCTGGTCATGCTGGGCGAGGTCATGCAACTGCGCGCGCTGGGACAGACCAGCCAGGCGATCCGCCAGCTGCTCGCGCTCGCCCCGAACACCGCGCGGCGCGTCGAATCCGACGGGCGCGAGGTCGAGGTGCCCCTCGACCAGGTGCAGGTCGGGGACAAGCTGCGCGTGCGCCCCGGCGAGAAGGTCCCGGTGGATGGTACGTGCGTCGAGGGCTCCTCGAACGTGGACGAATCCATGATCACCGGCGAGCCGGTGCCCGTGCCGAAGAAATCGGGCGACAAGGTCACCGGCGCGACGATCAACGGCAAAGGCACGCTCGTCATCCGCGCCGAGCGCGTGGGCGCGGACACGCTGCTCTCGCAGATCGTGCATATGGTGGCCCAGGCGCAGCGCACGCGCGCGCCGGTGCAGCGCCTCGCCGATCTCGTGGCCGCATACTTTGTACAGACGGTCATCGCGATCGCAATCGTGACCTCGCTCGTGTGGTGGTTCTTCGGTCCCGAGCCGCGCGCGGCCTACGCGCTCATCAACGCGGTCGCGGTGCTGATCATCGCCTGTCCCTGCGCCGTGGGGCTCGCAACGCCGATCTCGATCACCGTTGCCATGGGACAAGGGGCATTGAACGGCATTCTCTTCCGCAACGCCGAAGCGGTCGAGAAGCTGCGCGAGGTTGACACGCTGGTCGTGGACAAGACCGGAACCCTCACGCTCGGCCGGCCTGAGCTCGTGGACTTCGCGGTGAACGACGGCTTCCGCGAGGACGAGGCGCTCGGGTTGATCGCGAGCCTCGAGCGCGCGAGCGAGCACCCGCTCGCCCAGGCGATCGTCAAGGGCGCCGAGGATCGCGGCCTGAAGCTTTCGGAGGTCGCACATTTCGAATCGGTTACGGGCCAGGGCGTGCACGGAACGGTCGGCGGCCGCGAGGTCGCCGTGGGCAACCGCCGCTTCATGGAGGCGCGGGGCGCCGTTCCGCAAGCGCTCCTCGACAAGGCCGAGGCCCTGCGCACGCAGGGCAAGACCGCGCTCTACGCCGCGATCGACGGGCGCGTGGCCGCCGTGATCGCGGTTGCCGATCCGATCAAGGAAACGACCCCGGAAGCAATCAAAACCCTGAAGGCCGAGGGCGTAAACGTGGTCATGCTCTCGGGCGATTCGCGCAAGACGGCGGAGGCCGTCGGCCGACAGCTCGGAATCGAGGAAGTCATCGCCGAAGTGCTTCCCGAGCAGAAGGTGGACGCCATCAAGGCGCTCCAGGGCAAGGGTCGCAAGGTCGCGATGGCCGGCGACGGCATCAATGATGCTCCCGCGCTCGCGCAGGCGAACGTCGGCATCGCGATGGGCACCGGGACCGACGTCGCGATCGAGAGCGCAGGGGTCACCCTCGTCAAAGGTGATCTGCGCGCCATCGCCAAGGCGATCCGCCTCTCGCACGCCACGATGCGCAACGTGAAGCAGAATCTCTTCTTCGCATTCGTCTATAACGCGATCGGCGTGCCTGTGGCCGCCGGTGTGCTCTACCCGTTCTTCGGGCTGCTGCTCTCACCGATCTTCGCCGCAGCGGCGATGGCCATGAGCTCGGTGTCGGTGGTCACCAACGCGCTGCGGTTGCGCAACGCCAAACTCTGATCCGGCGCGCCGGCGTCCTCCTTCACAGGCAACACAGGATGCACCCATACCACTATGTCTGGCTGATCTGGGCGGGCGCGTTCCTGATCCCCTGGGCGATCCTGTACTGGATATTGCCGTCGTACCGAAGGGCGATGTGGTGGGGCAGCGTGTTCATGGCGCCGTTCGGATTGACAGAGCCGCTTTTCGTCCCGGAGTACTGGAACCCGCCAAGCCTCTTCGATCTCGCCTGGAGGACCGGCTTCGACATCGAAAGCATCATCTTCAGCTTCGCAATCGGCGGGATCGGGATCGCTCTCTACAATGCCATCACTCGCAAAAAGCTCGTCCCGGTGCCCGAGCACGAAAAGCATCATCGACGCCACCGGTTCCATTATTTCGCGCTCGCGGCGCCGTTCGTCGCATTCCCGATCCTCTATTTCCTGCCCTGGAATTCGATTTATGCCGGAATTGCCGCCATGACCGCCGGCGCCGCAGCCAACGTGCTCTGCCGCCCGGACCTCAAGCGCAATACCCTGATCGGCGGATTGCTCTTCCTCGGGATCTACTCCGTGTTCCTGACAGGCCTCGAATGGACGGCGCCCGGTTACATCGAAGCGGTCTGGAACCTGCAGGCGCTCTCCGGCATCACCCTTGCGGGATTTCCCATCGAGGAACTGCTGTTCGGGTTCTGTTTCGGGCTTTTCTGGACTGGCGTCTACGAGCACTTCAACTGGATGAGTTCAAGCCGCGCGGGCGGCAGCCTCTCCCCGTCGTCGCTGACCAGGCAGCACACTCACACAACGCAAAGGACTGACGCATGAACCAGGAACAGGGGCACGAGCCGCAACGCGGCGGGCAGATGGATTCCAGGATGAAATGGGTGCTGTTCGGTTTCCTCGCCATCGCCGCGTTTCTCCTTGTCGTGGAGCACAGGACGCATCTCTTCGGATGGCTGTCGTCCTACGGGATATGGCTGCTGCTTCTTGCGTGTCCCTTGATGCATGTTTTCATGCACCGGGGGCACGGACACGGCGGCGGCGGCGATCATCAACATCACGGACAGGGAGGCAAGCGTGAGTGAGCCCGAATCGGCCTACGGCCTGTGGTCGCTGGTCGTCATCAATTCACTGGTGTTCATCATCTTCGCCTTCAGCTTCGCCAAGCCGCAGACGAAGCGCGACTGGCGCTCCTTCGGCGCCTTCTCCGCGTTCCTGGTAGCGCTCTTCGCGGAGATGTACGGCTTCCCGTTGACGATCTACCTCCTCTCCGGCTGGCTGACGAGCAGGTTCCCGGAAATCGATTTTCTGGCGCATGACTCGGGACATCTGCTCGAAGTGATGTTCGGCTGGCGGTCGAACCCGCATTTCGGGCCGTTCCACCTCGTGAGCAGCGCATTCATCTTCGGCGGCTTTATACTGCTCGCGGCGGCGTGGAAGGTTCTCTACGCGGCGCAGCAGCAGCGCAAGCTTGCCACCACCGGCCCGTACGAGTACGTGCGGCATCCGCAGTACGGGGGATTCATCCTCATCATGGCCGGCTTTCTCTTTCAGTGGCCGACGCTGGTGACGCTCGCCATGTTTCCGATTCTTGCTTACATGTACGTCCGGCTGGCCAGAAAAGAGGAGCAGGAGGTGCGCGCCGAGTTCGGAGACGAGTACGCGCGCTACGCGATGCGCACGCCGGCGTTCATCCCGCGGCTGGACAGGCTGCTTTCGCGAAGCCGTGCCCCATGATTACAGCGGGACCCGATATGTAAATTCCCTGGACGGGCGCTCGCTATGGAACAGACGCAGGCAACCGACCATTTGCAGATCTGGATCGCGACCCAGCCAAGCTACGACTACGGCTTCTGGACGCTCGTCGTAGTGAACTCGCTCGTATTTATCGCCTTCGCTTTCAGCTTCGCGCGCCCGAGAACCGCCCGCGACTGGCGCTCCTTCGGCGCGTTCTCGGCGTTCATCGTCGCGCTCTTCACCGAGATGTACGGCTTCCCGCTCACGCTCTACTTCCTCTCGGGCTGGCTGCAGAGCCGCTACCCGCGGCTCGATCTCTTCTCGCACGAGGCCGGGCACCTGTGGCAAACCCTGTTCGGACTCGAAGGCGATTCACACCTCTCATGGCTACACACCGCGAGCATCATCCTCATCGCCGCCGCACTCATCCTGCTGGCCGTGTCCTGGTGGGTGCTTTACCGCGCACGACGCCGCGATACGCTTGCGACGACGGGACCGTACGCGCTCATGCGCCATCCGCAGTACCTCGCCTTCGTGACGATCCTCTTCGCGTTTCTCCTGCAGTGGCCGACGCTGCTCACGCTCGCGATGTTCCCGGTGCTCGTCGTAATGTATGCGCGGCTCGCGAAGCGGGAGGAAACCGAGATGGAAGCTCGCTTCGGCGAGGAGTACACGCGGTACGCCGCGAAGACGCCCGCGTTCCTCCCCGGCTGGCGCGGCGCATCCTGGAAACCGCCCGGCACGATATCGCCCACCACAGATAAGTAAAAGGAGACAACGATGAGACGCGCGCCTTTATTTCACTTTCTGATTTTTCTCGCGCTCTCGCTTTCGATGTCCGGCGTCGCAGAGGGCGGCGAGCCCGGCGAGCACGACCGGATACCCCAAGCTTGGCGGGCTGATGCAGGGCTTCATGGACGGGAACCTTCGCAATCTCCGGGAGGCGATCGAGCACGGGAACGGCAAGTCCTTTCAGGCAGCCTTGAAGGAGACCGTGGCAAGCTGCAACGGCTGCCACAGGGCAACCGGAAGCGCCATCGCAGTGAGCCTGAATGTCGACGACAGCCTGAGCATGCGTCATCCCCATGCCCTCAGGAAGTCAACGGTTCCGAAGGAACACACCCATACCCACTGATGACGGGCCCGAATTCGGACGCCGAGTACGAACAACCGCAGCCACGAGGCGATCGGATGCGGTAAGAAGGCATGATTCGACCATGGATGCTGCGATCAAACGTTCAAGAGGCCGCTCCTCCCGGGTCAAGGATCGCGGCGGTCCGGAAACGCAGCCATCGGCCGTCAAAAACCTCCAGGTGTCGGAAGGCCGCCCGCTGCCGCTCGGCGTGCACGACTGCTGCGATGGGTTCAACTTCGCGCTCTTCAGCCGGCATGCGACGCGTGTCGAACTGCTCCTGTACGAAGACGCCCGAAGCACCCTCCCCTTCGCGACGATCGATCTCGAGCCGGTGCGACACAGGACGGGCGACATTTGGCACGCGCTGATCGAGGGGGTCGGCTTCGGTGAGGCCTACGCCTACCGGGTCCACGGCCGGTTCGCTCCGAAAGAGGGACTGCGCTACGACGCGGGCAAGCTCCTGCTCGACCCGTACGCGCTCACCGTGTGCGGGACGCGCCACTGGGACTTCGGCCGGTTTGCGCGGACGAGCCGCGAATCACTGCCCGAGGCGGCCGCGGCCGGGCCGGCGCCGAAATGCGTGCTTGTCCCGCGCCGCTTCGACTGGCAGGACGTTTCCCGACCGAAGACTCCCTGGAGTAATACGGTCATCTACGAAATGCACGTTCGCGGTCTCACCGCGCATCCGTTGGCCGGGGTTGTCTCACCGGGAACCTTTCTCGCGTTCGTAGAGAAGATCCCCTATCTGCGCGAGCTGGGCGTCACGGCGGTCGAGCTGATGCCGGTGCAGGAGTTCAACGAGAACGAGCTCCTGCGGGCCGATCCGGCGACCGGCGAGCGGCTCAGGAACTACTGGGGCTACAGCACGGTCGGCTTCTGCGCGCCAAAGGAAGGCTACGCGACGCGCCCGGGCGCGCAGGTCGACGAATCCAAGACCATGGTGCGCGAGCTCCACCGCGCCGGGATCGAGGTGATTCTCGACATCGTGTTCAACCACACGGCGGAGGGCAACGAGCTGGGGCCGACGTTCGCCTTCCGCGGGCTGGACAACCCGATCTACTACATGCTCGAGGTCGATCCGCGCTACTACCGCAACTACAGCGGATGTGGCGATACGCTGAACTGCAACCATCCCGTCGTGCGCGACCTCGTGACCGACTGCCTGCGCTACTCGGCGACCGTGATGCACGTCGACGGATTCCGGTTCGACCTCGCCTCGATTCTCGGGCGAGGTCGCGACGGCAGCCTCCTCGCGAACGCGCCGCTGCTCGAGCGCATTGCCGAAGACCCCGTTCTTCGCGACGTCAAGCTGATTGCCGAAGCGTGGGATTCCGCGGGGGCCTACCAGGTCGGCAGCTTTCCCGGCCACCGTTGGTCCGAGTGGAACGCGCGCTTTCGCGATGATGTTCGGCGCTTCTGGCGCGGGGATCCCGGCATGACCGGTGCGCTCGCGAGCCGCCTCTGCGGAAGCGCCGATCTCTACCAGCGCGACGACAAGGAGCCAGTCAACAGCATCAACTTCGTCACTTGCCACGACGGCTTCACGCTGGCCGATCTCGTGAGCTACGAGCGCAGGCACAACGAGGCAAACGGCGAAGGCAACCGGGACGGCAACCACGAGAACTATGGTGCGAACCATGGCGCGGAGGGCCCGAGCGCCGATCCGGCGCTCGGGTGCGTGATCACCGGCTCGCCCGACGACCCGGCGCTTTGCCTCTTGTTCAACGCGGACACGGCAGAAGCGCCATTCGTGCTGTCGCCGCCTCCGGGCGGCGCCGCGTGGCGGATCGCCATGGATACTGCCGCGGATCCACCCGGCGACGTGGCCCAGTCTGGGAAGGAGCGTGAAATTTCGCGGGAAACGGCGTGCATCGTCGCGCCGCGCAGCGTCACCGTCCTGCTCGGCGGCGAAAACGAGCGGTGAGTTCGTGGAGGCGGTCATCTCGGGTGGCATCGTTTATCTATGGGGCGTCACGCATTGGGAGGCGGGGCGGAACGCCATCCAGGTGTTAGCGTCGAGCATCACGGGTGCCGGGTGCGTTTGGCAGCCGGGCTGAGTGGGCATACCAATGAGCGAAAAGCAGTCTCCACACCGCGCGCGGAGCGAACGGGCGCGCGGTGCGAGCGAACCGGAAAGCTACTACGGAGTCGCGGGCGGCGAACCGGAGAATTGCGCGCCCGCGCTGCGCCCCGCGGCGCCCACGCAGTTGACCCTCTACGTGGAAGGCGACGAACTCTACGAGGCGATGCTCGCGTCCATCGCGGGGGCGCGGCGCGAGGTCTGGCTGGAGAGCTATATCTTCGCCGACGATGTGGTCGGTCGCCGGTTCGCTGCGGCGCTCGCCGAGCGTGCGCGCGCCGGCCTGGAGGTACGGCTGCACATCGACACCGCCGGATCGCTATTCTGGGGATCGCGCCGGCTCGTCCACGAGCTCGCGCGGGCCGGCGTGCAGCCACGCTGGTTTCATCGCTGGAGCTGGCGCGATCCGCTCCGGTACAACCGGCGCAACCACCGCAAGCTGCTGGTCGTCGACGGTGCCGAAGCCTACATTGGGGGGTTCAACATCCATGCGGAGAGCTCGCGCCGCACGTTCGGCGACAGACGCTGGCGCGATTCGCATGTACGCCTGACCGGCGATCTCGCGAAGATCGCGGCCGCCTTGTACGAGGCATTCTGGCAGGGGGACCGGCGCTGGACACCGGCAGTGCACGCGGGCACCGCAACCGTGCTCCTGCCGAACAGCACGCGCCGCTGTCGCGTGTGGCTGCACTGCCTCTACGATCAGGCATTTGCGGCCGCCGCTCGCCAGGTCCTCGTCACCACGCCGTATTTCGTGCCCGACCGGAAGCTCCAGAATCGACTCGCGGAAGCCGCGGCGCGCGGGGTGGACGTGCGCCTGCTCGTCCCCCACAAGAGCGACGTACGGCTCGCCCAATGGGCCGGTCGCGCGGCGTATCAGCAGCTGCTCCGCGCGGGCGTTCGGATCTTCGAGTATCTGCCGCGTATGCTTCATGCGAAGACCATCGTCACGGACGGGGCATGGGCGGTGATCGGCACTGCGAACCTCGACTACCGGAGCCTGTTCCTGAACTACGAGCTCACGCTGGTTTCGCGCGACACCGCGCTGTGCGCGGACTTGCGCGAGCAGTTCTTCGACGACTTGGCCGAGTCCCGTGAGGTGCGGATGATCCCGGGTGCGCCACCGTGGCCGCAGCAGATCGCCAACACCCTCGGCTGGCTGGCCCGACGATGGCTTTGATTCGGACGGGGGGTATCGGCGGCTTGATCCAGATCAAACCGCAGGGACCGGCGTGGTGTAAGCTTTGTCAGGCGTTTACGGCAAGTAGTGCAATAGCGCTGTTTCCGAAGCCCGCAGGGAATGCGTCTCGATGCTGAACCGTCATTCAGCCCTTGATCAGCACGGCGAGCTGGGTTCCAAAGTAACCCGCCGCCGCAGACGAAGTTTTGCCGCGTGGCTTCTTCTCGGATGGCTCGCCTTCTGGGTCACGATGACGGCGCAGGCCTGTGCCGTGGGCGCCACGCCCCGGCCGCTTTCCAGCAATACCACCGCCCTGACGCATGGACCCGCCGAACAGGTGGGTTTCCCGGATCTCCAAGGGGACGTCACGCCCTGCTGCCACGAGCTAACGGCTCCCCCTGATCTTTTGACCGCCGCGGTGACCGCCATTGCCGACCGGTTCGATCCAGTCACTCCGGTGCTCGTTGCGGCCGAAGCCCGCGTCGCGCGGCAACAAGCCTACACGCTGAACACGGCACGAACCGACGTTGCTCCCCTGTCGCACGTACCGTTGTACCTGCGCCATCAGCGGTTCCTGATCTAACCTCCACGACGCTCTAGCTGCGCACGACTGCAATTCGGTCGTGCGCCGCGCTTGCTCGTTTTCTCGTTCCACTCGCCATCGAGGAAATCGGATATAAGGCGCACGACGTTAACCGCGGTACTGGCATCGATGATGCAGGAGAACATGCAGACGATGCGGCTCGAGCCGGCGAAGTAACGGACTGCAGCGACCATAACCATGCATGAACGAGGAAAAGTTGTGCTGAAACGATTCTGGCTCGGGCTCGCGCAAGCGGTCACTGTCTCGAGAATTTCATCGTGCCGCGTTGAGCGTCGGGAGTCGAATATGGATCACGGCGCAACGGCCAAAAGGCTGGATCATGGTCTTTGACGTATTTGGGTTCCCGGTAGGCGCCTGAAGGAACAACTTGGAGATTGCAATCGATATGAATACGAGCGGGATAAACCAATCCCAGACCATGATTCTTTTATCACGTTGGATCAACAGGAGCTTTCATGATGGTCAAGAAGACGCGTAGGAAATCCCGTTCAAACATTACGGCAGAGAATCTGAAAAGGATGAGTGTACAAGCGCACACCGAAACAGAACAGACATCAGCCTCGTCCCCGCAACAGCGACATTTCATGATCGCGGAGGCTGCGTACTATCTTGCAGAGCGCCGCGGTTTTGCTCCCAACAACGAGTGGGCAGACTGGTTTGAGGCTGAGGAAAAAATCGATCGGTTGATCCAGACGGCGGACTCACGTTCTCCACATTCCGGGTAATGCAGGGCGCTGTGCACTGAGTGTGCATTACCTGAATTGGTTGGCATGAGAAACGGGATCGGAGCGAACATGACTTCATCGTCGAGGCCGCCGTCTCGCTGGTCGGCGGGACGGGGTTGACCGCAATGAAAGTAAATCCTTTGGCAGGAAAACCCGCCCCGCCGGCAATGCTGGTCGACGTGCCCGGACTTGTCACGGTCTACTACACTGACGTGCCTGATTCTTCAGTGCCGGAGCAGCGGGTCGCGTTCGGAACCTCGGGGCATCGCGGCTCCGCCTTTGAAAACACTTTCAACCAATGGCATGTTCTGGCGATCAGTCAGGCCATTTGCGATTACCGCAAGCGGCGATCCATAAGCGGCCCGCTGTTCCTCGGCATCGACACGCACGCGTTGTCTGTACCGGCGTGTGCCAGCGCACTGGAAGTCCTGGCGGCCAACGGCGTGGATGTCATGCTCGCGGAGCACGACGAATACACGCCCACTCCGGCGGTTTCTCACGCAATACTCACCTACAACCGCGGGCGCACTGCAGGCTTTGCGGATGGCATAGTCATCACGCCCTCGCACAACCCGCCCGACGATGGTGGCTTCAAGTACAACCCGCCCAACGGCGGGCCGGCGGATAACGACGTCACGGGATGGATCGAAGCGAGGGCCAATACTTTTCTGGAAAGCAGTCTCCAGGGCGTGCAAAGAATTCCTTACGAGAAGGCCCTGCGCTCCAGCTCCACCCACCGCCACGACTTCCTAAGTGCCTACGTAAGCGATCTCGACAAGGTGATCGAGATGGACGCGATTCGCGGCGCGAACATCCGCATGGGCGTGGATCCGCTCGGCGGCGCGGGCGTCCACTATTGGGCCGCGATTGCCGAGCGCTATGGTTTGAATCTCACGGTTGTGAACGAAGTCGTCGATCCGACCTTTCGCTTCATGACGGTCGATTGGGACGGTCAGATTCGCATGGATCCGTCCTCCTCCTACGCAATGCAGGGCTTGATCGAACTCAAGGATCGCTTCGACATCGCCTTCGCCTGCGACACCGACCATGATCGGCATGGGATCGTCACCAAGACCGCGGGCTTGCTGCCGCCCAACCATTACCTTTCGGCGGCCATTTTCTACCTCTTCCAGCATCGCCCGATGTGGAGCAAGGAGGCGGCAGCCGGCAAGACGGTTGTGAGCAGCCAGATGATCGATCGCGTCACGGCGAAGCTCGGCCGCAAGCTCTACGAGGTCCCCGTCGGTTTCAAGTGGTTTGTGGATGGCCTGCTCGATGGCTCGCTTGGCTTTGGCGGCGAAGAGAGTGCAGGTGCATCTTTTATCCGTCTGGATGGCAGCGTCTGGACGACCGACAAAGACGGCATTGTTCCGGCTTTGCTGTCGGCGGAGATTACCGCGCGCATGGGCCGCGATCCCGGTGAAATCTACCATGAGCTTACACGCGAATTGGGCGAACCGGCGTATGCGCGAGTTGATGCCCCCGCGACCCCGGTGCAAAAACAAATGCTGGCGCAGCTTTCGCCGCGGCAGGTCCGCTCCACAGACCTGGCTGGTGAAAAAATCCAGACCATCCTCACCCAGGCGCCGGGCAACGGCGCGCCCATCGGCGGGTTGAAAGTCATTACCAGGAGTGGATGGTTTGCAGCGCGTCCGTCCGGCACTGAAGACATCTACAAGATCTATGCGGAAAGCTTCCGCGGCGCGGATCATCTGCGCCGCATCCTGGCGGAAGCACAGACGATCGTCGGCGATGCCCTGGCGGCATCCCCGCAGCAGCCGCAGATTGCGTCTGGGACCGATTTGAGTGAGAGGCCATGAGCAAGCGACCACGGGTCAGTCACCCGAAGCAGCGCCTTCTATCCACGGACGTAGGGGGGTTCAATTCCCTGGCCGAGCTTGCCCTGGATATGCGTTCGTCGTGGAATCATGCCACCGACCAGGTGTGGCGGCAGCTCGATCCTGTGCTGTGGGAGCTCACGCAAAACCCTTGGGTCGTCCTGCAGACCGTCTCGCGGGAGAAACTCCAGCGCGTCTTGGCCGATCGCGCTTTCCGCAAGAGTGTCGATGACCTGGTGCAAGCGAGGCGCGATGCTGCGGAGGCGCCCGCCTGGTTTCAGCAAACCCACCCGCAATCGCAGCTAGGCTGTGTCGCGTATTTCAGCATGGAATTCATGTTGAGCGAAGCGCTGCCCATTTACTCGGGCGGACTGGGCAACGTGGCCGGCGATCAACTCAAGGCCGCCAGCGATTTGGGCGTGCCAGTCATCGGCGTGGGGCTGCTCTACCAGCAAGGCTATTTTCGACAATTGATCGACCAGGACGGCGCGCAACAGGCCCTCTACCCATATAACGACCCCGGACAGTTGCCGGTTACACCGTTGCGCCACCCCAACGGGGAGTGGTTGCGGCTCCAGCTCGACCTGCCGGGTCACCCGATCTGGCTGCGCGCCTGGCAGGTCCAGGTCGGCAGAGTGAAGCTTTACCTGCTGGACAGCAATGATGCAGCGAACTTTCCACCGTACCGCGGGATTACGAGCGAGCTTTACGGAGGCGGGCCGGACCTGCGCCTCAAGCAGGAACTGCTTCTTGGGATCGGCGGATGGCGGTTGCTCGCCGCGCTCGGCATCGAACCGGAAGTCTGCCACTTGAATGAAGGGCATGCGGCGCTTGCCGTATTGGAGCGCGCGAGGAGTTTCATGCAAGCGACCGGGCAGTCCTTCGAAGTCGCGCTGGCCGTTACGCGAGCGGGCAATCTCTTCACCACCCACACGGCGGTGGCCGCAGGCTTTGACCGTTTCGCACCAAACCTGATCGAACACTGCCTGGGTGGTTACGCGCGGACGCAGCTCGGCATTACGCTCCACGATTTGCTGGCGCTGGGCCGCCGGAACGCGAGCGACTCGTCGGAGCCTTTCAACATGGCCTATCTGGCGATTCGCGGCAGCGGAGCGGTCAATGGCGTGAGCCGCCTGCATGGAAAGGTGAGCCGGCACCTGTTCGAGCCGCTTTTTCCGCGCTGGCCGGCGGAAGAAGTACCGGTCGGACATGTGACCAACGGCGTCCATGTGCCGACCTGGGATTCGGCCCCGGCCGATGATCTTTGGACGGAGGCTTGCGGTAAGAATCGTTGGCTGGGGACAACGGAAGCCCATGAACGGCACATTCGCGCCATCTCCGACATCAGTCTCTGGCAATTTCGCACTGCCGCCAGGACGGCGCTCGTTGAATACGCTCGCGCGCGATTGTCAAGGCAACTCGCCGCCTCAGGCGCGTCGCCCGAAGCCGTTGACGGTGCGAAGCATCTGTTCGATCCCAACACGTTGACCCTGGGCTTTGCGCGCCGCTTCGCGACCTACAAGAGGCCGACCCTGCTGCTCCACGACCCGGAGCGGCTGCTGCGCCTGCTGACCCATCCGCAACGCCCGGTGCAGCTCATCATGGCCGGCAAGGCGCATCCGGCGGACCAGGCCGGCCAAGCCCTGATTCAGCAATGGACGCGGTTCATCCGGCGGCCCGAGGCGCGCCCCCATGTGATCTTCCTCAGCGACTACGACATGCATTTGACCGAGCACCTGGTGCAGGGCGTGGATGTCTGGCTCAACACGCCACGGCGACCGTGGGAGGCGAGCGGCACCAGCGGCATGAAGGTGCTGGTTAATGGCGGCATCAATCTGTCCGAACTGGACGGCTGGTGGGCGGAAGCCTACGCGCCGGAGGTGGGGTGGGCGTTGGGGGATGGCCAGGAACATGGCGACGATCCGGCCTGGGACGTAATCGAAGCCGAAGCCCTCTACGGACTGCTCGAACACGAAGTGATCCCCGAGTTCTATACCCGCGACGAGCAGGGTATCCCCCGCGCCTGGGTGAACCGAATGCGGGAAAGCATGGCGCGCTTGACGTCACGCTTCTCTAGCAACCGCGCGGTGCGCGAATACACCGAGCAATACTATTTCCCGGCGGCCTCAGCCTACCGTGAACGCGCCGCCGACAAAGGCGCAATCGGCGTGCAACTGGTTGATTGGCGGCGCGCGCTGGAACAGAAATGGGCCGCGCTACGCTTCGGCGAAGTGAAAGCAGAGACCGATGGCGAGCAGCACGTATTTGAGGTTCAGGCATATCTCGACGACCTTGACCCGGAGGCCGTGCGGGTCGAGCTGTATGCCAACGGCGCCGACGGTGCGCTACCTGTGCGGGTGGAGATGAAGCGCGTGCGGCAATTGGCGGGTGCAAAAAACGGCTACGCCTACCGCGCAGGGGTGCCTGCAGCCCGCCCGGCGACGGACTATACGGCACGATTCATACCGCACCGCGACGGTGTCGCGGTTCCCCTCGAAGACGCGCGAATCCTGTGGCAGCGGTGATTGAATGCGCGAGGCTGATAACATGAAATGGGTGGAATCTCACCGACAAGCGCGTCGAGCCGCTGCATGGCCATCAACGCGCGGTTGCTGAGACTGAAGAAATGACCACACACACGCCAAAACACCATGCGGCTCGATCGCGTCAGCTTGTGAACTGCACGCCGCAACAAGCCATAGAAGCATTGTGCGCGCCAGCGTACGGACGCTGGAAAAGCTGACCTGTATAAAAGATGTTCCCGCAATAGATCACGCGGACTCCGCCGTTGAGCGTTGTGGCCGGTAGCGGAAACATGAATATGTTCAACCCTGAATGGAGTTTAGTCATGACACATACGAATCTTCGCAAAACCTTGAACGCCGCCGCATTGATAGGCGGAACCATCATGGCAGCAAGCGCACTGGCCGACGCGCCGCAAGGCGCTTACGGTTCCGGCTACGGCATGGGCTCCGGCATGATGGGCGGCTATGGCGCCGGCTGGATGGGCGGGGGATACGGCGGGATATGGCTGCCGGTCTTGCTCGTCATCGTGGTTGCCGGCCTCGTGGCCTGGATCGTCGCGCAAAAGAGGAAGTGAACGGAGCACCGCCTCAATCACGCCCAGGCTCATGGCCGGCATTGAGGAGTGCGACTGGCGACTGTGCAAGCGCCACCGCGAAACCGCGCCGCGTTCATTCCACCGGCAACCAAAATGAAATCGCCGCGGTGCAACATTGGCTGCAACATCTAAGGCTGTGTTGAAGCTGGTCGACAAACCGGAAATGACTGTCATCGGGAAGGAAGTACGGGCACTTTTGCAGCGGGTCTGTGCGAGCCTCAAGGCATGAAGAACGACCAACCGCCTGCTTCAAGCGCATCGCCGGAGCTGTTGGTGCCGGGCGCGGCACCGGTCTTGGAGGTGAACATCAGCGCCGATCTGGCGTCGGTGGAGGTAATGCATCAGGGCCGCAAGGTCACGATCATGCGCAATCAGGATCAGGGCAACTCTATCAATCCGGAGTTCGCCAAGACTTCGCGCAAATGCCCGCCGTTCTGCATTCAGCCCAGCGAGCTGGCCCCTGGCGTGAGAACGATTGCGGAACTCGAAGTATTGCACTTTCTCAAGAAAATAAGCGACGGCGATGCGTCCGTGCTGGTAATCGACTCGCGTACGCCGGCGTGGGTAGCAAAGGGCATCATTCCCGGGACGGTGAACATCCCCTGGGACACGCTTGAGATCGGCAAGTCGAATCCGGCCGCGGTGCAAACACTCCTGGAAAACCAACTGGGTGTGGAGCGGCGCGATGGCTTCTGGAATTTCGACAAAGCCAAGACGCTGGTGCTGTTCTGCAATGGCTCTTGGTGCGGGCAGTCACCAACCACGATCAAGGGCTTGCTGGGAATTGGCTATCCGGCGCACAAACTCCTCTGGTATCGCGGCGGTATGCAGGATTGGGAAAGCCTCGGGCTGACCACCCTCAAGCCATTGGACAAATAAACGTTTTCCACAGTCGCCTGTCGCGGCGGCAAAGCTAAAAACGCGGCATCCGAATGAGTCAAGGCAGATGAGCGCGGCCCGAGTGACTGCGAAGACCGGCGTGAGTCCGCACGCCATACGCACCAAGACAAGGCCCGGCGTGATGGCACGTGCAGGTCTCTGATCGGCGCTCGCCTTCGTTTTGAATCTGACGTCGGAAATCGCGCATGTCAGGCTCTATACGATCTGGGCCGCGGCGGATGGCATGAGCGTCGCAGGGGCACTGCTTCATTGCTCTCTGGGCGACGTCGTGATTGAGCTCGCGATGTTCGCGCTGGCCGGCATTATGCTCTGGCGCGCCGACTGGCCGGCATCGCGTCCGTGGACAGGCGGCGCAATTGTCGTGATTGGCGCGATGGCTTTTACCGCATGGAGCGAATGGCACAACGTCTATCGCGCCGGCAACTGGGCCTATACGGCGAGCATGCCGATGATTCTCGGTATTGGTCTTTCCCCGCTGTTGCAGTGGCTGATCTTGCCGCCAGCGATGGTGGGCGCCTATCGAAAGCTGGGGCCGGTGCTGTTCGGCCATCGGACCGAAGCATGAGCAGCAAGAAACTCACTGTCGAAGCCGATCTGGAAAAGCTGCAGCGCGAAACATTCGGATATTTCTTGCATGAAATGAACCCCGCCAACGGCCTCGTGATCGACAAGACCGCGGCGGATTGGCCTGCGAGCATTGCCGCCACGGGCCTTGCACTGGCCTGCTACCCGGTAAGTGTCGAACGCGGATTCATGTCGCGGGCCGCGGCGGTGGAGCGAACGCTTTCGACGCTGCGATTTTTCTGGAACAGCCCGCAAGGCCCCGAGCCCGACGCCACCGGCTACAAGGGGTTTTACTATCATTTTCTCGACATGCAGACGGGTCGTCGCGCCTGGCAATGCGAACTGTCGACCGTGGATAGCGCTTTTCTGCTGGCCGGCGCGTTGACGGCGGGGATTTATTTCGACGCCGATACAGCCGACGAGACTGAAATCCGCACTCTTGGCGACGCGCTCTATCGCCGCGCCGATTGGCAATGGGCGCAAGACCAGGCTGCAACGGTGACGCACGGCTGGAAGCCGGAAAGCGGCTTCCTCGACTACCGGTGGGAAGGCTACGACGAGGCGCTGCTGCTTTATATCCTGGGGCTCGGCTCGCCGACTCATCCCCTGCCCGAGAGAAGCTACGCAGCGTGGGCCTCCACTTACCGGTGGGAACACTGTTACGGACAGGAATATCTGTACGCCGGACCGTTATTCACCCATCAGCTCTCGCATGTCTGGATTGACTTTCGCGGTATTCAGGACGCCTTCATGCGTGATAAAGGCATCGACTATTTCGAGAACAGCCGCCGTGCAAGCTATGTGCAACAACAGTACGCGATCGACAACCCACTCAAGTTCGAGGGCTATGGCAGCCATTGCTGGGGAATAACCGCAAGCGAGGGCCCCGGTCCCGACACCATCAAGGTAAACGGCATCGAGCGTCGATTCTTCGATTACCTGGCGCGCGGCGTGCCGTACGGGCCCGACGACGGTACCCTCGCGCCGTGGGCAGTGGTGGCGTCGCTTCCCTTCGCACCCGAAATCGTGTTGCCCGCGCTCGACTATTGCATACACCAAGCCAAGTTGACGGAGTTCAACTCGTACGGCTTCAAAGCGTCTTTCAACCCCTCCCACCCGGGGAACTCCGGCAATCCTTATGGTTGGTGGGTCTCACCGTGGCATTTCGGGCTCAATCAGGGGCCGATCATCCTGATGATCGAGAATTATCGTAGCGGCTTGTTGTGGCAACTCACGCGGAATTGCCAGTACATCGCGGGCGGATTGCGGCGAGCGGGGTTTGATGGAGGTTGGTTATGAGGGTCAACACCGGGCGCACAGGCGGTGGGCGCGCAATTACCTTGGCCGTGCTCATGGTCGCCGTCTTCACGGTGTCGGTCGGCTATGGCGTCGTGCTTCCGCGCCTGCCCCGCCTGATCGAGCGGCTCCTAGGAGCCGGCGTGGAGGCCGCGCAAGTGTCCTGGCACACGGGGCTGCTGACCGCCGTCTACACCGCGTCGCTTTTTCTGTTTGCTCCTTTGTGGGGTCGCCTGGCCGACCGACGTGGCCCGCGTGGTGTGCTGCTTCTCGGGCTCCTCGGCTTCGGCGCAACCATGCTGGTCTTCTCGTTCGTCGAGAGCCTCACCGCAGGTTACGCCGAGCGCTTCTTGAGCGGCATGTTCGCCGCGGCGGTGACGCCAGTGGCGGCGGCTGTGGCTGGCAGCTTGACTACAACCGAGCAGGGACGTGCCCGCCGGCTTGCGTTCGTCAGCATGGCCAGCATTGCCGGCTTCATGCTCGGTCCGATGCTGGGAGCGATCATTGCGCGCTTCGCAGAGGAGGTCCTTACCCTCGCCACGCCGGCCCAATCAATTGGCATTCCGCTCACGGCAACGGCGCTTCTCGCCTTTTCCGTGGCCTCTGCGGTCGTGTTTGCCGTACCGAGTGGCGAGGACCGCGTTCGGGTACACGAGACCAAGGGCGCCTCGCTCGACAAGAGCGCATGGCTCCTGCCGAAACTTCTCATCCTCACCTTCATCGTCTCGGCCGGCGTCGGGGCCTTCGAAGTCGGGCTTGCGCTGCGCGGCAAGCAGGATCTCGGCTTGCCCCCGTACCAGATCGCGCTGATGTTCACCGAGTGCGGCCTGGTCATGTTCGTGATGCAGGCAATCGTATTCTCGCCCCGGTTCAAGCCGGACATCACCCGTTGGCTCATCGCGCCCGCGCTCGCCTTGCTCGCGGCCGGGTTGTTCCTCGTGCCTCGGGCAGCGGATTTTACGTCGATGCTGGTCGTGATCGGCGCAGTCGCGGCCAGCGCCGGCGTCCTCACGCCGATCCTTACCTACTGGATCTCGGCCAAGGCCGGGAGTGCCCAAGCCTGGCAACTCGGCAAGCAGACGGCAGCCGCCAGCCTTGGTGTCACCCTGGGCTCGGCGGCGGGCGGACTCCTCTTCAATGCCGCCGCCTTGCCGGGTGCCTCCTTTGTCCTGACCGCGGGTCTCATCGTCCTGGGCGTTCTGCTAAGCCTCGGACTGCCGAAGTTGCTCGTGCTTCCCAACGTGTCCCGCCCCGAACGTCTTCCCGCCAAATCTTTTACCTGACCCTTCCTGAAGGAGACCCCATGTTCAAGCATATTCTGATTCCCACCGACGGTTCACCTGTCTCCAACAGGGCTGCCAAAGCCGGTGTCGCGCTCGCACGCCGGCTCGGCGCAAAGGTCACTGCATATTGCGCGATTGAAGAGCTGCAGCCGGTTTACGTTGAGGGCTATGCGCTCGACCAGAAGGTGATCGACGAGATCGAGCAGCACGCGCGTAACGTGGCGCGGAAACGTGTCGAAGCGATCGGCACCATGACCAAAGCGGCCGGCGTCCCTTTCGCGTCGGTTGTGACGAAGGCCCAAACTCCGTATGAAGGAATCATCGCTGCCGCGAAAAAGCGGAAGTGTGACGTGATTTTCATGGCTTCGCACGGGCGCCGTGGTTTTTCCAGGCTGATCATGGGCAGCGTCACGCAGAAAGTGCTGTCGCACTCCAAGATACCAGTGGTGGTGTACCACTGAACTGCGACTGGCGTGGACACAAGAAACACTAACCAGCAGAGGAACAAGTCATGGAATGGTTTTCAGACAATTGGGTTTGGGTGCTGCTCTTCGTCGGGTTTATCGCGATGCACATGTTCGGCCACGGCGGGCATGGCGGGCATGGTGGACACGGCGGCAGGTCTGACGGTGGCGACAAGGACCCCAAGCCTGCAAGCAAAGACGATGTGCAACGCACTTCGAAACAAGGACCGGGGCATCAACATTGACCGTTGGGTGCCGGGTTTTAATAAGGAGGTAACGAAATGCTGAATATCAAAGTCGTGACCTGGTCATTGGCGATTTGGACCACGTTTACGTTTGTGTTTTGTGTCGTATATGGCTTGGTAACGCCCTCAAGTATTCGCATGTCGGCGTTTCTCCAGCAAGTCCTGCCGGGGTTCGAGCCGTACAGTTGGCGCGGCTTCGGCATCGGTCTGATTGAGAGTTTCCTCTATGGCGCGTACGCGGGTCTCGTCTACGTGCCCATTTACAATTTTCTGCAGCGCAAGTGGGTGAGGAAATAACCATGGGCAGGAAAGTCAAACAACAGGAATCGAGCGGGCACGCGCCCTCGATTTCAAAAAAAACCTACAAGGACACCCTGCGCAAACTCCAGGTCGAACTGGTCAAGCTGCAGCGGCACTTCATCAGATGCGATGACAAGATCCTGATCATCCTGGAGGGCCGGGATGCGTCCGGCAAGGACGGCACGATCAAGCGCATTGTCCAGCATCTGAGCCCACGCGAAACCCGCGTCGTCGCCCTCGGCAAACCCTCGGACCGGGACGGTACCTCGTGGTACTTCCAGCGTTATGTTCCGTATTTGCCGGCGGCCCAGGAACTCGTGCTCTTTAACCGCAGTTGGTATAACCGTGCCGGTGTCGAGCGGGTCATGGGCTTCTGCACCGAGGCCGAGCACGAGGAGTTCATGGGCTCGGTTTCAAGCTTCGAGCACATGCTGGTCCGTTCGGGCGTGAAACTCCTCAAGTACTATCTCGACATCAGCAAAACCGAGCAGAAGCGGCGGCTGAGGGACCGGAAGGAGGACCCGCTCAAGCAATGGAAGGTCAGTCCGATCGACGACCAGGCGATCAAGCGCTGGAAAGCGTACAGCCTCGCCCGCAACGAGATGCTGGCGCGCTCGCATAGCAAGATGGCGCCGTGGACCCTAGTGCGCGCCAACGACAAGCGTCTGGCGCGGCTCAATATCATCAAGGATCTGCTCGGCCGGCTTCACTACAAGGGCAAGGACAAGCGGCTGATCCGGCCGGACCGGCAGATCGTATTCGCATACGACGTCTCAAATCTCGAAAACGGCCAGCTTGCAAAGTGATCGGAGAGGTAACAAGGCATTTTGAATATGAAGATCGTTATGTAGGCGCGATGAAAACGAGCGTTATTGAAGTGCACGCCATGCTGTCGGTATTGAGCGTGGACGAAGTGGAAAGGCGGATTGGCGAGGCGCCGGGTGTCGAAAGCGTTACAGTGAATTACGCTGCGGGAAACGCCACGGTGCGCTACGACGAAACCCGGCTCGAGGTCGCCGATATCAAGGCGGCCGTGCACCAATCCGGGTATCAGTCAGCAGGCGAATCCGTACCCGAGCATGTGAGCAAACACAAGCCTGCACGCAAGCGTGCGGTAGTGCCAACGCCGGAAGTTGCGCCGGCCTCCGCTTCAACGCCCGGTGCCGCTGTGCCGAAAGCTTCCACAGTGGCGTTCGCCGCCGTGTCCGCGCCGGCCGCTCCCGCAGTCGACGGCCACAAGGGCCACACAGCGCCGGGCGCGCCGCCTCCACCCCTCCCACCCGCCATGGCGAAGGCCGGCAGACTCGATGATCCTTCCGTCAAGAATGCTGACGAAGTAGCGCGAGTTCTCGGGACAGATGTCAACAACGGACTCATGACGCCGGAGGCGTCGCGCCGGCTCGCGCAAGACGGCCCCAACGAACTCCGCTCTGCCCCGCGGCGGCCCGAGTGGCGTCGCGTCCTGTCGCACTTCCAGGATCCCCTCGTCTATCTGTTGCTGGCCGCCATTGCCATCGCGCTTGTCGCCTGGGTGATCGAGGGCTGGGTCGGCTGGCCTGTGGATGCGATCGTCATCGCGACGATCGTGCTGCTCAACGGGGTCCTGGGCTATGTGCAGGAAGCCAAGGCGGAGGGCGCCGTGGCCGCACTGGCGCGGATGACCGCAGTGACCTCGGCCGTCGTGCGTGACGGCCAGGTGTTGCGGGTGCCCAGCGCTGAGTTGGTGCGGGGGGACTTGCTCGTGCTCGGAGAGGGTGACGCCGTCGGAGCGGATGCACGCCTGCTTCTGGCCACGTCACTGCGCGTGCAGGAAGCCTCCCTGACCGGCGAGAGCGAAGCCGTGCTCAAGGATGCAGCCACGCTGCGCGAACCGGCGGCACTCGGCGACCGACTCGACATGGTCTTCAAGGGCACGGCCGTCGCGCAGGGCACCGGTCGCGCCGTGGTCACGGCGACGGGGATGGACACCCAGATGGGCTCGATTGCCGAAATGCTGGAGGCTACCCAGGAGGAGCCGACACCGCTGCAAAAGGAAGTCGCCCGCATCGGGCGCATGCTCGGCATCGCGGTCGTCATCATCGCCGTCGTGGCGGTGGGGACCATTCTGCTGATGTCCAATATCCGCAGCGCGGCCGATGTTATCAACGTCCTGCTGCTCGGCGTGGCCCTGGCGGTGGCGGCCGTGCCCGAGGGGCTTCCGGCAATCCTGTCGGTAGTGCTCGCCCTTGGGGTGCAGCGGATGGCGAAGCACAACGCGATCGTCAAGAATCTGTCGTCAGTGGAGACGCTGGGCTCCGCCTCGGTCATCGCCTCGGACAAGACCGGCACTCTGACCCGCTCGGAGATGACCATCGAACGGGTGATGACGGCCTCGGGCGAGACCCGTGTCACCGGGGTCGGGTACGCGCCCCATGGGCAGGTGGAACACGAGGGCGCCAAGCTCGGCGCCGGACCGCTGCACGCCGAGCACATCGTGGTGCTCAGCGGCGGCAGCCTGGCCAGCAACGCCGATCTGCGCCAGGCAGCGGGCGGCGAGTGGGAGATCCAAGGCGACCCCACCGAAGCGGCCTTCCTGGTGGCCGAGCGCAAGCTGGGCGTTACCGGGGTGCGCGAGCGGCGTTTCGAGCGCATCGGCGAAATCCCGTTCACGTCCGAGCGCAAGATGATGTCGACGATCGAGCTCGACCACGGACACAACGACGAACTCGTGCTGATCTCCAAGGGCGCGCCGGACGTCCTGCTCGATCGCTGCACCCGGGTGCGGGTGGGGATGGAATTGGCCGAACTCGATGACGCGTTGCGGGCGAAGATCCTGGCTGACGTTGACACGCTTTCCGACGCGGCGCTACGCCCGCTGGCCGTGGCCTACCGCCCCCTTGGCCCTGACGAGGATCCGCAAGCCACGGAATCGCTCGAGCAAAACCTCATCTTCGTCGGTACGGTGGGCATCATCGACCCGCCGCGGCGGGAGGCGGCGGTTGCCATACGCGAGGCCCACCGAGCCGGCATCCGGGTGATCATGATCACCGGTGACCACCCGCACACCGCCGCGCGTATTGCTGCAGACCTCGGGATCGCGGAAGCCGGGGCCACCGCGCTGACCGGGCACGATCTCGACACGCTCGATGAAACGGCCTTCGCCGAGGCGGTGCGCAAGACGTCGGTCTACGCCCGGGTGGCGCCCGCGCACAAGCTGCGCATCGTCGACGCGCTGCAGACCGACGGCAACATCGTCGCGATGACCGGCGACGGCGTCAACGATGCGCCCGCGCTGAAGTCTGCCGACATCGGCATTGCGATGGGCTTGACCGGGACCGAGGTGACGAAAGAAGCGGCCAAGATGATCCTTGCCGACGATAACTTCGCCACCATCGTCGAGGCCGTGCGCGAGGGGCGCGGCATCTTCGACAACATCCGCAAGTTCCTGCGCTACCTGCTGTCCTCGAACATGGGCGAGGTGCTGACGGTCTTCCTGGGTGTCGTCGGGGCCGGAGTCATTGGGCTGACCGGCGCCGGCGACGCATTGGTGCTACCGCTGCTCGCAACGCAGATCCTGTGGATCAACCTGATCACCGACTCCGGTCCGGCCCTGGCGATGGGCGTGGACCCGTCAACCGACGATGTCATGGCGCGCAAGCCGCGGCGGCTGAGCGAGCGGACGATCGACGCCCGCATGTGGTCGGGAGTGATCCAGATCGGCTTGGTGATGGCAGTCGTGACGCTGCTGACGATCGACCTGTATCTTCCAGGCGGGCTGATCGAAGGCACGCACGACCTCGCCACCGCGCGTACCGCGGGCTTCACGGTGCTCGTCTTCGCGCAGTTGTTCAACTGCTTCAACGCGCGCTCGGAAACCACGAGTGCGTTAGCGCACCTGTTCGTCAACCCGTGGCTTTGGAGCGCGATCGCACTGTCGGTGTTGCTGCAGGTGGCGGTCGTCAACCTCGACTTCCTCAACCTGGCCTTCGGCACGGCGCCGCTGGAGTTCAGCCAGTGGCTGCTCTGCGCTGCGATGGCAAGCGTGGTGCTGTGGTTCAGCGAGTTGCGCAAGCTAGTGAATCGCGCATGGAGCCGGTGAGACATCGGCCCAAAGCACTGGCTGCATTGACGCAGGCCATGCAGGCCGCGGACGGTCAGCCTGCAAAGTGTTCAGATATGTAACAGGACATTTTGAGTACGAAAACCGATAAGGAGGCACCATGAAAACGAGTGTTATCGAAGTAGGTGGGATGCTGTCGGCATTGAGCGCGCACGGAGTGGAAAAGCAGCTGGGCAAATTGCGTGGGGTCGAACGTGCTGAGGTGAATTATGTCTCGGGCAGCGCGACGGTGGTCTATGACGAGACGGTGATCGACCTCAAAGCGATCAAGGCCAGGGTGCATAAGTGCGGTTACCACTGCAGCGGCGAACTCGTGCCCAAGCACCTATGCAAGGCCGAGGATCCGCCCTCCGAAGGGTAGCGACGATGCTACCAACGACGCATACGGGCCATGGTTAAGGAGACGCGATGAAAACGAGCGTTATTGAAGTGCACGCCATGCTGTCGGTATTGAGCGTGGACGAAGTGGAAAAGCGGATCGGCGCGGTGCCGGGTGTCGAAAGCGTTACAGTGAATTACGCCGCGGGAAGCGCCACCGTGCGCTACGACGAAACCCGACTGGAGGTCGCCGATATCAAGTCGGCCGTGCGCCAACGCGGGTATGAGTCCGCCGCGCCGGCCGCGGCGCCGTCAACACCGGTGACTGCCGCACCGAAACCTTCCCCGGCCGCGCCGGCCGCCGCCCCCGGGACCGTGCCCGACGCCGCGCCCGCGGCTCCCACAGGCAAGGGCCACGAGGGCCATGCGGCGCCGGACGCGCCGCCCGCGAAGGCGGCGGAGATCGCGCACGAGATGGGGCACGGCGGCACGGACCTGCCGGCCATGGTGCGCGACATGCGTAACCGCTTCTGGATCTGCCTGGTCTTCAGCGTGCCGATCTTTTTCTACTCACCAATGGGGCTGTTTACTCCGCCCGCGCCACCGTTCGATCTGGACCTCAACGTGTGGCTGCTCATCTTCGCCACCCTCGCCGTCGTCTATCCGAGCTGGCCGTTCTTCGTCTCCGCCTGGCGCGCGCTCAGGACGGGCACCCTGAGCATGGCGGTGCTGATCGTGTTGAGCGTCGGCACCGGATATCTCTTCAGTGTAGTCACCACTTTCTTCTTCAAGGAGGCCGGACAGTTCTTCGAAGCCGTGGCCGTCCTGCTGGTTTTCATCCTGCTCGGCCACTGGCTGGAAATGCGTGCCCGTGCGGGTGCGTCCTCCGCCATCAAGGCGCTGATGGATCTCACGCCGGCGAAGGCCTCTGTCATCCGCAACGGCGCCGAGGTCGAAGTTCCCACGGCGGAGGTGTTGGCGGGCGAGATTGTCGTGATCCGGCCGGGCAACAAGATTCCGGTCGACGGCACGGTGGAGACCGGCGAGTCACTGGTCGACGAGTCCATGCTCACCGGCGAGTCGATGCCGGTGCAGAAGGGTCCGGGCGCCACGGTGATCGGTGCGACCATCAACAAGAGCGGCAGCTTTCGCTACAAGGCGACCAAGGTCGGGGCCGACACGGCGCTGGCACAGATCGTGAAACTGGTGCAGGAGGCGCAGAACTCGAAGGCGCCGGCGCAACTCCTGGCGGACCGGGCCGCGCAATGGCTGGTGATTTCCGCCATCGTCATCGGTCTTGCGACCTTTGCGGTGTGGTTCTGGTGGATCGGCGAGCCGCTGCTGTTCGCGATAACGCTAACCATCACGGTCTTCGTGATCGCCTGTCCGGATGCGTTGGGACTGGCCACGCCCATGGCGGTGATGGTGGGAACCGGCCTCGGCGCAATGAACGGCATTCTGTTCAAGAACGCCTCGGCGCTCGAAGACGCCACCAAGCTCAACGTCATCGTCTTCGACAAGACCGGCACGCTCACCATCGGCCAGCCGGAGGTCGTGGAGATGGTGACGGCGGACGGGGTCACCGAGGACGTGGTGCTGACCGCCGCCGCCGCCGTCGAGCAGGGCTCCGACCATCCGCTGGCCCAGGCCATCCTGCGCCGGGCGGAGAACCTCACCGTCGCGGCGCCGACCGGATTCGAAAGCCTCGACGGCATGGGCGCGCGCGCCGAGACCGCGGGCGGAACGGTGTTCCTCGGCAACCGGCTGCTGATGGATACGCAAAAGCTCGCGCTCGGTCCCCTGGAGGCCGAAGCCGCCCGCCTGCAGGGGGACGGCCGCACCGTAGTCCATGTGTCTCAGGCCGCTCGCGTGATCGGCCTCGTCGCCATCGCCGATGCGATCAGGCCGACCTCCAAGGCCGCGGTGGCCAAGCTGCGCGAGCGCGGCATCGAAGTGGTGATGCTGACCGGCGACAACGCGGCAACCGCCAAGCGCATCGCCGCGGATCTCGGCATCGACAGCGTGCTGGCCGACGTGCTGCCGGCCCAGAAGGCCGAGAAGGTAAAGGAGCTGCAGGCCACCGGAAAGAAGGTCGGGATGGTGGGCGACGGCGTCAACGACGCGCCGGCGCTGACCCAGGCCGACGTGGGGATCGCCATTGGCGCCGGCACCGACGTCGCGATGGAAAGCGCCGATGTCGTGCTGATGAAGAGCGACCCGTACGACATCGTCGGCACGATCGAGCTGTCGCGCGCCACGGTGCGAAAGATGCACCAGAATCTCTGGTGGGCGGTGGGCTACAACGTGATCGCGTTCCCCCTCGCTGCGGGCGTCCTGTACCCGTTCGTGCTGAGTCCGGAGGTCGCGGCGCTATCGATGTCCGGCAGCACCCTGATCGTGGCGATCAATGCGCTGCTTCTGAAGCGCACCAAGCTGGCAGGCATCCGTCAGCCTGGCAAGACGGCAGCGCCCGAAACGCCTGACGCGGCAGCCGGGCCGAAGCCAGGTAAGGCGTCTGCGGTGCCGGCAAACCCGCAGCCAAACAAAAAAACACCCGCGTGAGGGCCTCTCAAATGAAAAGGAAGATGAGCATGCTCATGAAGACGAGAAAACCCAAGCTCACGGACAGACCGCTGTCGCCTGATCTTCTGCGCAAGATGAATGCCTACTGGCGGGCCGCCAACTACCTGTCGGTGGGCCAGATTTACCTGTACGACAATCCGCTGCTGAAGAAGCCGTTGAAACTGGAACATGTGAAGCCACGACTACTGGGCCACTGGGGCACCACGCCGGGCTTGAACTTCATCTATGTTCATCTCAACCGGGTCATCAACCAATACGACCTCAATGTGGTCTATGTCACCGGGCCCGGACACGGCGGACCGGCCCTGGTGGCCAACACGTATCTGGAGGGCAGCTACAGCGAGTCGTATCCGGATATCTCCCAGGACGAACAAGGCATGAAGAAGCTGTTCACGCAGTTTTCTTTTCCCGGGGGCATCCCCAGCCACGTGGCACCGGAAACGCCGGGCTCAATCAATGAAGGCGGCGAACTCGGCTATTCGCTGGCGCACGCGTATGGCGCAGCGTTCGACAATCCCGACCTGCTGGTTGCTTGCGTGGTGGGCGATGGCGAGGCGGAAACCGGCCCGCTGGCGACCAGCTGGCACTCGAACAAATTCCTCGACCCGGTGCACGACGGCGCCGTGCTTCCCATCCTGCACCTGAACGGCTACAAGATTGCCGGCCCCACGGTGCTCGCCCGCATTTCCCGCGAGGAGCTTGAAGCGCTCTTCCGCGGCTACGGTTACACCCCCCATTTCGTCGAGGGCGACGACCCGGACGCGATGCACCAGCTCATGGCGACCACGCTCGATACGGTCGTGGCCGACATTCAACGCATCCAGCGCGACGCTCGAAAGAACGGGTTCAAGCAACGGCCGCGCTGGCCGATGATCATCCTGCGCTCGCCGAAGGGCTGGACGGGTCCTGCCGTGGTCGACGGCAAGCCGGTCGAAGGGACATTTCGCGCGCACCAGGTGCCGGTGGCGCAGTTGGCGACCAAGCCCAGGCACCTGAAAATTCTCGAGCAGTGGATGAAGAGCTACCGGCCCCAGGAATTGTTCGACAAGAACGGCAGGCTCCTCGCGGAACTGGCTGAACTGGCACCGAAGGGCGAGCGGCGAATGGGAGCGAATCCGCATGCCAACGGCGGGCTGCTGCTTCGGGATCTGAAAATGCCGGACTTTCGCGACTACGCGGTCAAGGTGGCGAAGCCCGGCGCCGTGCAAGCCGAAGCCACGCGCGTCCAGGGGCAGTTCATCCGCGACGTGTTCAAGCTCAACGCCGACGCACGCAACTTCCGCGTTTTCAGCCCGGACGAAACCGCGTCGAACCGCTGGAGCGACGTGTTCGAAGTGACGAACCGCAGCTCGACGGCGGAAATCATTCCCACCGACGATCACATCGCGCCCGATGGCCGGGTGATGGAGATGTTGAGCGAGCATCAGTGCGAAGGCTGGCTCGAAGGATACCTGTTGACCGGCCGGCACGGTTTCTTCTCCTGCTACGAAGCGTTTATCCACATCATCGATTCGATGTTCAACCAGCACGCCAAGTGGCTGGATGTGACCCGCCAGATCCCGTGGCGGCGGCCCATTGCATCGCTCAACTACCTGCTGTCCTCGCACGTGTGGCGTCAGGATCACAACGGCTTCACTCACCAGGACCCGGGCTTCATCGATCTGGTGGCGCACAAGAAGGCGGACATCATCCGCGTGTATCTGCCGCCGGACACCAATACCCTGCTGACGGTTACCGATCACTGCCTGCGCAGCCGCCACTACGTCAACGTCATCGTCGCCGGAAAACAGCCGTCGCCGCAATGGCTCGACATGGAGTCAGCCGTCAAACACTGCACCGCCGGGCTCGGCATCTGGAAATGGGCCAGCAACGACGCGGGCAGCGAGCCCGATGTGGTGATGGCCTGCGCCGGCGACGTGCCCACCCTGGAGACGCTGGCCGCGGTGGAGATGCTGCGGCAGCACTTCCCGGAATTGAAGATCCGCGTCATCAACGTGGTGGACTTGATGGCGCTGCAGCCGCAGACCGAACATCCCCACGGACTGAACGACAAGGATTTCGATGTCCTGTTCACCAGGGACAAACCCATCGTCTTCGCCTACCACGGATATCCTTCGCTGATCCATCATCTGACGTATCGACGAACCAACCATCACAACCTGCACGTTCGTGGCTACAAGGAAGAAGGAACCACCACCACGCCCTTCGACATGGCGGTCCTTAACGACATCGATCGCTTCCATTTGGTCAAGGACGTCGTCGATCGGGTGCCGAGTTTGGGCCCGCGCGCTGCTTATCTCACCCAAATCATTCGCGACAAGCTGATCGACCACCAGCGCTACATCCGGCAGCACGGTGAGGACATGCCGGAAATCCGGGATTGGAAATGGGGCGCCAGGGAAACGGGGAAGACAGACCCCGCGCGCAAATGAGCGGCGCCCTTCCGCAGGTGGTTCTGGTTCGCCACGGCGAGACTGCCTGGACGATCAGCAGACAGCACACCGGTCGTACGGACATTCCCCTGACCGACCGGGGCGAACGTGAGGCGCAAGCGTTGGGCGCTCGGCTGAAAGGCATGAGGTTCACCAAAGTGCTCACCAGCCCGCTGCAACGGGCGCGGCGGACTGGCGAGCTGGCAGGATTCGGAGAATCCGCGGAGATCGATCCCGATCTGATGGAATGGGACTACGGCGATTACGAAGGCCGGCGCACATCAGACATCCGGGCCGAGCGCCCCGGCTGGCGTCTGTTCGAGGACGGTTGCCCGGGCGGGGAAACGCTGGTGGCGGTGAGTGCGCGCGCGGATCGCGTCATTGCTCGGATTCGTGCGCTGGAGAGTGATGTGCTGGTCTTCGCGCACGGCCACCTGTTACGCATCCTCATGGCGCGCTGGATTGCACTGCCTGCTCTGGAAGCCCGTCGCTTGTATCTTGAGACAGCTTCCCTGAGCGTTCTGGGTTACGACCATGACCTGGATGAGCCCGTCATCCGCCTGCTCAACGACGCGCGACATCCATAGCGCCTCCAGTCATCGCCGGCAGAGAAAATGACATCGGAGAAAATATGGCGTTAGAAGGGACAGCACCGCCTCGGTGGGCGGCTACGGAAGGGCTTCCGTTCCCCCTGGGCCCGACACGTATACAAGAAGAGGACGCCTGCAACTTCGCTCTGTACTCGAAGCATGCGGAGAGCGTAACGTTGCTGCTCTACACCGAGAGCGACATCGTCAATCCGGTAGTGGCCTATCGGTTCGATTACCTCAAGAACAAAACGGGCAGGATCTGGCATTGTCGCATCCCGCTTGTATCAATGAGGGGCGCGTCCTACTACGCGTACAGCGTCGAGGGGCCCACGCCCAATGGCCGGTTCGAATGGCACTGGTTCGATCGCAACAAAATCCTGCTCGATCCCTATGCACAGTCCGTGTTCTTTCCCCCGGCTTTCGACCGGCTCGCCGCCATCCGGCCAGGTTCAAATGCAGGCAAGGCGCCGCTGGGTGTCCTTACGGGCGACAGCGAACGCTTCGACTGGCAAGGCGACCATCGCCCCCGGCGCGAGGCCGCTACCGTCATCTACGAGCTGCACGTCGGAGGATTTACCAAGAATCCCAACTCCGGAGTCAGGGACGAGGCGCGCGGAACGTTTGCGGGCGTGGCCGAGAAAATCCCGTACTTGAAGGACCTTGGCGTCACCGTGGTGGAGTTGATGCCGGTGTTCCAGTACGACCCTTCCGACGGCAACTACTGGGGGTACATGCCATTGAACTTCTTCTCCCCCCATCATGGATATCTCAACGACCACACGGTCAAGGCGCAACACAACGAGGTTCGCGAAATGATAAAGGCGCTGCATGAAGCGGATATCGAAGTGATCCTCGACGTCGTCTACAACCACACCGGCGAGGGCGATCACACCGGCCCGGTCTATAGCTACAAGGGAATCGACAACAGCACCTACTACCTGATATCGAACCGGCCCGACGAACCCTACGAAAACTTTTCCGGCACGGGGAACACGCTCAATTGCGTGAACCGCTCCGTGCGGAAAATGATCATGGACAGCGTCCGCCATTGGGCGTGCGACATGCACGTGGACGGATTTCGCTTCGATCTCGCTTCCCTCTTTACCCGAAACCCGGACGGCTCCGTCAATGCCAACGACGTGCCGCTGCTGAGCGACATGGCCTCCGACCCGGATCTGGCGCACCTGCGTCTGATTGCGGAGCCGTGGGACGCCGCCGGGGTGTATCAGCTGGGCCGGGCGTTTCCGGGGATCACGACATGTCAGTGGAACGGAAGATTTCGCGATGAAATCCGACGCTTCGTAAAGGGTGATCCCGGGATGGTACCGGCCCTGATGCGCCGGCTCTATGGCAGCGACGATCTGTTCCCCGACGATCGGATGGACGCTTATCATCCCCATCAGAGCATCAATTACATCGCCTCTCACGACGGATTCACCCTCTACGATCTGGTTTCCTACAACCAGAAGCGGAACTGGGCGAACGGCCACGGCAACACGGACGGCACCGAGGAGAACCATAGCTGGAACTGCGGCTGGGAAGGAAGCGAGGGTGTGCCGCAGCACGTGGCGAAGCTGCGCAAGCAACAGATCAAGAATTTCTGTTGCCTGCTGTGCCTTTCGAACGGAACGCCCATGTTCCGTGCCGGCGACGAGTTCATGCACACGCAGGCCGGCAACAACAACCCGTACAACCAGGATAACGAGACAGCCTGGATCGATTGGAGCCGGCTGCAGGCAAACCCGGACATCTTCCGTTTCTTCAAGTTGATGATCGCGTTCCGCAAAACGCATCCGTCGCTCGCGAGGAGCCGGTTCTGGCGCGAGGACGTTCACTGGTACGGGGTCGGCCGTGATGCCGACCTTTCATTCGATTCCCGCAGCCTCGCCTTTGCGCTGCAAGGCGCCTCGCAAATGGACGACGACATCTATGTCATGGTCAACGCCTACTGGAAAGATCTGGGTTTCCAAATCCAGGAAGGCACGGCTGCCGAGTGGCGGCGCGTTATCGACACCAGCCTGGATAGTCCGTTCGACTTTCTCGAACCGGGCAACGAAAACCCTTTGCAGTCTTTGCAGTACCGGGTTGCGGCGAGGTCGGTTGTGACACTGCTTCGAAACAAGGGCGCAGATCAACTGGCGGTTTCAACCCCGCAAATCTAGGACAGAAGCCATGAAAACTACCACCATCGACGTCGGCGGCTTGCTGTCGCCGCTTTGCGCGCAGGGTGTCGAGAAGCAACTGTGCAAGATGCCGGGTGTCAAGCGCACCGAGGTCAACTTCGTGTCGGGCAGCGCGACGGTCGAGCACGACGAGTCGGTCACGAATCTTGAATGGATCAAGCGCTGCATCCGCGCGTGCGGTTATCGCTGCTCGGGCGAGATGCTGCCGGAACACGTCTGCGCCCCCGGCGATCCGCCGGGCGATGCGGGTACGGCAGCGGCTGTGCTGTCGGGTGGCCACGAAAGCCACGCGAGAACACCATGGCCAGCCTGACAGGTGATTTGTGACAAACGGCACTCTCCATACCTTTCGCGTCCTTGTCATCAATGCCGGCAGTTCGTCGGTCAAGTTTGGAGTTTTTGACGCTGCCACCAACAGGCAGCTGTTCAAGGCCGAGGTCGAGGGCGCGGACTCCATCGAGGATGCAATCGGCAAAATTCCCGCATTACTGAAAACCAAAGGCATCGCTGCGCTTCATGCCGTTGGTCACCGCGTGGCGCATGGAGGAGCAAAGTTCCGCGATGCGTGCGTGATCGATCCCGGCGTCATCAAGGGTATCGAGGAGTGCGTGCCGCTGGCGCCGTTGCATAATCCCCCGGCGCTGGCGGGAATCAAGATGGCAGGCGACGCCTGGCCGGGCGTGCCGCAGGTGGCGGTGTTCGATACCGCCTTCCACCAGACGATTCCCGAACGCGCCGCTACCTACGCCGTGCCGCAGTCCTGGCGCGAGACGGGCCTTAGGCGCTATGGCTTCCACGGCACCTCGCATAAATACGTGATGCTGCGGGTTGCCGAGGAACTGAAAATACCCGCCACCGAGCTTCGCATCATCAGCTGCCATCTTGGCAACGGTGCCAGCATCTGCGCGATCGAGCGCGGCACATCGGTCGAGACCTCGATGGGCATGACGCCGCTCGAAGGGCTCGTGATGGGCACGCGCTCCGGCGACGTTGATCCCGGCATTTTTGCCTATCTCCACCGCACGCTCGGCCTTTCCGTGAGCCACATCGAGCAGGCGCTTTACCGCGAGAGCGGTCTGGCGGCGCTCTCCGGCCTCGGCAACGATATGCGCGACATCGAGAAACGCGCGGCGGAGGGCGACAAGAAGGCACAGCTTGCCATTCAGGTCTATGCCCACCGCGTGCGCAAGTACATCGGGGCCTATGCCGCGGCGATGAGCGGCGTTGATGTCATCGCCTTCACCGGCGGCATCGGCGAGAACTCGGCGTCGATGCGAAGGCGCGTCTGCTCCGGATTTGAGTTCCTGGGGCTGGCGATCGATGACGACAGGAATGAAGTCGTCCGGCTCACCGGCTCGGAAGCGCCCCAGATCCAGCGCGAAAATTCCCGCGTGCGGCTCATGGTCACGCAATCCCGCGAGCAGTGGATGATCGCGCAGGAGGCGGCCCGCGTTCTCGCGCTCAAGAAGAAGGCACCCGCACGCGCACTGCCGCCCATTCCGGTCGCCGTGTCGACGCACCACGTGCACCTGACGCAAGCCGCGGTCGAGCAGCTGTTCGGCGAGGGACACGAGCTCAAGGTACGCAACCCGCTTAGCCAGCCCGGTTTCTGGGCGGCGGAGGAAACCGTGGACGTGATCGGTCCGCGCGGCGAGATTCCGCGCCTGCGCGTGCTGGGGCCCTGCCACGAGGCGAACCAGATCGAGATCGCCGAAACCGAAACCTACAAGCTTGGCATCGACGCACCGGTTCGGCTGTCGGGGGACACCAAGGGCACGCCGGTGGTGACGCTCCGCGGTCCCAGGGGCAGCCTCCAGACGGAGGGGCTGATCGTCGCCAAGCGGCATATCCATATGAACACGAAGGATGCGGAAGCGCGCGGGCTGAAGCAGGGCGATCACGTGGAGGTCGCAGTCGACGCCGACGGCAGGGACCTGGTATTCCGCGACGTGGTGATCCGCACCGATCCGCGCTTCGTGACCGAGATGCATATCGACACCGACGAGGCCAATGCCGCCCATCTCAAATCCCGCGGCGCGGGTGAGCTGATGCCGATCGAGGGCTGCAGTGCCCGCATCACGCATTGCCACATTCCGGCTGCCGCCAGGAATAAGTCCTGCCGACTCAATGAATCCCAGGACAAGGTGGCCGTCTGATGCCCCAAGCACGCCAAAATCCGCAGCGAGGAACTACGAAAGGAGAACACGCATGCGAAGCAGCGATCGCGTCACCGAACGCGAATGGGTCCGGCTCGACCTGACCGCACTCGGAAAGCACACGGAACATCGGGTCGCCACGCTGCGCCGTAGCGCCGCGGGATGGCAAATGTTATCGGACGTACAAGCCGTGCGCGTGCCGCACGAAACCCCCAACGGAAAGGAGGCAGACCATGCCGACCTATGAGCCCGAAGATATCGTCAATGACTTGCGGAAGCGCGCCGCCGCGCTCGGCAGCCGGGGCATCATTGCAGGCATTGCGGGAGCGGTGCTGCTGATCTTTCTCTGGTCAACCTGGTTCACGGTGCAGCCCGAGGAGACGGGCATTGTCCAGCGCTTTGGGGCGGTGAACCGCACGGTGGGCCCGGGCCTGCACTTCAAGTTTCCCGACGGCATCGAGAGGGTGCGGCTGGTGCCCACGGCGCGGGTCCTCAAGGAGGAATTCGGGTTCGGCACGATCGCCACGGGCGCTGCGGGGCGAACGCAATACGCGCCTGGCAAGAAGGCATTCAAGGACGTGTCGCTGATGCTGACAGGAGATCTGAACGTGATCGATGTGCAGTGGATCGTCCAGTACCGCATCGAGGACCCGGTGCGCTACCTGTTCCGGGTCCGCGAGTCGCGGCAGACGATCCGCGACATCGCCGAGGCCGTCATGCGCCGGGTAGTCGGCAACCGCCTGGGGAGCGATGTCCTCACCGTCGGCCGGGTGGCCGTGTCGGCCGAGGTCAAGGAGGAGATGCAAAAGATTCTCAGCGACTACGAGACCGGCGTTCGCCTGGTCACGGTGGAGCTTCAGGACGTGACGCCCCCGGACACCGTCAAGCCCGCCTTCAACGAGGTAAACGAGGCGCGCCAGGATCGGGAGCGGACGATCAACCAGGCGCAGGAGCAGGCCAATCGGGAGATTCCCAAGGCGCGCGGCGAGGCGACCCGGACGATCACCGAAGCCGAGGGCTACGCCGTCGAGCGGGTCAACCGCGCGAACGGAGAGGCCACGCGATTCCGGGCTATCCTCACTGAATACCAGCGGGCTCCGGAAGTCACGCGCCGCCGTCTCTACCTGGAGGCCATGGGGAGCATCCTGCCCGAAGCGCAGGCTCTCTATATCGTGGATAGCGACCAGAAGGCCCTGCTGCCCTGGCTCCGCCTGGAGTCGGGACCGATGCCTGCCGCGGCAGTCAAGGAAAGCGGCCTGGAAGGCGCCAAAGGAGGGAGGCAGCCATGAAGAACGCGTTGAATATTGGATTCGGGGTCCTCGTACTGGCGATTGTCGTCGCCGTCTCCGGGACTTTCTACACGCTGGAGGAGGGGGAGCAGGCGGTGATCGTCCAGTTCGGCCGGCCCGTGGGCGACCCGGTTACCGAGGCAGGGCTGCACGTCAAGCTCCCCTTCGTGCAGGACGTGCGCCGCTTCGAGAAGCGCCTCCTCATCTGGGATGGCGACCCCAACCAGATCCCCACCAAGGGGCGGGAGTTCATCTGGATCGACACGACGGCCCGCTGGCGAATCGCCGACGCCAGGAAGTTCCTCGAGAACGTAGCCACGGAGGCCGGCGCCCGATCACGCCTGAATGACATCATCGACTCGGTCGTGCGAGACCAGGTCTCGGGCAGCGAGCTGGTGGAGCTGGTGCGCAGCGCCTCGTGGGTGGTTCCCGAGGGCGAGATTCTGGAGGAGGTTCCCGCCGAGGTGCGCGAAGAGTTGAAGAAGGCGGTCGTCCGCGGACGCGAGGAGATCACCCGGACCATCCTAGCCGAAGCCCGGAAGGTCATCCCTCAGTACGGGATCGAGCTGGTGGATGTGCGCATCAAGCGCCTCGATTACGTGGAGAGCGTGCGGGAGAAGGTCTATGCCCGGATGATCTCGGAACGCAAGCGCATCGCCGCCCGGTTCCGCTCCGAGGGCGAAGGCCGCAGCGCCGAGATTCTGGGGACCATGGAGAAGGAGCTGCGCCAGATCCGCTCCACCGCCTACCGGCGGGTCCAGGAAATCCGGGGCAAAGCCGACGCCGAGGCAACGCGCGTGTACGGGGCAGCCTATAGTGGCGATCCCGAGTTCTACGCCTTCTCGCGCACCCTCGAGGCATACAAGGAGGGGCAGAACAAAAACTCGGTGGTGATCCTCACCACGGACAGCGACTACTACCGATACCTGAAGCAGTCCGGGGGTACGGGCGCAACGCGGCAGATTCGCTAATGCCGAGAGTCGGGCGCTGCTTGCGCGCGATGAGGAGCGACAGATGCTGGCACACTACGAACGATAAAGGCGAAACACATGGATACCACACTAATAGTCATAGTAGTTCTGGTTGTCATTGCGCTGATGATTTTTTATGTGATCGCGATCTTCAACAAATTGGTCACACTGAAGAATCGATATATGAATGCCTTCGCGCAGATAGAAGTACAGTTAAAGCGACGTTACGATCTGATACCGAATCTTGTCGAGACCGCCAAGGGCTACATCAAGCACGAACGCCAAACCCTGGAATCCGTGGTCGCGGCGCGTAATGAGGCATCCAGCATGTTGGCCAACGCAGCGGCGGCTCCGGGCGACGCCGAAGCGATGAAGGGCTTGATCGGCGCGGAAGGCAAGCTGTCCGGCGCTCTGTTGAATATGAGAATGGTGATGGAAGCCTATCCGGATCTCAAGGCCAGTCAGAACATGATGCAGTTGAGCGAGGAACTGACGAGCACCGAAAACAAGGTTTCCTTCGCCCGGCAGGCCTTCAACGACCAGGTGATGGCCTATAACATCTATAAGCAGTCGTTTCCGCCGGTTTTCTTTGCCCCAATGTTTGGCCACGCACAGGATGCGGTGTTACTGGAATTTGAAGACAGCGCGGCCATACAGGCCGCGCCGAAAGTCTCGTTTTGATCGCGGTTGTTCGCTCTGGCGCCTAAACGATGAATTTCTTTGAATCGCAAGACCGTGTCCGTAAAAACACGGCTTTGCTTGTCGTCCTGTTTGTGCTCGCCGTGGTCGCCTTGATCATCATGACCAATGTATTGATCATGATCGTCTTTGGTCTTATCGATAGTCAGCAGTTGCGTGACGGCGGGACATTGATCCGGCAAATGGATTGGCAAACCTTTGCTGCTGTAGGCGCCGGTGTCAGCGTTGTGGTCCTCGCGGGCAGTCTCTACAAGATCCTCGCCTTGTCCGCGGGGGGAAAGGTTGTTGCGGAATCGCTGGGCGCGCAATTGATTCCACAAAATACGCAAGACCCGAAACAACGCAAACTGCTGAACGTGGTGGAAGAAATGGCCATCGCTTCCGGCACGCCTGTGCCGCCGGTCTATGTGCTTGCGGAGGAACGGGGAATCAACGCCTTTGCGGCGGGGTTGTCGCCGCGCGATGCGGTCATCGGAGTTACCCAGGGGACTATCGATCATTTGAGCCGCGAGCAGCTGCAAGGCGTCATCGCCCATGAGTTCAGCCATATCTTCAACGGCGATATGCGGCTCAACCTTCGCTTGATGGGTGCGCTGAACGGCATCCTGATTCTGGGCATTGTTGGCTATTACCTGCTGTATTCGGTGTCATTTTCGAGACGCCGGCGCAGCAATGATAAGAGCGCAGCCGGAATATTGGCGTTGGGTATTGGCCTGATGGTCATCGGTTTTGCCGGCACGTTTTTCGGCGCCCTGATAAAAGCCTCGGTGAGCCGGCAACGGGAATACCTGGCAGATGCCTCAGCGGTCCAGTTTACGCGCAACCCGAACGGGATTGCGGGCGCATTGAAGAGAATCGGGGGGCTGGAGTTTGGTTCAAAAGTGGAGAATCCCGGCGCGCCGGAAGTGAGCCATGCTTTCTTCGCCCAGGGGATTAGGGGTTTCATGCAGGGGTTGGCCGCCACGCACCCGCCGTTGGCGGATCGCATCTTGCGCATTGATCCGCATTGGGACGGCAAGTTCGATTACTCCGACCGGCCTGACTCGGGTCAGGATGAGAAGCAGGCCGGCGACTCACAAACGATGACCCGCCGCGCGGTTGCCGATAAGGCCGCCGCGGTGGTCGCTGGCGCGGCGGTTGCGGGTGTCATGACCGCGATAGATCAGATCGGTAACCCGCAGCCGGAAGCCGTCGATTCCGCCCATTCACTGCTGGAAGGTTTGTCTCCCGCCATCAAAGAGGCCGCCCGAGAACCCTACGGCGCTCGAGCAGTTATCTATTCCCTGGTGCTTGACAAGGGGCAGGCGGTTCGCGCCAGACAATTGAAGCGATTGCAGGACCATGCGGATCCGGATGTTTACGCATTGACCCTCGCGTTGATGGCGCAGGTGGATGGGCTGGATATCAAGTACCGTTTGCCGGTGATCGATATCGCCATTGCGGCCTTAAAGCAGTTGTCGCTCAGGCAGTACGAAGCGTTCAGGGCAAATTTGACCGCGTTGATCGAAATGGACTCCAGGGTAGATCTGCTCGAGTGGTCATTGCAGAAGATCCTGTTCAACCATCTCGATGGACAGTTTCTTGAATTGCCACGCACGAAGGCGCGTTATTCCGATCCCGGGCAGATCAAGAAAGAAATTGAACTCGTGCTCTCGGTAATGGCCCATGCCGGTGCCCGGAGTCAAAGCGATATGGAGCAAGCGTTCCGTGCGGCCGCAGAGACATTGGAGTCGAGCGGGCTGGCATTAGTGCCGAGGGACCGGTTCAGGGTTTCAGATCTGGATCTGGCTTTAAAGAAATTGGAACAGTTGAAGCCTCCGGCGAAACACCGGTTACTGAAAGCCTGTGTCGCCAGTATCGCAAAGGATGAGAGAACCGCAGCGGTCGAGGTGGAGCTATTGCGCGCGTTTGCGGCTGTGTTGGATTGTCCCATCCCGTCAGGGACGGCCTGATGGATCGACCCCGTGAGCGTGACGTAGTCCACGCCCCGGGGCCTTGCAGCCGATAGGTTTGACATAGGTCAAAGCTTGCTGCCCGCGCGGGATTGGCATGACGTTCATGTTTAAACGATCGCGGTGCTGAGCTGCCATCCGCGTTGCGTGAGGCCAAGGCATGAGAACGAGGCGGTTTCGCTACCTGATCGCATTCGTTGCCGCGATGTTCATTGCGAACAACGCGGCAGCTGGCGTGTCCGCATCCCTTGCGAGCCTGGGCAGAATGGGCGCTGCGGTGGTGACGCACGTTCATCCCGCCCTGGAGCGCCTGGACCACGCAGCTCATTTCGATGCCCATTGCATCAGGCAGTGCGTCCGGAGCTATCGCGATCCGACGCAGCAGTTCGCGGACAATGGTCTCGCCATTGCTCCGATACCGGCCTCTCCTGGTCCCGGTCTGTCGGTCAGAACCGAACCGGCGGGCCCCCGCATCGCGTGGGCTCCGGCGATCGTCGGACCCAAGCTGTCCATCCTCTTCTGCAATCTTCGTAATTAATCCTTTCCGGCGCCACACGGAGCCGGTCGTCGGGCTTTCCGTGTGAGTCTTGCGTCGTTGGACGGACGCCTCTGTCGTTTCCGATCTTCCGTTCGCGTCGGATGATGTCCACTGCGGCGCGCACCGCTCGCCAGGGTTGGCGTGTCGAGTCCGGCAACAGTTGTCTTGAAAGGACACGTACATGTCAAAGAAGCATTCAGCCAGGATGAAGCGCATGGAAATATCAAACCCCATTGCGCGGAACGAGAAAAGGCCCATGCTGATCGCTTTCTTTGCGCTGTTTCCCCTCATGTTTCTCTCGGGTACCATCACCCCTGTCGAGGGCATGCCCCCGGCGATGCAGTATCTGTCGCTGGCAAACCCGATCCGCTACTACATGGAAATCGCGCTTGGAATTTTCCTGAAGGGAATCGGCTGGAGCATTCTCTGGCCGCAGTTTCTCGCGATGGTCGCGATCGGATCGGGACTTCTGGCGTGGAGCCTTTTGCGGCTGAAGAACAGACTCTATGCGTGAGGATGCACATGACTCTCATCCCGCGGACACGTGCGGCAACAATGGATCGACGAGATGAGCCGAATGAAGGCTTCTAAACCTGCGTCCGGGACCAGTGGAATCAGCGATTCGCAGCGCAAGAGCCGGATCGGAGCGGTTATAGTCGGAGGCGCGTTTGTGTTCCTGGTAGGCGCCATCATTGCCGCGTACCTGACGGGCGCAAAATCGCTCGCCGATCCGGACGACGCGCGGCAGGTTGCGCGCGGCAAGGCGATCTACGAGCTGCACTGCGCGTCCTGCCACGGCGCGAAGCTCGAGGGCCAGCCTAACTGGCAGGCGAAGCTTCCGAGCGGGCGCATGCCGGCACCGCCACATGATGCATCCGGTCACACATGGCACCATCCCGATGCGGTTCTCTTCGGCATCACCAAACACGGCCTCGTCCCCGGCAAGTACGCGCCGCCGGGTTACCAGAGCGACATGCCCGGATTCAGGCAGATGCTCTTCGACGATGAGATCTGGGACGTGCTCGCCTACATCAAGTCGCACTGGCCGGCCAAGATCCGCCAGGCGCAACGCGAGATCAATTCGCGGCGTGAACGCTGAGCGCGCGTGAAATGGTTCACGGAGCCCGACCTGAGGCTGCTGCAGCTCGTGGGTGAAGCACCTGCGGGCAAACGGCTTCCGTGTGAAGCCTGAAGACGTCAGTAACCCGGTGGCCTATCGGACGCAGCATGGGATACCGCATGAGATCGGCGGCTGTCACACGGCCGTGATCGAAGGCTACGCGATCGAAGGCCACGTGCCGGCAAAGGAGATAAAGAGGCTGCTCGCCGAGCGGCCGAAAGCGCGCGGACTTGCCGTCGCGGGAATGCCGGGCGGCTCCCCCGGCATGGAAAGCTCGCCGGCCGAGCCTTACGACGTGTTTCTCGTCTGTCCCGACGGCCGGTACACGGTCTACGCCCGCTATGGACGATGATTCGTGACGGGTGATCGGATCACGGGTCACCCGTCACCCGCCTTTTGAAACACGATGGCACCACCCACACCAGGCGTTTCGTACAAGGGTGAGCGAGTAGTCGTTTCTTTTTCGTACTTTCCGTGCCTGCTGTCCCGGCGCGCTTGAGGAATGACATTGTCAAGCGCAGAATGGCGCCTTACAAACCGCCTCTTTTGTCAACCAATACACTTTAGGCACCTTATCGACTGATTGGACAAATGCCGATGACATCAAGAACGCCAATCGTCATTGCGATGCTGACAATCTTCGCGGGCTGTGCGACCGACGGCACAATAATCTTCGATCCCACGTATCCGGCACCTCACCAAGTAAACGTTCCGCCTGGTCACATGCCGCCACCTGGCAAGTGCCGAATCTGGTACCCCGAACGCCCGCCGGGTCAACAGCCGCCGCCGGGAGAGTGCGCTGAGTTGCGCTACCGGGTTCCTCCGGGTGCAACGTTGATCCGCGGATGACACCGGTGCCTAACCACGCGATCGACCGCGGCACCAGGAAGCGCTGCGCGCTTCCGGGCGCGCGTCATCGCGGACGTTAGCGCCCGTCAACCGAAGGCTTCGTCGGTTATGTTCCTTGGTGTATGCTTTGTTCGTGGTCACCCCGAGAGGCTGAGCCCCTATGTCCGACCTGGACGTTGCGAAAGAAAAGATCGCTTATCTGAAAGTATGGCTCGGGATCCTTGTGGTGACGGATATCAGCACCTTCGGGTGGCTTATTTCCAACGTTGATTCGGCCGCCGCACTGCTGCTTTGGGCAGCCGTGATTGCCGTGGTAGCCTTGACCGTCGGCATCGTGGTGCTTCATCGGCGAATCGACCGGCACATCCAGTCGTTGAAAGAGCTATAGCTCATGGAAATCGTCGTCGCGGCCTTGTTGGTCATTGTTGCACTCGTGTTCGTTGGAATTGCGATGGACGCTGCCCGCCCTTCCAAGGGCCGCGGCTAACCACGCGATCGAGCGCGGCACCAGGAAGCGCTGCGCGCTTCCTGGTGCACGTTATCGCGGACGTTAAACACCCACGATGGGTTGTTTACGGACGGTGCTCCGGGCGTAGCCCCATATCCAGCTGCCGTCCTTGGCGGTTCGGTTCCTGCCGGCCGTAGGGGGCTTGGCAGGGCAATATGGCCGGGGCTTATGATTACGAGCCATGAACCTTCATCTCCTGCTCGCGCAGCGCGCCGCTGAGAACAAGCCTTTGCGCGTGCTGCTGATCGGCGCGGGCAAGTTCGGCTCGATGTTCCTCGCGCAGGCCCGGCGCACGCCCGGGATTCACCTCGTCGGCGTCGCCGATCTTTCACCGCAGCGGGCGCGCGATGCTCTCGCTCGAACCGGGTGGGACGACGCGCGTCATCGTGCCGGCTCACTCGACGAAGCGCGCAGGAACGGAACGACCTGCGTGATCGATGACGCGTCCCGCGCCATTGCGTCAGACGCGGTCGAGATCGTAGTCGAAGCCACCGGGAACCCGGCTGCCGGCATCCGCCACGTCCTCGCCTGCTGCGTGCACGGAAAGCACATCGTGATGGTGAACGTCGAGGCCGATGCGCTGGCGGGGCCGCTCCTTGCGCGCCGCGCGCGCGACGCCGGCATCATGTACTCGCTTGCCTACGGCGATCAGCCCGCGCTCATCTGCGAGCTCGTCGACTGGGCGCGCGCCGCCGGATTCGAAGTGATCGCCGCCGGCAAAGGCACGAAGTATCTTCCTGCCTATCACGAGTCGACACCCGACTCGGTATGGAAGCACTACGGGTTCGCCGACGAGGAGGTCGAGCGGGGAGATTTCAACGCCCAGATGTTCAACTCGTTCCTCGACGGCACCAAGTCCGCGATCGAAATGGCGGCGGTCGCCAACGCGACCGGCCTCACGCCCGCTCCGGACGGACTCGCCTTCCCGCCGTGCAACGTGGACGATCTGCCGCACCTGCTGAGGCCTGCGGCAGACGGCGGCACGCTTCATCACCGCGGCCAGGTGGAAGTGGTGTCGAGCCTCGAGCGCGACGGCCGGCCGGTGGCGCGCGATCTGCGCTGGGGCGTCTACGTCACGTTCGCGGCCGATGCTGATTACGTCAAGCGCTGCTTTGCCGAGTACGGCCTCGTCACGGACGACACCGGCAACTACGCCGCCATGTACAAGCCCTGGCACCTGATCGGGCTCGAGCTCGGCATCTCCGTTGCGAGCGTCGGACTCCGGGCCGAGCCGACCGGCGCGCCGGACGGCTTCCGCGGCGACGTCGCCGCGGTCGCGAAGCGCGATCTCAAGGAGGGCGAAACGCTCGACGGCGAAGGCGGCTACACGGTGTGGGGCCGGCTGATGACCGCCCGCGATTCGCTCGCCTGCAGCGCGTTGCCGATCGGCCTCGCCCATGGCGTAAGGCTCACCCGCGCGGTGGCCAAAGGCGCCATCATCTCGTGGCGCGATGTTGCCGCCCCGGAGTCGGAAGCCGTGCTCGTGCGGCGCGAGATGGAGGCGCAGTTCGCCGCAGAATGGGGCGTCTCTCGATGCAAAATTACGACCCCAGCCTGAATGCGGAGCCCCGCCCGGCATTGACCCAGATCAAACTGCAGCCAAAGGGAGCGCCCTATCATGGATGGCGAGAACAACGTCATGCCCGATCGGGCGAAAGGAGATCGCATGAAACCGGACTTGAGACAGGCGGGGAAGGTGCTCGCCGCGGCGTGCGTATTGGCTGCTGCCTCAGGAGGCGTTTCCGCCGCAGAGCAATCCGTCACCTACGAGAACACGATCAGGAAAATCGTCGCCGATAGGTGCCTTGGCTGCCACGGCGCCAATTCGCCCAGCCTCGCCGAGTTCAACAAGGACAAGAAAGGCTGGGCGCAGAAATTCAAGGGCCCGCGCATGGACAGTTATGCGAATTTAGTGGTGTTCGTCAACGGATCGGACGCCGGCGCCGTCATGAGGCGGCTTGATGACGGCAAGAACACCAAAGACGGCAAGCCCGGCAACATGTACAACTATCTGGGGAGCACGGACGCGGAACGAGCGCAGCGCCTCGAGCAGTTCAGGAAGTGGGTGGGCAACTGGACGCTCAAGCGCCGGAAAGAGCTGACGACGAGCGAGCTCGCAGCCATCAAGGTTCCGGAAAAATAGTCGCCTCGGCGCCCGCGCCGAGGCGCCGGGCGTCGCCTGGCGGGGGAAGGTTGACACGCTCGGCGCGTTGTCCCCAGAATAGGGTCCGTGCAGCGGCGTGACTTCATCAAGGCGTGCGCGGCGAGTTGCGCGCTCGGCGCGCACGAGGCGTTTGCTGCACAGGACGCGAAGCCGCGCTTCTATGACAGGGTGAAGCTCGTCGATGCGCGCGGGGCGCCGATCAAGTCCGCGCAGCTCGCCGCCGGCGAGAACTACATTTTCCACTATCCGTTCGAAAGCACGCCCTGCTTCCTGCTCAACCTCGGCAAGCCTACGCACTCGCGCGTTTCCCTGAAAACCGAGAGCGGCGCCACCTACGAGTGGCCGGGTGGCGTGGGCTCCGCGCGCTCGATCGTCGGCTACTCGGCGATCTGCGCGCACAGGATGACCTATCCCACGCGCCAGATCAGCTTTATCAGCTACCGGGAGAAGTCCACCGCCTCGGGAACGATGCGGCCAAACACGATTCACTGCTGCTCCGAGCACAGCGAGTACGATCCGGCCTCGGGCGCCCGCGTCGTGGGCGGCCCGGCGCCCCAGCCGCTGTCGGCGATCCTGCTCGATCACGATGCGGCGAGCGACGAGCTCTACGCGATCGGCACGCTGGGCGGCGAGATGTTCAACGCCTTCTTCGCCAAGTACGAGTTCAGGCTCGCGCTCGATTACGGCTCCGGCAAGACGCGGCAGCGCGTCGCGAACCGCACGGTGGTGATGGAGCTCGAGC
>Ga0299906_10000088_pt1 | contig 84718 bp, 105 predicted proteins | sample RVTome_14_FD_200259 | JGI IMG/M metagenome (GOLD analysis project Ga0299906, IMG submission 200259) | Soil microbial communities from uranium-contaminated site in the Upper Colorado River Basin, Wyoming, United States - RVT145D125 (version 2) ...
TTTTACACAAAGTGATCCTACAAACTCTCAAGTTTATCTTTACACATTCTACCAGGCAGGAATTATTGGTGGAGCTTTCTATGAGATGAATAAATTAACAAGAAATCTAAACTCGCTAGAAGATTTTGCAAACGGATATTTGTAATTTAAAACTATGACTCTGACTCAATGGCAAACTTGCCAATATATTTTTGACATTGAGGACTTGAAATGTCTTTGTTAGCTCGACATTCTTCAAAAATTGCAGACTCTACATAAGTTTTGAACAAATAGCAGTCACGACTTTCCAAGTCTTGATTTGCAATACATTCTTCTGCTTTTACAAACACCATGTATTGTTGGCAACTCTCATCAACAAAACCATTTACTTTACACTCTTTAAAATGAGCAGTTTCCCCCCTCTGAATTTTATCAGCGAAGAGTACATCGCTGCCTATTGCAAGAGCAATTAGGCCAATTGCTGTTAGAGATGCCGCTACTACAATCATTGAATAACCCACTTTAGCGTGATTGTGAGGCTCTTTCATTTAGCGAACCTTTTCTATTGTGGCATTTATTCCTTTCAAGCCAAAATTCTGTTCCAATTTATCACAAATTTAAAAATTTCCGGAAAAAAGAAAAACTAGTTTTACAAAAAATTAGTGTTTGACATTACAAATTTTACATTATGAGTTTCTTGGGCCAATCAAACTATCAGAATGGGGACCTCCAATGGAAGAGGTTGTTTACATTATACTTGAGAGGGAAAAAGCCAGATTCAATATTTTATACGTAGATCATTCAGAAAAAACCGAGGAAAAAGACTTTTTCACAAAAAATGACAAATTCAAATGCTGGATTTCACACGCAGGTTCTGAAAATAACCTGTATCTTTCAATTCTTCCAATGTGGGAATCATGCAAAGAAGATAGAGAAAGAATAGTGAACAAAACCATTGATAGGTATAGTCCTCCATGCAACTTGGAAAACGAATCATAAAATTATTTTATTGTATCGTCTAAACTAAACTCATGAAGTGTGCTTGCTGTGGTTCTGAAATGAAGGTGGAAAAGGAACTAGAAAAATCCATTATTATGAAATGTGTTGAATGTGGTTTGAGTGATACCAAACTAAAATCTTGATTTTATTCTGTTTTGGGTTTCAAATAATTGTAAGGTTAGTAAATCAATTGCTTTTTTCAAGTGTTCAAACTCGTTAATTGAATGAACCTGTCCTTCAACAAGTGCCCGCAATACCTTTACAACTCCTTTCTGATATTCACCAGACGCAACAACTTCCAAGGCATTAATTTTTGACATCATAATATCAAGTTCTTTTTTTAATTCATCTGAACTAGAATGTCTTTTCATATGATTAAACTCACTTTGTTGGTATATGAATTATTGATTTTTACAAAAGGTCTTCATCAATCTGTTTTATTGCATCCAAGTATTGCTGACAGGTACAACCAGGAATTTGACATTTTCCAACCTTTAAGAGCGAATCGCTAGATTCTGAAGGTCTATGGGCCTCATCTGTGTGGTGACATCTAATACAATTCACGATTGAAAAAGTAACTGTCTTTTATTTAAGGAATAAGAACTGCCCTTGCATCAATTTCAGAATTTTTTAGCTTTTTTAATACTTCATTTGCTTGCTCTAACGGAAAAGTTTGGTACATTACTTGTAATTTATGTTCATCAGCAATTCTGATTACTTCTTGCATGTCTTTTATTGAACCAATAATTGTTCCACGAATTGTTTTTTCTTGTGTTACATCAAAATTATGTATGTCTTGAAATAAAGTAACCATTACTACAAGGCCTCTTTTTTTCACTGCTTTGATTGCTGTATCTGCTACACTTTCAATTGGAGCAAAAACTATTGCTGAATCAATGGTTCCAACCTTTTTTGATAATTCTTTTAAAAACTCTTCTTGGTTTTCTTTGTAAGTTATGACTTGATCCGCTCCTAATTTTTTAGCAACCTCGAGATGCTTTTGATTTCTGGATATAGCTATTACTTTACATCCTTCAACCTTTGCAAATTGGATTGCCATGTGGCCTACTCCTCCAATTCCAAACATTGCAATAGTTTTTCCTGGTTTTGGCTCACTTGCCATTACTGCTTTGTATGACGTAACTCCGGCACAAAATAACGGTGCTGCATACTCTGGCTTCATTGAATCTGGAACTCTAGTTGCAAAATCTTCATGAACATTTACGTACTCTGAATATCCGCCTCTCAACGATTCACCTAACACATCCATATTGTCACACAAGTTTTCTTTTCCATCTTTACAATATTCGCACTCCCTACAGGAACCCATTAGTGGTGATACCCCAACTTTGTCACCAATTTTGAATTTTGAAACTTTACTTCCAACATCAATGACTTTGCCCACAATTTCATGACCCGGGACAGTCGGGAGTGTTGGGGGAATGCCAAATTTTTCCCAATCTCCTTCAATACCATGAAGTTGAGAGTGGCACACCCCACAAGCTTCAATTTTTATCAAAACTTCATTTGGTCCTTGAATTTTGTGCCTGTCAATTTCTGTTAGTTTCAGTGGTTTAGTTTCGATTGGGGCACATTTTGATAGAACCATAGCACGCATTTTTTCCATATAATACTCAATTTTAGAACGAAATTTTAAGATTCTCTCATAAGAAAAATAAAGATCAAATTTGACAACAGTCTGTGTCTGAAAAAATTACCACCGAAGATCGTGAACGAGTAAAATTCCTTCAAATTGTTTCAAGCTCAAAAAAAGCCTTCAACAATCTTTCATTAGAAGAATTAATGCGATTACGGGAGCTGGTTGAAAAAAAAGACTACAGTCATAATAAAAAGGCTCATAAATCTAAAGTAAAATTGCTTTCAAAAATCAATGTAAGGATTTTCGAATTAGAAGACGAGAAAAAATTCTCTACAGATTAAGTACAAATAACAATAAAGAACAGATTATGTTGTGGTAGCAAACAACCTCATTAAAGAAACTAGTCCATACTTACTCCAACATGCTCATAATCCAGTTCAATGGTATGCTTGGAATGATGAAACCTTGGCAAAAGCAAAACAGGAGAACAAACCAATTTTTCTAAGCATTGGTTATAGCTCTTGCCATTGGTGTCACGTAATGGCACATGAATCGTTTGAATCTGATGACATTGCAAAAATAATGAATGAAAATTTTATCAATATCAAAGTAGACCGCGAAGAACGACCGGACATTGATGACATTTATCAAAAAGTTTGTCAGATTGCAACAGGTCAAGGTGGATGGCCTCTAAGTGTCTTCTTAACCCCTGATCAAAAACCATTCTATGTTGGAACATACTTTCCCATTTTGGATTCTTATGGAAGGCCAGGCTTTGGTAGCATACTAAACCAACTTTCTCAAGCTTGGAAAGAAAAACCATACGACATTGAAAAGGCAGCAGAAAATTTCTTGCAAACACTACAAAAAACTGAAACCGTGCAAACAGTTTCAAAACTAGAAAAATCAATTCTTGATGAGGCTGCAGTAAACCTTCTTCAAATGGGTGATCAACACTTTGGCGGCTTTGGGCAAGCACCAAAATTTCCAAACGCTGCTAATATTTCGTTCATGTTTCGATACTCTAAACTTTCAGGCATCTCAAAACTCAAAGAATTTGGATTAAAAACTCTTAAAAAAATGGCAAAAGGCGGAATCTTTGATCAAATTGGTGGTGGATTTCATAGATATTCTACGGATGCAATGTGGCTCGTTCCTCACTTTGAAAAAATGTTGTATGATAATGCATTAATTCCAATTAATTATGTTGAGGCATATCAAATCACAAAAGATACTTTCTACCTTGATATTCTAAGAAAAACTTTGGATTATGTTTTACGAGAAATGGCATCAAAAGAAGGTGGATTTTTTTCTGCTCAAGATGCGGATTCTGAAGGAGAAGAAGGAAAATACTATGTTTGGCAAAAAAGTGAAATCAAAGAAATTTTGGGAAAAAACGCAGATACATTCTGCCTATTCTATGATGTAACAGATGGTGGAAACTGGGAAGGAAAATCAATTCTGTGTAATAATATTAGTCTCTCTTCAGTGGCATTTAAGTCAGGAATTTCAGAAGACCAACTACAACAATTATTGGATTCTTGTGGCAAAAAACTTCTTGAAATTCGCTCCAAAAGAGTTCCTCCAGGATTAGATGATAAAATTCTGACATCTTGGAATGCATTGATGATTACCGCCCTTGCAAAAGGACATCGCGTTACAAATGAGAAAAAATATCTTGATGCGGCAGAAAAATGTATTGAGTTTATTGAAAATAATCTTGTTAAAGATGGAAAATTGTTACGAACATACAAAGATGGAAAAGCAAAGATACAAGGATATCTGGATGATTATTCGTTTTTTGGTGCAACACTTTTAGACGTTTTTGAAATAAATCCAGAATCAAAATATCTTAAACGAGCGCAAGAAATTGCAAATTATTTAATAGAACATTTCTGGGATTCTAAAAGTAATTCATTTTACATGACAGCCGATGATCATGAAAAACTCATTATCAGACCAAAAAGTAACTATGATCTTTCTCTACCGTCAGGAAATTCAGTTGCTGCAAACCTTCTATTACGATTATTCCATTTGACTCATGACAAAAAATTCTTAGATGTTTCAACAAAAATTATGGAAAGCCAGGCACAAACGGCTGCCGAAAACCCATTCGGATTTGGGCATTTACTAAATACAATCTTCATGTATTTGCAAAAACCCCGCGAGATTACTGTTTTGAATTCTCTAAACAAGGAAATCATGGGCTCTTTAACAAAAAGATTCTTGCCAGAATCAATTCTTGTTACCATAAAAAATGATAATCAATTAAGTAATCTTTCAACCTTACCATTCTTTAACGGAAAAAAATTTCAAAATGAAAAAACAATCGTGTTTGTTTGTAAGGATTTTACTTGCTCATTACCATTAGAGTCTTTAGAAGAAATTGACAAACACCTCTAGCAATTATTTGAATTTCTTTTTAACAAATTTTCTTAGGCCTTGTTTTTTTAATAATTCTGATTCTTTTAATACCGATTTGTGCTGTTCAGCTTTGTGCTGTTTTAGTTTCTTTTTTAAATCATCAAACTCATTTGCTAGAATCTTCATTGCATAAATTCCTGCGTTTGCTGACTTGTTGATACCTACAGTTACTACTGGAGAACCAGTTGGCATTTCTGATATTGACAATAATGAATCCAGCCCACCAAATGCTGAGAATTTTGCCTTGTCAGATTTTTTTTCTTGTTTGTCATTATACACAAGGATCGGAACGCCAATAACTGGAATAACAGTATGAGATGCAATCATTCCAGGAAGATGAGCTGCTCCTCCAGCTCCTGCAATAATTACACGAAATTTGTTTTTTTCAGCATGTTTTGCGTATTCTTCTAATCTTGTTGGGGTTCTATGTGCAGAAATTATTTGATCTTCGTGTTTTATTTTGAACTTGTCTAAAATTTCAGCAGCACCATGCATTATTCTGCTGTCAGAACTTGAGCCCATGATGATTCCAATTAGTGGTTTTTTTGTATAACTCAATAATCTGAAAAACAAAAAGCCGTTTTTATCTATACCGAAAACATATTACGTTAAACACGAACAAATTTTTCAAATTGATCGCTATATAGTTACATATAGTAATATGCGGATCACTCTTTAATCCAGTAAACTTTTCGATGAATACATGGGACAATGGTTTTCATGGATCAAGTCAAACGAAAAAGAAATTCTTTCAATTATAGACGCACTGGCTAAAAAGGCAGTTGAAACATCAGAAGAATTAGTAGAATTATTCTCACATATAGAAAATGTAAAAGAACATCATACTAAAATTAAAAAACTTGAACGAGAGGCTGATACGCTAACTCGTTCTATTTTTGCCGAATTAAACAAGACTTTCATCACTCCTCTTGATAGAGAAGACATTCAAAGAATTGCTTCTAAAATTGACGATGTTATTGATTTTATTGAAGGAATATCGGGAAGGACAGTAAGCTATCACATAACGTCCACCCCTCCTTACATGTTAGATATCTCAAAGGAGCTAACTAAAGCAACAAAAGAAGTAGAAATCATGATTTCAAAACTAGGTCACGTTAAAGGAAATACCACCATCATTCAACACTGCAGAACTACAAGTGATATTGAGCATACGATTGATGACTTGTATCGTGAAGCAGTAGGAAAATTATTTGAAACAAATGATGCTATTACCATAATTAAACTAAAAGACATCTATGAGTCAATTGAAACTGCATCTGACAGATGTGTTGATGTTGCAGACGTAGTTGAAGACGTTGTCCTAAAATATGCTTAGGTTTTTTCAATGTTAGAAATAGCAATTGGTGCAATCATCGCAGCACTAATCTTTGATTTTGTAAATGGATTTAATGACGCAGCAAACTCTGTAGCTACCGTCATTGGAACTAGGGTTCTAAAACCACTTCAGGCTGTTCTTCTTTCAGCCGTTGCAAATTTTGCAGGACCATTTGTCTTTGGTGTTGCAGTAGCAACAACCATTGCTAAAGGAATCATAAATCCTGAAGATGTAACAATATACATGATACTTGGAGGATTGGCAGGGGCAATCAGCTGGGCTTCTCTTTGTACGTATTTTGGGATTCCAATCTCAGTAAGTCATTCGCTAATTGGTGGCTTGATTGGTACAGGATTAGCAGTGGTAGGCCCTGAAAAATTGCTTTTTGATGGATTGTTTAAAGTAGGAATCGGCATCATATCATCACCAATTGGAGGATTAGTAATTGGTTTTGTTTTTGCTGGAATAATTACCACCGTTTTCGCAAAACACCATCCAGGCAAAGTCAATTCAATTTTTGGTAAATTGCAGCTCGTTTCATCTGCATGGTTTGCTTTAGCTCACGGTGCTAACGATGGTCAAAAGACTATGGGAATAATCGTTCTTGTTTTATTATCAGAAGGAATTTTATCAGAATTTGAAGTTCCTATATGGGTTATACTTGCAGCTGCATCTGCCATCGCACTAGGAACATTCGCTGGTGGTTACAAAGTAATAAAAACACTAGGTATGAGAATTGTAAGGCTAAGACCTTATCAGGGATTTTCTGCAGAAACAGGAGGGGGAATTGTTCTTGCAATTTTTGCAACGTTGGGAATTCCTGCAAGTACTACACATGCTATAACTGGTTCAATTATGGGAGCAGGTTCTGTAAGAAGAAAATATGCTGTAAGATGGAAGGTTGGAAGACAAATTGTTATTGCTTGGCTGGTTACAATTCCTGGAAGCGCAGCAATTGCATTCATGGCAACCAAAATCATCTATCTGTTTGTCTAGAAAAAGCTACGTCTTTTTTAAATCGATATGTAAAATTTCACCAACTTGTGGTCGTCCCAATGTTTGGTATCTAGTTCGTGGCATAGTAATAGTTATAGAAGTTTGCTGATAGCTATTGATCTTTATTGTTGGCTGCGCTTGCAAAATTGCGTCTAGGAGAGGCATTACCTGTTCTTTAGTTTCAGGGTCGAGTTTTTGGGAAACTGATTCTTTAATCATTTCTTTTTGTGATATGGGTTCTGTTTGCACGTTTTCTACTAACGATAATTGAACTACTTGACCATTATCGACAATTTGTGCTACTCTGAATTCATTTAGTTCTCCCACAAGTGAAACTCACATAGATTGCATTTATCTCTACCTAGAAAAACACTATCCCAATGAAAAAAATAGCGCCACAAACATCATAACAACTGCAAATCCTACTCCTAAACCAAAAATTATTTTACTACCGTTGACTTTCATACCGATTCTAGATCAAATTTAAATTAAATTTTAACTAATTGGGATCAGTTCACTGATCATTTCTACGCAAGTGTTTTAATACTTGATGTCAAATGTTCCATATCGCAAATTCCCAGACCAAAAAATATCTATCATAGCGTCCTACTGTGACTGCCATGTCCAAAGATAGAGTCATGAGGACTGGTCCCAACACGGGACCGGTCTCTCAACTTTAAACAAAATTATTCTAAAATTTGATGCTCTTCTGAAACTACGGAAGTTCCTTCCATAATGGCTTTTTTGATCAAAGGGGCTCTTTCTTTCATAATATTGTAAAATTCCTGAACATCCTCTGCGCTTACCTCAATCTTTTGATTTTGATACGCCTGCATAAATTCTGAGTAAATATTCCCTGTAATGATTCCAAAGGCAGTATCTATCACTGATTCAATTTCAGGCACAAACCCTTCTGCAATTTGTTCGTAAGAAGAGGCTTCACTAATGTAATAATGGATTAAGCTTTCAATGAATTCTTTGTTCTCCTTCAAAATGGCCATTGTTACTACCTATGTTGAGTTTGATGCAGAAATAAGGTTTGGCAATGTTCTTGTCGAATAACGCGTCAAAATTACATATGCAGTAACTGAACCTGCTAGTAATAGTAGCGTTCCTAATGGAAATTCAGGTGCTGCAGCATATTCTTCTGATTCTGCAACAAGAGAATAATCAACAACACCAATTGTTTGTGTTTTTTCAGTAACCGGAACTAAAAAGAATATTTTATCATTTGACCTAAGATAATCAGGCCTTGCCAATGATTTTGATACTGCAGCAACATTTCCTTCCCTGTCATAAAGTGTAGCAACAATAGAAATAGCATTTGCTGTAATTTCTCCATTGTTTGCTACAGTGCCGGTAATAATCAAATTATCAAACTTGTCTCTAGATATGTAAGATGAAGTAACATCAATAACTTGATTTTTGGGATTACTGACCTTGTAGTTAACATCAAAAGAATAGTCATCAATCATTTTCGCATTTTGCCCAAGAATTACAAACTCAAAAGGTCCTTTCATTCCTGGCATTATCGTGTTAACTAGGGACGTAGTAGAAAGAGTACCTACTATTTTGTTTTCAGAGTATAATGTTACCTGAAGATCAATCTGATTCAACGGAACATTCAATTTGTTATGAATTTCACCAATAATGTGCAAAGAACCATCACTTGAAAGATATTGCTGATGATTTTGAACAGAGACTTCTGCCCAGGCATTTGGAAAACCCAAGATGATTGGAAGAATTAGAAGCAGATATTTTTGCAACAAATTACTTTCGCCGTTTTAGTTAAAGAAGTTATGGTTTTGTGCCTTGCTGAACTGCTTTGTATTCTGCTAGAGCAGACAGTTCATACTGAAATGCCTCTTGAATTAGAGAATCTGATCGAAGCTTATGAGATTCGTCACCTGTCTCTATCCATTTGATAAACTCTCTATCACTTTCAAGCTGAGATTCTGTTGATAATTTGAATAATTTCACTGATGTAATAAAAGACTCAGGAGGCAGTAATTCACTATACCTAGGAATGATTTTCTCCAATACTGATAGGTGATTTTTAGAGTATTCTAAAAACTCCTCTTTGGTCAAATCTCCTTCCTCCAGTTGAATCATTTTTGAATCAAATTCATTTTGCAATTTTTTCAGGTCATCTTGAATTTGCTGTAGCTCGTTTCCAAAATTAAACCCCTTGACTTTATTTTGATCAATATAGTAATTGTATGAAACAACCGCTGCAATAGTGATAACAGCTAAGGCAACTAAAACAATATTTTGCTTTTTCTTTTTTTTCAAAATTAACCAATGTAATTACCTTTAGCGTCAGTTTTTAATTCTATAGTCGTTACCTTTCCACTGATAAAAGATTCATTTCTAATTGTTCTGACTCTTCCAATATCAAGATGATGAGGCCAAATCTCTACCACAATTGCACCAACTTTTACATTATCTGGGGCATCGGTAATAACAATGTCTTCTCTTTTAATTCCATAGTCTTGGAGTTTTTTAATAGAGTGTGCTACAAGCTCTTCAGGATACTTGTGATCAATTGCCCAAACAATTCCTTCATATTCTATTTTATCCATTTTTAACCAAATCTTACTATTCGGTTATAACAATCATTCGGGGGTTATCACATTTAGTGTCATCGTACTAACAACTCGGGCTAATTTTCTTATTTTTGATGACACGGTTTTTTCAAAATCTTCTTGAGTGTTAGCATGTACTTCAGCAATTACATCATAGGCACCAAAAGTAAGATATGCATTTTTTACTTCAGGAATGTGTTTTAGCTCCTCGACAATGTATTCTTCTGCCCCAAGATCACAATTTAATAAAATATAGCCCATGTGCATTACTTTATCTTCACTTCTTTAATTGAAACTAGTCTTTAAGTTTTAAAATTATTTGATTACCATCGACTACGCAAGCCATAATACTTTTTTCCATATTGTCTGTCTGAGCGCTTCTTTCCGCCACTGCCTCTTTCGTCCCTTGTATCACTTCTGCCTCTGAATACTCTTCTTCTTCCATTAGAATGTGGCCCTCTGTTTTGATAATTTCTTGAAAAAGATCCAAATCGTCTTGTAGGTATCTCTCTTTTCAACGGGTCTGGAATCTTTATCTCAATGTTCATTTCTTTGTTTAAATCAGCCATTTTGACCTTTACCTGACGCTTTATCAGATTGAAATCCCCAATTGATGAATAAGAGACTAGAGTGATTGCTTTTCCTTTGCCTCCTGCTCTTGCGGTTCTTCCAATCCTATGGAAGTAAACCATTTCTTGGTTTGGAATATCATAATTTACAACAAGAGCAACCTGTGGAACATCTATGCCTCTTGCAGCGACATCTGTGGCAACCAAAATATCTGCCTTGCCGGTTCTAAATTTTGACATCGACATTTCTCTTTTATGCTGAGACATATCGCCTTCAATTACTACAACATTGAATTTTTTCTGTAGCATTCTAGCAACATCTCTTGTTCTATATTTTGTAGAACAAAAAACAATTGTCTGGCCAGTTTTATTTTGATTAATGAAGTTCTCAAGATGCATAAGTTTGTCGCGGTCTTTGATTACAAGATATGCTTGATCAATTCCTTCTCCACTTAGATCATCAGCATCTAAAAGAAAATGCTTTGGATTTTTCAAATAATCCTCAGACAGTCTTAAAATTTCAGTTGGCATTGTTGCAGAAAAAAGTGACATTACTTTTTGCTCAGGGGTAAGCTCTAAAATGAATTGTATGTCATCAATAAATCCCATGTCCAACATCGTATCCGCCTCGTCAAGCACAACATGTTTTACGTTATCCAGTTTGATAGATCCTCTTTTCATATGATCTATTAGTCTTCCAGGAGTTGCAACAAGAATTTCTACTCCTTTTGCTAATGCTTCAAGCTGGATACCCATACCCTGTCCTCCATATATCGTAGCCGTTTTAATTCCGGTGTATTTACCAAACTTTCTAATCTCCCCCGTAATTTGCATAGCAAGCTCCCTCGTTGGAGCTATAACTAGACCTTGAATTCCTTTTCCAGGAATTATGCCTTGGAGCATAGGAAGTGCAAATGCTGCAGTCTTTCCAGAACCCGTGTGGGCTTGACCCACAACATCTCTACCTGTAAGTAAAACTGGAATTGCAGCTTCTTGAATAGGAAAAGCTGCCGAAAATCCAAGATCCTTTACCCCATTTAAAATGGTGTTTTTAATTCCTAATTCTTCAAATGTTGTCATATTTTTTCTCTTAAGCAATGACAGAAAAGCTCATTGCTTGACCGTCATTATTCCGATACTCAAAATGCTATTTTATGGTCTAATAAACCATTGTTAAAAATTAGTGAGCTATTCTGTCAGGAGTTAAAGCCAACGAGGCGCCTTGCCAAATTTAGTAAAGCCTAACCATTTTTGGGACTATTTTAGATACATTTAGGAACAAAAAATAAAAAATTAAGAGTGGAGTTGTATGTTTCCACCTGCAAGCACGCCAGATGCTCTATACCCATTTGAGATTTCTATGCTGAATATGTCATTACCCTTTCCAGGTTCACCATTATCTGATACAGTTACAGTGTAGTTGAATCCACTTTCACCATTAATTGTAGCAGTTCCAGAAAACGTTCTTGTATTTCCTTCTCCACTATAGGAGGTTATGCTTTGAGACTTTAGATGAATGTCTGCTGCACGATCAACATAGTTGAGGTTACCGCTTAAAGTATCATGATTTGGCTTGAATCCTGCAACAAATCCAAAGTTTGCTTTGCCATTATCCGTATTGATAAAACCTCCACCAGTAACAAAGTCCTTGGGTGTTGGTTTTGGTTCTTCCTGTCCACAGCTAATGTCACTTTTGGCGCTAGAAACAATTACTTCTTCGCCTGTTGCAAGAATAAGATGTAATGCATTTACGGTAATTTCGTTTGTGTTACCATGCGAAGAATCAATCTGTTCATTTATCACAAGTGTCAGAACGTTAGGTATCTCCACTTTTTGGTTTGGCTGTCCTGAAACAGCTACGTTTTGTCCTGCTACTTGCAGATTAACAATTTCACTACTTCCACTTGCGTCGTCACAAGTAGCAATAGAACTCGCTCTAACAAAGGCCGCAGTTATCTGATTTGGACTATGAGGAAGTAAAGTTACATCGGCAGTTGCAGCTTCACTTTGTGCCTTGTTGTCAAAACCACTTGTTACAGACAAAAGTACACTAGCCCTAGCTAATTCATGGTTTACATTTAATACAGTTGCATCTATAGTGCCACCTTCTTGAGGAAGTTCGCCAGTATCTGCAATTTTGATGTCTATTAATGCAGTATCAACTAAAACACCTATTGCTCTTCCACTGAATGTAGTAGACTGTTCTGAAAAAGCTTGTAAAGGAGACATTACTAGCACGGTTGCAATTAGTAATGTAATGACATTTGATTTTATGTTTTCAGTAATTTTTTGAAAATTCATTGTCATTTAATTCTCTTAGTCTGTAATAAGGCAAACTTACTCCTAGAACAAGTTACAATGTTTAGTAAGAATTTACTAGAACATGTTATAATATTTAATTAGAGTTTATTCTTTAATTTACAAAACTTTTATAAAATTTCATTCCTTTTTCACTTAAACTCCAAGTTTCGTTTTTATCTTCAAAAACTTTTCTTATAAAACCTATTGTTTCAAGCCACTTGAGATATCTAACGCAATAATCATACCTAAGATAAGCTTTTTGTGCAATTCTGGTTTTGTTATCACTTCCGTTTTCAGCTAGTATAGTTATTATTCTATGTATTACTTTCATGCTAATTCGTTCAAGATTGTTATTTCTTTCATTTTTTATCAATCAAATCATCGATAGATTATTTTACAAAATTTACAACATTAGTAAAACACTAGTGAGCTCTTAAACTAAAGAAAAATTTTAAATACTATATTGAAAAATTCTTATGAAATTATCAAACTGGATTGTTCACAGATGTTCATTTTAATTCATTTTTCATTTATTCTACGCTAATGTAAAATGGAAGCTAACGGGCCTTTTGGGAATAACCTCTTGATACAGTCTTCCTACATTCCAGATGGACACTATAGGGACGTATTAGTTAGCTTCCACTATATGTATCTTGGAAGAATCTCTTATTAAGTAAGATCGTATTTTGTTATGGAATAATGTTCCAGTAAAATCTTTTAGAAAAATTTTTTTCAATAAAAAATATAAAAAAATTGGAATAAATCTAATCATATTTCTAAACTTAAATTTAAATGATGAAATTTTTAATTTCTTTTCCAGAGTTTGGTGATATTAAATTGGTAATCTCATCGAATGCTTTTAGAAACTTTTTCCCATTTTCTGTAATGTTGTAGATGTGATCTTTATTGTCGTAACTAATAAGCTGATTTTCCTCTAAATATTTTAGATATTCCTTTAATTGAGTATAAGAAAGATATGCATCGTACATTATCTTTGTTTTAGTAGATCCTTTTTTAACTGCCTGTAGAACTGTAGATATTATCTCAGCTCTGCTGCGATATTTCATAACTATGTATTATGCTTTGTTAATATAAAAAGAGTATTTAACAATCTTACGGTATTATGTTACAGTATTTAAGGCCAATAAGAATCACCTTCAGCTCTTAACATTTTATAGAAAAATTTGAATTCATTTTAGATCTTCTTTTTCCCTAAAATCATTACATAACAAAGTCACCAAATTTTTAAAATTCTGTGACAATAATTGAATATGGAATAGGTTGTGTAGTGACAAAAACTTAAGGGAGAATAGTTATGCATATTGATGAGACACAGGCAAGACTAATTGCAAGAAAATTTTTTGGACAATATAATGATCTTGTGATAATAAAAAATGTAAAAAAAATAAACGGAACATGGGAAGTAAGTGTTGCAATCGGTTTTTCTAATGTGGAAAAAAATCTTAGAATAGATGATAAAACTGGAAAAATTATTCGAATAATGAATATAGATAGCTAGTTTGAAATTAGTATTTTAAAAATAATCAACAACATAAGAACCAGACGAATCTATCTTTTTTTCTTTCAATAATTTCTCATAATCTGAATATGGTACATACACTTCATTCCAATATCTAAAACAAACCAACTTTTTGTAATCAGTAATTTTTATTTCCTCTCCTAAAACAAAATTTCTAAACACAATGTCTACTTCATTCACACCAGCAACTGCCCTTATTGGCATAGTAGCTGAGAATCTGGGATTTATCTCAAAAGTCTTTGGAATTTCAGTATCAACACAACACTGTACGTTGATTGGACCCGTTGCTCCAAGTTTGAGGGCTATATTTTCTGCATGTTCTCTAATTGCTTTAAAATCATCCAGAAATGCCTTGTATGTTTGACCATGTTTTAGGATTTTTTTCATTGCAATTGATGACATTACCGTTTTTCCATTTTTGGCAACAGTGACTCCAGTAGTATACTCATTTGATTCCTCTAAATATTCCTGGATGATGGCACTCCAGCCAACCTTCTCAATTGTCTTTACTGCATAATTTAGTTCCTCAATACTGTGAACGATAGAAAAATACAAAGAACCATGACCTTGTCTTGGTTTTACTACTAGTGGCAATCCATGTTTTTGTATAAATTCATCTTTTTCTTCAGGTAGGCAAGAATCTGCACAGCTCAAATTATTCTTTTTCAAAAATTCAAATGTATTCCATTTGTCTAACGAAATCTTGATAGTTTGTAGAGGATTTGATATTACCTTAGAACCTGTTTTTTCTTCAATTGTATTTTTGTTTTCACTCAAAGGGATAAGCTCTTCATCGGATCCTACAAAAACTGCATCAACAGAATTTTTCTTACAAATCTCAATTATGCTGGTTACATAATTTTCAGAGTTAGGAGACGGAAGTATAACTCCAACATCACCACGGTAGATACTAGCATTTTTGTGACTCATATCGCCACAAACAATTTTGTATTTTATTGGATTGTTTGTTGTTGAATTTGCTAGTTTCAGTGATTTTATGATCCCTTGACCTATTATGCTTCCTGATCCAGTAACTAGAACTGTTTTATTTTTCATACCATATTATATTCTCCTTTGTTTATCATGGTTGCTAAAATCTGTAATCTTCATGAAATTGTTCTAGATTATTTCTAAGAAATTTAAAAATTATCTGTAACAATTTTCCTGTACAAAGATACTTTAAACTTAAAGATTAGGGAAATAGAATTAGCTTGAATTGCCAGTAATAAGATGGATTGATAGAATTATTGATATGTCTAACATTTGGCTTAACGCTTGCAAAATGGAAGCTGGGCACAACTATGCTGAGGCCGTTGTACTGTTCTTGAATGATGCAACCGAGTCCTTCAAAAAAAGTTTGTTGGCTAGGGCTGGATTGAGTTGTACATGTGCCGCAGATTGCCTCGTAAAATTGGGGGCTGATGAACTTCAAAAAAAGGTTTACTTTCTTGCCGCAACTTTTTACATAGAAAACGCAAATTCAGCTAGACACAGATCAACAAGAGAATGGTTGTGGTCGTTGCAAAAAGCTTATGAGAATTTTTTATTTGCAGACAAGACGTCAATGGCAGAAGAGGTTCGTAATGAATATCTATCATTGGCAAAGAGAGTACAACCATTCAAAGAGACAAAGTTGCCATCTTTGAAATCTGACACCCTCGCTAGTGTAGTCCAAACTAGTATGAAGCTACCTGAAAAAGTAGTTAGTGCTGTGAAAACCTTAGAACAAAACGTTGTCTCGAAATACGGTAGAACAGTAACAGAAAACAAAATTGAATGTGAGGTATGAGTTACATGAAAAGACTGTTATTGATTGGTTGGGACGCTTATCCTCACTTTGCTTCTGGTGGCGTATACGTATGGCAAAAATCACTAATTGAGGGACTTCCTGACTGGCAGTTCATAGTGTTTAATCAACTTTCAAACTCAAGTGCTAACGCGAACTATGCCCTACCCAAGAATGTGAAGGCAATGGGATTTCCAATCTTTGGAACAAGTAGATACGAGGAATTCTACGATGACAAAACACTACTTGCCACAAAAATGAAGAACACCACACAAGACGTAATAAAAAACAAATTTTTGCCATTATACGAAAGCTTCCTTGAGAAGTTTTTATCCGAAACCTGCAATGTGAAATATCTAGAAGACATCATCTACACAATTCATTCTTTCTTTACTACATATGATTACAAGAAATGTCTTGAGGATCCAAAAACATGGGAGATTTTCGTAGAACGAATGAGCCGGGATCCACTCTATAAAGAAATAAAGCTAAATGAAGCACGAACTGCTTTCCAATCAATACAGAGAGCGGCATTGCAGATACTTTCTGTCAAAATACCTAGAGTAGATCTTGTTCAGTGCTCCTTAGCTTGGCTTCCATCATTGCTTGGTATAATCGCAAAAAGGAAGTGGGGTTGTCCAGTAGTTGTAACAGAACATGGAGTCGCATTTAGAGAGCTTTCTCTTACTTATAATGCAGATTTTTATGATAAACCATCTAGAGTTCTCTGGAAAACGATTGCTACTAACGTTGCTAAAATTCTGTATTCTGCTGCAGATGTAGTTGTACCAGTTTCTCGTGCAAACGCCTATTGGCAACAAGGACTTGGAGTTCCTCAGACAAAGATGAATCTAATCTATAACGGAATTGATATTGAGAGATTCAAACCAATGAAGGTCAAGAGGTTAGATGATCGGCCAACACTGGTCTCAGTAGCCAGGATAGAACCATTCAAAGACATAGTATGCCTTCTTCAAGCAATCAAATATGTAAGAGATTATGAGCCAAAGATAAGATGTCTGATATTTGGCGCATCCATAAGACTCGATTACGCAACGAAATGTGAAAACGTTGTGAAAGAGTTACAACTCGAAGACAATATTAAATTCATGGGAAAGACAAGTGAACCGGAGAAGGTATACAATGCAGCTGATGTGGTTGTGATCAGTAGCATCACAGAAGGCCTTCCCCTGACTGCTTGTGAAGCTATGTCCTGCGGAAAAGCTGTTGTTGCTGCTGATGTTGGAGGTACGAGGGAGGCACTTCAAGGATGCGGCATGCTTGTAAAAAGTAGAAATCCATATGACATGTCTCAAGCAATTATCAAGCTCCTTAAAGATGAAAACTTAAGAAATGAACTTGGTGCAAATGCCTTGAAAAAAGCTAGGGCAGAATTTTCGAAAAAGAAAATGATTAGTAAATACACTGAACTTTATGAGAATCTTATCAGCGCACAGAAGATACAATCTATTCCATCATCAGAAGAAGAGAAAACCTCAATTGTCGAAATCAACGTTTGAAACGGAAACCCGTCCCAGGGAGGCCAGAATCTTTGCCGAAAAGGCAGCTAGAACTATTACCGAAGTACAAGACAGTGCGGAAAGCGTCGCCGATATTGCTATTCTACTTGAAGTCATAGGAATCACAAAGGAGGATTTAGAGCAGAATGGCTTTAACGGCATATATGATCTGGCACTCTACATTAACAACTTCATAGACTTTTTTGAAGTAAGACAAAACGAATCCGAATTAACTGACACATTCCTAAGCAAAGTACCTAGCAAAAAGACCAAGCTCATGGAAAGCTTAGCCATGACCTTCCCTTGGATAGGTACACTTGCAGTGTTCTTCGCAACAGGAGTATCACTATGGCTGATATCAGCATTGCCAGCATACGACATTACAGCACTCATGATTGGTGTGTTTCTAGGCATATTCATAACAGAAGGCCCACTGAACGTGTTTCAAAGATTCTTTGTCATGAACTATTCTCAGTTAAATATATCTGAAGCAAAACGCACTGTCAAGAGAAACTTTGTCTTTACATCATTCTTATTGTCAGTTACTGCGTCGTTATTGTTCCTTTTTGGATATTTAGAGGATACTCCAACTAGACTTGTTCTTTTGAGCATAGTGGCCTTGGTAACAGTTTCTCTGCATAGGGCATCATATATGATTATTTATGCGCTAAAGAAGCTAAGACTTTTGGTCGTATCGTATTCTATTGCATTAGCATTTCTGTTATTGATCTATTTCTTAGCTTCAGATGTAATACCTGATACAGGTAACAGATATCTTGTTGCTCTGGGAGTAGCATTTCTGTGGTTGTCAGTCAGTGCGTTTTATGCCTATCATAATATATTCAGCAGTTCAACAACAGACGGCACACATCCTCACTTTTACAAATCTCCAAGTTCCATTAAAAATTCCATCAAGGCAAGAGTTAGAGTCCAGCTGTGGGGGGCCATATCACACTACATCTTTGTAACTCTTTTGTTTACAATGATGTTTGGAGATAGACTGATCTCGTGGTTCTTCAACCCAGCACTGCACTCAAGTGAGAATTTGTTACCATTGCTATTCAACACTTTATACCATAGCGGTGCAGACCCTGCCTTGCTTGTTCTTTTAACAGCATCTATAATTCAATACATGATGATGGCAGGATTCTATCAGGAATTATCAAACATAGCAGTAAAGCATGGAATCACAAAGATAGGAAAGGTAAATGAGTTTTTTAAAAAACGTTACAGAAAACTAATGCTTGCCAGCATTGTGACCTCTTGTTGCGTTGCAGTTGTCTTAAACTTCTTTGGCCCAGAAATAATAACACGATTTGGGGTTTCAGAAGTAAGCATGAACATTCTTACAACAGCCTCGATTGGTAATGTATTTCTATCCATCTTTGTTGCAAACAGTTTGTTTGCAATTTTTTTGAACAGAGTTAAGGCCTTTGCAATTATAGCGCTAATCGCAACACTGATTCTTGCTATAGGGGGCTTTATTCTGGCCCAAGATGGTTTTGAAAACATAGCATACGCTTTCTTAGCGTCTTCACTAGTCTCAGCATCGCTATCATCTCTTTACATAATGAGAATAATTAAGAACGCATCAAGTATTTTCTTTGCTAGGTTTGCATAGATTAACTCTTGTTCTTGAATGTCAAACCTTCATTCTCTCTGCCACAATTTTTCTATATTTTGGATAAATCGTTGCTTCTAATTCTTTTTTAAAAGTCTCAACAAATAACGTATCTTCAATTGCAATAAGCAAATGTGCTGTGTAAGCAGGAACATGTATAGTTGTAGGTGCAGTAATAATTTTGATTTGTTCTTTATTTGTCTTTATGTTTTTTTCTCTGTATTCAATTTTACCAGAAATAATGAAATGTTGTTGTACAATTTTATGATAATGTCCACCACGTGCAAATCCTTTCTTTATTTCTACGAAATTAATTTTTTCATTACCATAAGACAAGAATAGAATTTTTCCTCTTGAATCCTTGATTTCTTTTTCAAATAGTAAACTCAAATCACTATCATGAACATTTACATGATAAATATCAAGTCTTTGCGTGTTATATATTGGTGAAAATACACCACTAATTCATCTCATATATTGGAACTTCAGCTAGTTTAACTCGCTCACGGAAGTAATCGAAAGTCTTTCTTACGCCATCTTCAAATGATACCTTTGGTTTCCAGTTCAATAATTTCTTTGCTTTTGAGTTGTCTCCGATAGACCTTAGCATTTCTCCTGACCTTGCGCTTATGTGTTCAGGCTTTAACGTATCGCTTTTTCCACAACAGTCTATTATTTGCTGAGCTACATCGTGTACCTTATGGTCAACTCCACTACAGAGGTGTATTGTCTCGCCTATGGCTCTATCTGAAGTCAAGGCTCTGAAGATGCCTTCAGCGATATCCTCAACAAAAGTCCAATCTCTGGTAGCTTCACCTTCACCGTATATCACAGGAGGTTTGTCATTTAATACTCTAGTGAAGAAACTAGCTATCATAGCTCCCCTAGCTCCAGGCCTCTGTTTTGGTCCAAATGCATTGAATCCACGAGTTATGACAATTGGAAAGTCATAAGTGAGGTAATAACTTCTGCAGTATGCCTCAGCACACATTTTACTTACTGCATATGGGGACCTTGGCAAATAAAATAACCAATTTTCGTCAGCCTTATGTGGAAACTCAACATTTCCAAGCATTTCGCATGAACTCATATGCTGAAAACGCTGAACTCCTTCTTCACGTGCTGCATCCAAAATGTTAAAAGTTCCTTTTACATTGACATCCCAAAAAGGTTTAGGTTCTTGAATACTTTGATCCACAGATGATAAAGCTGCAAGATGACTCACAATGTCACATCCTCGTACAGCTTTCTTACATACGGCAGAATCAGCTACATCTCCTCTCATAAACTCGATCTTATTTTCCTTAATCAGATGTTCTACTCTTTCAAAGTCGCACTTGAGTCCAAGGACTCTGACATCATATCCTGCAGATATGACTTTCTCGACAAGATGTGAGCCAATGAAACCACATCCTCCTGTGATTAAGACTTTCATTGAAACAAGCTAGTTAAAGCACTTTAATTGACTTTAGAATAATTTTAACAGTTTAATCTAACATAGAAAAGTTCTATGCTTTGAAAATTGATTATGTACATTTCTTCTATGCGAATCTTAGCATAATCAAATTAAATTCCGTACAATAAAATAATATGCAACATAAATCACTAGGAAAAAAACATCTCGTATTGACCTCTATAGCCATAGGAGCACTTGCTCTTACATTATTGGCAACAACTACATCTCTACTGCAAATTGCATCTGCCACAATCTGTCTTCCCGGAGACAATTCATGTGGCATCGATGGAAGAATGACTGGTGGTGGCAGAATTGATTCTGACAATATCAGATGGCCACCTACTCCCGGCATAATCGTTACTCACGGCTTTGAATTGCATTGTGATGCAGCGGATCTTCCAAATGGTTTGCAAGTAAACTGGAATAATATCGCAGACATTTCGTCAAACCGTTTCCACTTGGAGACTTTAGACAGTGTCACTTGTTATGACGATCCTAACATAGAACCCGATCCCCCAAATGCACCATTTGATAAACTAGAAGCAAGCGGACACGGAAGATACAATGGACAATCTGGAGCTTTTGTATATGTGGTTTTCACCGATGCTGGTGAACCTGGAAGAAATGACGAAGCTACAATTGTTGTATACGACAGTATGGGAATTCCACAGCTAGACATAACAGGTAAACTAGAATATGGAAATCACCAAGCTCACAAAGCAACAGGTAAGTAATAACATCAACACAGACTAGTCAGACTTGAAACGACAACAACTTCCTCTCTTTTTTTTATTTAACATTATCAAAATAAAAAATTAGTTTTATTTGTTAAACTGGACTAGATTTAGTTCAAACGATTGTGATTGTTTTAAGTTAGAAAATGAAACAATCTTATCTAACAATCATTGCATAAGATTTTGGAAAACAACACAGATTAGAATACGTGATAGATTATCCAAAAATGTGTTTATTTGTTTTGTCACCAATTGTTTTTTTTATAGGTGCAGGGAATGAATCATTTGGTGCCTCTTCTAGTGGCATTCTCATACCGTTGTATGTTTTTCCTGCAAATGACACTTCGTGGCAACCTCTCATTGATGCAAAAACCAATCACCCAGAGGTGCCAATAATCGCAATAGTAAATACAAATAGTGGTCCTGGAAAATTTCAAGATGAACAATATAGTGAACAAATACCAAGGCTTGTTGAAGTTGGAATAAAACCAATTGGTTATGTAACCACACAAGGAGCTAGCAAACCTGTTGAAGATGTCAAGGCAGAAATAGATACATGGAAAGCTTTGTATCCATCAATTGAAGGAATATTTTTTGATGAAATGTCTAACTTGCCAGGAAACGAATCATATTATTCCGAACTTAGTGCATATGCAAAATCAATAGACGGATTTGATTTTACAGTTGGTAACCCTGGAGTTGACACAATACCAAGCTATGTGGGAACAGTAGATAATATTGTTATACATGAGAATAATTTGTTGCCAAGTCTAGTACAACTTAACGGATGGCATGCATCTTTCGATAAGAATAATTTTTCGTATCTTGTTCATTCATTACCTCTAGTTGATGTACAATACATTGTGGATTCATCTAATCACGTTAAATTCATGTATATCACAGACAATCAACTTGATTTTATAACTGAATTTGATCCATGGGATACCATATCTTCCCACTTTGAAACGATGATACATACACTTGATGAACCTTCAGTTGGAATAACTGTTGAATCACGGGATTTTACTGGAGAACTAATAACAAACACCAACAATGTTGAAATCAGTTCAAATAATGTTGCTATTCGTTCAGATTCATCCCCATTATTTTACAACGCCACAAAAAATATCCAGTATACCATATCTGTAAGTGATTTTGGTAATTTCACGTTTGCCCATTGGGAGAATTTTGATACCAATCCAACAAGAATAATAACTCCGTTACAAAACACCACAATGATCGCATTTTATAAGAATGTAAACAACGACATGAGTGATGTCCCATTGCAAACAAACGTAACAGGGGCAACTGTTGGAAAAAACATGGAAGAATGTTTTCTAATTAACGGCAACGGTATTTTAGAATCTGGAATATGTGAAGTAAAAACAGTTACTGTAAATAACAAAAGTGGACTATTCATTGCCAAATTCCAATTAGATGTGACACCAAATTCAAACAGAATAGCAAAACACTTCTCGCCAAATGATATACCTGACTTCCAATCATTTTTCTCAACTTGCGATTGGCGTGATGCAAATGGAAATATGCGTTCTACAGAGAGCTGGAAAGAAACAGTTTCTGCAAGTGGCAAGGCTGTTTTAACTTGTATATTCAAAGATTGATTCTATTTTCTATAAATTATATCAGTTAATCTTCAAACAATGAGCAGTAGCATTATTTTACGGACGGGTTGGTTTAGGTAAATCTGAAATATTTTAGCGTTTTTAAACTTTATGAAACTAAGTTATGTATTTATCCTACATTTTTTCATTTTTTAGTGTGCCAAAATGGGTCGGCCCTTTAGATGTTTGAAAACACATGGTCGTTCATTTACAACAAACTTTATTTTTTATATTGAAAATTGAGAGCTCTAACTAGAAATGTCAGTGTCTGTTAATGTACAAACCAATCTAGTATTGGGAAAAGATATATCATACAAAAAAGAACTCAGGCGAATCGATTGGAAAACTGTAAAGCGAATAGTAAAACAGCTTTATTACAATAAAGAGAAAAAAACCAATCTTGCAATGAAATGCAATCTTAGTTACGATAAATTCATGCTGTACTTAAACTGGATGGATATGCTGGGTCTTATTTACCATGAAACTGATGAGCAAGGATATGAACTCTTAAACCTAAACAATAAAGGTATTGATCTTTTTACAAAAATTAGTGACGCATAGAAAAAATAAAAAAACATTCACAACATATTCCAATGAGTAGAACAAGTGGACAAAGTTTGCTATATTATTAATGAAAAATACTGAGATGCTTTAAAGTTTAAAATTTTCTTTCAAAAACAAATTATATTAATTTACAAAATATACTAATTTTTTCAACTTTTCACGATGTAACATAGTTACTCTCTTCTATGATAAGCATCAGAACAGAGAGCGCGAAATAAAAACCAATAGAAGAATGTTCTAATTATAAATATGGAAAACTCTTCTATGAAGTTTCTCGGACTGGTGTGTATTCTCTTACTAATTCCTATTGCACATTATTCAAATGTTATTCCTTCTTATGCTGTAACGTCTTCTATAGGAATCATAATTCCATTATACACCTATCCTGGTTCTACATGGAACACGGTAATTAATGAAAAAATGCAACATCCATCAGTACCTATTATAGCAATTATTAATCCAAATAGCGGACCAGGTGCTGTTAAGGATCAAAATTATGCAACAGGAATTAACAATCTGAAAGAAGCAGGAGTAACGGTTTTGGGTTATGTCACAACAGTATACTCGACAAGAGATGCTAATCTTGTAATGTCTGAGATTGATCGTTATTATTCTTGGTATAACATAGATGGAATTTTCTTTGATGAAATGTCTACTTCCTTGAGTAATGTTGCTTACTATTCTTCTCTTGATTTATACACTAAATCCAAAGGGGCGACTTTTACTGTTGGTAATCCCGGTACTGATACAATTAGTAGTTATGTTGGTACAGTAGACAATATAATTATCTATGAAACTTCGGGTTTGCCAGATCTAAGTATTCTTGGAGGATGGCATCTAAACTATGATAAAAGTAATTTTTCTCTTCTAGCTTATGCAGTTCCAAGTATGTCTGATACTTTTGTAAACAACGTATCAGACATGGTGGGTTATCTCTATCTGACTGATGATAATCTTCCAAATCCATGGGATTCTTTACCTCCATATTTTTCATCACTAGTAAATAGTTTGGACTCTGGTTCAACCCCGCCCCCTTCAAACAATTCCCAGACAGTAAGCTTGTCTGTTAAATCAGCTGACATATCAAGCACAATATTTTCAGGAATGTGGACTACGCTGTGGCAGAATGGTGTTATAATACAACAAGGGTTTACTCCATTTTCAGCTCAGATAGAACCTGAAGTGACATACGAGATATTTGTAGACAACTGGCAGAATATAGTATTTGATCACTGGGAAGATGGCTCTACACTATCAATGAGACCAATCACCATATCTAAGGATTCATCAGTCACTGCCTTTTATCAAACGGAACCAATAAACAGTCAACCAGATGCGGTAAACGATACTATTACAACAAGCGAGGACAAATCAATTACCATAGATGTGCTTGCAAATGACTCAGATTCAGATGGCGATGCACTTTCAGTTACTTCCACATCAACCCCATCAAGCGGCACGACAACAATCAATGTTGATAGTACTGTAACATACAATCCCAATCAAAACTTTGCAGGTTCTGACTCGTTCAGCTATACTATCTCAGACGGCAAAGGTGGAACTGACACTGCCACAGTATCTGTTACCATAGAGCGCATCAATGATACCTTAACTGTTATGACTTCAAGTTTATCAGGAAAACCTATTTCTGGTTTGTGGACAGAGATATGGGATGGAGAAACATTAATTGTTAGTGGATTTTCCCCCCTATCCTATGAACTGCAAACAGGAAAACAGTATATAGTTTATGTTGCTGATTGGCAAAACTACAGATTTAAACACTGGGAAGATAATAGCACAGATTCAGGAAGAACGATAACACTATCACAAGACACAACTATTACAGCATATTATCATGTGTCAGCAAAGATCAAGGTGGTTTCAGTTGACATGAATGGAAATACCATAACAGGACTTTGGACCGAACTACACAAAGACAACACGATCATAAATACTGGTTATACAACAAACACTTTCACAGTAAGCTCTGATGTTTCATATGTTGTTGCGATGGCTGACTACCAAAATTATATTTTTGACCACTGGGAGAACGGAAATACAAACAGATTTTTAACGATAACTCCCTCTCAAGATATTACTCTAATTGCATATTATCAAAGATAATCAATTAATCTACCCGATGAATGTGAGCTTGAAGTTCATACGCATCTGATACCAATTCCAATTCTCTTTGGGAAATCTTAAGAAATGATGATGAAAACTTGGGATAGGGTTCCTTTGATGAAAAAATTGTCAAAATTTTTCCATCATGATCAATTTTGAATCCCAGACACGATTCATGTCCTCTTATTAATACATCTGCACCTGTAAATTCAAGCCATTTTTTGGTAATCTTTGAACTAAAATGAAACCCATAGCCTCGCCTTGAATCCTCCCAATCCTTTTTAGAATTAATTACTGGTTTAGGATCATTCCACAAAAACTGTTCTGATATTTCATCAGTCATATAATCTTCAATGTTTTTTATCCACCCCTGAAAGTCAGTTTTAGGAACAGAAATAGGGATGCCACCATGAGTAAATATAAACTTGTTTTCTATTATGGTGATTAAAGTAAGTTCTCTAAAAATTGAAATTAATTTTTCATAAATTTTCTTTCCAAAAACCTTGCCAAATTTTTCCGTAAGATCTTTTGGCAGTGAATGAGAGGAAAAAGGAAATTTAATTGAAACTTCATGGTTTCCTTTCATTAAAATAATAGAATTTGGAAACTTTCGCTTTAGTCTAAACAATACATTTAGGACTTCTACAGAATAATGACCTCTATCAATATAATCTCCTAAAAATACCATCTTGTTTGCAGGATCAAGAAGAAAACGCTCATAATCGATCTTGAATAAAATTTTAAGTAGTGTCTTTAGATCGCCATGCAGGTCTCCAACCACAATTAGCTTCTTTGGTTTTTTGAGATAAACAAGTTCGCCAATTACCTTCCCATTACAAATTAATCCTGAATCTCTTTCAGTTTTCAAAATATTTTGTACTTCTTCTAAAAGATTTGAAAATTCAGTGGAATCAATGTTCTCAAATGTAGTTTTCTGAGTGAGATTGTTCATTTTATTTAGATTTTATCAACGGAATGGCTATATGGATTGGATTATTAACATTAGATGCTAATTGTTCCTTTTGTTTGACAGAATCTGTTATCAATTTTTGAATTTCAAAATATCTTTTTCTTATAGTCATCGGAGTTAAATCAGATGCATTTGCTAATCTTAGCTGGGTTGTTTTTTCTTTTGTCATAATTGAAGCTATGTATAAAGAAGCTGCAGCTATCGAATTTGGTCTTTTCCCCCCTAGTTCTTGATTATCCTTTACTTTGTTATAAATTTCGAATCCTTTTCGCTCTGTTTTTACGCTAAGTCTTGCTTTTTTTGCGATTTTTGAAATTATTCCGGCCTGAGTTATAGAAACAGCTTCAAGATCTAAATTCTTTGAGATGGTTTTGTAGTAGTGAAGTAGTGTTTTCTTTTTTATCTCTCCTAAATGGCGTTTTATTTCTTCTATTGAGCATGGTATTCCAAGCTCATTACTTGCAATATAGATACAAGCCCCTACAATACCAGTAATAGATCTTCCCTTTATCAGGCCACTTAACTTTGCCTTTTTATATATGTAATATGCCCTATCCCCAACCGTTCTACTTATCCCTAAAACTTGAATTATCCTTGATATCTCTTTTAATGCTTTGTTCAAATTTCTTGTTTTAGAATCAGAAATGGTCATTGTATTCAATTTCCGAAGCTTGTCAAATTCAGAAAATTTGTGGATTCTGTTTCCAGACGCATCGACATTTCTCTGATCAATAATTGTAGTTAATTGATAATTGGAGGTTTTTGAATAATCTAAAAAATAGTGGTTCTTTTCAAAAGCTACATGTTCTTCTTTTTGCAATGTTACGTCATGTCCACTAGGAAAAACGATACCACATCCGCTACATACTATTTCTCCTCTTTCTACATCTACTACTATCCTGCCTCTGCATTTTAAACAACGAGTTCCATTTACTTCACTTGGGATAACAATCTCAGTTAATGACATCCTAACTTGCCTTCAATAGAAACTTCTTTTAAAAGACTTCGCAAGATAGTAGCATATTTTTTTTTGATGAAAAAATTATAGAAAATTTTGTACTATCAATATTACAAAACATATAATAAATGATAAAATTCACAACTAAAGTTTTTTTATAAATAATTTGTATTACTATTAATCTTAAAAACTAAAATTTAACGAAATTTAGTTTTCCTTCCACCATAGGTGGAACCAACTCAGTCATTTCATCATATGAATGTAGGAACTGGAATCCTTTCTGTGTAATTCGATAAACTTGTTCGCCCTCTTCAAATTGGATCAATTCATTTTCTAGCATGAATTTTAGGTATTCTTTAACTTGAGCATAAGAAAGATATGCTTTGTACATTATTTTGGTCTTTGTCACTTTCTCACTTGCAGCAGATAAAATCGTAGCCACTATTTCCGTTCTACTCCTATATTTCATATATCTTTAACAATTCAAGTTTATATAAAAACACTTTTGTAGAATCTTCTAGAACAATGTTACAGTTAGCTTTTAAATATAAAAAGCTACAAAGTAGAATTTCCTATCTCTATCCCCTAGACATATTCTAGAAACATCGTTGCATATTGAATTAAACTTTAACTCATACAATTCATCAAATGAAAAAACTCTGGATTAGAACTAGCCTTGTTTTATGTTCTTTAATGGCTATAGCGGTATTGTTTGCACCAGCAGTTAACAATATTGCAGCAAATGCTCTTCTTGGGGATATTGTAGAGACAACTCCAAGCCTGATTGCAAATGATGATTCTGCCACTACGGACGAAGACATTCCAGTTACCATAGATGTAATGGCAAACGATAATCTCAGCGGTACTGGATTGTTCTTTGTAAGCTCTGTTACTCAACCATCAAACGGTGTAGCGAAAATTAATAGTGATAACACTATCACATACACGCCAAATCAGGACTTTTTTGGCTCAGACTCTTTCCAATATACGGCTTCAGATTCAGCTGGATTATTACAGGACAGTGCTACCGTCTTTATTATTATCAATTCAGTTAACGATCCTCCCGTAGCAAATGATGACTTTGTCACTACTAACAAGAACACTTCTGTAAGTTTCTTTGCAGAAGAAAATGATTTTGATGTTGATGGTGATGAGATATTTGTTATTTCTGTAACGCAGGGCACAAATAGTGTCACTGAGATCTCTTCAAATGGTGCAATTACATACACACCAAATCAGAATTTTACTGGAAATGATCCTTTCACTTATACTCTATCTGATGGAAATGGTGGAGTTGATACTGCTATAGTAGCTGTTACTGTATCTGACTCTACCTCCGCCCCTCCATCAACCAATGGTACATCTCTGATAAAGACAAGCAGCGGCCTTGTTGCAGCTGACATTCTAACTGACAAGACCAGAACCTTTGAGGAGTTGATGCAGGATCAGACTGACCTGTGGAACTTTGGTGGCAGTGCAGTAACATTTAGCGCACCACACACCGCATCACAAGACGGCAACGGTCTTCACATTGGCACCAAATCCCACTCTAGTGGACAATTTGCTGGATTCTTTGCAGTAACAACGCCACGGGGTGCCCAGCTAAATCATGCTGAAATTACGGCAAACCAGCAAAGCATCCCAAATAACTTCTTCATGACTGGTTTGTTTGTACAGAGTGCTGCAACAGATCTAAACTTTGTTACATGTATTGCCAATACAGGTACCGCAGGTACGACATGGCACCTAGCCAGAACTACTGGCGGAACTCCAACACAATCAACCGGAGTTGAGGTGTTGTGGTCTGATCCAGCTCCAAACCAGCCACTCACAAGGGACTGTACAATAGTAACAAATGGAGACAATATTCTCAAGCTCTTCATGGACGGCGTCAAGGTGTATGATAATAGTACACTCAATCTTAACATGGAATCACCATTCCATGTATTCCTTGAAACGCAAACGTCAAATTCTGATAACATGTTCTTTGGAAGCTTTGCAGATTATTACGCAACAACAAACGAGTTCTTGACAGTAACAAATCTACCTAATACCGCAAGCAAGGTGCAGTTGATTGATGCAAGCAACAACGTGATTGCTGAGACTGGCTTTATTTCAGGTGGTACTGCAACAATGGAGATAGCCACGCTAAACTTTCCTGTATTTGCAAACATCAAGGTTGTTGACTCTGGTGGTTCAGAGATAGCATCAACAACCAATCTGCAGGATATCTATGGCGGAGATATCTTTTCTACATCTCAATAGCATTACAGACAACTTGAAAAAATCTTATGGAAAATTGTTCCATCTTCCGTATTAATTAGCTAAACAAATCTTTATAGAATTGAAAGTTGCAATACACCAACCACACTATTTTCCATATCCTGGATTTTTCCATAAAATTAATCTTACGGACATTTTTGTAATAATGGATGATGTACAATATGATAAAAGATTTACAAACAGAAACAAAATTATTGCAACTAATGGTTGGACTTGGCTAACTGTTCCAATAAATAAAACACAAAAATTCCTTCTAAATAATCAAATTGAGATTAACAACACATTATCTTGGAGAGATTTACATTGGAAGAAAATTCGTTTTTCATATTCCAGTTCGAAATATTTTCATCTATACAAAGATTATTTTCAAAGACTTTACAATAAGGAGTGGAACTATCTTTTTGATTTAGATCTCGAAACTATAAAACAAGTAATGAAGTGGCTTGGAATCAAAACAGAAATCATAAAAGAATCAGAGTTGAATATAGAAGGTTCATCAACTGAAAGATTAGTTAATGTTTGTAAGGCAGTTGGGGCAGACACATACCTTTCAGGATTGGGTGTTAAAGGCTACATGAATGAAAAATTGTTTGAGAAAAATAATATCAAAGTACAATATCAAAACTATAACCAACATATTTACCAACAACATTTGGCAAAATCATTTATTCCTAATTTATCAATAATTGATCTTCTTTGTAATGTAGGTTCTGATTCAATGAGATTAATTACAGGGGAATTGACTTTGCCTTATACAACATAGTTATTTTGTAAAATCATTCTCTAGTATTTTGATAATTTCATTATATACATCGATATAACGTTCTCCTAACGTTGTTATTGTGTACAATGGTCTATTGTGTTCTTTCTCCGAGTAATGTTTTTTGATTAAATTTTTGTTCAACAAAAATTCCAAGTATTTTCTAATCTGCGAAGAATTTAGATTACATTTATACATTATGTGAGTCTTAAGGGCCGATTTAGTACATGCAGACAAAATCATGTGAATTATTTCTAGCCAACATCTACTGCCCCCATTAATAGATTTGATCAAAAAGAATCTCTTTCATTTATGATTCGAATAAAATCATCTCTGAGCATTCATCATCTTTCTCCAAGACTTCATTTTCTACGTTAATTCTCTGTTGATTATACACTGGTTCATATGGCACATTGAATAATCTGAATTCTTTATCAAGACATAATTTTAGAACCTCATATGCCTCAACATATTTTATTGTAGTGTTAAAGCGGGTTTGAAGTGCCCTGTATTCAGCAAGTCCCTTAATTGCATTAGCTTTGAGGTAAAGCTTGCTATGTTGCGACCAAAATATATCAATCAACTCTATCTTTTCATCTACAACATCAGTTATATCATAATACACTTGAGGATAAAAATTCACAGTAAGAGGAATTTCGTAGGAAAAGATATTGGAATTCAATCTACCTGCCTCAACTGTAGCAATACCAATGGCTCTATGATCATGATGAGTATCATTCTTAGAATGTGTAAGTATTAGATCAGGATTTACACTATTTATCACATGCTCTATGTGGTTAATTAAATCACTATTAGCAGAGAGTTTTGTATCTTCAAAATCATCAATCCAAAGTTTTTTGGCTCCAATAAATTTTGCTGAACGACGCAATTCGTCTGTTCTTTGTTTTGGATTACCAGAAGCAGCCCCCTTTGTTAAGCAATACATGAAAATGTTATGTCCTTGACGAGCAGCCTTGATTATTAAACCGCCGCAACCAAGTTCAATATCATCCGGATGTGCACCTATTGCTAAAACATTCATTAAGTTATATATTTGAATTAATTTATTTATCATTAAACTAATATTGTTCTAGATTTTTTTTAGTGAAGACACAAACCCACTGATAGAGAAATCTCATTGTAAATTTTTCGTGTACTTTCAACCTATAGTCAATTAAATCTATTCTAATACTGTTTACTATGAATGATTCTATAGCTCTTGCTGCTGTTATCAAACATTGCCATTCTTTTGATATAACGCACATTAGGGTTTACTATGATCAATAATTTAGCATTCTTCATGGCAGGTATTGTTCTGTTTAGTATAGTTACTAGTAGTATTTTTGCTGCAGAGGATTCCACAATGTTTCCAAATTGGTTTAAAAATTCGGCAAGATTATGGTTAGAGGGACAACTTAGTGATGAAGACTTCGCGGATGCAATAAAATGGTTAATTGATAATGGATATTTACAAATAAACTCATTGAAACAAGATGAGGTAAACGAAAAAACTTCACAGAAAGGTAGTTTCAGCAATATAATGTGTACTCAGGAGTACAATTATGTACAAATGACTGGTAAATACACAAATGGTGATGTCCCTTACCAAGTAATTTTCCTGAAGATGATGCTGTTTGATGATGATGAGAACGCGCTTGCTACAGGATCAAGTATAATATCAGATGTTGATGCGCATGTCACAAAGTACTTTGATATTGTTACTAGATTTACTAACATGAACTATACATCTTGTGAGGTACAAATAGATTCTGCGATTCCAAAGAACAGATAATTAGTTTAATGGAAAATTCTTCCATAACAATTCTAACTTCGTTGATTATAGAAAAATATTACACACTGCTAAAATACAATTTAGAAGTTATCAAAAATAATGAGTACCTTACAAATGACTATAGGTAGTAGCCAAGAAATATTGTGCCCTCATGACCACACTTTAGGAATATTTCCCTCAAGGAAAAAAGAACTAGAATTTGCTGCTTCGTTTCTTAAAGACGGTCTTAAGAAAAATGAAATAACTATGTTAATTTCTGACTACCTTAAAAAAGACGATATTAGAAAAATTTTACAGGAAAAATGGTATTGTGATGTGTGCGAGTTGGAAGCCAATGAAATTTTTCTTCTAGAATCTACCACTGAATGGTATTTTGGTCAAGGTCATCCAAATGCAGAAAAGATATGGTCAAAATGGAAAGATATAATGAGACATACTAAACGACTAAAGGCAAAAGGGTTGAGAGTGTTTGCAGACATGTCCACATTCTTTGAATGTGGTTATAATGATAATGCAATATATTATGAATCTACTCTGCCACCATCATTTGGTATTCCATTGAATGCAATTTGTGCATATACATACAAAAATATGGACACACTTACACCCCATCAATTTCATATTTTAAAGGATCATCATAATAAAATCTTAATGTAAAATATTAGTACAACACTTTTCTTAATCAATACTTTAAATTGTATTAAAAACTGTAAACTAAAATGAAAAAACTTCTTTAACTTTGTTCCAGAAGATTTATAGGAATTACTTAAATTTTGGTTCAAACATTGGAATTGTAAAAACGGAGACGAAAAACTATGATGAGTCAACTCAAATCAGAACAAGCAGCGGATATAGCAAGAAGATTTTTTGGACAGTATCATTCCACCGTAGAACCCAAAAAGGTGATTTGGGATAACGATTCGTGGTTAGTCCAAGTAGATATTGGATTTTTAACTGAAAAAATCAGAATTATACGAGTAGACCCGTATACTGGTAAGATAATTGAATTAGTAAATGAATCACACTTGCTCAATTCTGTATGAAAAAATAAATCCTAATAAGCAAAATTCAGTGTATTTCTAGCCCCAATTCTTTTGTTTCTTGCTCATTTTTTTAAGACCTGTTCTACAACTAAAAAAAAACTTAGAGCTCGCTTTGTGATGTTTATTGTTATCTACTATAAAGTCAAATCCTTGTTTGGCTTCCAATTCATCCTCTTCCTCAAACCCCCATTCATCCTCTTCCTCAAAACCCCATTCATCGTTTTCAGAATCACCATCTTCCCATTCTGGTTTATCAGTTAGAATTGGAGGACGATCTTTCTTCATCGTCATTTTACGTTTTAATAATTTTTTTATGAATGACGAAATCCTTTACATATGATTTTTCAAGAAAATTCTTCTATAATTTTGTTTAGCTGCTACTTTATTCTTTGTTCACATTAAATTATAGATGGATTATTCTTACAATACCTACAAATTGAGTTATTTTGGAATCTTATTGTTACTATTACCAATTATTTCTGTATATGCACAAGATGTAGACTTTGGTGAGCTTGTTATCTCTCCCTTATTTTCTAACGGTGAGAGAGCTGGACCATATGGTATTGAAATTAAAATTTACAACGAAAATACTAATGATCTTATTGAAAATTTAAAACCAAACTTTACATCTCCATATTTTGTTACAAAACTTCCTATGGAACACAAATATAAAATTGAAACATTTGTTAATGACATGAAAATTAGTACCGATATTTTTAAGTTAACTGATTCATTTCAAATAATAGAGCCTAAATTACTTTATCCTGCAGGATTAAAGTATAATGTTTACTATAATGATGGTCAAACCCCCTTGCAAGGAAGCAAGATTCAGTTGCTTTCACACAGTGGAACTGTAATTTCAGAAGATTATATTGATAATCAGGGTCAGAGTTTACGTTTTTGGATATCTCCTACCATTGAACCTTCAAATTATTATTTTCCAGTTATATCAATAGATGAAAATCTTACTTTCAACGGTACAACAATTAAACTAAATCCAGGTCAAATTAAAGATGTTGATATTGTAACGCCATGGCCTAAAGTGATTAATTCATTGATTACTGTATCCATAGAAAAAGATAAAGAGAACAGGGAACTGAATTTTGAAAACTATACTGTTGGTCTAGTTGATAAGAATAAACAGCAGGTAAAAAAATCAAATATCGATTGGCAAAATAGGGCATTTTTCTCAAATATCAAAGTAGGCAGCTATTTCATACGCATAACAGATGAAACCAACAAAGACTCGTCTTATATTCATGAACTGCCTATCACTTTGACAGGCGAGACTGAAAACATTAGAATCCAGGCAGCAGAAATTGTTCCTAAAATGAAAGTAGATACAACAACCAAAATTAGTTCCAACACAAATCATAACCTAGAACATAACATGGATAGTTATTCCAACGAAAATACTACCATTCCAAATTGGATAAAACTTAATGCTGAGCAATGGCTTACAAATGAAATTGATGACGTAGTTTTTGCATCAAACATAAAGTATCTCTTATCAGAGCCCTCTCAACAAAATCAAGATACTCAATCAAAAAGTCTGACTCAAGTAAATATCCCAACGTGGTTAGAATACAATGTAAAATGGTGGACAGAGGAAAAAATAACTGACCATGATTTTGTAAGTGGAATAAAATATTTGTTACATAGAAATATCTTGTCTTATTAAATTATTAGAATTTCTTTTACATTGAAAAGATGCGTAAATTTTATAGACTATTTCCCTGACGTGTTTGGTTACTGACTCAAACATTGAATAGCAATCCAAACTTTAATTCTGTACTACAACGAGTAAATTTGAAAATTGTTAAAAGAATACTTAGGGTGTTATACGAAAAAGGAAAACAAAATAGAACAAATCTGTCTTTAAATTCTCATCTTAATTATGATAGTTGCATAAAATATCTTCAATTGATGAAAAGTTTAGATCTGATCATAATTAATAAAATTGATGATGGTTTTGGGGTAAATTTAACAGAAAAAGGAAGATGGTGGTATATTAAAAATCATGATTAATCTTCTAGTATTTTTTTCTAAACTTTCAGAACTCATTCTAGTACTGAGTCTATCTTATTAAATACAAAATCTGTATGCGGATAATGATAATATTTGAATTTAGGATTTTTGTGTGGTAAAATGCCTGATGAATCCTGTAGAAAGTGTGGTGGTGAATTGATAGAATTTTCAATTTGTTCTAAATGCAGAGAGCACATTAATCAAATATGCATAAAATGTGCCACTGTCACAGAGAACCGTTTTCACTTTCAATGTTTCTTTTATGTTGAATCGATACAATCTAGGCACATTTATACACAAATTGAATAAATTAGATACAGATACTTTTTTTATGTTTATTTAAGAACGGGCGTCTTGTTTTTTCCTAAAATCTTCTTATGAATTAAAGGCACCATAAAGGTAAATTTTGCTCCTTGTGGAGGTTCTGATAGGTTACTGGCAGAGATAGTGCCTCCATGAGCCTCCAAAATAGCTTTTGAAATGTACATGCCTAAGCCTGTACCATGATATGACTTTGTAGCAAATTTAGAAAATAAAACTGGAAAAATTTTCGGATCAATTCCTTTCCCATTATCCTCAATTGAAATTTTTACACAATAATCTTGAATTTCTGACCTAATTACTATGATGTCCTTTGTGAATTTTATAGCATTATTTATTATGTTAAAAATAACTTGGGTTATTCTTTCACGATCTGCATCGATATAAATTTGCTTTTGGGAGGGAATAAAATCAAATTTTATTTCTCTAGGCAATTGAATTTTTTCTTCTTGAATGATCTCCTTGATTATATCATTAATTTCTAAATTTTCAATGTTAAGCTTTAGAGTGTTACTTTCTATTCTGGTAACGTTAAGAATGTTTTCTGTTAAACGTTTTAATCGCTTTGCATTTCGAAGGATTGTTTTTACCTCTTCAGTCTCTCCAACTTCTTCTTTTAGCATTTCTGCATTCATGATGATTGGCATAATAGGAGTTCGTAATTCATGAGCTGCTATGTTAATAAACTCCGTTTGCATTATCGCTTGTCTTTGAATCGCTTTGAAAAAATCCGAAGCTATAGCCTTTCTTGCTTCTGATTTGATTGTTCTAGAAACAACAGGATCATATACTGCACGTTCCATTACATCCTGCCAGGTGTTGGTTTCTCTCAAAATTTGGATAAATTTCTCCAGCGCTTCTAATCCTCGGTTTACTCTAATGTTAACGTCTTTGTGTATTGCTTCTTCACTGATTCTTTTTCGTATCATATCATGTTTTTCTTGAATTAATGAGGAAGTTTTTCGTAAGTTTCTTCTGACATTTTCTATGTTCTCACTACGTTTTTTGATAGTTTCGCTTCTCCATTCTTCAGTTTTAACGCGTATATTGGATACTTTTTTGATTATATCAGAACGAATTTGAGCTACTCGTAAAGCGTGAATTTGTTCCCTTTTGCTCTGTTTTTCAATAGAATTCATCATATCTCAAACTCCTTCAGAGAATTCTTTTCTACGTCATGCAGCTGGCTAATTATCTCTGATTCTCTTTTGCTATAAACGTCCTGGCTTATCTTTCCAGATTCAAAATCCACTTGGATCTGGAATAATTTAGATTTTAAATCTTTGATAAGAGCCTTATTTTGTTCTTCAAAAACCATTCTATTACACTCTTTTACAACTGCGTCAAGTGTCAACTTCAAGATAAAAAGTGTTAATAGCATATTTTACCTCAGCAGAAAGAATAAGGTGCCCATGGTCCACTAAGATGAATCGTAAATCCAAGCGGCTCATATTTTGATTTAAGTTGTTTGATCTTTTTCTTAAATTGGGAATATTTTTCTCGGTTAACCAAATATGAAGAGTTCAAAACAATTTGATCCAAGTCGTCTTTTAAAAGACAAGTATCCAAAGCTGTTGTGGATATTTCTCTATGCATGCTTCCAGTCAATTCTTCGATCTTTTGCAGTGCTTCATTTCTTACCGCTTCATCTAATTTCATTTTTAAAAAGTAGGATTTTCCTTGACTAGAATCTGAAATCTGTTTACTAAGAGAAATAATTTCGCTGGAGTTTTGCATGACCCTATCTTTGATCATTTCACGATTTTTTTTCTCTAGAATTATTTTCAAACCATATTCATCAGTATTTTTGAATTTTTCAAGTTTCTTTTTGAAATCATTGCATGAACTCTTTAATAATTTTAAAACCCCTTCGGTGTCTTTAAAAATTACCCCAAACCGAACAGGGATTACAGCTCCATTTTTCCTTGCCTCGTCTACAACTATTTGGTGCGAGGTAATGTTTTGTACATTAGCTTCTATTTCCTTAAATGGAACAGAACTTACGACGGCACTTATGCTATTGTATTTTACTATGTAGATCTCCTCATCAAAAAAACCCCTTTCGCTGAAGCGAGTTTCCCTATCATCTATTATACAATAAACATATTTTCCTGCTATCATGAGTACCTCAGTTCCTTTTTTTGATTGTTTGAAGAATCTATAGAGGCTAAAAGATTTAAAATAATGAGATCAATATTAGCAACTGAAATAGATATTTGTCCTGTTATTACAGCTCGTTTTTCTATTATCTTATCTAAGATATCCACTATACTGGTTTTTGATAGTGACTTTTCATCAAACTGAAGCAGATTTGAAAAACTACTCGTAAGTTCAGATTCTTCAAGCTCAAATCTTGAAGAAACATCCTTCATTGCAGCTTTAATTTTGATAAAAGCAGCACCTAATCTCTCTATTTCTTCTTCTGACAATTCGCCAGATTCTACCTTTCGCTGAGCCTGACGTTCTAAAAGCTGCCGTAATAATTCAACTACCACTAGAACTAGCTTTGCTAATCCTCTTTCCAGTTTTTTTTCATTATCTGTAGTTAATTGTATGTGGTTTTGTTTCTTAACACCAATTTCTCTTAATAAAAGCGGTTTCATTTTCCAGATAACACCTTCGTCCTTTTGGTTTTAATCTGCTTTCGTTGCTCTCTTTCCCATTTTTCCCATGGAAGCTCAAGACCATATCGTTTTGCGGTTTCTAGTGATGCAATTACTAAATTAATCTTTAAAGAAAGAAGATCTACTCCTACAATTGATATTGTTATGTCTCCATTTATGACAATACCCTTATCCAAAATCCTGTCTAAAAGATCAATTAAAGAAAGTTCTCTTTTTGTTAATTGAACCTGAGAAGTTCTACTGACCGACATTGGGATATTCCTCCCGTTTTAGTTTGCAGTAACTGCAAATTCCAGTATCTTTAAACCAGTGTTTTTGACAAAAACCTTCGATATATTTTTCGTCAATAGTGCGAGAAAGAAAAGTTGCTATTATATCAAAAGGAGTTCCTCGATGACATTCAGGACATCGTGTAAATGTCCATCCACTACTCATTGCTTCTTTTATCGTTATTTCTTCAAATGAACCACATACTAAACACACAGCCACTGATATCGCCTACCTAATCTTTTTCCTGTATCATTGGAGTTCCAGGAGGTGCTGCAAGACCTAGTGCTGATGCATATCTTAGGAAGGTATCAATACCTGCCACAACTATACGGGCTCTAACCACTAAAATTTCAATACCTACGAGAGAAATTGAAACATTAGCGTCTATTACTAAACCCTTGTCCAAAACTCGGTCAATTAGATCATAGATGTTTAGCATTGGTCGATAAGCTTGCTGAGACATTTTTCTGATCTGATCTTCTCGTATATTTCTAAATATAAGGAACTATGGTACAATGTTCTATACTATTTTTACTTTCTTCCTAAATGATAAGAAAATAACTAGAATAGAAGATGAAGTGAAAATCAAATTCATTCTGGTTGAAAACATGCGTAAAATCAATGAAAAAAACATCCCATTTTTAGTAACCGGATCAGTTATGATCCTAATAGTATTTTTTATCATCCCACAAAATCCTCTAAATTCATTATCAGAAAATCTAGATCTACCGAATAAACATAATAAAGTAAATCTTATAGTCGTAGCTTATTTTGATACAAACCATTCTGATTGGAACGTATTATTTCAAATTATTGAAAAATATCCCAATGTTATATGGTATGTGATAATAAATCCTTGTAGTGGCCCTTGCCCAGATCCTTTGTCGGATAATTGGCAAAAAATTATTTCTCGTCTAAAAGACGATAAAGTAAAGACACTTGGTTACATATTCGATACTGATCAAAGTACAGAAAACATAGATTATTACATGAAAAATTCAAAAATAAAAACTGACGGTATCTTTTTTGACAATGAGGGAAGCAAAAACAACGTTGAAAATTTCAAAAAGTATTCTAATTACGTTAGATCACTAGGTGGTATCGTGTTCATTAACCCAGGTTACAATTTCAATCATCTGGATGATTATGTTGAAGAAGAGGTAGCAGATGTTATTAATCTATATGAATTTGATGTTGTCCATTTCAATAGTATAATGGTAAATTACAAAGAATCTTCATCTAGATTTAGTACTATTTTAGGCAATTTTACAGAACCCGACAAAATGGAAGAAACGCTCACAAAATTATTGGCAAAAGGAATAACCACAGTTTATCTTTATGATCACTCTTACCAACAATTACCATTTTTTTTCGAGGATTTGGTTCAAACTGTTTATAAAATCAATAAATCCAACTAATTTTCAAGTTCTTGATTTATGTGTTTGACTAACTCCTCAATAGTAATGGGTTTTCTGATAAAACACTTTACTGCTAGGTTTGGAAATAATTTCTTAAATTCATCATAATACACTTCAAAGGCGGTAAAAAAGCAGACTTTGATTTTATCTTGTTTCTTTTTAAGTTCTCTATACAATTCAAATCCATTCATTTTTGGCATCCGTATATCCAAAAGAATCAAGTCATACTCATTTGGAATAAAATCATCTAGAGCATCTTGAGGATCGTTAAATGAATCCACTGTAAAGTTGTGTTTTCTTAATCCTCTTTCTATTGAGGAAGTAACATCTGGTTCATCATCAACAATTAAAATTTTAGGCATATCTGTGATAGGAAACTATAGTTAAAAAGTTACGCTTGTTGTTATGTTTCAAAGTTTTTCACACCACCGGTTCAAAAACTAATTTAGACTTTCCATTGTGAGTTTTTATTACAATTGCAAATAGATGTGACCAAGGTATTTTTCCTTGCAAAAACAAATTTCCTGAGATTTCAGTTATTTTAAAGTAAATTTCTGCAAACTCTGATAAAATTTGACTCATCTCTTTGTTAGTCGATCTATTAATAAAAAAGGTAAGATTAGAGTTGTGTTTGTTGAAATTTAGAAATGATCTCAACTTAGTCTGATCGCCTCTAAAGTAGTCCAGAATATTTGAACCTAGAATACTTAGGATTTGTTTATTTTTTTTGTTTTGTGTTATTTCAACAAGTTTATCACGATATGTGGTTAATGGATTAGAATCAGTGCCACTAACATTATTATCAATATGTGACTCTTCTGGGTAGATTATAGATGTTAAATCAGATTTTGTTTGTGATATGATTATTTTATCAAGGAATTTTTCTACAAAATCTTTTTTCAAGCCTTCAAAGGAATGAATTATTGCAAAGTTACCTGCAGATACAAAATTAGAAATCAAATTACTCAATATCAATAATGAAACTCTGACATCCACATGCGAATCTAGCTCAATTAAAATAATACTCCTTAATGGTATTCCGCCTCCCAAAACTAAATCCAACTGATCATACCCAGTATTTACATGATTGTCATGAATTGGTGGAGAAATTTTCTTTATATCAATACTCTTAGAAAAAATTTTATCAAAATTAGAAAGCAAAGAAGGATCATAGCTATTAAACACGCTATTGTATAGTGAAAAAAAGTATGTTGGTCTCTTTATTTGCACTCCATGAAGTTTATGAAAGAAAATTTCTCTTAAGGTACGATTTTCTTTATACTCCTTCTTCAATTCCACAATTCCATCCACCAAAAAATCAAGAGATGTATCATCAGATCCTTCTAAAACAAAAATTACTTTTGCTCCAGCTCTTTCTCGCCAGGTTTGCAAAACCTTGGCATTACTCACTAGTGACTCTTGATCCATAGAAGCACTAATTGCGTTCCAACTATCAATCACAATTATAGGTGACTTTACATCCATCAGTTCGTTGGTTATCCGCTCATAGAGCGATGCTGGTTCATCTAGTCTAGAGTCCACAAAAGTTGCAATGTCCGTTGCTAATTCTGAGGCATCTACTAAATCCAATTTTTTGGATTGATCAAAAAAGTTTTCTAACCATGTAAAATGTTTAAACAATCTTTCTGGCGAGGTTCGTGTAGAAAGATAAAGACAGTTTTTCTTTATTTGTAATGCAAGAAGTATTGAAAGTGCTAAGGTTGTTTTACCTGTACCTACATCTCCTTTGATAAGAAGAGAATAAGTGTCCTGTTCAATAAAATTTTGAAGTTCTTGTGGAATGTTAATCGAATAATGTGCATGTTCCGTTTTCATGTATTTATTATGCATATGCAGAGTCATAAATCATTACCAAATATCATTTTCGCAAAATCAAAAACGAGTATAATAGGACCTAATAAAGGCAAATTATGGATTAGATGCTCTCAATAATAATCTGTTTCCAACACGAATTATGGAACCACTTATCTCCGTAGAGGATGTCTCCTTCACTTAGATGAATATTTTTGCCACAATTTCTACAAACCTTCAGTCTATACTTGTTGTCCTCTACCAGGTTTGTCATGTTTTGATGAAACGCAGTCACCTCCATATTAGATAACGCCCGTTTGCCACTTTACATTTTTGAGAATACCTGTGGCCGTTTTTCATTATCTTTCATATCTTTGCTATTTTTATTCAGGTTTGCTATCAAAGTACTAGAAGAATTTTAGTTCAATTAAAATAACAAGATTTTTTACTCAATTAATTATACTATATCTACGTTCGAATCTCTTATAGCCCAGAAATTTTGAATTTTATTGTATTATCATAACTGCATATGGTTTTACATATGACACAAGTTCTTGTTCAACACAAATACCTGAAACGATGGCAGTGAATTGTTCTTCCTCAATTTACATAAAGAACTGGATTCCTAGTGACGACACCACCTAGAATCTCGTAGAGGTTGGTACCAATTCCCTCATTTTTTATTTTGAAAAGAAATGTGAATTAATAGTTTGTATTCTCCGAATGGAGTCAAATTAGCGTCTAAAATGGAGACTTCTTCTGTAGTTATCCTTCCTTTAATTTTTATATTATAATATTCTTTACCATTATTATGGATGAATCAAAAGCGACAGATATAGCATCTAGATTTCTAAGTCAACACCTTAACGTAACTTTCCAAAAAGCTTTTTTGAAAGATAATGTTTGGTGTGTCACTTTTAGTGCTCAAATTATAAACCGAGAAAGAGCGATAACCGTAGAGATAGACGCAAATACTGGTAGAATATGTCGCTATTCTTCATACAATCAAGCTAACACTCCAAAAGTGTTATCCTAGTCTGTAAATATTGCGAGTTTTGTTTTTCGAGCCCAGAAATCATGATTTTCTGAAATAATCGTATAATGAATTATTGTAAAATGTATGCAAATCATAGAAGATTGTTCCATCATAACAAAGCTTAGAAAAATCTTCTAATAATTTCTTAAGTGAAAAGGTTACTACCTCTACTTAACTACGTAAATAGACATACTAATGAGTTGTCTGCTTAAAATGAATCCAAAAACCATATCTTCTCTGTGGATATGCTATAGGTGCAACTTGACATTTAAACAAAAACTGCATGCAAACATTCACAAAGATTTGACAAGACATGGAGTTATTCAGAAATCTTAGTTTCTCTGTATTGTAATTAGGTAGCTGGCTGCTAAAACTGTATACTAATTGGTCTCCCCCATTCTTTTTTTTTGAAACTCATTGTAACTAAATTATAATCATATGGAAGATTCTGGGTAATCTATACAGGATTATCCCCAACACAATTTTACGCACAAAAAGATTCGCATCGTTTTTGGGTTTTAACTAATTTTGTAAAGCCCCATGCTGGATTGGATAATCGTATTTAGATCATACTGATCATTTCTACGTATTCTTTTAAAACAAAAACCAACCAAATCATCTTTGCATGAAAAAATTACGTGGTACCTTCTAAGGAATTACTAAAATTGTCACAAACAAAACCCATGGTTAGCATAGAAAATGTTGTAGCCTCTGCAACAGTAGATCAAGAACTTGATCTTAAAGATATTAAAAAGAAATTTCCTGACGTTGAATATAACCCAAAACAGTTCCCTGGAGCTGTATTCAAACTAAAATCACCAAAAACTGCAACCTTGCTTTTCAGAACTGGAAATATGGTTTGTACTGGAGCAAAATCAGAAGATAATGCAAAAAAAGCTGTAAATACTGTTGTGGAAAAACTTAGAGGTAAAAAAATCAAAATAAAAAATAATGCTAAAGTCTTGATAGAAAATATTGTTACTGCGGTAAATCTAGGAGGAAGAATTCACCTAGAGGAAGCAGCAAGAACATTACCAAGAAGTATGTATGAGCCTGAACAGTTTCCGGGGTTGGTTCATAGGATGATTGATCCAAAATCAGTAACATTGCTTTTTGCATCGGGAAAACTAGTATGTACAGGATGTAAGTCAACTTCAGAGGTTTTTCGCGCTATACATCAAATTCATACAACTTTGGAAGAAAAACACCTGATGTTTTATGATTAAATTTAATAAACAAATAACGGATCACAAAGTCTGGATTGTGAGAATTAGTTTTATTCACTAAAATTAGCATATCATCAAAAAAAAAAAGAAATTAGTTTAGGTTAAGCCTTTACAATGATTGGTTCTTGCATTATCCTACTTACATGATATGATAACTTATCAAATCCATCAGGAAGAGGATTTGCACATTTTCCACATCTTGGAAATACAACCTCTGCATCATACTCTACTTCACCCACGTACATGCCGCATCTAACACACTTTATGATCTTCATGTCATAGGTGTTCATAAAGCCTTCATTTCCACATTTTGTTGAGGTTCTAAGGAGAATATTTTTTTTAGGATTTGTTTTGGATTTTCATTGGATTTTGTTACAAGCACCAAAGTGCTGTTTTCAAGATATGGAACAAGAATAAATTGCCAAAGTTTTCTTTGAATCAAAAAGTATTTGACACTTCCAAGTTCCTCATCAAGCTCTCTTTGCATTGAGGTTAGCAGTGCTATATGCATAAAGAGCATATCTCGTTTGGGCTTTGACAAAATATCCTCAATTCCTGTAAGGCTTGCCAGTCTTCCATTTTTGTTTATTATTCCGTAATATTCAATTTGGGAACCAAATCTTTTCTTCCAATTGACATTGTCAATCGATTCATTTTCAGAAACTTTTTGAAAGACTTGTTGAGACAAATTTTTCTAACCAAATCTTATAGTAAATTATTGGATATAAGTCGGTGGAAAGATTCTTCTATACGAATCTTCCATAAGTGGCTTTCAGTTGATCGCACATCTTGAGTATTTCTTCTACTTCAATTCGGTGTTTTGGACAGTACAAACCTGATTCTCTACAATCAGGACAACTAAGATACTTGTTAAAATCAATCATATTGAAAATTTCAAAATCTTTTGTTCCGGCATCGTGCATTTATCTGAATGAACAACAAATAATTTTAAGAGTTATGAGTAATTGTTACATAATCATATTATGAAAATATTTTTCAATGTGATGTTTTACAAATTTTTCTGATGTGAATAATCTTCTAGTAAATTCGTACTAAACATTGTAACTTGTTGCTAGAGTGAGCATGGCTTATTAATTACCATCAGATTCAAAATTACAATTGACTGTCAACAATTACAAAACAATTATTTTCTCTACATTGATCTCAGGTGTGATAGCTTCATTTACTATCATCTTGCTAATCTAAATAGAGAACTAGAACTCATTTATAGACCAGCTAAACTCTCTCACAGAAACGTTTTTTATTCAATTAGAGTTATTTCACAGTAACTGACTTTGCAAGGTTTCTCGGATAATCAGGATCAGCATTTTTTTCAAGTGCTGTATAGTATGATAATAATTGAATAGGAATAATTTCAATAAAAGGAAAATATTCATCCTTTGTTTTAGGAATTCGTATCCAGTAATCGTACATGTCGTTTGGTTTGTCAGAAATTCCAATTATTTTTGCATTTCTAGCTTTAATTTCATGAATGCTTGCAATTGTATTTTCAAAAGTCATGTCAGTGGGGTTAATGACTATTACAAAAACACTAGAATCCATCAAAGCCAAAGGCCCATGTTTAAGCTCGCCACCTGGAAGCCCTTCCGCGTGAATGTATGTCAATTCCTTCAGCTTTAATGCTGCCTCACATGCTATAGGATAATGTATGCCTCTTCCAAGAACATAGATATCTGAGATGTCTTTCATGCTTTCAGCAATTTTCTGAATCTGTTCCTTTTCTTTGAGAGCATCAGACATTGCTTTTGAGATGGAATGAAAATTCATCCCTAGTTGCCCCATACATAGTCTATCTACAATTCTATACAATACGGCCATCTGTGAAGTGAAACTCTTTGTTGCTGCTACACCTATTTCAGCTCCACAACCAAGTCCTATAGAAACTGAAGATAAATTTGTCAATGAGGATGTTAGTATATTTACAATTGATGTTATCTTACAATTCTGGTTTTTTGCAAGATTAACAGCTTCTAAAACATCTGCACTTTCTCCACTTTGTGATATTGCTATCAAAAGAGAATTTTCATCAAAATGTGGATTTAAGAATGGAACTTCGCTTGAAATCAATGGATCTATTCTGAGTTTAGCATAGTTTGAAAAAAGATGTTTTGCAATTAGACATGAATTATAGCTAGTTCCACTGCCGGTGAGAAAAACATTGGATGACTTTGAAATATAATTAACAACATCATCAATTTGTTCTTGATACTTTGTACATGCCTTTAGAATTGTTTCTGGCTGCTCTAAAATTTCTTTTAAGGTATAATGAGCATAGTTTCCCTTTTGGGATCCAAAAAATTCATTTGATATTTTTGTTATTTGGTGATGAACAGGTTTACCTTTAAAATCAAAAATTTGCATCCCATAATTATTGATAATCACAATTTCGCCATTGTCTGGATAAATCACCTCGTCTGTGTGTTCAATAAAACCTAAAACATCACTTGAAACAAAATAACCCTCATTACCAATCCCAATTATAAGGGGTTCATGGAATCTAGCAGCACCAATTGAACCATCATAAAACATTGCAACAAATGCGTAATTTCCTTTGAGTTCGGCAGTACTTTTTATTATGGATTCTTTAACATTTCCAGTTTTATCCAAGTGAAATTGTAAAAGGTTTGCAATTACCTCGCTGTCAGTTTCACTTTTAAACTCGTATTGACGTTGCAGTTTTTGCTTAAGTTCTTTATAGTTATCAATTATCCCATTATGGACGATAGCAACTTTGTTTGTAGAAGATTTATGGGGATGTGCATTAGCAGAAGTTGCTTTTCCATGTGTAGCCCATCTAGTATGGCCTATGCCTACTATTCCAGCTAATTTCTCCAAATCTAGGTGTGAATTTACCTCAGCTACCTTACCACTTCCTTTCTTAACCAAAATTTGATTTTGTGAAAATGTGGCTATTCCTACACTATCATACCCACGATATTCCATGCATTTTAGCGCATTTACGATAATTGGCGCAGCTGTTCTATCACCAAAGTATCCTATAATAGAACACATTCGTTTATCGGATGTACTACCACAAATAACTCACTAGCTGTTCTTTCTTCTAGAACTATTTTCGACTAAATTTTCACTGTAGAAAATTGCAGGATTCTTAAAAATTGCAATATTCTATTTTGAAGTGATTTGCAAGTAAATGCATGTAGTGAAAAAATTCCCAATGAATCTCATCTTTGGCTCAGTGCTACCAGAAATGAAGATGTTGGTAATTTAGAAGAATCATTTAGACTTTATCTACTCCACTCCATCGAACAGTTAAAAAAAGATTCATTGATAAACGCAGCGCTTAGTTGTGCGTGTGCAGCAAAATGTGCACAAACAATGAATCTAAACCAAATTTCAGGAAAATTATGTAGTGAATCTGGCAAAATTTATGAGGAATATTCAGAAAACATTTTGCCAAAATCTATCAGAGAAGCTTTATGGTCTATTCTAGCTGCTTATGAGTATTACATACTGGCAGGCGATGTAAAAAGAGCCAATTCATTAGAGGAAAAATTTGTGAACCTCAAACAACGATTAAATCCATTTTATGGAGAGAAGGAAGCAGTCTCTCTTCTTAGAGAACAAAAAAACAATATACCTAATTTCAGTTTTGAAGAAAACAAAGTTAACATTTCTAAAACAGTCTTAAATGCACTAGAAGAGTTTCTAAGGTTTCGCAATGAATAGAATTTCAAAAGCTGTAGTCACTGGTGGTGCAGGCTTTATAGGTAGCCATATAGTTGACGAACTATTAAAGAGAAAAATAGATACTATTGTTATCGATGATTTCAGTACCGGCTCAATTGAAAATCTAAATCATAATCTTGATAATGAATTATTACATGTCATACATGGCGATGCAAGAGATATTGCTCATTTGTTAAAATATGTTGAAGATATAGATGTAATTTTTCATGAGGCTGCTATTGCTAGTGTTTTTCGTTCAATAACTGAACCAATGGTTGTTCATGATGTAAATGTCAATATGACTCTAAAAATTATGAATTTCTGCGTCGAAAATAAAATTGACCGCTTTATCTTTGCGTCATCTGCTGCAGTATATGGAAAAGTAGACGATTCAAAGGCATCAGAAAACATGGTATGTCTACCAATATCGCCTTATGGCGCCTCTAAACTTTCAATAGAAAATTACTTGAATTCATATTATCATTCGTTTGAGCTGCCTTTTGTTGCACTAAGATACTTTAACGCATATGGACCTAGACAAAAATTGAATGACTATAGTGGCGTAATTACAATATTTGCAAACCAATTATTGTTTAATGAACAACCGACGATCTATGGAGATGGCCATCAAGTCAGAGACTTTGTACATGTGAGCGATATTGTTAAGGCAAACATGCTTGCAATGGAATCAAACAAAGCTGTTGGGAAAACTTTCAATGTGGCTTCAGGTAGCTCAACAAGTGTTTTGGAATTATTCAATATTCTGCGTGAAATAACTCAAAGATACAACATTGAACCAAAATTCAAACCTCAAAGACCTGGTGAGGTTAAAACAGGTTTATCTGATATTAAAAAAATTAAACAGGCACTTAATTTTGAAGCTACTTTTCCAAAAAAGAAAGGATTGAGTGAAGTAGTTCAATTTATCAAAAAGAAGATAACAATAGACAATCCTCCAATCTAAAAATTTAGTAAAAATACTAAATACTTAATTTATCTGATAATAGAATAAGGTAATAGAAAATTCTTAGACAAGTTTTATGAAAAATGCTACAAGTAAAATTGTGCGGTTATGGTGTAAAGAATTGCACGTTAGACAACCAGTCTAAAGGTAGCGGTGAAATGCCGACTTGACCGCACCAACTGTATTACTATTATAGAATAATCTTAGCATATTCAGTTGTATGATGCACTTGATAATGTAACATTAAGAATTGTCTAGAATCCAAAGTAAAACACAAGTTTTGAAATATTTACCAAGTGTAATTGTTGTTTTTATTTTGATATTCTCAATTGGTATGATCAGCAATGCTTCTGCAGATACAAACAGCGTCTACAAGATACAATCGGGTCTGGTCGCATCTGACTCGCTTACCACGGGAGACACAAGTTATTGGACTGAATGGGGCAGCACAATCAACACTCCACCAAGGCATGATTTCTATGAAGACTCTCAAGGGCTGCACATAGGTGTGCAGTCTATCCCCACAACACAGATAAACGGCGGCAAGTGGGTAAACTACGGAGCTCTTTCACCTGATACCAATACAACCCTTTTCCATGCAGTCGTAGAGAATAACTATACCTCAGTCTCAGACGGCGTCTTTGAGGCAGGCCTGTACGTGTTGGCGCCAAACAGCAACTACGTTGGCTGCCTTGCAGCATCCAACTTTGACGGACACTTTTGGAGTGTCCACCAAGCATACGGCTCTCATGTTGTAGGCTCTGGCGTAATGACTACTCTCTACGAATCGCCAATGAACACAGAGAACAAAGCCCAGCACTGCACGATAATAACGAATGGAGACAACTACCTTAAGGTGTACCTAGGAGGCAAACTTGTCTTCTCTAGCAACGAGATGGAGCAGGAGATGCCCTCTCCCTTCAAAGTGTTGCTTCAAGTAACCTCTACATCTTCCACAATGCGCTATGGAACCTTTCTTGACTACTATGCTACAACAGGCGAGGAAGTAACTGTAATCAATGCTCCGCCAGGAGGAACTGTCAAGATTATTGATTCTTCAGACAACACCCTTGCAAGCTCTGCTGTAGATTCCACCGGTACTGCCACCATGTTGGTTGGAATGCACAACCTCCCACTTGTTGCAAACATTCTAGTATACAATTCTACCAACGCACTAATTTCAAACACCCCCAATCCTGTCAATATATTTGGTGGTGATGTGTATTCAGCCATCCTTACTGAACCACAACCTCCAACGGAGTTGATTGCTACTGCAGTATCATCATCTCAGATTAATCTAAGCTGGAATGCACCTGCAGATGATGGCGGTTCACCAATTACCAGCTACAAGATCGAACGATTTGATAACGGTACCGCAACTATCCTATTCACAAATAGCACTTCTACTACCTATTCAGATACTAGCCTTGCAGAATCAACAACATATAGTTATGATGTACATGCCATAAATTCTGTTGGAATAAGTGCTCCATCTAACACTGCTTCTGCTACCACATATTCTACTGGAACTTCACAACTAACTGTTACTACACAAAAGCTTGATGGTACTGCCATAGAAGGTATCTGGATACAACTATATCAAAACGATGATGTAGTAGACGAAGGATATTCTCCTGTAACATTTACTTTAAACAATAGCAGAATATACGGTGTAGTGCCAAACGATTGGATAGGTTATACCTTTGATCACTGGCTTGATACTGGTTCAACAAACAGAGCTAGAGACATCTCAATAACATCTGACACAACGATAAGGGCTGTTTATAAAACATTACCTTAGAAAATTTGTAAAAGATCATCGTAAGTCTGATAATATCTGTGGTAGAATTTTGATTTTTTAATAATTATTCCAAAATGTGGAGCTTTGTTATAGAACATTATCTCATAATTGTTAAATTTCCATAAACAAACCAATCACGAAGGGTTTAGGTAGCCATACCCCAAGCCTATTCATCTCATAATATGGATGAAACCTAAACCCATCATTTCATTTTTTAGCGTTAATGAAAATAAATGAGAATAATTCAAAACCATTTCACATTTTAATTCATGAAAAGTGTAACTTTGTTACAGAAGAATTTTTCATAATCTCTAAATCATTAATTTTTACGGGTTTTTTATGAAACCAGATAAGATAGACTATGTGAATTTATGTAACGAGATTTTGGGCCTAAGTAAAAAAATTCGTTATGTTGGAATTTTCTACAACAATTTTAGTGTAGGACAAATGCGCGAGGGATTGACAAGTTTGTTAACACACGAAGAAACAGTGCGTTCACTGAAAGATGCTCTAACTAGATGGAAGACTAGGGAATCACTTTCAAACAAATTAGGAAAACCACATTATGCCATGACAGAATATGACAAAGTGAAGCGAATTACCATTCCACTTCCTGAGGATGGCATATTGTTGGTTAGTACAGAACCCACTATGTACCACGAGTTAATAGCCAAGGAAATAATCGAAATTAGAGATAGACATTCTCCAATATTTAGAAAAGGTGGTTGATGATAATATTTGGCATTAAAAAGAACCACCATAATGATTGATGATGAGATTCTAACTAAACTAAGGATGATTCAAGCAAATGAGATACGAAAAACGAACAAAAATGTTAGTTTATCTCTAGTAATAAACAAAATTCTTGAGAAAAAAATTTAATTCCATAAAAGAGATTTATGTAATTAGTTTGAATCCCTCAGAGGGTACAGAACTTGACAGATTTGTCATTTGTGGATTTAATCAATCTATAATGAAACATAATTGTACTTCAATGTACAAATTGTATTTTAGATTTTATCGTTTAAAGTATAATTTCGTATTAAAAGGAAAAGAAAAAGCGAAAAATTAAAAATGATCTACCAATAACCAGTCTTGTTGTCGCAATTTTCAACAAGATGGATACAATGTGATAATTGTGGATTTAGACAAGAAATTACAACTACGTTACCTGAATTTGATCAACCCATTGTGAATTACAAATGCCCAAAATGTAAAAAATATACTATAAATGAAAAATAGTAAATTCCTGTTTATCTATGAATTAATTCAAATCCATTGATTTGATATAAAAAAATCATTTTTATTGTCATTTGATTTTGTTACAATTTTTTGAAAAATCAGTCTCATTTTTTAATGACATATCAGTATGTGACAATTTCCAACTGACAATTTGTTATTAGATCATTTTTTGAAATTATTTTACGAAATTGGATAAAGCAGATAAAGCAATGTACGATGTAGTGGATTTTTTAGAGATTCACGAAGCTACAAAATTTCAATTATCATCAACAGAAACTGCAAAGTTACAGTCATTAATTTTCAGACTAGTTTCGTCATGGCACGATTCAATTAACAATTCCAAAAAAGACCCTTTTCAATACAACAGGATTAGATGAGAGACTACAATTGTCACTATCTGATCAAACTCTCATTTTTGAACCAAACCTTGATGCCCACGTAATGGTGGTCTATACAGATCATGCTAAACTAGATGATTTAGTATGTTCTTTTCTTAATGAAGGCTTGAAGAGAAAACAGTTTTGTGTTTATTCTACTGTAAATTTGGATCACACTATATTTGAAAAAATTTCATCAAAAATAATAGAATTTGAAAACAATATAAAAAAGGGTAATCTGATAATGGTAGATCTTAAACCATATCTTCTTTCTGTAATGCATCGTGACTTGACACAATTTAAAAAGCTAAAAAGATCTGTTTCAAACAAGGTAAGAAAAAGGGCAAACAAGCATGTACGTCTCTATGATGATTTAGCAAGCCATCTTTATGAAAACAAACACTATGAGGAATGTTTTTTTCTTGAAAGGTGGTGGCAGAAAAATCCATTCCAAGGAACTAAAATCTGTCCTTATCAAGATTCAATTTTAAATAATAATCCCATTCAGAAAAAACACGAACTGTTTGATGCTCATGATAGCATCATAGTTTGTTGAATTCTCATAATTTACTAAATTATTTCCGAATGGATAATCCTAGTAAGATTATAGATTATTTTTTAGAGTTGCCTTTACCTGAGCCCTTTCCATTACTTGACCCCTTTCCTTTATCAGAACTTTTGCTATTACTTGATCCTTTGCCTTTATCAGAGCCATTACCATTTCCTTGTCCACTCTCATTATCCCCATTGTTAGAGCCAATTATTTCTGAACCATTATCGCCATAGGTTGATTCGTTATTTTCATCACCAGAGTTTTTAATTAAATCACTTACATTTTGATCAATCTTTTTGAGATAATCCTCATCTAGTTTTTTGCCATTGTGTTTTGCATCAGCAAGCAAGACTGACTTTAACAACTCTGTATTCTTTTGTTTGAGTTGTTCTAGTTTCACGTCTTTTTCAGCTCCATATTTCATAGTTTTTTCAATAATTTCATACTCATTCATCGAGTTTTGAAAATTTTTCTTGAGACTATTCAGCTCAATAGCAGTTTTGATTTTTTTCATAGTGTTGTCAGTATCTTTTATTTTGTCTTGCTTGAGGTCAAATCGAATTTTCATTTTTTCAATATCCTGTTTTAGAATTTTTGCTTTCATTCCAGGATTTTCACTTAACAGGTTTTTAGAATTATTTTGAAGCTCGTTAATTTTTTCTTTCCATTTGTCTTTGATAATTTGGTATTCTGTTCGAATTTCCTCTACTTTTTCTTCAAGTTTCTCTTGCAAATAATCTGCTGAATCAGGATCAGAATTTTGTATTTGCTCTTCAAATTGGCTCGTTGTTGTGCTCACATCTATAACTTCATGTTCAAAAATAAGTTCTGATATATTATCAAGTTCAAAGATTTGTTCCTCAAGTTCATCAAGATTAGTCACTTCAGGAAAAAGTATCTCATCTATATCTATTGGAAAACCTATTATCCTTATTGCTATTTCATTTATAAAATCCAAAAGTTCGTCATCAACAAAATCTTTTTTGCAGTTAAGATTTGGATCATCTGGTATAACCAACGCATTAGAAAGTGGATCACAAGGATGAGGAATCAAAACTATTTCATACACAATTTTGCCATCAACAAAATTTGTTTTCGATTCAAAACTGGAATCTTCAATTAATGGAGATTTTGTAGTGACAAAGAAATTGAATTGATCAAGGCTGTTTGTTGCAAAGTTTTTGTTAATTTGATATTCAATTTGGGCGTTTTCCTCATAAGCATTTGCGTAGCTAATCGTACCAAAAATTACAGCGATAGCTATTACTAAACCCCCAATTGCCTTCAACGGTTCATGATATAGGACATTAAGAAATAAAAAGAATAGTAGAATTTCTTCGTAAATCTTAAATACTAACAAAAAAATTTTTTTTTGAATTTATTTTGATTATAAAAAAATAACCAAAAACAATATTTTGTTTGAATCCAATGAGACTCAGACCATATTTAGAACAAATTTGGTTCCATCATAGATCTTTGCAAAATTTGTTAAAGCCAAATGAGCCAATGGCGAGATTTGGACTCGCGACCTTTCGCTTACAAGGCGAATGCTCTAGCCAGGCTGAGCTACATTGGCACGAGGTAAAATGAAATTTTGGACGTTTTAAAGTGTATCTTAACGCTGAATTATGTTTTCCAACTCACCGTCAATTTTTAATAACGTCCATTATTGAGCAAATCGTCGATGAAATTCAAGAATCTTCCCGCAAAAAAACTCAAAGTTCTCATGGCTCTATTTTTTGGCGCTGGAATAATAGGTATCTCAAGTGGACTTTATTCAAATTTGTTAATGTATACTTTTATGGGTGCAATCAATTTATGTTTAGGCGGTCTTGTTGGTTGGATTTATCTTACGAGAGAACCACGTGAATCAAGAAAGAAACGAAAAGAATAATGATATTACAATTAATACATTTGTTGCAAAATGCATTGCATAAGAATGTTGAATTCCTTTCTTATCATAAATATACTTGAACAAAAATCCAATTGGCAATAACACTAATGCCATGTGAATCTTTATTCCCATAGCAATGTGAATTAATGCCCATACTACCACCATCTTTTTTGATTTTCTAAAATATAGTTCTTCAACATAGTTGATATGAATAAACATGTACACAAGTAATGGTACAAATGGAATTATTCCCCAGACCCCTTGATCAGCAAAAGGACCAAACGCAATGTTATATCCTAGCCAACTCCAATTTAGAATAGGAATTGTATCAACATATTCAAATGCCAAAAAAATGTACGCAAAAAGTATTCCAAATGCAATTGGCGAATATTGTATGGAACTAAAACCTTTTTTTAAATCAAATAATCTCTTTTTTGTTTCCTTAACTAAAATTAATGATGCGGCTACAGTCAAAACATAATATCCAATTACAAAACTATCAGATTGAAAAAATTCTAATTCCAAATTAAGGAAACATCGTTATTATTCTATAAATATTCTAGTTAGTATTTTTACAAACATCAGAGTCACTTGTTATATAGTCAGTTCAAACAATAGAGTTCATGCACGAAGGAGACGAAGCTCCTATCTTTGAATTACCTGCCCATGATGGAAGCACCATTCGCTTGGATTCGTTTAGGGATAAGAAAAATGTTGTATTGTGTTTTTACCCAAAAAACCATCTCTTTGCATGCCCCTCAAAAAAGGTCTTTAAAATGGCAAAAAGTGTAATTTCTGAATATTCCGAGATTTTGTCGACTGATTCTGTCTTGTTTGCAATTTCAATTGATACTACTGAGGATCAGAAAAAATTTGTTGATGAATATAAAATACCATACCCACATCTAAGTGACACAAAAAAAGACACTTGCAAAAAATATGCAGGACTCAACATAGCTGGGCTTGCAAAACGCTCGACATTTGTAGTTGACAAAAAAGGAATAATTAAAAAAATTTTTCGGGACATTGATGTTGAAAACCATGGAAAAGAAATCTCTGAATTCCTAAAACAACTTAATTAACTTCTCAATATTGCTCAAAATATAAATAATTAGACTAATTCACAGAAGAAAGAATTGTTAGACTTAGTAGCCAAGAAATTATTTCTTACAAAAGGCAGAGGGGTTCACGAGGATAGGTTAACTAGCTTTGAGTATGCGCTAAGAGATGCTGGAATTGCAGGAACCAACCTAGTTTTAATTTCAAGCATTTTTCCTCCTTACGCAAAACTGGTTTCACGAAATGAGGGCCTTAAGCTAATTAATCCAGGACAAATTCTCTTTACAATATATTCTAGAAACCAAACAAATGAGCCTCACAGATTATGTGCGGCTTCTGTGGGAATTGCACAACCAAAAGATCCTAATCGTTATGGTTATCTTTCTGAATACGAATCATTCGGACAAACAGAAAAGCAAGCAGGCGATTATGCAGAAGATATAGCAGCTCAAATGTTAGCATCATCGCTTGGCATCCCATTTAATCTCGATACAAGCTGGGATGAAAAACGACAACAATGGAATATTTCTGGCGAAATTTACAAAACTGCAAACGTTACTCAAACAGCTATTGGAGACAAGGATGGCAAGTGGACAACTGTCTTTGCAGCTGCTGTTTTATTAGTTTAAAATTTCTTTTTGAATCCTTTAAAGAAAAATGCTACTGCTCCACCAGCTGCAATCACAATTACTACTACAATAATCAACTCATTTAACATTGGGCTGCTGTTAGAATTCATTGGTTTTATACCTGCAGAATCTAAAGTAAAAACTAAATCATTTTTATTTACAGAAACATCCTTTCCAAATAGATATTTACCATCAATAACATTTCCTGACTCTGGATCAAAAACCCAACCTTTTATAGAAAGATCCTTTGGAATTTTTTCACCGCCAATTATTTCCGTAGGAATAATGTCTCCTTTAACTTCATTAACATTAGTTGATCCTTCAGATAGAATTACAACCTGCAAAATAGAATTTAGTGGATAAAATCCATGTGCAAAATAATTTGATCTTTGTAGAGAGTCTATTTTTAAAAACTCTAACGGACTAATTACATCTATATCTGCTGAATTTGTATAATCCACTGAAAGTTTTAGCTGATAAAGAAATGAATTTTTTATTGGTATCATTGAAAAAGTCATTGTAGCACTTGGTTCTGAAGACAACTTCTTTGCAACTTCGTAAAATCCTCCTGAATCTCTAATCTCTTTAGGAATTAAAATTGAAGAAATTTTTTCATACATTGAATCCGTACTTTCCAAAGGCATAGTGTATACCGCAGAAATAGTTCCCCTACCTGACACTACTCCGGATGTTTCAAGTGCAAGATCTATTCCTTCATCTTGATGAACAAAAACAGAATGAGCTTTTGCTTTAGTATCAAAAATTTTGTTGATGTCATCAATTACTGAATTCCCAATAGCCCTTGCAGAATCCTGAATTTCTATAATCCCTTTTTCTGATTTATCTCTTGAAACATTAATCATAATACATGCCTGATTTTGGACGCCAAGAACACACTGTTCCTCGTTTGTCAACACTACTGCAATAATTCTTTCATTTGCGCGAATTTTTTGTTCAAGCTCAGATGGAATACGAATCTCTTGGTTACTAGTACTTTGCAGTGTTATTGAAGCTGTTACATTATTTGATATCTGTTTATCAATGAGGATTTGTGCAGTTTCTTGAAATGTAGCAAGCTGTGGTGATTGCATCTGTGCATAAATATCAAAAACACTGTAAAATGAAAAACCAATTATCGCAATTAACACAATAATTTTGTACACAACGTGCTCGTTTTCAAGTGAAATTATTAATGTTACTATAATTTCTCAATTCTAATAATAAATCTGTGAAAAGGCTCTTCCGCATAATGTTTCTCACATACAAGAAGGGTCTGATTTTTTTCTGGCCTGCAATCATAAGTTATTCTGTACTTTGGGATCTCGCTGCAGCATCTTCTATACTCCAACAAGTAAATATCGTTACAAAAGATAAAACATTTTCAAGAATTTAGCAATATTTTAAACACTTTTAGCTGTTTTCTTGTGCAGTTTTATTTTTTGATACCCAATTTTCATACATTCGGATTAATTCTTCAACATCAGAGCCTTTTTCAGAATAGGTTACAATGACCCCAAATTTTCCTTTTTGATCGTGTCCTTTGGCAAAATATCCCCAATACGAATCAGGTAATTTTTGAAAATTTGAAGTATTCTTTCCCACTCCAATTAGATTTTTGGCAATGGTGTCTAGAACTTTTACCGCGTCACTTTCTTCTAACATTAGACTTTTTTAATTCTCTTTGTTAAATAAAACTTGAATTTTTAAAATAAATCAATACCTAGTTTTCTTTAATGCTTCATATCAATAGGAATACAATAATTCTTGCCACAACTTCCCCATAATACAAAAACCATAGGTCATTTCTATTTTATTCGAATTCTTATTCAAAGATTTTCCAAATTAAAAATAAGATTTAAATTCCTACTATTCCGTGTTTGATTGACATCGATTCAAACCGATCGGGGAACAAAAAGACTGGCAGTCTGTGCGTATGACTGCCAGCCCCATTTATTACAACATAAAATTTAGTTTAATTTAGACAACGAGTTAACTTGCTCTTTGATGTAGTCAAATCCATCTTGCCAAAATTTTGTGGAACGAATATCCATTCCATACTTTGACAATAGAGTTTCAGGTTTTTCAGAGCCTCCTGCAGCTAATATGTTAACATATGAAGAAACAAAGTCTTTTCCTTCATTTTTATATCTTTGAAATAATGAAAGTGCTAACAAGTTTCCAAAAGAATAGGCGTAGCAATAAAACGGCGTGTGATAAAAGTGAGGGATACAAGTCCATTCTATAGAAAAATCATCTGATAACTGCACAGAGTTTCCAAATTGTACCTGCAAGTTTTTCATGTATGTTTTTGATAACTCGTCAACCGTAGTAGAATTTGCAATTTGACTGTGAGCATCAATCTCAAATAAAGTAAAAAACGATTGTCTTAAAATTGAAGCATACAACTCATCAATATTTTCAGATAGCATAATTCTTTTCTCATCATTAGAAATCTTGTCCACTAGATTATCGTAAAGCAATAATTCAGAAAATGTTGAAGCCGTTTCTGCAAGTGGTAGTGGCGCATCAGAAATTAAAATGGATTTGTTTGACGCTGCTTGGCTATGAACTGCATGTCCAAGTTCATGAGCTAGGGTAAAGACATCTTTTGTTTTTCCAGTAAAATTTACCAGTATATAGGGAGTAATTTTTGGTGATAAGGCGCTACAAAACGCTCCATCTCTTTTTCCAGGGCGATTTGACGAGTCAATATGGTTTTCTAAAAAAACTTTTTTTGCAAAATTTGAAAGCTTTGGGCTAAACTTTCCTAGTGATTCAAAAACAAGTTTTACGGATTTATCAAAAGTGTAGCTTTTTTCTTTAATTTTTGATGTAGAGGGTGCATATAGATCATATCGCCTGAGTCTTTTCATTCCCAGCATCCTTGCTTTTTGTACAAAGAATTTTTGAAAAAGAGGGGCATTTTTTTTACATACTTCAAGAAGAGAATTGATAGTTTTATCATCTACATCGTTTCCAACATTTCTCATTGAAATTGGAGAAGGATAACCTCTGATTTCTATTCCCTCATCTTTCCAATTAAGTACAATATTTTGATAAATTTCTCCAAGAACTCCCTTATTTTGTTTAAATTTTGTTAATAGGGATTTGTAAGCAATCTCACGAACTTTTGGTTTTGGATTTCGTACTAGTCCAGTTAACTCCTCACGAGTTAGAGTTTTTGTTTTTGAATTTATCTTTACACTATACTCAAATGCATTAGTGATTTTGTCATATAATTTTACTAATGCTGTAATTCCAGTGACGTCTAGCGTATTGATGATCCTTTCTTCTGGTTCCGTTAGGGAATATTTTGCTAAAAGGCGTTTATGAGCTAGATATTGGGCAAAATCTCCAGAATTTTTAATAAATCTTTTTGCATTTTTTTCATCCACAACTCTTTTCCACCAAAGATCAAAAAATAAAACTCTGTTTGAAATGTCAGAACCGAGTTTGCTCATCCTAGTCATCAATGAAGTTGCTTCGTCTGATTGAGTATCTGCCGAATACGATAAAGAGGCATATCCCCCAATTATGCTCAATTTTTCTGAAATTTCTTCCAAGTCATGTAATATTCCCAAGAACTGTTTATGAGACATTTTTGGGTCAAGTTTTAACTTTATTTTTTCAAATTGTCTTGCCTTTTTTTGCACTACCTGAATTTGCTTTTCAAAGGCAGGACTTTTGGGATTTTTTACCAGATCTGAAAGATCCCATCTGCATGGTTCGTACTTTTTCAATTCAAATCCGTTAATTTGTGACTATTAAAAAATCCATTGTGTACTTTTTAAAACTGTAATACTTTGCAATACATTCACGACTACTTTTTTCTAGAAAAATCAAGTAATTTTATTTTTCAGACAATATTTTAATGACAGATTGAACATGTAAAATTATGGCAGACAAGAAGATTAGTACCTCCTTTAGGATTGATCCTGACACTCTACATAAATTAAATTCAGAATCTGAAAAATCTGAAGTGTCTCTTAATTCTCTAGTAAATCAAATTTTAAAGCAACACGCAGAATGGCATTCTAAGGCTGCTGATGCAGGCGTGGGTACGATTTTCAAACCAATGCTTAAACATTTGATGGCACAACTTGATGAGGAAAATATCAAAAACCTGGCAAAAAAGATCGCAAAACAAGAGGGAAAAGACTTTATGATGTTGCTTTCCCACGAGTATAACATTCATGCTGCATTAAAATTAATAGAAATTTGGCTTAAGGTGATAAAATATCCCTATTCATATGATGTCACTGGTAACGAACACAAATTTTTCATCCATCATGATTTGGGTAAAAAATACTCAATTTATCTTTCTGAATTATACGAAAATGTTCTAAACGAATTTGACGTTCGTTCTAACTTCAAAATTGAGCAAAACTCTATCACATTTGTAGTTAACACTAAACCAGATTCACCGATGCTTGTTAATGACAAGTAAATTGAAAAATTAATAGTATTCTTTGTGAACATAGCACCATTTCCAAGGATTTTCTTGGACAGCCTGCATTACGGGATGGCCTGTATCCTCAAAATGTTTTGTAGCGTGTTTGCCAACAGAAGAATCGCAACAACCAACATGTCCGCAGGTAAGGCATTTTCTTATTGCAACCCACGGTAAGTGCTCCTTTTCACATTCTTCGCATCCCTTTGTTTTTGGAGACGCATTTTTTGATTGTGAAAAATGTTCACATTCTTTTGCCAATATGTATTAAACATATTATAATTTTAAAAATGTTAGCTGCGCTTAATAAAATCAAGAAATTTTAGGTTCGAAAAAATTAGTTTGGTCTAATTAGTGTTCACTAATTTTCGTGTTGTTTAATTATTGTAAAAACTAAAAACTTGTATGAATATGTGGAAAAGATTCTGGAATTGGTATGACAATAAAATTCTGGGAAGTGTAATAGTGATAGCAGTTATTCAGTTCATCCAAATTCCACATATGGTATGGAATGCAGATCTCTATCTTGAAACAGGCATGATTTCAAGAATTCATCCTGCAATTGATTGGTTATTGTATGGGGTAGATTTGATTGAAATTGTATCAATTATCAATATTGGTATGATAATGTACAGCTTAATTCAAAAGCGAAGAAAAAATTTGATTTACGAAACAATGAAAGAATTCAAAAATAAACAAGCAATAAAATTTTAAAAACTAAATGGCTCTGCTGTGTTTGTATAAAGCATAGATCATTATCACATTACTTGTATACCAAAACAAATTAACTGGATGGTATAAATCATATCCTTCAAACAATTCTAGATAATAATACCATACATCTCCAATATTATTTATTAAAATTCCAACCAGTAATAGAGCCCAAATTACCCCTAATATTCCTCCCCGAAAAATAATGACAACAAAAGCAGCTAACGATAATGGTATTGTAGCTGCTGCCACAAAGATTAATCCATAAAAGTAATCAAACGTATCTTCATCATTCGAAAAAATTCCTTCAATTCCACCATATACATCTGAAGCAATAAATGTATAAGCTGAAAAAAAGATTATTGGGATTATAATAAAAGGTAATTTTTGCAAAGTGTTAGTTTTACTTTTAAAAAATCTTAAGTTAGTTATAATGTGCAAAGAAGTTAGTGGATAAAGAGCAAAAAAGAAAATATCTGCAACAGACGGATATGGCTCAATTCCTAAAATTTCATCATATACATAATAGGTAACCTCTGCTAGGAAAAAACAGAAAAATGCTAATGCCAAAAATAGGTATGATTTTCCAAAAACCTGTGAAAGACCATATCTGTGTGCTATAAAAAATGATACTACTGAAACAATTAGTGGGAGAGACATTGAAACAAAGGCTAAATTTTCTTCAATGTTAAAATCAGGGAATTCGGCTGCAAAATAAATGAATGTTTGAAATGCTATGGAACCTGCAATAATTAGTGCAAAAACTTTGAAATTTATCTTACTTTTGAGAATTTCTGGTACTTTTTCCGGCTCCAACTTTAATCCTCTACCGATACAATCTTGAATGAAAAACCTTGTTTATTATATTCGTCGTTGATAATTCTATATCCTATTTCATTTAGTAATTCATTTAGCTCTGACACAATTAGGTGAGGCCAATTTTTTCCAAGATCATGTTGAACGATAATTTTTTCTCCGTCTTTTTCTGAAATACGTCTGATTTGAATTTTCATTCCTTGAAATTGTTTTTTTAACAAATCAAGTATTGTATCCAAATCAACTCTGCCATAGAAATAATTAATTGAGTTTTGTAGATCAGTTTTTCCAGTTGTTTGACCAATTTTCAAGGTTTTCTCTTTTGAAATTGAATCCATTAATTCTCTAAATGTGGATCTGAAAATGTTTACCCAGCCAACTTCATTTGTAAGATCATGCCAGTGTACTTGTTTTTCTAACATATTGTTAATCAAAGTGTTAAGACTTACTTTCTGTTCATCACTTTTTTCATGTAGTTTTCTACTAAGATTAGAATCCATTCTAATTGATATGATATCTGTTTTTTTTATTACCTGTGCCATATAACCAACATCTGCCATTTTCTTACCAATTTTTCGATCAACTTCTATTTACTTATTGCCACTTTTGGTAAAAATATGTTGGACGTATTTTACAATTACATACTAGACAGTACGATCATCTACATTGTAGTCATTTGTAAGTAAAAACAACTATTTTACTCACAATTTTTTTCAAAACTAGGCAGAAAAATAAAAAAACCACTTTATTGTTTGTCACATTTGGAAATGACAAGAAATTTTTTCAAAAAACCAATCTCCAAAGCCGATCTGTCTGTAGCTAGAGCTGATAACAACTAGTTTATAGATTACACTGTCATACATTTTTTTATGCAAAATGGCATAGACTACTTGTTAGTACCATCTTTGAGAAAAACAATTGAAGAAAATCTCGGACAAAAAACACTATACAAAATTGAACAGCGTCTTATAGAAAGACATGGGGTAAACTTAGCTCAGGCCATAAAAGATTTTTATAAATTTGATAGCGTCCTAAGGGAATTTTTTGGCGCTGGTGCTGATGGTTTAGAGACTAAATTCTTACAAAAAATCGTAGAACTAGAACACGTCAAAAACTCTAACACTGAATGGCTTACTATACAAGACCAGGATCTCGCAAAAATCTTCCTAGAATCATTTGGTGACCCTGACAAAAAATCCATTTTAAACGTAGTTTTAGACAAACCACAAATCGTTTCAGACATCCTAAAAATTTGCAAAATTCCACAAACTTCAGGGTATAGAAAAATTAATTCTTTGATAAAGGATGGATTGCTGATTCCAAACGGACATTCAATTACTTTGGATGGAAAAAAAGTTGTCAAGTATGAAACATTATTTAGAAATGTAAATATCGAAATTGAAAAAAATTCTATAAAGATTAAAGTCCAAATGAAAAAACACATGGTTGAAGATAGTACAATATTACAAGTTGTAAAAGTTTAATTTTAAAAATAGTTTGATTTTAGTTTTACAAAATTTGTGGAAGAGAAAATTTACCTTTTCTATGTTGCATTCTTTCTAGTCTTTTAATTGCACACATAGCTGTTTCTCTAACATAGTCTATAGGATCATTCAAAGCTTTTTTCATTTCGTCTTTTGTCTCAAAAGCTTCCATAAAACCTAAACATTCTAACGCTTCATGTCTTGCTAAAGGATTATTATTGTATAATCCAGCTTTTAGCAAATCAGTAATTTTTTTCCTCATATTGCATGCAGAGATTTGATAACACACTTCATGTTTTACAACTCCATCATCATCGTTTTGTAAAACCCAAACTAACAAATCCGCCGCTTTATCAAATAATTCTCCTTGACCAATTTCTCGTGCAAGCTCCCCAGTAATCCATACTGCATCCCATCTTTTTGATGCATCTCTTTCAGTTCTCAGGATATCTGTACATGTAGCTAATCGTTTTTTTGCAGATAGCTGTCTGGTTTTATTTTCATCTAGTATTACCCAACTCAATTTTGTTCACCACTGCTATTAGAAGAAGAAAAACTTCTCGACGTTTGAGAATTCTTTTGTAATAATTTTGTAGAACTTAATTTCGTATTAATTGCTTTGCGATTTTGGTAAATTGTTTTAAGGATTCCTCGACCTAGATAACATCTGTAGACATTTAATGCCTCGTCATATGTGTTGAACAAAAAGCCATAATTTCCCTTGCCCCATAATCTCACTTTTTGATTCAGTATGAAGAGGTTTCTACTAATATTTGGTAATTTTGCTGAATATGGTTCTACGAAAATCATCTTATTTGATCGAATCTTAATTTCTTGTAATTTGTGCCATTTTCTTTTTTCTAGAATTTTATCTACTGGTTTTGTTTGATGTATTTTGTTTTCATTAGAATCATCTTCAGCTAATCTGTTTCTCAATAGATAAATTCCGCTTATCACTAAAACGATAGATGCAATGTTCGCAGCAGTTATAGTTTCTCCTAAGAATGCGGATGAAAATATTACTCCAAACGCTGATGATGATGAATAAAGTAACAACGAACGTACTGCTCCAATTAATCTTAACGCAACAATGAAAAGGAATGCAGCTAGACCTGTACCAACTATAGATAATAAAACAATGCTTGGAACTTGAGACCAGTCAATGTTGAAAGGAATGTTGAACATTAACATCAATCCTAATGCAAATACTCCAGAAACCAATGAAGTGATTTGTGTAATTCTTTTTGCATCAAATCTTTTGCTAACATATTTGCAGAGATTAATGTCAAGTGCATAAAATAAACCTGATACAAGAATTAACATATCTCCAAGTACTAGTTCTGACATTGTAAATCCGTTCTGATGTAAGTCAAATCCAACTGGAATTATTACCATTCCAACGATAATCATTGCAAAAGGTGATAGCTCTTTTCTCTGTAACCTTTCACGCAAAATTGTAATTGCAATTAAAAGAGAAAAAATCATTTCCCCTTCACTCATAATTGCAGTATTAATCGCGGTTGATTCTTTTAACCCAAAGAAATATGTCATTAAACCCGCGACTTCTGAAATTCCAATTAACATCAAAAAGAACATGTTTCGCCTTCCAATTGTTTTCAAAGGCGTGGAATTTTTTGCAAGTGGCGTAAAGAAGAAGAAATTGATTAGATAAATCAGAGCTACTAGTGTTATGGGACTTATTTCCATCGTTGAAAATCCTTCAATATCAATTAAGGGCTTTGCAAGAGCATTTGTAAGTCCAGTAAATGCAGCTGATACAATCATTACAATGTAGCCAATTGTAGCTTTTGATCTAAGGTTTATCTTTCGATGAACCAATACTCCAAGCCCTATTTCCAATATTGGAAATATCTTGGAGGTTGTTTATAATGGATCCGAGTATTACAAAGTATTACAAAAAAAATTTATGCCTAATATTTAAGGAAATCGTTATATTGTTTTGATTTTCATTATTGGTAATGAAGGAAATTTTTGATGTATATGACTTGCGTGAAATGAGGCCAATAGAAAGATTCAATCGTTGTGCAGAAATTATCAGAAATGAAAGAGATGAATCATTAAGATGGGATGCAGTTTGGCTAGTGGGAGAAACTGCTGAGAAAGAAGGAAAAGACGGTCCACTTTTTGATCAGGCTGCAGATTTGATGTCTTGGGTTCTAAAAAATGATGATAATAGTGTTGTAAAACATGAAGCATGTTATCAAATTGCAATGAGAAAAATGCACAAAAAAATTCCCGACCTTGTAAACAGTGCTCTTTACGATAAGAGTTCACTAGTACAACACGAAGCAATTGAAGCGTTAGGATTGCTAGATGCATTTGATTCAAAAGAATTGGTTTCAAAATCATTAAGAAGCTCAAATGTTGATGTGCGACAAACCACAGAATTTGTATTGAGACGTTTGGAACGAATCAAAAACATTCCAACGATGCACGCGTAATATTTTTCAATTGTAGTCAATTGTAGTTAAGAGTATACAACTGATCGATCACACTTTTAAAACACCAATCAACATATTCCCAAATATGGGAATAACCGCAAAGAAACTTGTATTCGGAGATTGTCCGGTTGATGTTGAAAAATACGACGAGATTAAAGAAGAGCTTCAAAAGTTTGGATTGACTCCAAACCAAATTAAGGTATTTTTCTATCTTGGAAAATTTGGCTCTAAAACAGCCATTGAAATTAGTAGAAGCTTAAAGATGCCAAGAACTGAAACCTATCATCTACTCACTGCCTTACAAAGCAAAGGAATGGTTTTAGCAAGTTTTGATCATCCAACAAAGTTTTCAAGCGTGCCATTAAACAAAGCGATTTTTTCACTAATTAATGCTGAATCAGAAAGACTAAATTCATTAAAAAAATCCGAACCCATCCTAAAAAACCTCTGGTCCAAAATTCCAGATTTAGGAAACGGACTAGTAGATCAAGAAGAAAAATTCCAGTCATTGAGAGGTGGAAATCAGGTAAATAGCAAAATCATTGATATGATCTCCAGGACTGAAAAAGAATTCTTAATTTTAGGTTGTGAGAAGGACTTTTTGAAATTTTATCACGCAAATTTCCTAGATGCATTTGAACATAATTCAGTTGATTTCAAGTTCCTTACTGCTGCGTCAGAAAAATCATGGTACATTTTTGACGATATAGACAAATCCAAAGTAAGAAAACTTCCTGCAGGCATAAAGGACACCTTATGTTTCCTAATTAAAGATGAAAAAGAGATAATTCTATTTGTAAAGAAATCCAACGATACCGATAAAGAAGTCAAAGCATTTTGGACAAATTCTGAATCTATGATTTATTCAAACATTCTCTTATTCAAGAATTTGTGGTCAAAATCAAAATCAATCCTTCAATAAAATCTGTTTTTAAATAATAACAAATCAAAATTATCTAACTTCATGTAATACTTTGCAATACATGTTTTACCAATTTGATACAATTCATAGAGTTAAAAAGCAAGATCATCAAATTAACAACGTGGCTAACCATACAAACATGAAACGAGATTTAATCACTGTAGCAGTTGAATATGCATTGCTACAAATGGGTACTCCAGAATTAGAAAAAGTTGAAACTCGTTTGGCAAATGACTACAATTGTAAAATTGGGGATTGTCTTGAACACCCTGAATATCTAAAAAGCATTCTTTGTGATTTGTTTGGAAACTCCTATCAAGATATACTTGATAGTATAGAACAAGTAATCAAAGATGCAAATATAGATAATCAAGTGGAAGAATTTGTAATGGTATTGCGATCAAAATGAAAAATGGCTTTGAAATATTATCTGAGCAAAAGTTTCTAGTTTATTCACTCATAACTATAGGATTTATTTTTCTTATTGCAAATTTGTTTGAACAGGAAGACTATCCAGTTTTTAAAAACTGGTATGCAACAGATATTTTGTATTTTATAATTCCCGCAATTGGAATACTCTTAGGAATATTTCTTTCTGTAAAATATGGGGCAAAAGGTAACCATGGTAAAGCATGGATTCTTCTTACATTAGCGATGGTTAGTTGGTATATTGGTGAGCTAACATTTGTTTATGAAAATGAATATGATGTTGAAAACATTGCATCATTTACTAGTGACATTTTCTATATTCTAGGGTATCCACTAATTTTTGGTTTCGCAGTTTTTTATCTCAAAGCAAGAAGGAAAATTATCTCAAACCAAATGATTCTAGCTGCATCAGCTGTCTCATTCGCATTAGTAATCCCCAGTCTTTACATTTCATTTGATTTAGAAGAAGAAGCGCTTGAACCAATTGAAATATTTATAGTTGCAATTTATCCTATTTTAGATGGCATTGTTCTAGCTCCTGCACTTATTGGAGTGATCTTGTTTCTCAGAGGCCAGGTTAACCTACTTTGGTCATTGATGATGATCGGATTACTTTGTGAAGTAACAGGCGATACATTGTATTTGGGTTCGTATATTGATGATTCGTATTATCCAGGTCATATCAGCGATATGTTCTATCAATGGAGTTACGTGTTGTTTGTATTTGGTTTTTACAGTCACTTTAAACTATACAAAAAAGAACCAATGGAAAAACTTGAAAACTAATTAATATTTTTGAAACTATTTCTTTGCAGCCAATTGGTTTACCAAGTCAGTTGAAGTTATAATTCCTACTACTTTACCCTCATCGACAACTACCAGTTTTCGAATTTTTTTTATAGACATCATGTCTGCTGCAACCAAAATTGATTCAGTAGACTTTATTGTTTGCAAAGGATATGATGCAACTCTATCGACTGGAGTTTCTAATGGATGTTTTTGTGTGGCAATTTTAATTGCAAAATCTCTATCAGTAATTATTCCAGATGGTGTGCCATTCTTTTTCACAATTACCGCACCAATTCCACCCTGTTCCATCATCTTTGCTATTTGAAAAACTGTTGTAGATGGTTCTACCGATATTAGGGCTTTGGTCATGATATCTTTTACCAAAGTTTCCGATAATGATTTTTCTAAATTATTTTGCCCCATTAATTATCACAGATAGACACACTATCATAAGATATTAGTTTTCAGCGCACTTGCTGCCGTTGCCTCGCATGTGAAATAATGATCTTCAATGAATCAAATGAAAGTAACTTGATCGAGATTTGGTTTTAGCTGAAAAACTACAATAGCTGATAAAACTGCACTAATCTAGTTCGGAAATAATCAATTCATGAACTGCAAACCTGGATATATTCATAGTTTTGCATGGTTTCCTCTACAAAATAAACGACTTTGCATTAATTGCATGAAAGAAGAAGTTTAGCTAAATACCTTCGTTTAATACTAAAAACATTCAATATTACTTATGGGGAAAATGTTTATTCTGTGGAAAAATAGTTTCAGAACACACTTTGAACAAGTTGACACATATCTTTCAATCTTAAGAAAAATTGCAAAACAGATTCCAAAATCTCGAACAAGCTTTTACAAAAACTGAAAATTCAAGATTCACTATGAACGAATTATCCACAAAGGTTATAGAACGGCTAAAATGTAGCTGATCAGAGATAACAGGAAAGAAATTACAATTACAAAATTATGATTATGAATACTGTTGTCTACTAAAGATTTCTCACTTGATAATTCTGATTTAAAATTCTTAATTTTGTGATTTAAACAAAAAAAGCTAGAAACATTCATTGGTGAATCTTGTTGTAAAGAAATTGTGAAAGAATGCCTTATGACAAAAGAATGAATTCACTAAGTTTAAGACTGCCCATACTTCTAACAGGTATTGGTTATTTCAATTCCAAACATTAAAGAAACTTGTACAAGATGTGGCAAACGTGCACTGATTACAGATTCTGAAACATGTGAAATTTTTTGTACTGGTTGCGGCTTTGTATTATCTGAGCGTGTAGAAGACTGGGGTCCAGAGTGGCGTTCGTTTTCAGATGACCAAATTAACAAGGGGAGATCAGGTGATGGCACATCATTAGCAAGACACGATAGAGGTTTGTCAACGATAATCAATCAATCAAACAGAGATGTCACAGGAAAGCCTCTTTCGGCTCCAATGAAAAAGACCATTGAACGTCTAAGAATATGGGATAGCCGAAGTCAAAGTAAACCGGTTGATAGAAATTTTAGAAAAGCCTTTAGTGAACTTTACAAACTAAAAGATAAGCTGGCGCTTTCCGATTCTGTAATGGAAAAAGCTGCATACATTTACAGAAAAGCCATCGAAAAAAAACTAGTACGTGGTAGATCAATCACTGCCATGATGGGTTCTGCATTATATGCCGCTTGCCGTGAAGTTGAGACTCCACGAACTCTTAAGGACATTGCGGAGGCAATGAATATTAAAAAAGGAGATTTAGCAGCATGTTACAGAAAATTAGTTAAAGAATTAGACTTGAAGATTCCTGTAGTTGATTCAGTACAAAATATTGCTAGAATTGCTAGCCTGATAGGAATTTCAGAAAAAACAAAACGTTGTGCAGTTGAAATTCTTAGAAAAGCTGAAGAAAATAAACTCTCAGCTGGAAAAAACCCAATGTCTTTAGCAGCAACTGCTTTGTATATTTCATGTCTAAAAATGGGTGAGACTCATAGTCAAAGAGATTTAGCAGAAGCTGCAAATGTCACAGAAGTAACAATTAGAAACCGATACAAAGGACTTTTAGAAATGCTCAAAGAAGCCTATCCAGCATATTCGATCCATCAATAGATATTCGTAATAACTGGGGTTAAATAACGGGATTGATATGGTAATGTATGGTACAACTACACATTACTGACGAAACACTAACCCGAATGAAAAAGATAGTTGGAGTAACTCAATTACGAGATGGCGATTATCTAGTCAACGAAATGATTGACATTTTAGAAAAAAAAGCAAATAATTAAAGCAATTTCATGAACCGTTAGTTCTTATTAGGCAACAGGTCACACGATGTCGGAAATTATGTCATACGAACGAAAAATGTACCCCTGTACATGTTCAGACTGTGGCAAGGACTCAACTGTTCCTTTTGAACCAAAACAAGGAAAGCCAGTTTATTGCCAGGAATGTTTTCCCAAACATAGATCACAAGGATTTCAAAAAAGATTTTAAGATAAAATAAGGTTTAACAACTAATTTTAAAAATAAAATTTTAAGAAATTCATCCTTCTCTTTTTTTAAATTGCAATAGTAAATTGATAGAAATATGATCGTTCCATTGAGAATTTTTCTGCCCAAAAGTATTGTAAATGGACCGGATGGGATTTGAACCCATGACCTTTGCGGAACTTTAATTCTTACGCAGTGTGAGTGCGTCATCCTAGCCACTAGACAACCGGTCCAATGGTTCTAAAAATCTAAACTTTTTGTGTCTTTAGGTTATGTGAAAAAGTCTACTTCTTAACGCCTAGCGTTCTATTTTTTAATCTCAAATAGGTATTGCGACACTTTCTACATCTTGTTGCACTAATTGGATTTCGTGAACCGCAAGAAAAGCATATTTTCATATGAAGACGCGCTTTTTGCGCTATTTGCTTTTTTACAACATCTGTTATTGGCATGTTATTACCCCAAGTTTTGTTCTCTCTTTTAATTTAATCGCCTTATTGTCCCATTTTACCTGCTAAGAGTATAGGAACATCAATTGGTCTTTTTGCAACAGGTATGTTGGCCTTGTTAAACATTGAAACCTTTGATTCAGCAGAACCATAATTACCATAAACTATTGCTCCCGCATGTCCCATTCTTTTCTCCTTTGGTGCTGCTCTGCCAGCAATGTATGCAACTACAGGTTTTTTGAAATCCGAATCAATAATTCTCTGTGATAGATTTTCTTCTGCATCTCCACCTATTTCACCAACAATCACCATCCCCTGCAAATCTGGGATGTCCTTTACCATATCAAACGCATCAATCAATCGCGTTCCGTTTATTGGATCCCCGCCAATTCCAAGTGTTATTGACTGACCAAATCCTCCCTCAGAAAGTGCATCTGAAATCTCGTAAAGTAGTGTCCCGCTTTTTGATAAAACCACAATGTTTCCAGCTTTGAATGGAGTTGCAGGCATAATTCCAATTTTGATTAATTCTGGAATCATCACCCCTGGAGTGTTTGGCCCAATCATTATTGCATCCTTTTTCTTTGCCAACTCCAAAACTTCCATCGTATCTCGAACTGGCACATGTTCAGGAATTGCAACAAGAAGCTTGATTCCAGCTTCAAGTGCCTCTTTTGCTGCACCTAAAAAAAATTTTGCTGGAACAAAAACTATGGAAATTTTTGCACCTGTTGCACCAACTGCCTCTTTGACACTTTCATAAATTGGAATATTTTCAAATTTTTTACCACCTTTTCCTGGAACAACTCCTGCCACAATGTTTGTGCCATACTCCATCATGCTCTTTGTATGAAATGAGCCAAATTTTCCTGTAATTCCTTGTACAATTACTCCTTTTTTCTTGTAATCGGAATCATTTGGGTTTCCTATCAACAATTCAAAAATGTTTGTCATTTTTTTACTCCCATAACCGCAGCATTGATTGCAGCTTCTACAGTATCAAACAGCTTTGTTTTTGTATTTTTCAGCATTTCTTTTGATTTTTCTGATTCTGCCCCTTTCAATCTAGCAAAAACTGGAAGATCGATCAAATTATCCTCATAAGCTTTGATAAATGCAGTTGCAACTGTTGTAGTTTTAACAATTCCGCCGTAAAGATTAACAAGAATTCCTTTCACTTTACTCATTTTGCTAATTATTGTTAAGGCTTCATACACTGATTCAGTGGTAGCTCCGCCTCCTACATCCAAAAAACAAGCAGGCTTTCCTCCACTATCAGACAACATGTCAAGAGTTGACATTACAAGACCTGCACCATTTCCAACTACTGCAATATTTCCATCTAATTCTACAAGAGAAAATCCACTTTTTTCTGCCCTTTCTTCAATCTCTGATCTTTCTTGATATTTTTGTAATTCTTCGTGTCTAAAGTTTGAATTATCATCTGTAATGACTTTACCATCAAGCGCAATCAAAGAACCATCTTCTAGCATTGCAAGAGGATTGATTTCAGCAAGTTCTGCCTCTTTTTCAATTGTAAGCTTTGATAATTTTTGTAAAATGTCTACAAAATCATCTGCTGTTTTTCCGTTTAGGCCAATTTTATTTGCAACTTCTCTTGCAACATACTCATCCACCTTGCCTAAACCCACTTCCCGAATAATTTGATTTTTTACAGATTCAATTTCAACGCCTCCTTCAGCCGATGCGATAACCGTGTAACATCTTTTACTTCGATTCAAAAACAAAGACAAGTACAATTCTTTTTTGATATCTGCCATCTTTTCAAGTAATACAGCTCTTGCTTTTTCTCCTTTGATTGTCATTCCCAAAACTTGAGGATACTTTAATTCAAATTCATCTTCATTGTGACATTTTTGGATTCCACCTGCCTTTCCTCTGCCGCCAACAGGAACCTGAATCTTTATTACAAAAGGAAATCCTAATTTTTTTGCATCTTTTCTACCTTTTTCAATGTCTTTAGATGCAAGACTTGGTGGAATTGGAATATCAAACTCTTTGAATAATTCTTTAGCTTGATACTCTAGTAAACGCATGCAAAATTCTGGTTTTTTCGGTCTTTATAATCTGTAGTGCTTTTATTCTAGATGAGCTTCCAACAATGAAACAATTTCTAAGAAACGATCTCTACTTTTTTTAATTAATCTTTGGGGATATTCATCTATTGTAAATACAAATTGTTGATGAAAGCTTGGTACCAGCGGTCCCCCTGATGTGACAAGTTGCTCAATTACATAATTTGTGGCCAAAGTGCATACAATTTCCTCAAATGAGTTTTCATCCTCTTCCAAAGTTTGGCGATAGAGAACGATTGGCGTATTTGTTTTTGATACTATTAATGAACCCTGTTTCAGCAAATCAGTCAGGTGCTGGATTTGCCAGGCGTCAAGACTGATCTGCTTAACCATGATAGTAAATAGCATATTTTCTATTTATTATGCCAGATGAACTAACAGCAAATTATTAGCTAACGAATTTTCATGCTTCTTTCGAGTTTAGTTTAGAACTTTGGAATTTAAATTTGCACACTAGTATTAAAGATCTAACAAGTTTATCGATACAGTAAAAAATATCATGGAGGTCCCATCATAGGACCGCCCATCATTCCACTCAATGTGGAGTTGTTCTGCATCATCCAAGGGCCCATCCAGTTTTGTTGGAATTGTTGGTTAGACATCATGCCCTGCATGAATTGATGGTGTTGGAACATCTGAGAATACATCTGCTGCCTAAGTTGAGGATCATTCATCATGTACCCAATCCACTGATTCATCATCGGTGGGTTCTGCATCATCCACTGGTTCATGTGTTGAGGGTTCTGCGTCATTGTATTCATCCATGTATTCATTGCTTGTGGATTATTCATCATCTGTTGCATTTGCTGTGGTGTCATCATTGCAAAATTAGGTTGGTTGTAAGATTGAAATACTGTATAACCTACTCCCAGACCCGCAAAAAATACGCCTACTGCAATACCTACCAATACGTATTGATTTGTCATGTATAGGGTTTGATTGACCATAATATAACGGACACCGTGATTACTATTGTTGATTTTCAATATTGAAAATTATCATTTCATATTGATATCAAAATCAAATATGATAAATTAGTTATAGATTTTGGCTAATTCGTGGTGAAACATTCTTTTAATTTTGTCATCTGTTGCATGCGCAAAATTGTTTACTAGATCAGTAGCTGTGACAATTCCAACCACATTATCATCATCAATTACTGGCAGTTTTCGAATGCCTTGAGTTGCCATAAAATCTGCTATCATCCATACTGATTCACCTGGAGTGATAGAATACAAAGGATGAGACATTATTTGTTTTACTTTAGTAGTAATTGGATAAGCGTGTGCAACAATTTTTATTGCTAAATCCCTGTCTGTGATGATTCCAATAGGAGTATTATTTTCAGCCACAATTATTGCTCCAACATCAGAGTCTTCCATCATTTTTGCTGCCTCATTAACAGTTAGTGAGGCATCTACAGTTAATACATTTTTAGTCATTATGTCCTTTACACAGATTGTTTTTGTATCTTGTGTCATTTGAATTCAAATTTTATTATGGTTCAGCCTATAATAGATTGCAGCCTGAATATCAAAATTGAAAATCAATTTTAAGAATCGATGATTCCTTTTTAATTCTCTTTTGATATCATTCACATATGACAATAGCACAACACATTCTAGTCCCATTAGACGGTTCAAAAAACTCTTTTCGAGGATTAGACATAGCAATTCAGCTGGCGAGGCAAAGCCAAGGCATCATTACTGGAATCTATGTAAAACAAGTTCCTGGAGTTTATGCTCTACATCCATTAGGCTTTCTAGGGGTAGACCTTGAAAAAGAATCAAAAAAAATACTTGACATGGCAAAGACACGTGCAGCGAAAAAAGGAATTCTCTTCATAGGAAAAAGTTTCAAGGGTGCAGATCCAGCCTTTGATATTGTCAAATTTGCTCATGATAAGAAAAACAAAATTGATTTGATAGTTATAGGTGCACGCGGAATGGGATTTGCAAGAGAAATTTTTCTTGGCAGTGTTTCAAACTATGTTATTCATAAATCAAAAAAGCCTGTATTGATAGTAAAATGAATTTTTTAAAGAAAAAAATTGTTTTTGAATATTCTCAACTTTGATAATCATAATTCTGCTTTATTTAGAATGTCTCCATATGGACAGTGGTATAAGAACTCCAGTTCTAATGCCCTCGGATGGGAATGCAGGGTACTAACCCGAAATGTGCTGTACTTTGTATAACACGTTAATCGCATTCTCATCACTCCCCTTTTGAAAAATAATTATGAATCATAACATCAATTTATTACGATAAATATTGAATCACTGAGAATATGGCTTTATCAAGAAAACTTGGACTTTTTTCAACAACCATGTATGGAGTTGGCCTGATTCTTGGGGCTGGAATTTATGTTCTCATTGGAGAAGCATCAGGTTTAGCAGGAGAAGGAATATGGATTTCTTTTGCGTTAGCTGCAATAGTTTCTGTATTTACTGGTCTTAGCTATGCTGAGCTTTCATCACTTTTTCCAAAAGCTGCTGCAGAATATGTATATGTAAAAAATGTCTTTGGAAATAATTTTTTGGGATTTATTGTTGGATGGCTTGTTCTATTTACTGCAATAGTTGCAACAACAGCAATTGCGTTTGGATTTGGCGGATACCTAAGTGGCTTCATAGATTTACCCATAATCATTTCAGCAATAATTTTGATGGTTGTTCTTGCCGTTGTTAATTTCATAGGAATAAAAGAATCGTCTGGAATGAACATTGTTTTTACGCTTGTTGAAGCAGCAGGCCTAGTTTTTATTATTTATCTTGGATTTGTTTTTTCTGGAGAACATACAATTGATTATTTTTCTGCACCATTTGGGTTTGAAGGAATTTTAGCTGCATTTGTTCTGGTTCTTTTTGCATATATTGGGTTTGAAAACATTGCAAACATATCAGAAGAAACAAAAAACCCAAGAAAAACAATTCCAAGAGCAATAATTCTTTCTATTATAATTACATCTATCATCTACATTCTTGTGGCGCTAGCAGCAATAAACGCAATTCCAATTGTAGAATTAGCAAATTCATCCTCTCCTATAGCTGATATTGCTGGAAAGGTTCTTGGTTCAGATGGTTACATTATTTTATCATTAATTGCACTTTTTGCAACAACAAACACAGTTCTAATCATGGCAGTTGCAGGTTCTCGAATACTTTATGGAATAACGGACGGTGGTTCTTTTCCAAGGTTTTTTAGTAGAATACATAACAAAACAAAAACGCCGTGGGTTGCCATAATTACTTGCACTGCAATCTCTATTGCATTTGCTTTCAGCGGTGATATTGCAACGATTGCGAGCATTACAGTTTTTACCATAGTTATAGTGTTTGTTGCGGTAAACTTTTCTGTCATATGGCTTAGATTAAAGGAAAAAGAACCTCACACAGGATTCAGAACCCCAATATCTATACGAAAAGTTCCAGTATTGCCAGTATTAGGCGTCATTACATCAATCATTGGTATTTCTTTGATCGATTCAAACGCTGCCTTGTTGGGGTTACTAGTAGCTATAATTGGCGTGGCATATTATTTTGTATATGGAAAAAAATTCCAAAAAACTCAGAGTGACTAGATTTACATTTTATCACAACTGAAAATCAAAACTGAAAATCTGCGGTATCTAATTAAATAAAATATTCTAAAATATGAATATGGCTAAAAAGAAAAAACCGACAACACAAAAACAGGCATTGACAACTCCATCATTTTGGGGTTTTAACTGGTCAGAAATTGACAGGGCGTTTGATAATTTCAGAAGGGATTTTGAGCGTTCTTTTATGTCATTCCCAACAATTACCGCTCCATCACTTCCCAATTTGCCAACCACACACTGTGATATCATCGATGAAGGAGACAAACTTGCTGTCAAAGTGGATCTTCCAGGTGTAAAGAAAAAAGACATTGAGTTAAACGTCACAGACAACTCTGTTGAGATATCAGCTGAACACAAGGAAGAGGAACAAGAAAAACGAAAGAATTTTTTGAGAAAAGAACGCAGCGAGGTTTCTTATTATCGTACGTTGCCACTTCCAGAAAAAGTAATTTCTAGCAAGGCAAAAGCAACTCTAACCGATGGCGTACTAAATATTACAATCCCAAAGACCGTTCCGAGCCCAAAACCAAAGAAAAAGTCAGTTCCTATTCTATAACTTTTTTATTTTTTAGTAATCGTGTTCGCTAAAGTCTGATCCTAAAGGAATTGTAGCAATAACTGTTGAATCTGTTGTTTTACATTTTAGATTCTTGTCGGGAACAAAATCGTGAAAAATTTCCTTTAGTAGTTGTTCAGTAAATACAGACCACTTCATACCAAGCTCGTGCTGAATAATAAAATGATGAAGATGACCTTCAATTCTATGATCAGATTTCATCCCAGATGCTTTCATGTAATCCTCCAAAGTTTCTATGCATCTTTTTAAATCATAATCTCCTTTGATGAACATTACATTATCTTTGATAATTGGTTTAATGACATTAATTATTTCATCAATGTCTTTTCCCTCCATGTCCACTCCTAAAGCTTCAAGAATTGTCTTTGGAACTGGAATTATTCCAATTTTATCAGAAAATCTATCCCAACCAATGTATTTTTCAAGAATTTGGTTTACCAAAACATTTTGTGAAATTTTCTTATTCATAGCTTCTGTTTCTAGTTCTTCAACTATTTTTTCAGGAAGTCTGTATGTGATACTTCGAGTTTTTTCTTTTTTTGTTAATTGAGTTTTTTTTGGAGTGGCCGCCTTCATATATATGAAAATTGTACTAGTGAATGATATTAACTATTCAGACACTGCTTTAGAGATATTGCCTTCCAAAAGACCCTTTCCTATGTGTATGTCATCTATGTGTTTTGAAAGACTAGATTTATTTTCAAAAACTGAGGAACAATATGGACAGGAATATTTGTTTGGGGTCTCCAATTCAGGAAGCTCTACAGCATATTGACTAAGATTTCCTGCAATCTGCTTTCTTGAAATAATCCCAATGTCCCTGAGTTCGTTTTTTACAATGAGCCTACGTACGTCATGTTTATTCATCAATTCTATGGCATCTTTTACCTTAGCTTCTCTGTCGATCTTGATAATTGGCTTGTGAGCTATTTCAATTACTTTGACTTGATTAGGATTTTTGCCCTTTGCTACTACCTCAGAAAGAATGTCTTTGTCAGTGATAATACCTACAATATCATCATTTTCTGAAACAAGCACGCTATCAATTTTTTTTTCAACCATTGCTTTTACACAATCTGTAACTGTGACATTATTTCTGACTACTACTAATTCATGGCTTGTGTACTTTGAAACGGGCTCTTCAAGCATCTGTTTTAACATAAATCATCTTATGTCAAAATTAATTTAAGAAGGCAATACGTTTTTCAAAATTGATAATTACTTTTCAAAATTCCATTTTAATGAGTTTGTTTGTACTTCTCAAGTAATTGGCTATTAGATTCAACTTCACTAAATGCTCTAACAACATCAGATTTGGTAACAATTCCTACCAGTTTTCTTTCATTGTTAATTACAGGAATGCCGCCAACTAGATTTTTAACCATTAATTTTGCAGCTTCTGCTAAATCGTCTTCAAGGTTCAGAACTAAAACATCTTGATCAAGAAGCTTTTCAATTGGTAAGGCAATATCAAGATCAGTTGGATTCCAATAATCAAGGGCTTTTTTAGAACTTTTTTTGATATTGTTTGCATATCTTAGGAACGTATTTCTCGTGATTAACCCAGTAGGATTTCCAAATTGATCAGTTACAATTAGACGAGATATTCCATTTTTATTTATCATGTTTAATGCATATTGTATAGAATCTGATTTTCTACAAGTGACGACATTTTTGCTCATGTAATCTTTAACTTTACACTTTCCTTGATACATTACAGAAAAAGCACTTGTAATATCCGTCTTTGTTGTTATGCCTCTGGCTACTCCGTCTTCATCTGTTATAATTATAGAACCTATTTTGAAAATCTCCATTCGCTGGGAACATTGATTCAAATGATCTTGTTGCTCGTCTGTAATGGAAATGACTTTTTCTTTCATTATTTCAGTAACTGGAATTTCATCAAGCGCTCTGTTCGTCTTGTCATCTTCAAGAAATTTGACAATGTCAGTTTCAGTAACAATCCCTCTTGGTTTTTTTTCTGAAGTAATCAGTACCGTCCTGATGTTATTTAACTGCATTTTTAAGAGAACACTATCAATTGTAGCATTCTCCTTTAATGATATGACTGGAGCTGAGTAGAGTTTTATTTTCATCAAGTACCTTCCCGTATCTTTTCGATTTAAAATCAGATTTTGATTCTCACTCATGATATTGTCCTCGCCTAGAAATTACTTTTCAATGGATGGAGTATTTGGTGTTATTTCAATCCGTACTTGGTTATCTGCATAGCAGACACACATTGAACCAATCTTACTTTTGTACATAAAGAATTTTTTTCCATCATCAGAAATTGTTCCAGAAATTCCCACAAGCTTGTTATCGTATAGAGTTTGAAGTCTCCTGTAAACAGTACTAATAGGAATTTTTGTATCTGCTGAAATTTCCATGGCAGATTTTGACTTTTCCATCGTGGTTTCAATTATATCTCTGCAATACTTGTCGGCAAGAACTCCGAGAATTGCATCTTTTCTGTCATCTTCTTCGACTTTTCTTTTTTGAAGTAATGTTTGCATAGGTACAATTTGAGAATATTTCAATATAACAAGTAGGTCTGCATTGCAATGCAGTGTAGACTCACTTGATATATTCACATTTACGCATCAAAATTTATGAAAAGCACTTTTTTAAGATCTAAATATTTTCTTCCACGTAAACAGTTTGCGGTATCAGTTTTTGCATTATCGCTGGTTTTAGCTTCTTTATTGTTTTATGACGCAACAGCAGAATCTATTCCAGGCTGGGTCAAAAATACAGCTTTATGGTATGGTGAAGGGACAATCTCTGAAACGGAATTTCTTAACGCGATAAAGTATCTACTAGAAAATAAAATCATTGTTTTAGATCTTAAAGAAGATACAGAAAAACCTCTTTTAAAACCATCAACCGCCACAGTTGTTATTCCAAATGGAAACTCTAAAATGGGAAATGCGGGATTTTACATACCACTTCATTTGGAAATATCAAAAGGATCAACTGTTGTTTGGGTAAATGATGATACCGTTGGGCACACAATACAAAGCCAAGACGGAAAAGGTAATGTAATTTCACTTTTTAACAGCAATATTCTCAAAACTGGTGATAGATTCGCCTACAAGTTTACAGAAGAAGGTATTTACAACTACTTTTGTACACTTCATCCTTGGAGAGTTGGAGTAATAACCGTGAGTTAGTTTGGCAAGTACTTTTGTAAAAGACATCATGAAAAAAATTGTGATAACAATAGATGAGTCTATGTCTATACAAGAGGCAGCTCAAAAAATGGTAATTGCAAATGTTGGGTGTATTATAGTTACAAGAAAGGACAAGCCTGTGGGAATAATTACTGAAAGAGATTTTGTTACAAAAGTGGCTGCAGAAGGTAGACCACTTTTCACTGAAATTTCTGAATTGATGTCTTTGCCACTAGTAGTAATTGATCCTGATGAAACAGTTTGGGAAGCAGCTGAAATAATGAAAGCTAAAGGCATACACAAACTACCTGTTCAAGAAGGAAACAAGATAGTGGGAATTGTTACAACAACTGATCTTGTAAAACTTTGCAGTTTGGGCTCTGATTCTCAAATGCGAAATATTTGTGATCAAATTTTGATGCGAATTAAACCCACTAATGATATCGAAGTAGGGTGATCTGACTGATTTCTATTATAGGCAGCGGCAGAGTTGGTTCTGCCATTGCTTTTCTTTCAGCAGCTACTTCTCTTGATGACGTTCAGCTAGTTAATCGTCACAAAGAAAAAGCAGTTGGTCAAGCATTAGATATTTCAAATGTGATCCCTGAAGACTCACAATTTTCCGTTACAAGTACAGATTTTTCAGAAATAAAAAACTCCGAAGTTGTTGTAATTTCTGCAAGTACTGCAACATACCTAACAAGCCGCACTGAGATGCTTTCAGATCAAATTGCAATGATAAAGGACATAGCAAAAAAGGTGAATGAATTTACCCCGGATTCAAAAATCCTAATGGTTTCAAATCCAGTAGATGTTCTCAGCTATGTTTTCCTTAAAGAAACTGGAATTCCAAGAAATCATGTTATTGGAGTTGCTTCGAGTCTTGATTCTAGTAGATTTAGATACTTACTTTCAAAGGAGCTTGGTGTAAAGGCGTCAAAAATTAAAAATGCCTTAGTTTTGGGTGAGCATGGTGATTCTATGGTTCCAATTTTTTCTGTCACAAAATGTAATAATAAACCAGTTTTAGACCTACTCAATAACTCGCAAGTAGATAAAATTACCCAGGATTTACGAGATTACTGGAAAGTTCTAAGAAAATTCAAAGGCCCATCAATTTTTGGAATTGCGAAAAATACTGTAGATGTAATTAGAGCAATAATTAAAAATGAAACGCTTTCAGTTCCAGCATCTGTAATGCTAGAAGGAGAGTACAACTTGTTTGATGTTTGTTTGGGAGTTCCTATTCAAATTAGTAGAAAAGGAATGATAAATATTCAAGAAATTGAATTAGAAAAATTGGAACGAGATTCACTTAATCATTCTGCCAAAGTTGTAAAAAACTACCTAACTAAGCAAATTCTTAATTTTTCTTCATAGATAACAAATTGTAGTTGCTGTCAAATGAATAATCATCTTTTTAAAAAAACTAATTAAGTTTTTACTTTTTATTTTTTGTGAACTATATCAAACTTTTTCTTTTTTGTAGTCATAGATTGCGTTACTGGAATCATCTCATCCGCCAACCTTCTAATTTTGTTTTCATGCATGTTTGGATATTTTATGTGAAGGCATTCATGATATAGTGTGTTAACCGTCTCTACTTTTGGTTCTGTAGATAAGTGTGGATTAAGCCAAATCATACCACATTCCTTAATACATTCGGCCCAAACGGAGTTTGGATGCCTCCCGCCACCATAAAGATATTTTGAAAAATGTTTTCGATCATAAACTAATACTGGTTTTACTTTAATCTTCAAGAAGTTTTCAAATGCATTAAGAATAGTTTGATGCCATTCTATATCTGCTGGACTAAACTTCCATTTGGCCAAGATTCTATTCCAACTTATAATCAGTCCCTTAAATGTTAATTTTTGATAGTAAATAAAGCATGAAAAGTGGGAATTCTAAAGAATGTGTGTGCCTGCTATTTTTCCGCAATTGCTCTAACAATATCGGCCTTTGTAATTATTCCTACAAGCTTTGAGTTTTTTACTACTGGTAAACCACTAATTCTATTTCTAATCATTAACAAAACTGCAACTGCTACATCTTCATTAGCATCAATAGTAATAGGATTTGAAGTCATGATATCAACTGCTTTAAAAGACATCAGATGACTCATTTGATTTACAGCAAACTCAGATTGTATTGATGTTTTATATCTTGAAACTTCTTCAGGATCTGCTGATTCTGCAATCCAACGAGGTAATTTAACTGGAAAAAAATCTCGATACGTTATAATCCCAACAGGCGTTTTATTTCTTTGAATAACTATTCTAGAAATTCTATTGTTTATTAACAAACTTTCAACATAAAGAAGAGAGTCTCCTGGCATTGCGGTAATGACATTTCTTGTCATTATCTTTGATATCTTCAAAGAACTAGTTGCCTGAGTTAGAAAAATAGAAGACAGATCTGTTTTTGTAACTAGTCCAGCTAATGTACCGTCATCATTTAGAACTATTATAGAGCTAATTTTGTGCCTTTTCATTAATTTTGCACAATCATAAATTGATGAATTTTTCTTCACAGTTATCAAATTTTTAGACATAAAACCCCCAACAACCACAGATTTTATCGACTTATCACCAAGCGAATAAACTGTTTTGGCAATGTCTTTCTCAGTTATTATCCCAATAGGACGATTTTTAGAGTCTAACACAAGCAAGCGTTTTAGTTTGTATCTGAGCAAAATTTCCCTAGCATCTAAAAGACTTGTATCTCGGGAAACAGAAACTACCTTTTTTGTAATTATTTGATTTAGTTTATCACTTTTCAGGAGCATACATAAAAGATAATTTTAATTAATAAATATACGTCGACAAGAATATCATTAATGAAAATCAACATTGAAAATCTAGCGATTTCTTTTAATTAAAAAGCATGAAAAAAGTCAATGAAAGTGAAAAATCATGATTTCAGACACTATTTTTGAACATTTGAAAGACATTACCCAGAAAAAAGTCGATTCCCTAATAGAGTCTGTTCCAATCATCGACCCTGGCCATACAGTTTCTCAAGTTATCCATCAATTGTCTAAAAATGACTCATATGATGCATTTTGTTTTGATGGAAAATCTGTATTAGCTACCAACTTGCGTTCATTGCTTTCTGGAAAGGATATTGTAGATATGAAAGTAGGTCCATTTCTTGAAACAATTCCATCTTTATCATTACAAGATACTGTCCAAAAAGCAGCAAACGTAATGAGTCATTATAGGATTAGAGCGGTTCCAGTTGTTGATAAAAACAAAATTCTTGGAGGAATTAAAGCCGAAAAAATTTTAAGCCTACTTTTATCCAAAGATAATAAATGGATTAAGGCAAATCTAATCCTCACTAAAAATCCAATTACTATCTCTTCAGCTGAATCTTTGAGTACAGCAAGAAAAATTATGATTTCACAAAGAATAGATCATCTACCGGTATTGAACAAGGGTGTAATAAAACAAGTACTTACATCAAATCATCTCTTACAATCTATACTTCCACATGAAGGATTAGGAAGACGAGTAATAGGCATGGACAAGATTCGTAATTTGGAATCAAGGATTGGCAATATTGGTAGCACACGTATACCTCAATGCTCACCTACTGATGATCTAAACAAAGTTGTTGGTACGATGCTAAAAACAAACACAACCTGTTGTCTTGTAAATCTCTGGAAAAATCTTCTTGGGATTATTACATATCGAGATATTTTGAGCCTACTTGCCATAAAGATGGAAACTGAAAT